>Ga0068859_100001526_pt1 | contig 23617 bp, 14 predicted proteins | sample KBSSwiS22_FD_66585 | JGI IMG/M metagenome (GOLD analysis project Ga0068859, IMG submission 66585) | Switchgrass rhizosphere microbial communities from Kellogg Biological Station, Michigan, USA - KBS Switchgrass S2-2 | ecosystem: Host-associated > Plants > Roots > Rhizosphere > Soil ...
AATGCATCTTCATCACAAACAGGTGCAAGCAGTGTTGCTTCTCCTACCAAAGCAACCGGGCCCAACTGGTTATCATTCAGCCCAACAGCATCCGGAACAAGATTGTTTCCTAAATTATCAACCATCTTGGCTGGTTTATTAGTTACACCCGTATTACCTGGTGGTGATGCTGGTACAAACATTGAAGCATTAAGTTCTGTTTCAAGAACATTAAATTTCAGGGTAACGGTAAGAGACAATCATGCTTATAGTTCAACAGCACCACTGGCTATTGGCCAAACTGCTTTTTCTGACGTAGTGGTAACCGTTAGTAACACATCCGGGCCATTTATCGTTACATCACCCAATACTGCCGTAACCTGGACCGGTGGTTCTACCCAAAACATTACGTGGAATGTAGCCAACACGACAGCTTCGCCAGTTAGTTGCGCCAATGTAAAAATTTCATTGAGCACAGATGGCGGACAAACTTTCCCTACCGTATTGGTTGCAAGTACGCCTAATGATGGCACCGAAGCATTAGTGATACCTGTATTGCCAACAACTACTGCAAGAATAAAAGTAGAAGCAGTGGGCAATATCTTCTTCGATATCAGCAATACTAATTTTACCATTACTGGTGCTGCTGCCTGTGGAGATCCAACTGGTTTAGCAGCTTCTGCAATTGGTGATAACACAGCTACCGTTAGCTGGACCGCAGTTGCCAATGCAATAAGCTATGCGGTAGATTACAAATTGAATTCAACATCTACATGGACAAGTTTTGCAACAGCACAATCAGGAACGTCTGCAAACCTTACAGGCCTTACACAAGGTTCTTTATATGACTGGAGAGTGCAGGCAACCTGCAGCGGCGGAAGCGGCAATTTTGTAAGTGCACAATTTACCACTACAGCGCCATGTACTGCACCAACAGGATTATCATCTTCATCAATTACCAGCAGCAGTGCTACCGTTAGCTGGACAGCTGCAAGCGGCGCCGCAAACTATGATGTGGATTACAAACTGAATACTACTTCTACATGGACAAATGCAGTTACTGGTACAACAGCAACTGCTGCAAATATTAGTGGTTTAACAGCATCATCATTATACGACTGGAGAGTGAGAACCAATTGCACCGGTGGTACAAGCAGTGGTTATGCACAGGCACAATTTACTACTGCAGATGTAAGTACATGCCCTGGTATTTATGATGTTAGCACCAATGGTTCAGCAAGCGGCGCAGCATTAATTCCATTTGGTACAGATGTAAAAGGATTGATCAATCCAACAGGAGATAACGATTATTACAAATTTGTTATCACCACCGGAGGTACAGCAACTGTAACTCTTTCCACATTGCCTGCAGATTATGACCTTCGTATCTATAAGAGTAACGGCAACTCACAGCTAGCTTCTTCATCTAATGCAGGAACTACCCCTGAAGTGATCACACGTACCTATACAGCCGGCACTTATTATGCAAGGGTATTTGGATTTAGCGGTGCCAATAATGCTACTAATTGTTATACATTAAGAATTGACCTGGGTACTGCCACCAAAGAAGCTGAAGCCATACAGTTTACATCTGGTAAGCTTTCAGTATTCCCCAACCCTGTAAATATAGCAGCTAATTTATCATTTAAAGCAGCTGCTAACGGTAATGCAACAATAATTGTTACCAACGAAACAGGAACAACAGTATTATCACAAATGGTAAGTGTTGTTGCAGGTGATAACATCAGGAAACTTGATGTAAGCAAATTAGTGAACGGAATATATTTTGTAAAAATAAAAACCAATGAAAAGGTAGAAGTGGCAAGAATTGTGGTTGCAAAATAGATCTTATACTGTATGATCAATTGCCCGGGGTATTTCCGTTTTTGTAAGACATAAACAGATGTCTTTACATTTGTTATAAAATCGATTTTTGGAATAACCAGGGTGAGTGACTATAAAACAAAAAGAGGCTGCATTTTGTGCAGCCTTTTTTTGTATTTTACGGCATGAAAAAAATTACCTTATTCTTATTAGCTTTTTTTCCTTTGATTGCACTGGCGCAATCACCTGTACGGGAAAAAATATCCATGGACAAAAACTGGAAATTTCATTTTGGTGATGCATCGGATACCAAAAATGATTTTGATTACAACATCAATTATAATCTTTCCAAAGCAGCTAGTGCAGGAGGTTGTATTGCACCAGGCTTTGATGATGCATCCTGGCGTACGCTGGATGTACCACATGACTGGGCGGTGGAACAAGACTTTGTAAATATAAAAGATGAAGGCCTGCAGGACCATGGCTTTAAAGCAGTGGGTGGTTTGTTTCCCAAAACAAGTATTGGCTGGTACCGCAAAACATTTACTGTTGCTGCTGCAGATTCGGGCAATAAATTCAGTATTCATTTTGATGGAGTGTTCCGCAATTGTAAAGTGTATTTAAACGGCCACTACCTGGGTAATAATGAAAGTGGCTACAGCGAATTTTATTTGGATATCACAGACTACCTCAACTTTCATAAAAAAAATGTTGTAGTGGTAAGGGTTGATGCTTCGCAATACGAAGGCTGGTTTTACGAAGGTGCAGGCATTTACCGCCATGTGTGGCTGGAAAAATTTAACCCGTTACATGTAGCCACCAATGGCACTTATATAGCCACTGCAATGAAAGACAGTGTGGCCACAGTTGCAGTAGAAACCACTGTTGCCAACAATACCTTTGCAAGAGCATCCGGAACACTGGTGTATGCCATTTATGATAAAAGCAATAAGAAGATAACCGGCTCAATGGTAGAAGGTGTTTCCGCAATTAATGGCGACATTAAAAAGATACAGTACCAGTTTAAAATTACCAACCCCGTATTGTGGGACCTGGACAATCCTTATTGTTATAAATTGATCACACTTTTAAAACAAGATGACAAAGTGGTGGATAGTACCAGCACCACATTTGGTATAAGAACAATTAAAGTGGATGCTGTAAAAGGATTAAGTTTAAATGGTAAGCCAATAAAAATATTTGGTGTTTGCTGCCACCAGGATCATGCAGGCGTGGGCAGTGCATTACCCGATGCCTTACAATATTACCGCATTAAATTATTAAAGGAGATGGGAGTAAATGCGTACCGCACGTCTCATAATTCACCCACGCCGGAATTATTACAGGCTTGTGATGAACTGGGCATGCTGGTGCTGGATGAGAATCGTTTGCTGGGAACATCAACCGAATACATGAGCCAGTTTGAAAGATTACTTTTAAGAGACAGGAACCATCCCTGTGTTTTTATGTGGAGTATTGCCAATGAAGAATTTGCAGTGCAGAATAATGATGTAGGTAAAAGGCTGGCACAAACATTAATAGAAAGACAAAAAGAACTTGATCCTTCCCGTACCTGTACGTATGCTGCTAATAACGGTATGAACCGCATTGGTGTAAATGAAGTGATACCAGTACGTGGTTTCAATTACCATATTAACAGAATTGATGAATACCATGCTGCGTATCCCAACCAGCCTGTGCTGGGCAGCGAAACAGGAAGCACCGTTTGCACAAGAGGCATTTACCTAACGGATACGGTTAATGGCTATGTGGTTGACCACGATACTACACATCCCTCATGGGCAACCACTGCCGAAGTATGGTGGAAACCCAATGCCCATAAAGATTGGTTTATGGGTGGTTTTGTTTGGACGGGCTTTGACTACCGCGGTGAGCCTACGCCTTATGGCTGGCCCTGCATCAACAGCCATTTTGGAATTATGGATATGTGCGGCTTTCCTAAAAATAATTATTACTATTATCAAAGCTGGTGGAGTAATAAAGATGTATTGCAGATCAGTCCGCACTGGAACTGGATTGCCGGCGACAGCATTAAAGTATGGATCAACAGCAATGCAGATGAAGTGGAATTAAAACTGAATGGAAAAAGTTTAGGTAAGAAGATAATGGAAAGAGAAGGGCACCTGGAATGGAAAGTGAAATATGCACCGGGAAAACTGGAGGCATTTGGAAAAAGGAACGGAAGAAAATTGTATGCTAAAGTGGAAACCGTTGGCGATCCTTACAAAATAGTTTTAACGCCTGACAGAACCGAAATTAATGCCGATGGTAAAGATGTTTGTGTAATGAACGTAACCGTTACCGATAGTAAGGGAAGAGAAGTGGCCACCGCAATGAACAACATTAAATTTTCAGCGGAAGGCAGCGCAAAAATTATTGGTGTAGGTAATGGCAACCCCAGCAGCCACGAGCCGGATAAATATTTTGACAATAACTGGCAGCGAAAATTATTCAATGGTAAATGCCAGGTCATCATTCAATCAACAGAAGCAGCAGGCAGCTTTAAATTTACTGCAACAGGCGATGGTTTGCAGGCGGCAACAATTACCATAAATACAAAAAGCAATTAAGGTGGTTGCATTGATGAATAAAAAATTAATGAAAAGATTTTCTATACTCATATTGTTTGCTTTTGTATGTTTTGGTATGTATGCTCAGCCAAAGCCAACACCACAGCAACTGGCATGGCATGGTATGGAATTTTATTTATTCATGCATTTTGGGCCCAATACTTTTACCGACCTGGAATGGGGTAAAGGAACGGAGAAAGAAGAAGTGTTTAATCCTAAAACATTAGACTGCGAGCAATGGTGCCGCGTAGCAAAAGCTGCAGGAGCAAAAGGTATTATCATTACTGCAAAACACCATGATGGATTTTGTTTATGGCCAACCAAATTCAGTAAGCATACAGTAAGAGAAAGCAAGTGGAAAGATGGCAAAGGTGATGTGTTGAAAGAGCTATCAGCTGCCTGTAAAAAATATGGATTAAAATTTGGCGTGTACATATCACCGTGGGACAGGAACCATCCTGATTACGGTACAGAAAAATACAATGATGTTTTTGTGGGCATGATGAAAGAACTCTTTACCAACTATGGCCCTATTTGGGAATTATGGTGGGATGGCGCTAATGGCGAAGGTCCCAATGGAAAGAAGCAGGTGTATGACTGGAAAAGGTTTAAAGAAACCGTACGTAAACTTTCTCCCAAAACAGTTGTGTTTAGTGATATTGGCCCCGATATTAGATGGTGCGGTAACGAAAGTGGTACTGCAGGAACCACTAACTGGAACACTTTAAATACAGATGGTTTTGAACCAGGTGCTAAAGCACCATCAACGGATACACTAAATGCCGGAAATGTAAATGGCAAATATTGGATACCTGCGGAATGCGATGTAAGCATAAGACCAGGCTGGTTTTATCACAAGGCAGAAGATGATAAAGTAAAATCGCCGGAACAATTATTTCAGCTATATTTAAAAAGTGTAGGCCGTGGGGCTAATTTATTATTGAATGTACCACCAGATGGTAATGGATTGATTACGTCATTTGATTCAACAGCTTTAGTTGGATTTAGAAAATTACGGGATGAGAATTACGCTACAAATATTTTTAGGCATGCTGATACTTATCATCGATTCGGCGACATTTTAAAAAAAGCGATACCAGTAAGCGATGGTAATTATCAAACTGTAGAAAGAATTACCCTGGCGGAGAAGCAATCTGTTGGTGTTGAGATAAAAAAAGATAAAACAGTGAATTGTGTAGTGTTGTATGAGGATATCCGGCAAGGACAAAATTGTGCGGCTTACAAGATATTATTGTTCAATAAAAGTGATGAAGTAATAAAGGAGATACATGGTACTACTATCGGTAGAAAGCATATCATTACCTTTCCCGTTGTTGATATTTCGTCTATTGAAATTACTATAGAAAGCCAGCATCATCCTACAGTAATTACTGAGATAGAAGGTTACTTAATTAAAGACAATCTTATCGAAAAATAAAAACCAAAGAATAATGAAACGATTGCTAGCCTTGCTGATTATTTTTTTCTATGCAAAATCATTTGCACAAACCTACCAACCCACATGGGAAAGTTTAGATAAACGGCCCACACCAACCTGGTACACTGATGCCAAGTTCGGCATTTTCATCCACTGGGGCGTGTATGCAGTACCGGGATGGAGCAGCAAAGGCGAATATGCGGAATGGTACCAGAATGGATTACAAGGCAATGATACAGCACGCCAAAAATTTCATAAAGCAAAATTTGGTAATCGTACTTACTATGATTTGGCCAATGATTTTAAAGCAGAATTATTTAATCCTGATGAATGGGCCAAAGTATTTGAACAAAGCGGTGCTAAATATATTGTACTCACTTCCAAACACCACGATGGATTTACCTTATGGCCCAGCAATGAGTCCGACAGGGATTGGGGCTTTAAATGGAATGCAGTAGATGTGGGGCCGCACAGGGATCTGATTGCTGATCTTTTTAAAGCGGTAAGAAAAACAGCTGTGCATGCCGGCATGTATTATTCGCTGTACGAATGGTTTAATCCTTTATGGAAAGCGGATAAAAGCAAATTTGCAACAGAGCATACCTGGCCGCAAATGAAAGAACTGATCAATAATTATCAACCCGATGTTTTTTGGACGGATGGCGATTGGGAAGCCAGCGATTCTGTTTGGAAGAGCAAAGAATTTTTAACCTGGTTGTATAATGAAAGCCCGGTAAAAAATAAAATTATCGTGAACGACCGCTGGGGTGCAGGTTTACGTTTTAAACATGGTGGTATTTACACACCCGAATATCAACCCGATTTGGATTTTGAAGATCATGCATGGGAAGAGAGTCGTGGTATGGGCTACAGCTATGGTTACAACAGGGAAGAAGATGCATGGGATTATAATTCCACCCAATCACTGGTATTGCAGCTGATTGATAAAGTAAGTCGCGGTGGAAATTTTTTATTAGATATCGGCCCTGATGAACATGGAAAAATTCCACCGATAATGCAGGAACGTTTATTGCAAATGGGCGAGTGGTTAAAAATAAATGGCGAAGCAATTTATAATACTACAAGATGGAAAACACATTCGCAATGGAGTGAAGGTAACAGGGAATACAAAGACCGCAGCGGTGATATGCTGTTGAAAATTACGATTGATCCCGACCCCGGTTATGCAGTAAAAGAAATTTTTTATACTTACAATGCCAATAAAAATTCATTGTATGCCATCTTTCCAAAATATCCTGACAACAAAAAATTAATATTGAAAGATGTTACACTTCCTGCAAATACAAACATCAGTTTCTTATCAACAAAAGAAAAACTGTTGTGGAAACAAAACGGGAGTAATGTGGAGATCAGTTTGCCCGAATACAATCCCAACAAAATACAATCACCTTATGCATATGCGGTGAAGATTGAAAATTTTGGACGTTTTACCAACAAACCCAGAGTTATAGTAACGTATGATGCAGCATCAGTACCAACTATAAGTATCGATAATAAAACTGAAGGTGCAGTTATTCATTATACAACAGATGGAAGTACACCAACAGCAACATCTGCTATTTACAGTAAACCATTGTTATTTAAAACTAACACTACAGTAAAAGCCATCGCACTAAAAGAAGGTTTGCTGAACAGTGATGTGGCTGAAACCAAAATAAAAGCCTATGCATTGATGAAAGCAGCTAAAATAACAAAACCTGCGGCCGGGGTGCAATACAATTATTATGAAGCGACCGATATGAGCGCTGCTAAAATGCAACAACTGCAACCTGTAAAAACCGGTGTGGTAAATAATTTTAATCTCGATAATAAAAACCGTAAAGATAAATTTGGGTTTATCTATTCAGGATATATTAGCATCAGTAAAACGGGGATGTATGATTTTTACATTACCAGCGATGATGGCAGCCTTTTGTATATTGATGACCAGTTGATCGTTGATAACAATGGCAATCATGGTATGGAAGAAAAAAGCGATAAAGCGGTTTTAGAAAAAGGGTTTCATAAAATAAAAGTTGTTTATTACGACTCTGGCGGCGAGAATGGTTTAAAAGTATCAATGCAAACCAAAGAGGGGAAAAAAGAAGAGATCAGTTCAGTTATGTTATTTCATTAATTTAAAAAGATGCGAAAAATAGTTTTTGTTGTTTTCATTATATCATTAAGCGTATCAGTTTTTTCTCAGCCAAAACCGGAACATAATTTACAATTCAATGCACTGGCTAAACGTTGGGATGAAGCCATACCGCTGGGCAATGGCTGGCTCGGCGCATTGATCTGGCAAAAAGATACTAAACTAAGAATGTCATTAGACAGGGTTGACCTGTGGGATGACAGGCCAATGCCAGAAATTGATAAACTGAAATTTAGTTGGGTAAAAGAAAAAGTACGGCTGAATCAATACGATTCTGTTCAAAAAATAGGCGATGAGCCTTATGAAAAATTTGCAGCACCCACAAAAATTCCTGCAACAGCTATCGAAATAAATATTGCTTCCTTCGGTAAAATAAGATCAGCATATCTTGATATCAAAACAGCAATTGCCACTATACAATGGGAGAGTGGTGCAGAAATGGAAACTTATGTAAGTGCAGTTAGTAACAATGGTATTTTTATTCTCCGGAATGCACCCAGCGACCTGGATATTGATCTTATTCCTCCATCCTATAACTCTGGTAATAAAGGTTTAAATGGAAGCTCTGTTGAGGGACAGGGCCTTGAAAGATTAGGATATAAAAAAGGCAGTCTTATAAAAAATAAAGTCGCTCTGCAATATTTTCAACCCTGTTATGGTACGATGGCTTATGTGGTAACAGTAAACCTGGTGTATTTAAAAAATGAGATCAGGGGTAATTGGTCTGTTACTAATACCGATACAAAAAAATTAACAGCACAGGCTGAATCATTCGACACTACCAAAGCAGCACATATAAAATGGTGGAGTGATTACTGGTCACGCTCATCAGTTAGTTTGCCAGATACTATTTTGGAAAAACAATATTACCTGGATATGTATAAGTTTGGTTGTGTTGCAAGAAGTAATACACCGCCAATTTCTTTGCAAGCCATCTGGACAGCCGACAATGGTAACCTGCCGCCATGGAAGGGAGATTTTCATCACGACCTGAATACACAATTAAGTTACTGGCCCGGCTACACGGGAAATCATTTGGACTTAACAGCATCTTTTACCAACTGGCTTTGGAAAATAAAAGAAGAAAATAAAAGATGGACAAAACATTATTTTGGTGTGGATGGATTAAATGTGCCTGGTGTTACAACCATCAGCGGCAAAGCAATGGGGGGCTGGATACAATATTCAATGAGCCCTACAGCAGTAGCATGGCTGGCACAGCATTTTTACTGGCAATGGCAATACAGTAGGGATGAAAAATTTTTGAAAGAGAAATGCGGGCCTTATTTAAAGGATGCTGAAATTTATATTGCAAAAATGATGACGCAGGATAACACCGCAGGTAAGCTCACATCAAAAATGGCTTTAAGTTCAAGCCCTGAATTTAATGATAACAGTATCAACGCATGGTTTAATAATTTTACCAATTTTGACCTGGCATTAGTAAAAAGCCTGTATAGTGAAAAAGAAAAAATATCACTCACAGTAAAAGATAAAGGTGAGCTGCTTTGGTCGTTTAAAAAGGCGGCTTTACCTGGTTTCGATACCAATCAAACGGGCCTTACTATTTCAAAAGGCCAAAATCTTGATGCATCGCACCGGCATCATTCTCATTTAATGGCCATCTATCCTTTGCAACTTTTAAATGTTGATGATTCTGCACAAAAAAATATTATTGACAGATCATTGCGCCGGTTAGAACAAAAAGGAACAAGGCAATGGTGTGGTTATTCATTCAGTTGGGCAGCTTGTATTTATGCAAGGGCAAAAGAAGCCGATAGTGCCGTAAGCATGTTACGAAAATTTGCTACTAATTTTTGTTCCATAAATAGTTTTCATCTTAATGGCGATCAAAAAGGCGGACAGTACTCCGATTTTACTTACCGCCCTTTTACTTTAGAAGGAAATTTTGCCTTTGCACAAGGCATTCATGAATTACTATTGCAAAGCAGCAATGGTTATATAGAAGTTTTTCCTGCAGTACCTTCTTCATGGAAAGATGTTTCTTTTACAACATTAAGAACAGAAGGTGCTTTTTTAGTAAGCGCAAAAAAAGAAAGTGGTTTAGTAACAGAAGTAAAAATAACTGCAGAACAAGGCGGCTTGATGGAATTAAAATTACCTTTTAAAACATGGTTCATAGAAGGTGCAAAGCCAGCTAATATCACAACAGAAAAAGGTATCGTAACTGCAACTTTGCGCAAAGGGCAAACTGTAGTTTTTAAAAACGGCTATGAATAAATTCGCACAGGGTTGTCAACCTTTAAAAGGTGACAACCCTTTCGTAAATTATTTTCCTTTAAAATTTGCTTTGCGTTTTTCTAAAAACGCAGCTGTACCTTCTTTCATATCTTCAGTAACAAAGCAATCACCAAAGGCTTCAATCTCTTTAGTATAGCCACTTTTTCCATTATTAAAAGAGCTGTCACTTAATGCCGCAAAGTTTACGCACTCAATTATTTTACCAATAGCAAAAGGCGCTTTGCTCATGATCACATTTACAATCTCTTTCGTTTTTTCCAGTAAATTTTCTGCTGAGGTTACGTGATTAGCCAGGCCCAATTGTAAGGCTTCAACTGCATCCACTAACTGCGCCGTCATTTGCAGTTCCATACTTTTTCCTTTTCCCACCAACTGCGTTAAGCGCTGCGTACCACCATAACCAGGTATCAATCCAAGATTAACCTCCGGTTGCCCGAATTTTGCATTGTCGCTGCACAACCTGAAGTGGCAGGCCATTGCCAGTTCGCAGCCACCGCCCAATGCAAAGCCATTTACTGCAGCAACGATGGGTTTTTTGCTGTTCTCAATCTTAAAAAAAATATCTTGTCCACGTTTGGCCAATGCCATTGCCTCCTCTTTATTTAATTCGCCAAATTCGGTAATATCTGCGCCGGCAACAAATGCTTTGGGTCCGGCACCAGTAATGATGGCTGCTTTTATTCCGGCATTGCTGTACACTTCATCAATAGCTGCATTCAGGTCAGTAAATACCTGTTTGTTTAAAGCGTTTAATTTATCAGGTCTGTTAATGGTGATGATGTAAATACCGTTTTCAATTGAAGCCAACAAGGTTTGATACATGATGATTGTTTTCTCAAAAATAACAATAAAAAGAAAAGCCCCCGCATTTGGAGGCTTAAAATAAAAGGGTACATTTTTTTATAATAACATAATAAGTATTACAATCCCCAGGGCAAGCAGGGCAAACATGATGATATCCCTGATGGTTTCTTTTTTCATTGTTGGTTCTTCTTAATTAATGTTTAAGGTTGCGGGTAAATAAGCACTCAAAAGTATCGGGGTATAAACTAATAGCCTGGGTATTTTTACTAAATGGTAATTACCGTTTAGTAATAGGTACAAATTAAAAGAAGTGTGCAACTGAAGGCATCACTAACTCTCCACTTACTAAAGCACAACATCCTTTTAATAGTATTGTATTTGTACAGCAACAAGTGGGTTTTATTTTTGTGGGATGAAGAAATTTTCCATGATCAAAAAAGCAGCTGCTTGCCTGGTAATGATGATAGTTATAGTGAGGACCAGCCCGGCAAATAAAAAAACGAATGTTGTCTCAAATGAAGAGATCATTACTGCAGGTGCTACTACAGCTCGTGAAAATTCAGTTTGCAATGAGTATATACCCAATGATGCAATAAGTTACGAATGTATTTATGCAGGAATGCCGGTAGTGTATAATAGTTATTAAAGAAAAAAAGAAAAACCGGTTAGGCATACTTAGCCATTTCTTTACAGCCCCGTTACATTGCGGGGCTTTTTTGCGTGAGACGTGAGACGTGAGTGGTGAGTCGTCAGTCGTGAGCAGCGTTTTAAATTAGTAAGAGTAAGTAACTATTTAGCCGGGTGCTATCTCACGACTCACGACTCACGACTGACGGCTCACCACTCACGTTTCACCACTCACGAATTTCTTTTGCCGTAAACTAAATAGTAAATACCGCAGGATAGTAATAAAACCTATTTGTTTTTTGTCGTTCTATTTTTGTTCAGGAATTAAGGCGGGAATATGAGGATGTAATGAGCAAACAATTGACAACATTTTTCAGCGATCGGTATAGCCATGAAGATGGTTTGAAAAATAAATTAAGGTAAGTTTTTAATCCTCCGGAAATGAAAGCAATGCTGGCACTGGCTTGGTAAAATTACGGTGCTGGAAAACCTGGAGTAATATTTTGGTTTGCAGAATAACACATTCAATTGCAGCGGTATTATTTTCAGCAGGCGAACAGTATTTGATAAGGGTTGGCGTTGAGCCGGCCCTTTGCCGTTTAATTGACAGCAGTAACCGCAGGATAGTTTTGCAATTCTCAACAAGCTGTTTTAGAATATTTTGCAGCCTGTTACAGTAGTAAAATTAATATAACTGCTGTATATTGTTCAAGCGTGCCGCAGGATCTGTTTCCTGCGGAAAAATCTAATTATCTGGTACGTTTTTTAAAAAAAATAATCATCACCGTAGCCTTTGGCTGCTATGCTGCAATAGCTGCGGCACAGCCGGGTATTGCTTTTCAGCACCTCAATACTTCTAATGGCCTCTCGTACCTGGGCGTAAACAATATGTGTGTTGATAAAAAAGGAAATGCATGGATCGCCACGGGCAATGGCCTCAATATGTTCAATGGTAAAGACGTTGAAAAATATTTTGTATCCGAATATCCGCAGTTACAAAATAATAATATCGTTTATGTTACCTGCGATAACAATAACAGGATATGGGTATTAACTGCAGGCGGCAATGTAAGCATGCTGGATGAACAAAGGCAGATGCACCGGATAGCCTTATACGAAAAAAATGATTTCATCAGGATCAGGTGGATACTCAACCGTCCGGCCGGGGGTATCATCTTATTCACATCCAAAGGAAATTTTTCTTTTAATGCAGGCAACGAAGCACTTCCTGCTGATTCATTAACGCAAAAACAATTTTCTTTAGCTCCCGTTAAAAATTTCGACACACTGCAAACGCAGGGTTTCAGGCAAGTAGAATATTTTAATGCGGACAATTATTTTTTTATACAGGAAGAGGGTTACTTTAAAGTGAATTTTAAAACCAATGCGGTAGAAAAAAAATATGCTATTCTCCATTCCACAATGTTAACGCCTTGGGGTAATGATGGCTTGCTTCTTTTTGACAGGGTTACCAAAGAAGTAAAAACTTTTGACCTCACCACCGGAGACATAACTTATCCTTTTAAAGACCTGCAGGATCAATTTGGAAAAAAGATCACCGCATTGTTTAATACGGCAAAGAAAATAAATGCCACACAATATCTTTTCACCACATTAAACTCAGGCATTTATATTTATGACATCCTGCAAAAAAAGATATTTAATTACACCCATAATATTTACGATCCCTCTTCTCTTGCCAATGATGCCACCACAGTTGTTACAACAGGCAGTAAAGGCTGGGTATTTGTAGCCTGTAATCCCAATGGTGTAAGCTATTTTAACTCCAGTGATTTTGTAGGCAACCAAAATGTTTTTCTTGATAATAAAGGAAAAGGTTACGATGGTTATGTGGCTGGCATTGCAACCAAAGATAACAACACTTACTACATTGGTACTGCCGAAGGCTTGCTGCAATGGAAACGGAATAGCAATACCACCACGTTTATAAATTACCCCGGCAAAAAGGGAGAACCGCTGTTACCGAAAAAAGAAGTAGCCTCTATCATTATTGATAACAAGGACCGGGTATGGGCCACAGCAACTAATGAAGGTATTGTGGTGATAGATAAAAATTTAAAACTGGTACACTTTATAAAATGCGACAGCAGCAGCAGGTATACACTAAAACTAAAAAGAGTTACTTTCCTGGATATTGCAGTTGATGGCAGCATCTGGGCAGGCGGTGGCAATGGTATCTGTAAAATAAACCCGGTAACATTTGAAGTAGATAATTTTGTAAACACACCACTGGCAAGATTAGATTCTTTTTATTGCGCTCCTTTTATATTTACAGATAAAGATAATTTGTGGGTAGCCACTGCCAATACAGGCGTGTATCATTACAACCTGGCTACTAAAAGTTTGCAGGTGCATAATGTGGCAAGTGGTTTATCAAGCAATGGGATCTTTTGTATCAATGCGGATAAGGATAAAAATATTTACATTGGCAGCCGGCTGGGGATGGATATTTTATTTACGAACGGAAGAATTAAAAATATTTCACAGAAAGATGGCCTGCTCATCGATCGTGCAGAAGGCTTATTGCTGGACAAACACGACCGCATGTGGATAGGTAATGATATCGGCCTTGCCTGTTACAACATTGCAGACAGCAGCATTACGGCTTATGACGAGCGTTACGGATTAAGCGTGTACGGGTTCAGGGTAGGTTCTTATTTTCAAACACCCAACGGAGAATTTTGTTTTGGCACACCAAAGGGCCTGCAATATTTTTATCCTGATTCTTTATTCAATAAAAAAATAGCTCTTAATGCTTTGGTCAATCGTATAGAAGCAAAAAGTATGGTGGCCAATATTACACAAACCACCACTTTTAACCTGCTTTCTTCTGATAACCAGGTAACCTTTTATTTTAGTTCGGTGGATTATACACCGCATTTACGCACCTATTATCAATACCAGCTGGAAAACGTGGATAAAGACTGGATAAAAGTAGCTGACCAGAATTTAGTACGGTATAATTCACTGGCACCGGGTAAATATGTTTTTAAAGTAAGAATAAGTAACGACAATAAGCACTGGCAGACTGCAGAAAATGAGGTAACCATTATTATTGCAACACCCGTTTATAAAACCTGGTGGTTCAGGTTGCTGAGTAGTTTGGTGGCCATTGTGCTTATAGTATATGTGATCAATTATTACCGCAAGCAACAAATAGAAAAACGCAACCACCTGGAAACAGAACTGGTGATCACTTATTTTGCTTCGCAGATCAACAGCCATAAAAATACCGATGAATTACTTTGGGATGTTGCCAAGAACTGCATCAGCAAATTAAATTTTGAAGATTGTGTTATTTATTTAAAAGATGAAGCAAGAAATGTGCTGGTGCAAAAGGCAGCATACGGCCCTAAAACCCGTGCAGACTTTACTATTCACCAACCCATTGAAATACCAGTTGGTAAAGGTATCACAGGATCGGTGGCAAAGACCGGCAAAACAGAAATCATAAATAATACAGAGAAAGACGACAGGTATATTGTAGATGATGACAGGCGCTATTCGGAAATTGCAGTACCGATTATTATTGAGGATAAAGTAGTAGGCGTGATAGACAGCGAACACCACCAGAAGAATTTTTTTACTGAAAAGCATAGCACCATTTTGCAAACTATTGCAGCTTTATGTGCCAACCAGATACAAAAAACAAAAGCGGAAGAAGAAAAGCAAAAAGCTACTATTGAATTATGGGAGAATAAACAAAAAGCTACTGAAAGTCGTTTACAAAGTTTGCGCCTGCAAATGAATCCGCACTTTTTATTCAATGCATTAAACTCCATTCAGCAAATGATTCTGGCCAATGAAGAAATGGTGGCCACCCGCTATCTATCCAGGTTCTCCAAATTGTTGCGGATGGTGTTGCTGCACAGCGATAAAGAAGCCATCACGTTAAGAGAAGAGATCGAGATATTAAAAATGTATATCGAACTGGAATCGGTACGGTTTAAAGAATCATTTACGTATACGGTACACTGTGATGAAGAGATAGAAACCGAAGAAATAAAGATACCAACTTTACTGATACAACCTTTTGTGGAAAATGCCATCTGGCATGGATTGATGCATAAAGAAGATAACCGCCGCCTGGAAATTAGTTTTACAGAAAAAGATGATTTTTTACAGTGCATCATACAGGATAATGGTGTGGGCAGAGACAAAGCTGCCGAGATAAAAAATTTAACGGGCAGTGATAAGAAGCATACCAGCAAAGGCATTGCGGTTTCTGAAGAGCGGTTGAAAACGTTGAAAAATGGTTTAGGCCATCACGGGGCTATTCAAATAAATGATTTAGTAGGTGCCGATGGCGAGAGCATGGGCACACAGGTAGTAATAAATTTTCCCATACAAAATTAGTGGTTATGCTTAAAGCGCTTTTAATTGACGATGAAGAAAGGGCAACAGATTCCCTTCGCCTGATGATTGAAAAAACCGTACCTGAGATTGCGCAGGTTAAAGTTTGCAATGATTCAAGAAAGGCAGCAGAAATTATTCATGAGTTTCAGCCCGGGCTTGTTTTCCTGGATATACAGATGCCGCATTTAAATGGTTTCCAGATGCTGGAGAAAATGCCGAACAAAAATTTTAAACTCATCTTTACCACTGCCTATAACGAATATGCGATACAGGCAATCCGCTTCAGTGCTTTTGATTATTTATTAAAACCAATTGATGTGGAAGAACTGCAATCATCGGTACAACGTTTTTTACAAACCAACCAGGATTATAAGCAGCAATACGATCTGCTGAAGAATATCATGCATAATATTCAGTCTCCTTCTGCAGATGAGTTCAGGCTGGCATTGCCTACAAAGGAAGGTGTGCATTACCTGCAGCCAGGCGACATCATCCGCTGCGAGGCAGTAGGTAACTATACCAAATTTTTTGTAGAGGGAGGGAAAAATTACCTGATATCAAAAACACTGGGTGAATATGATGCCTTATTAACACCACAACATTTTATCCGCACTCATAAAAGTCATTTGGTCAACAAAAAATTTATTTCATTTATTGATCATGATGGATTTGCAGTACTAAAAGATAAAAGCAAAGTAGAAGTAAGCCGCAGGAGAAAAGAAGAAGTGATGGAAGCATTGAAATAACCAGTTGCCTTTTGCTCAGCTGCACTTACCGTTCAATGGTTTTTTATAATCCGCTTTACCCGGTGCATGTTTCTTTGCAAAAACTATTTTTAATTGATGGCGAATTATTATCCCCTGGCCCTGCAAAACGAATGGCATTACCAAAAACATGACGGTAGCGCTTACACTAATAAGATCATCAATGCATCTTGTAGTCAATTTACAATGCACAATAGCGCTACCAATACCAGCAGTATTGTAAAAACTGACGGCCATCTTATAACTACCGATGTGATGGAGCCCGGCAATTTTCAACCATGGCTTACTAATGCTTTAACTAAAGAAGATAATTGGGTGGTTAAATTTAAAGCCCACGATGTGGATGGTATTTGTGTGCTGATAATGACAGTAAAAGCTACAGGCATCAGTAAAGAAGTAGCAGGTAAGATTTACACTAACGTACTATGTATTGAAGCAGAAAATAAAATTATAGTGAATGACAGCTTTATATCACTCAATTTTTTTACCCAATACTATTATGCCGAAGGTGTGGGGCTGATATTAATTACTTCATCAGCAGGCGACTGCCACGCACTTACCGGGTACTCACTTTACTAACATCTGTATAACCTCATCCTTACTGCTCCTCAAAAGGCATAGCTGTTCGGAAGATTTCATATCCCTTTGGACAATGTCATTAAGTGAAGAGAAAATATTCAATTGAGCATTTTTTATGCTCCTTAACTTAATGACATTGCCTGAAAGGGCGAAATTCTTGTTCTAATAATGATATCTTCCGAATACTTATGCTCAAAAGGGAGCAGCTTTTTTATACCGTTTGTTAGTTAGCCGCATCCTTTCAATAGGTTACTGCAATTGCAATTTATTTTAAGCTTTCCTTTGCGCTCAATTAAAACAACCTCCATCTTAAAGTATTGTTGTATGAAAGCAAAATTAAAAACAGCGGTAATAAAATTCCTTAAACAAACATTTTTTATTGGCACCGTATTCTCCCTCAGCGCCTTTGGCTTTTTGCGGTTGATGGTGTATCCATTACCAATAGAAATTGCAGAAGACGGCTTAATCCTTATAAAAACTATTTTAACGGGATGGTTACTGGTAATGATTGGTAAAGGTGCTTTTGAAGGATTGGTGTTCATCCTGGAAAAGGTGCAAAAAGCCACACAGCAGTACATACAAACGATAGCTCCTAAAACGAATGGCTATACAAGAACAAATTTTATTTCACACCATTTAGATAAAACATACAGGAAAGAAAGATTTGGCGAAGTTACATTTTACAACAAGGGAGTACGCACAAAAGAAATAGTGAATAGTCAATAGTGAATGGTCAATAGTGAATAGTCAATTGTGAATGAGTAATGGTGAATGGTCAATAAGTCACTATTCACTTTAAAAGTTTCGGTTTTCCTTCACCCAGCCTTTAATATAATCAGCAATATCAGTAGTAGGAGTACCCGGTGCAAATAATTTTCCAACACCCATTTCATTCAGGGTTTTCATATCATCTTCAGGAATAATGCCGCCGCCGGTGAGCAACACATCATCCATTTCTTTTTCTTTCATCAATGCAATCACTTTTGGAAAAACAGTATTGTGGGCGCCGCTTAAAATGCTGATGCCAATAGCATCCACATCTTCCTGTAATGCAGCATTCACCACCATTTCAGGCGTTTGCCGCAGGCCGGTATAGATCACTTCCATTCCAGCATCACGCAAAGCAGTAGCAATTACTTTGGCGCCACGGTCGTGCCCGTCTAAACCAACTTTGGCAACTAAAACTCTTATAGGCCTGTTCTTTTCCATACGCAAATCATTAAAACTTTTGTAAAAGTAAAGAATATCAACGGGTAAATTCTTTTTTCGTTTTTGCAAATGATTCCTGGAAAAGTTTCACCGCCTTTTCATCTGCATTACGGAAGAAAATAATTTTATTTCCATATTGCCGGGAGAAAGGATTGGTTATTGAATCCATGATCATACTGCTTTCAAAATACTTAAAATATTTATTATCGGGGGAGGGTGTTTTTTCTGTGATATATAGTAAGTGTTTAAAAGATATGGAATCGGGCATCCATAACAGGAATGAGCCGTTATCACTCATTACCCAGTTTCTAAATCTGGCATGTTTTCCATAAAACCTCAATGCACCAGCTTGTCCATAATTGTCACAATAAACAAAAGTGGATTCTTTCGCACTATCCGGTAAACCCATATAAATTGTATGCTCAAATTTTTGGTTCAATTCTCTCCAGCCCAGCATGTCCGCAAAATCCTGTGGCAGCGGATGATCTTGCTGGTCTTCCCACTTGTTTTTCATACCAATTTTTTTATAAAAAGCAGCCAGCTTTTCTGGTGAACGGGTGGGTAATAAAACAGGAAGAATAAGAATGGTGAATGCTATAATGATAGCACATAGGGTATATCTTATCCAATATCTTCTTTGTGTAAACTGTTCCCATGCAACACCACCGGCTGCAAGTAACATAGGATAAATCCCCAACGCATAATAACTCTTACCCCTGCCCGCAATTAATAATAACAACACAAGAAAATAACTATATGCTAAAAACCGCCACTGCCTGTTTTGTAGTAACCACACTAAACCCACCAGCCATACTATTGTTACTGCTATCAGCATCATCAACTGGTCTTTTAAAAATTCACCGGGGTTACTAAATTTGAGTTGCGTTTCCTGCAACTCTTTCATGTGATGTACCAATGGCCAGTTGTGGTTGTATTGCCACCACACATTAGGAAGGATCAACAGTAAGGCAAATACCGCAGCGATGTATAATTTTTTTTCAGCAAAGATTTTTCGATGCTTTGTTAATAATAAACTTACAATAAGAGCAACAGCAATAAATAAAACAGAATATTTTCCCCAAAAGCCCAATGCAATGCTTATAGCAAACCAGTATAAATATTTAACCTTGCTGCAGTTGATATATTTTACGATACAATAAATAGCCAATGTCCAGAAAAAAATATCCAAAACGTTAGGTTGAAATAGCGCATGTATCCTTAAGTAAGCACCGGTGCAAACAGCAATACCAGCCAGTAACTGTGCAAACTTTTTGCCGCCTAATTCCGCAGTCAGTAAACAGGTAGCAATAACAGTGGCAGCGCCAAAAATTGCGGGCCAGAATTTTATCCAGAATACAGATCCACCCAACCATGATGAGATGCCGCCTAAATAAGAAATCATCGGCGGGTTTTCCATATAACCCAATGCCAGGTGCTGCCCTTGCTCGTAATACAAATATTCATCCCGCTGTAATTCATAAACGGATGATTGCAGTATAAAGGGAAGAATAAATTTTATGATTGCTAAAATAAGAATTAACAACCAGTAAGGTTTGCTTCTATTGATCATGCCGGTAAGATACAAATAGAAAAATAAAAAACAAAAGCGTGGCTTACCGTTAGTGTATTAGCTTAAATTTATTTCAGCATAATGACAATAAGAAAAAAGTGATAACGAATTAAACACTTTGTGCTCCTTATGCCTTTATGGGAAAAATAATAGCAGCATAACAATACAGCCCGCCCAATTTATAAACACTGCTTATTCAAAAACTTTAGCGTTGCCCGGTTAAAATCGCTGTACATCTGGTGGTCAGATACGGCAAGGTCTATCTGTTCAATAACAAAAGCTTTTTGCAAAAGGTTTAAACTATTCAATTGGGGAAAAGCGGTTGGATTTGACTGGAATGTTGTTACAAAAGCATCTGAGTAACCAATGAAATAATTTTTATTGGTGAGATAACCTTTACTTTTCAATTCATTAAAAACTGCAGTGGATTGCGCAATGGTGATATCACCTCTTCTTGCAAAACGCTCAGGATATAATGGTGAATGTTCTTTAATAAAATATTTACTGCAAATACCACGACCAGTAAATGTATTGGAATTGGTAAGTGCATCAGCGTTTCCCTGTGCACCAACATTTGGATTGTTATCAAACCTTGCCATACAAAATTGAAATGGCGTAGTGGAAGTTTGTGCAACAGGAGTGCCACTGGGGGCACAATAACTAATACCGGCAGTATATTTAAACAACGATGACAGCGATGCAGAAAATGCACCACCATTACTCATGCCGGCAGAGTAACGGAGTTTACTCCTGCTGGTTATACCGCGGTTATAAAATGTATCGGTAATGATTTTAATATTCGCATAATCAACATTGGTCACGGAATCAAACGGACCGTAACTCCACCTTAAACTACCATCACCATTAGCATCAACACCGGTGGTAGCTTCTTCTGCTTCGGTAATGATGATACCAAAATTATCAGTCACCAGGTCTTTGTACAATTGTTTAAACTCGTAGCTGGTAGCTACATTGGCAGCGCTGCCACCACTACCGTGCAATAAATAAACAAATCCTTTATGTGCCGCAGGAAAATAATAATACACCGGTTTTAGCCTGTCACGGCCCCTTAACATTTCGTATTGTAAAGTAACAGGAGTAATACTTTTCACGCTTCCTGTAAATGCCACATCTTTTGCAGGCATGATAAACCAGGTATGCCATTCTTCAAAAGCATTTAAAAGAGCCACATCAGCACTGGCCCATTTATCAAAAGCCTGTGCATCAGTGTAAGCGGTACTGAAAATATGTACGGTATCACCTGTTTTATATTTCCCTGTACCATATCCATTGTTCACGGTTACGGTAAAACTATCCGTTGTGGCGACAGGCGCCGGAGGAGTATCAGATGAAGTTTTTTTACAGGAAATAAAACTTAGTACGGTGATAACAATAAGCAGGTGTTTCATGAAGATAATTTTGCCCATAGACTACAGTTTGCAGCCCTGGTTTAAAGTGATGCAAAAATATCTAACGCTTTATTAATTCTGTTTATTGTAGCTGCTTTCCCTATGGTTTCGGCAATAACAAATACAGGCGGGCCAAACTTTCCGCCTACCAGCATTACGCGTAATGGCATTTGTAATTCACCTGGTTTAATATTTTTTGCTGTTGCCAGATTTTTAAAAACATCTTCAATAACGGCTAATTCCCAACTCTCAATTGCAGATAATGCGACAATAAATTCCTTAAAGAAATTAGCCTTGTCTTCATTCCATTTTGGTTTTACTGCATCAGTATCCAAACTAACGGGGTCATTAAAAAAGAAAACAGACTGCTCATAAAAATCAGAAAGCAATGTGCAGCGGTCTTTAACCAGGCCAAGTATTTTTTCCAACTTACCAGTATCGGTAAGATCAATACCACGATCCTTAATAAAAGGTTCAATCCGAAACTTTAAATCTGAGATCTGCAATCGTTTTATCCATTCATGGTTGAACCATTTTGCTTTTTCGTAATCAAATTTTGCACCGCCGCTGTGTACACGGTCAATGCTGAATTTCTCAATCAATTCTTCTTTGCTAAATAGTTCTTGTTCTGTACCTGCATTCCATCCTAATAATGCTAACAGGTTGATGAATGCTTCCGGTAAAAAACCTTTCTCTTTAAATCCTTCAGTCAATTCATTTGTTTTCGGGTCGGTTCCCACAGGGGCCTGCGGCCAGTTCATTGCAAAAACCGGGAAACCATATTTAGCGCCATCCCTTTTACTCAGCTTACCACTTGGCCCCAGTATCAGCGGTAAATGCGCCCATTCAGGCATCTTATTTAAGCCAAATAAATATTTCCAAAGCAATACATGCACGGGTGCGCTGGGCAACCATTCTTCACCCCTGAAGGCATGTGTGATCTTCATTAAATAATCATCCACCACAACGGCTAAGTGATAAGTAGGCATGCCATCAGCCTTTAATAAAACTTTATCATCAACAAGGTCAGTTTCGTTTGTTATTTCACCACGTATCATATCAACAAAAGATACCGTTTCACCCTGTGGCATTTTAATTCTTATCACATGCCTTGCACCATCAGCTAATAATTTATTTACTTCATCAGCAGTTAATGTCAATGAGTTTTTCATTTTCATTCTGAGAAGATGATCATATTGCGGCGAAGGATTTGCTGCAGTTTTAAAATCATGACGCATTTTTTCCAGATCTTCCGGTGTATCAAATGCATAATAGGCGTGGCCATCCTTTACCAGTTGCGCTGCATATTGTTTATAAACGCCCTGTTCTTTTCTTTCGCTTTGGCGATAAGGGCCGTAAGCGCCACCATGCAACGGGCTTTCATCGGGTTCAATACCACACCATTTCAGGCAATCAAAAATATACTGTTCAGCACCTTCAACAAACCTTGTCTGGTCGGTATCTTCAATACGAACAATAAAATCGCCGCCTTTATTCTTTGCAAATAAATAATTGTACAATACGGTTCTTACACCACCTAAATGTAAACCTCCTGTTGGGCTGGGTGCAAATCTTACTCTTACTTTACTCATGCCGCAAAGATACGGGCAGGAACAACTATATTTTGCACACGGATGACATGGACTGGACGGGTGAACACGGATTTTTATTCTGCTTTGCAAAATAATTTGGATTATTTCGGTAATCAGGCATTCCGCAAAGCTGAATTATCTGTGCACACCCGGTTTTAGAGAGAGTTGGTTGAATCAATAGATTATTGAGTTCATGGGAAATCATATAAAATCCGTCTAATCCGTTGCATCCGTGTTCTTGTTTTATCTGCTGAAGCCCAGCCATGCCAGCCATGAATGATGCCATAAAAAAACCGCTCCTGCGTTGACACAGGAACGGTTATGAAATATCAATCATTAAAAAGTTTATCGCAGTTGGATCGTTCTTGGTGTTTGTCCGTCAATAGAAATAGTAGCAATTTTATCGCAGTCGCCATTGCCAAAATCAATAACAGCAT
>Ga0068859_100001527_pt1 | contig 23614 bp, 22 predicted proteins | sample KBSSwiS22_FD_66585 | JGI IMG/M metagenome (GOLD analysis project Ga0068859, IMG submission 66585) | Switchgrass rhizosphere microbial communities from Kellogg Biological Station, Michigan, USA - KBS Switchgrass S2-2 | ecosystem: Host-associated > Plants > Roots > Rhizosphere > Soil ...
TCCTGGGCGGCCTCAGCAATCATCCGCATGGCGGCGCCAGGCTCGCCGGCTTCGTCAACCTGCCGCTGAACGACAAGGCGGCGCTGCGCATCACGGCCGAATACGACAAGGTCGGCGGCTACGGCCGGGTGAACCACACGGCACAAAGCGACAGCTTGCTGCCCAACCCCCCACCGGTTGACGCCGGCATGAGCCGCACCAGCGCCGGCGGCAACAAGAGCTACATGGTCCGCGCGGGCCTGAAGCTCGAGCCGGTCGACCACCTGCATGTGATGCTGCGCGGCAGCTACAATCGCTTGGTGGCCGAAGCCATGCCGCTCGATAACCTGGCCTTTACGCCTGGAGGCCCGGCTCACCTGGAGGCGGCTCTTGATCTGCAGGGCAAGACGCTGGCCGAAGGCGGCCTGCTGAACGCCGCCACCCTTGGCGCGGCCGCCGTGGCGCTGAATGCGGCGATCAACTCGCCCGATCAAATGACGTTTAACGGCGCCAGCAGCGGCGAGACCGTCACGAGCTATCGCGGTTCGGGCGAAATCACCTACGACCTGAGCGACAACGTCTCGATCCGGTCGATCACCGGCTGGCGGCGGCTAAGGTCGGGTCAGCAAGCGGACGTCGACGCCACCCAATTCGTGCTCATTCATTCATTCCACAGCAAGCGCTTCACCGAGATCAGCCAGGAGCTTCAGGTCAACGCCAACTTGCTGGACAACCGCCTGAAGCTGGTCGGCGGCGGCTATTACTATAACGCCAAGGGCCACGACCTCTTCTACAGCGCGGTATTGTACCTCCTGCAAGGCCGGAGGACCTCGACCGCCGCTCCGTCGATCAAGAGGAACGCGCCGGCGGTCTACGGCCAGGGCACCTTCGCCGTCTTGCCGAACCTGAATATCACCGGCGGCCTGCGCTACACCTGGGATCGGCAGACGATGCGCCAGCAGGGCGTCGTCTACAGCGACTATTTCGTCACGCCAATCGCCTGCAATATCCCAGATCCGACCCTGCCCTGCGACGTCAGCCACAAGGCGAAGAGCAAGGCGCTCTCCTGGCTGGCGTCGATCGACTACAAGCCCATTCCGGACGTGATGCTGTTCTTCAAGGCGACGCGCGGCTTCAAGAGCGGCGGCAATCAGTCCCGCGTCAGCAGTGATGCCGCCTCGAACGTGCCTTACGATCCGGAGTTCGTCACCGAGTATGAGGGCGGCGTGAAGTCGGAGTGGTTCGACCACCGCCTGCGTATCAACGCGAGCTACTACGTCGATAAGTTCGACAACGCTCAAAAGCTGATCACGACCCTGGCGCCGTCCGGCGCCTTTGTCGCCACGATCCAGAACGTCGCCTCGGCGACGATCCAGGGCGCCGACGCGGAATCGCAATTGTCCGTCACCGAGCGGCTGACCGTCGGCGGCACCCTGGGCTACATGAAGGGCACGTATAATCGCTACCTCGTCCAGGGCGTGGACGTGGGCGACGCCTTTCGCTTTTTCAGGCTCCCGAAGTGGAGCTACACTGTGTGGGGCAACTACAAGCAGCCCACGGACTTCGGTTTCGTCAGCGCCAACCTGAACTGGCGCTGGGTGGACGAGCAGAGCATCAGTAACGCCGCTATCCGCGGGCCGGAAAGCCGGCCGCCGGGCATCCCCACCTCCGCGGTGACGGTCGGCGCGCCAGAGCGCCTAACCCAGGAGCCCGCCTTCGGCTTGCTGAACGGCCGCCTGGTGGCCCACCTGGACGGTCCGAACATGGAGATCTCGCTCTGGGGCTCGAACCTCCTAGACAAGAAGTACCATGTGTTTGTCGTTGACTTGATTGCCGGGGGCTTGGGCTTCATCAACGGGACTTGGGGACCACGCCGCGCTTACGGCGTGGAAGTCTCCAAGCGGTTCTGATCCGCCGCGCGAGCCGATGCGCATCCAGGCGCTTCGGCTGAGTTGAGGTGCGCTAGTCGGGAAGATTTTTCCGCCTAACGCACTCTCGACGCCAGATGTGCCGGACGAGATCCATTGGCCCAGGAAGTCGCGCTGTCAGGGAGGAAGGATCGTGAGGGTCGATGCAAGCGGGGCGGCGGCTCTTCGCGCCACCTCTGCGGACCTCGTCCAATGGGTGGAGGATACGCTCGGCGCCCGACTGGTCGGTGCGGCGCGGCAGGCGCGGTCCCGTCCGCAATGGTTCGTCGACCTGGAGGGGCCGAGCGCCGTCCAGCGCGCATTGATCCGGCAGTCGCGCGAGGGCGGCGAGGCCAACGCGAACTTCAACAAGCGGTTCAGCATCACCCGGGAGAGCGAGATCCTCGCCGCTCTGCAGGGCCAGGACGTGAAGGCGCCGAAGATCTTCGGCTTCGAGCCCAAGTCGCGCTCCATCCTGATGGAGGTTCTGGACGGCGAGTCCGAGCTGACGGAGGCGCCGGCCGAGGCGCGGGACGCCATTTACGCCCAGTATGTGCACGAGATGGTCAAGATCCACGCGCTGGATGCGGCCAAGCTGCCGGTCCGTGAGATCCCGAAATCGGCCGAGGATTTCGCCTTGGCCAAGATCGGCCCCATGCACGCCGACTACCTCGCGGCCAAGCGGCCGGTGCGCCCCGACCCTTTCCTCGACTTCTCCATGTGGTGGCTACGCCGCAACGTGCCGAAGGCGCCGCCGCGCGCCAGCGTCCTGCAGGGCGACTGCGGACCGGGGCAGTTCATGTTCAAGGGCGAGCGTCTGGTGGGCGTCATCGACTGGGAGATGGCCCACGTCGGCGACGCCATGAGCGACCTGGCCGTGATGCGGCTTCGCAACGTCATGTTCCCCATGCTGGCGTCGGTGAATTCGCACCTTCGCCTCTATGAGGAGGCGTCCGGACGGCCGTTGGATCGGGACGCGCTGATCTTTCATACGGTGGTCGTCGGCGCGATGTCGTGCTTTCCCCTGGCCTCCACCTTGCAGTATCCGGACCCGCGGGTCGGCTGGACCTTCCCGGGCGTTTGGGTCGATGCGATCCACCGCCGTTTCACCTGCGAAGCGATCGCCGAAGGCATGGGCCTCGATATCGAGCCGCCGGAAATCGCGGTCGGCCGAACCACCGCGCGCACGCCGCTCTACGACCTTCTCTATGATTTCCTAGATCAGGTGGGGGTCGAGTTCGCCTCCGACGAGAATGGGCGCTACCAGATGCGGACCGCCGCGGCGCTCGCCGCAGCTCTGCAGCGGGCCGACGGGCAGGCCGCGGCGTTCGATGCGGACTACGTCGCCGAGGCGGCCGAATTGACCGGCCGAAAGCGCGACAATGTCGCCGATGTCGACGCCGATCTCTGCGCGATGATCGCTCGAGGCGCCATCGATCGGCCGGATCGGCTGCTCAGGTTGCTGTATCGGAGCGCCTATCGGCTGGAGACCCTGGTCACGCCGCTGACCTGGCGCGTGTCCGGCGCGGTCGGCGACAGGGAGCGGTGGACGCTCACCCCGTTCGAGAAGCTCCCGCCCCGGTGATCGGCCGGCGTATCGCGGGCGTGCGGGTCTTCACATCATGGTTTGAGGCTTGAGCGCCGGAGGCAGCTGTGTCTTTTCGAAGCCGGCCCCTCCGCGGCTGAAGCTTAAGGTGGGCCGCAAGCTGCGACGATCGCCGCGCCGCGGGGCCTTGCACGGCGGCGGTCGGGCTGACGGGCATCCATGCGAGGAACGGCAGGCGGATGAGCTACCACGAGGGTCTTGCGGCGCGAGCGCTGGCCACGGCCGGCGTGATGCTCGCCACCCTGACCATCTCGCTGGACACCACCATCGCCAACGTCGCCCTGCCGCATATGCGGGGAAGCCTCTCAGCCGGCCAGGACCAGATCACCTGGGTGCTCACATCCTACATCGTGGCCACGGCCATGATGACGCCGCTTACGGGCTGGCTCGCCGTGCGGTGGGGGCGCAAGCGCCTGTTCCTGATCTCCATCATCGTCTTCGTCGCGGCCTCGGTGCTGTGCGGGATGGCCGAGACCTTGCCGGAGATGGTGGCCTTGCGCGTTCTGCAGGGGATCGGCGGTTGCGCGATGGTGCCGCTCTCACAGGCCTCGCTGTTCGACCTGTGGTCGCCAGCGCAGATCCCCAGGATGATGTCGATCTGGGCCGTCGGCGCCACGGTGGGACCGGTCCTTGGGCCGACCATCGGCGGCTTCCTGACCGAGAACTACTCTTGGAGGCTGGTCTTCTACATCAACGTGCCGATCGGCATCGTGTCCTTCCTGGCGATCGCCTTGGCGATGGCCCCCGACAAGCCCGGTCAGAAACGGTCCTTCGACCTGCTGGGCTTCATCGCGTTCGTGATGTTCAGCGTCGGCGTGCAACTCGTGCTGGACCGTGGCCCAAGCCAGGACTGGTTGGACTCGCCCGAGGTCGGCGTCGAGGCCTTCATCGCCGCCTGCGGCCTCTATGTCTTCGTCCTGCACACCCTGACGACCAAGGCCCCGTTCTTCCATCCCGACGTGATCGGCAACCGTAACCTATGGATCTGTCTGACCATCCTTATCGCGACCACCGGCGTCCTCTATTCGACCGCCGCCCTGCTGCCGACGTTCCTGCAAGGCCTGCTGGGCTATTCGGCGTTGCAGAGCGGGCTTGCGGTGATGCCACGAGGGGTCGGCGCCATCGTCGCTTTCGTCCTGGCGCCTTTCGCCGTGGAGCGCGTGGGCCCGCGGGTGACGGTCGCCTCGGGCATGCTGATGACGATCATCGGACTGTGGCTCCTCACCCGCCTCGACCCCTCGATGACCGCCCGGCCGATCGAGCAGTCCGGCTTCCTGCTAGGCTTTGGCCAGGGACTGATGATCAATCCGCTGGCGGTCCTGGTCTTCGCCACCATCCCAGGGACCCACCGCACCGAAGCCGCCGTATTCAGCAACACCATCCGCACGCTGGGCGGCAGCTTCGGCATCGCCATCGCTCAGGCCCTGCTGATCCGCCAGAGCGCGGCCGCCCACGAGACCCTGGGGGCCCATGTCATCGCCAGCGATCCGATCGTGCGATGGCGGCTTCCAGAGCTGTTCGGCGGCGGCTTCGGCGTCGAGGCGATCAATGCCGAGGTCACGCGCCAGGCCGACGCCATCGCCTACAACGCCACCTTCGCCTGGCTGGCCCTGGCGGCCGTCTGCATGCTGCCGATGGTGGTGCTCGTCCGCTCGGCGCGGCGCCTGCAGAAGGAGCGGGCGGCGGTTCACGTCGATTAGACGCGCGCGCAGAGGGGCGCCCAGCGAATGGGCGCCCCTCTGCGCGGCCTGAACGCTGGGGCGGCAGCGCGGCTGAACCCTTGTGTCGGCCCCACAATGGCCGCGGTCGAATCGCCGAGCGGTTTCAAACTCGAAAAAATAGGTGGGGACGGCTGGAGGGTTCCCAATGGGCAAGGCCCAGAAATACCGAGAGTACGCTCGAAGCTGTGAGCTGCTGATCGAGAAGACGGAGGACCTGCGGGTCCGCGCCAGGCTCCGCAAGGAGCGTCAGGAATGGCTGGAGCTCGCCGCGGATCACGAGGCCGCCGAGCGCCGGGCCCGGCTGGAGGGGGAGCGCCCTCTCGATCAGGACATGACCTTGAGTTCGCTGCGGGCTTTCGAGCGGACGCGCCGCGCCGGCTCCGCCTGAGTCGCGCGGCCGGGGCGCTTTGCCTGGGTCGCCGGGCGGGCTAATCAGGCTCGCCGCGACGAGGGGACCTTGGCGAGCGACGAACACAACAGCCTGACGGCCTGGGCCCTGACAACGGGCGAGGCGGGCATGCGGACCCAGGCCCGCGGCCTGGCGCGCGCCGTCGCCGACGTCGTGGCGGAGAAGGTCGCCCCTGTCGGCCGGCCCTGGCGCTGGACCTCCAGCGGCCGGCTGATGCGGCTTGGCCTGGCGCGGGACGCCGATCCGATCGCCCCGCCCTGGCCCGACCTCATCGTCAGCGCGGGACGGCGATCCGCCTTGCTGGCGCTCGAGGCCCGGCGGCTCGCCGGCGGCCGGCCCCTGCTCGTGCACGTGCAGGACCCGCGCGTGAACCGCGCGGCCTTCGACCTGATCGTCGCGATGGAGCACGATGCGGTGGAGGGGGCCAATGTCCTACGCGTCGCCACCGCCCTGCACGACGTGACGCCTGAGCGCCTCGGCGAGGCGGCCAAGGCCTGGCGGCAGCGACTCTCGGCCCTGCCGCGTCCGCTCACGGGCGTGATCCTGGGCGGGCCGGCCGGGGCCGGCAGCCCCTTCGGCGCGCCCGAGGCCATGCGCCTGCTGCAAAGCCTGCAGTCCTTGAAGGCGCAGACGGGCGGCGGTCTGGCGGTGGTCCCGTCGCGGCGGACGCCGACAGAGGCCCTGGCCGTCTTCACCCAGGCGCAGGCTTCCGATCCGGCGATCTGGGCCTGGGCGCGTGAAGGGGAGAACCCCTACCTGGGCGTGCTGGCCCTGTCCGACCTGCTGGTGGTGACCGGCGACAGCGTCTCCATGGTGTCGGAAGCGCTGGCCACGCCGCATCCGGTGGAGGTGGCGGCAGGCCAGCTGCGCGGCCTCCACAGGGCGTTCCTGGCGAACCTGGAGGCGAAGGGATTGATCCGCATCTTCGACGGGCGGCGTGGGCCGGACATGGCTCGCCAGCCGATCGACGCCACGGCCGCCGCCGCCTTGGCGGTGCGCCGGCTGATCGCGGAGAAGCTCCGGTCCGATTAGCGGCCGGGGCGCGGCGACGCGGGCGGATCCGGCTGCGAGCGCGGGTCCTTCTGTTTCGGGTCGTCCGGGTTCTGCTTGCCGCTTTGTCCCCACTGGCCGCCATAGACGGAGGGATCGCCCCCCGGCTTCGAAGCCGGCTTTTCCGGCGGGGCTTGCGGACGGCTCTTGGGTTCCTGGGCCATGGCCTCCTCCTAGGCTCGCCGAGGAAACGCGCGGTGGGGCGATGTGGGGCCGAAACTATCGCGGCGCATAGACCCGCGGCGCAGGTCCGAGCGAGACCGGCCCAAGGGTGGTCCGCCCGGCCTCGAAGCTGACGGCGGCCCGGGCGGCCTCGCCGGACTGGCGGGCGGCGGCCACCGCGCCAGCGGCTTCTGCGGCCTCTTTTGGCACGGCGCCGGCCGCCGCCAGGGCCTCAAGCGCCATGGGCGCCTGGCGGAGATCCGTTTCCAGCACGCCGCGCAGGCGCCCGTCGCGGCCGACGCCCAGCCTGCCTGTGCGGACGACGGCCTGGGCGTCGCCAGCGACGAGCTGGCTTCCCGGGCGCACGATCACGGCGCCGCCGGCGTCGGTCCAGCGCGCCACCGCGTCCGGCCAGTCGCGGCCGGAGAAGGCGCTCATCTTCGACAGGACGGAGTTCCAGGCGAGCTGCACCGCCTTGTCGCCGGCGATGCGGCCAAGCAGGGCGCCGGGGCGCGCGCGGCCGTTGTCGACACGCAGGAACACCCCGCCTTCATCGTCCGGGCCGCTGCGCAGATGAAACTCGACCCTGGCTGCGGACTGGAGCGCGAAGGGCTGGGCGCCGGCGCTGGGCTCGAAGCTCGGTTCGACGGCCTCGAAGGAGAAGCTGGGCGGTTTCGCGTCCAGCTGGCGCAGGCTCGCCCGCAGATTCTTGGCGCGCACCGTCACGGGGCCGCCCAGGGGGCGTACGAACGTCAGGCCCTGGGGCGCGGCGAGGATCCAGCTTGTCGGGGCGTAGAGGTAGGCCTCGCCTTCCAGCAGGGGCGCCTGCAGCGCCCAACCGGACGGGTCGCGCACCACGGCGTCGGCGAGGGTGACGTCCAGCCGGAAGGGATAGCCGCCAAGCGAGCGCCGTCCCCAAGAGATCTGATAGCCCGCCTTCGCCAGATCGGCTGCGGCGGCGTCCATCCGCCCTTGGGCCTCGGTGCGCGCCCAGACCCAGAAGGCGCTCCAGATCGCGGTCGCAACGAGCAACAGGGCGAAGGGCAGGCAGAGCCAGAGCCTGGAGGGTTTGCGGGGGGCGGATGGATCGTGCAGAGACATGCCGTCTCTTTAGCGCGGGGCGGGATGACGGACGAGCGCTGGGTCTTCGGCTACGGCTCGCTGATGTGGCGGCCGGATTTTCCGTACCTGGAGCGGGCGAGCGCGACCCTGCACGGCCGCCGGCGCGCCTTCTGCATCTACTCGGTGCACCATCGCGGCACCTACGAGCGGCCGGGGCTGGTGCTGGGCCTGGCGGCCGGCGGGGCCGTGCGGGGCGCAGCCTATCGGGTGGCCGAGTCCGACTGGCCGCAGGTCTACGCCTACCTGCTGGAGCGCGAGCAGCCGACCGAGACCTATATCGAGGCGCGACGGGCCGTGCGCTTGGCCGACGGGCGCCGTGTGGAGGCCATGGTGTTCCTGTCCGACGTGCGGCACGCCCAGTGGGCGGGCGCGCTCAGCCTGGAGCGACAGGCCGAGCTGATCGGCGGGGCGCGCGGCCTCTCCGGCCCCAACGTCGAGTACCTGCGCGACCTGGTGCATCACCTCCGCGCCGAAGGCGTCCGCGACGCCGGCATGGAGCACTTGCTGAAGCTGGTGGAGGAGCGGGAACGCGCTCTCGCCGCGGGCGAGTAGCCCCTACTGCGCCGCCGCGCGCAGGGCTTCTTCGCCGAACACCCGGGCGAAGATCACGTCCACGTTCTTGAAGTGGTAGCCCAGGTCGAACAGCGCCTCGAGCTCGGCGTCGGAGAGCGTCACCTCCGGGTCGGCCTTCAGGAAATCGAGGAAGGCCCCTTCGCCGCGCCAGACCTTCATGGCGTTGCGTTGCACCGCGGCGTAGCCGCCTTCGCGGCTCAGCCCCTTCTGGGTCAGGGCGAGCAACACGCGCTGCGAGTGCACCAGCCCGCCCAGCCGGTCGAGGTTGCGGGCCATGTTCTCCGGATAGACCACCAGCCGCTCGACCACATTGGCCAGGCGGCGGAGCGCGAAGTCGAGATGGACGGTGGCGTCGGGGCAGATGCCGCGTTCCACGGAGGAGTGGCTGATGTCGCGCTCGTGCCACAGCGCGACGTTCTCCAGCGCCGGCGTCACGGCCGAGCGGACCAGGCGCGCAAGCCCCGTCAGGTTCTCGGTCAGGATGGGATTGCGCTTGTGCGGCATGGCCGAGGAGCCCTTCTGGCCGGCCTCGAAGAACTCTTCGGCCTCCAGCACCTCGGTGCGCTGCAGATGGCGGATCTCGGTCGCCAGGCGTTCGATCGAGGAGGCCACCACCGCCAGCGCCGCGAAATAGGCCGCGTGGCGGTCGCGGGGGATCACCTGGGTGGAGGACGGCTCCACGGCCAGCCCCATCTTGGCGGCGACATGGGCCTCCACCTCGGGGGCGACGTTGGCGAAGGTGCCGACCGCGCCCGACACCGCGCAGGTGGCGATCTCGAACTTGGCCATGGCCAGGCGCTCCTTGGCGCGCTGGAACTCGGCGTAGTGGCCCGCGAGCTTCAGGCCGAAGGTGGTCGGCTCGGCATGGATGCCGTGGCTGCGCCCGACCGTCGGCGTCATGCGGTGCTCGAAGGCGCGCCGCTTCAAGGCCGCCAGCACCAGGTCCACGTCCTCCAGCAGGAGGTCGGTGGCGCGTGAGAGCTGGACGGCGAGGGTGGTGTCGTTGACGTCCGAGGAGGTCATGCCCTGGTGCAGGAAGCGCGCCTCGGGACCGACCACTTCGGTGACGTGGGTCAGGAAGGCGATGACGTCGTGCTTCACCTCCCGCTCGATCTCGTCGATGCGCTCGGCGTTCCAGACCGCCTCGCGACCGTTTTTCCAGATCACCTCGGCGGCGGCCTTGGGGATCACCCCCAGCTCGGCCATGGCGTCGGCGGCGTGCGCCTCGATCTCGAACATGATCTTGAAGCGCGTCTGCGGCGCCCAGATCTCGGCGGCTTCCTTGCGGGTGTAGCGGGGGATCATGGGCGGCGGTGTGTGCGCCGAAGGGCTAGGGAGTCAAGCGGCGGGGCGGCGTGTTGACGCAGGCGCGCGGAGCCGCGGCGTTTGCGCCCAGCGTTTTGCAGTGCAAGATGGATTTGCCTATGGGGCCCTGTCGGGACATTCCAATTGTCGGAAGCGAAGACGCCAGAAGAGGAGGCGGACTCTCGGGCGAGGGCGCGGAAGATCGCCCACCATTCGCTGGAGTTCGTGCTCGACGTCGCCTGCCACGGCATTCCGGGGCTGAAGACGCTCGACTCCCTGCTGATGATGGCCATCAACCAGGCCAACATCGCCCCCCTCACGCGCAACCCGGAGGCTCGCAGCCGCTATGGCGGCCTCGACGCTCCTGCGCCCGATGCGGAACGGCGGCCGGTGAGCGTGCGCGCGGTCGCGGCCTCCATGCGGCTGCCCTATGAGACGGCCAGGCGGAACATCCGCAGGCTGGAGGCGCAGGGGGTCTGCATCTTGAGTCCGGCCGGCGTCGTCGTTCCGGCCACCTTCATGCGCAGCGTCGAATACCTTGAGGCGGCGCAGGACTGCTACCACCGGATGCAGGCGCTCTACGTGACGCTACGCGCAGCTTCGCTGCTCGACGCGCTTCCGGCCTCGCACTACGTCGACGACGAGCCGCCCGTCCGCGGCGCCGTCCGGCTGATGTCGGATTACCTCTTGCGCACATCGGAGGTGCTGGTGGCCCGCACCGGCGGGATCGTCTCGGGCGTGATCCTGACGCCGCTGCTCTCCCAGGCGGCCGGCGCGCTTCCGGGAAGCGCGGCGGGTCTGTCGATGGCCGCGATCAGCCGCAGGGTCCAGACGCCGGCCGAGACGGTGCGCCGCCAGATCGCCGCCCTGGTCGCCGAAGGGGCCTGCGAGATCCGGGCCGGCCGCGTGATGCTGACGGATCACCAGCTGACGGGCGAGGCCTGGTCGGGCCTGCTGCGGGACAATGCGATCAACGTCCACCGCCTGTTCGCGGGCCTGGCCGAACGCGGCCTGGTGGAGGCCTGGGACCGCGCGGCGGGTTTCGATCCCGCGCGGGTCAAGGGCATCGCCTGACGATTGCGCTCAGGCGCGGGGGGCGATGCGATCCTCTTGGGGGGCTTCGAGCTTCAGGACCACAGCGGTGGTGTTGGGCCCCACCTCGCGCACGGCCTCGGCGATGTGCTCAGGCGTGACGCCGAGGCGATGGGACCAGAACCGCATGGCCCGCGCGTCGTCGACGTCGATGGTGCGGCTTTCTTCAAACCGATGGATGTCTGTGCGTCTACCCACGGAGGTCGATGCTCCTCGTCCCTGAGGATGCTCAACGGATGGCGTTGGCTGGTGTTCCGGCTGCGCCGCGTCACGTTCGCGCCAGCAGCAGATCCAGCAGCGCCTCGACGCAAAGCGCGGAATTGGCGGCGGCCATGGCGGCCATCTGCGGATAGGTGATGTGGCTTTCCTCTCCGGCGAGGTCGGAGACGGTGCGTATGACGTAGCAGGGACGTCCCCAGGCCTCGGCCACCTGGGCCACGGCTCCCGACTCCATGTCGATCGCGTCGGCGGCGAAGTCGCGGCGCAGGGCCTCCCGCGTCACGCCGCAGTTCAGGAAATAATCCGCCGTGATGACCCCGCCCAGGCGAATGGGATGGCCCAGGTTTGGCGCGACCCGGCGGGCCAGTTCGCCGAAATCCGCCAGGACCTCGGGCGCGACCGCGGAGAGCGCCGAAAGCCTGGGTGCGCCGATCGGGATCACGCCATAGGCGACCGGGGTGAAGGCTTCGCCCTCGACCATGCCGTAGTCGTGGATGGCCAGGCGGTCGGCCAGCAGAACGCCCCCGACTGGAAGATCGTGGTCCAGCGATCCGGCGACGCCGGAGAAGACCAGGGCGCGGGGCTGGAACCGGTCCATCAGCAGGGTGGCGGCGGCGGCGGCGTTGACCTTGCCGATGCCGCTCTGCGCCAGCACCACCGGCGTCGCGCCGTGGGCGCCGCGCCATACGCGAGTGGGGCCGTGCACCTCGGGCTCGGCTTCCAGCTTCAGGCGCGCGCGCAGCGCTTGAAGCTCCTCGGGCGTGGCGCAAAGGACTCCGAACATCGCCCGAGCTTAGAGCAGGAGGTGATCAGGCCGCCAGCGTGCGGTAGCGGGCGGCGAGTTCGCCTTGGCCCAGCGCGTCGTAGAACACCGCCAGATTGTGCGCCGCCATGCGGCTTCCCCGTCCGGCCACGGCCCCGTCGAGGTCGGGCCGTTCGCCGATCTCCAGGCAGCGCTTCCAGGCGCTTTCCACGATGGGCAGGAAATCCGTCGCCGCGCGATCCGGCGACTGGGCGGCGCACTCCAGGTAGAGGTCGCCGACGGCGAAATAGAAGTCCGGCGAGTGCGACCAGGCGCCGACTTCCCGGTCCGCCAGCTCCAGCGCCTCCTGCAGGCGGCCGTCGGCCTTCAGCGCGGTGATCGCCCGCACCACCAGGGAATGGCGATAGGCCGCATCGGGCTCGGCCAGGCGCAGGGCCTCGGCGAAGCAGATGGCGGCCTGGGGCGCGCGCTCGCGCGCCTGGTGTTCTTTCGCCAGCTGGAACCAGAGATAGGGGTCCTCAGGGGCGTCCTGCAGCGCCTGCATCAGCAGGGCCTCGTTGCGGTCGCCCTTCCGCGCCAAGTTGTCGGGTGTGAAACCCAGGTGGCCGAGCACCAGGGGCAATCGGCGCTCGCGCGCGGAGCCGATCGGCTGTTCGTGGATGCGGCCTTCGTATCGGACGCCGCCCGGCAACAGGCGCGGTATCCAGCAGCGGGCGAGGCCGGCCGCGCCGGTGTCGTCCATGGCGCTGTCGCGCCGCACCGAGCCCAGGAAGTCCCCGCCGCCGGAGGGCAGGACGTCGGAGCCTAGCGCCGCCTGCGCCCCGTCCTCGATCCATTCGTCGGCGTCGAGAACCAGGTTCCAAGCGGCGTCCGAGAGATCCAGGGCGGCGTTGCGGGCGCGAGCGAAGTCGTCGCACCAGACGAAGTGCGCCACCTCGGCGCCGAGCGCCTTGGCGATCTGCGGCGTGGCGTCGGTCGAGCCGGTGTCGAGTACGATCATGCGATCGACGTGGGCGCGTGCGCTCTCTAAAGCGCGCCCGATCAGGGCCGCCTCGTCGCGTGCGATCATCACCAGGGCCAGTCGGGTCATGCGCCTCTCCCGCCGATCAGCCTGGCCGGCGTCGGTTAAGGCAGGCTTGCGAAACGCGGGTGTTAACCAATCGTGGTGACGAGCCACTCATTTTGGGCAACGACGGGAACACTCGCGAAACAAACCGGGACCGAATCGGCGACGTCGCCCGATTCAGCCTTTGTTCCCGACGTATTAAGGCTATGGAGAGTCGCGTTATGCGACAATCGTAACGCTCTCCGCAGGACGGGACGGGCCGGCTCGCCTTGACGCGCGAAGGCCCTTTCCTCTATATCGCCCGCTCCCGCGCGGGCCGGCAGGCCTCGCGCTCCGTTTTCCTACGCGAAGGTCTTCGCCATGTCGCGCCGTTGCGAGCTCACGGGTGTCGGCCCGTTGGTCGGCCACAATGTGAGCCACTCGAACATCAAGACCAAGCGCCGCTTCCTGCCGGCGCTGGCTCCGGTCACCCTGCAGTCCGACGCCCTGGGTCAGTCCTTCACCCTGCGCATCCGCAACGCCGCGCTGCGCACCCTGGACGCGCGGGGCGGCCTGGATGCCTTCCTGCTCAAGGCCCGCGACGAGAAGCTTTCGTCGCGCGCCCTGAAGATCAAGCGCCAGGTCAAGGCCAAGCTCGCCGAGCAGCCCGCCGCCTGAGGCGTCGCAAGATCGTCGTTCCGAAAAGGCCGCCCGCGAGGGCGGCCTTTTTGCTTGCGGCCGCTCAGGCCGGCTGCGGCTGTTTGAGGGTCGCCTGCAGCAGGGCGAGCAACTCGCGCCAGTGCCGTTCCGAGGCGTCGCGATCATAGGCGGGCATGTCGGACGGCGCGTAGCCGTGCAGCGCGCCCCGGTAGATGGTCACCTCTGCATCGACGCCGGCATCCTTGAGCGCCTTGTCGAGTCGCGCGCACTGCGCATCGTCGAGGTATTCGTCCTTGTCGGCGCAGGCGAGCAGCACCTTGGCCTTGATCTTCGGCGCCAGCAGGTGGGGGCTGTCGGGCGCGTCGGTCGCCAGGTGGGCGCCATGGAACCCGCCCACGGCGGCGATGCGGTCCGGGTAGGTCCCGGAAGCGCGGAACGCCATCCCCGCGCCCATGCAGTATCCGATCGCCGCCACCTTTTCGGCCCGGGCCTTGGGCTGGTGCGAGAGCCAGTCGAGGAACACCCCGGTGTCCGCCATCGACCTTTCCGCATCGGTGGAGCTCATGCGCGTCTTGAAGAACTCGGCGCGCTTCTCCGGCGTGGCGAAGGCCTCGGCGACGACGATCGGCGGGTAGGGCCCTATCCGCCAGAACATGTCGGGAAGCAGCACATAGTAGCCGTGCCCGGCCAGTCGCTCGCCCATCTCGAACAGGGACGGGCGGATGCCAGGGCCATCCATGAAGAAGAGCACGGCGGGCCAGGGGCCGGAGCCCTCGTTCGGCGTGAAGACGAAGGCCCGCGCCTCGCCTTGCGGCATGGGGATTGTCACGTCCTGGCGGCTCATTTCCGGGCTCCCTAACTTTTCTACTGACGACCATGGAGTCGCCCAGGCGTCCTAGGCAAGCGCTCAGCGGCGTTTCGGCTCGCGCCAATCGAACGCGAGCAGCAGGGTGCGCTGCAGGCGCGAGAAGTTGTCGTCGGCGACCAGGTAGAAGCGCACCCCGAGGTCCGGCCTGGGCACCGCCGCCAGACCTTCGAAATTGTCCACCGTGAGCGGCTGGAGCAGCCGCAGTTCGTCCACCACCGTCCCGTCCGCCTCGGCGATCCGCAGGGTCACCCGCACCCCCTTGAGCGGACTGAAGGCGCGCAGCAGGTAGGCGCGTCGCCCGCCGGGCAGCGGCGCCACCGCCGTCAGTCCCTGGTCTTCGGCGAGTTGGACGGTCACGCCCGGCGCACAGCCGCCCGAGAGTCGGCAAGTCCAGGTCCGCCCGCTTTGTTCGGCGCCGACGATGTAGGCGTCCGGCCCGGCCGCCGGATCGGCGGCCAGGGCCTCCATGCCGAGGTTCTTCGGAAAGACGACGTCGGGCGCCGGCGCCCGTCGCGGCGGGCCGCCCCCAGCCGGATAGGCCAGGACCCGGTCGTCCCGCTCCAGGCTCACCAGGCGAACGCCGTCCGCCAGCTCCGCGATCCCTTCGGAGTCGGCCTCGCCCTTGCCGCGCGCGAGGAGGGGGCGGCCATCCTCTGCGATCAAGGGGGTGAGCCGCGCATGGTCAATCCCGCCAAGCCGGCCGGCGGCGTCCAGCACCAATTGCGCCTCCAGCATGTCGCCCTCGTCGCTGACGGCCAGCAGGCGGCCGTCCGGCCACACCTTAAGATCCGAAAGGCCATGCAGGCGCGAGGTGTCCGGGGACGTCAGGTCCACGCCGCCGGCGAAGACGAAGGCGCCGAGGCTGCGACGCTGCAGGTCGGAAGCGTCCATCGGAACCGGCCGCGCCTCCACGCGGATGCTCGGCGAGGCGGGGACGACGGCGGCCGGCCCGCCCGGCGTTGTGGCGCAGGCGGCGAGCAGGACGAGCCCGATCAGCCCCGCCGCGGCTCTCACGCCACTCGCCTCACGTCCCTGACCGTCGGCTTGGGCGGGCCGCCGCCGGGCGGCGGGCCGGAGAGCAGGGGGCTCGCCATCTTGCCCCGGCGGCGCGGCTCTTCCTCGAAAAGCTCGGCGAGCTGTTCGACGATCACGCCGCCGAGCTGCTCCACGTCGACCAGGGTCACGGCGCGGCGGTAGTAGCGAGTGACGTCGTGGCCGATGCCGATGGCGATGAGCTGCACCGGGCTCTTGGCCTCGATCTCGGCGATGACTTCGCGCAGGTGCCGTTCCAGGTAGTGGCCGGAGTTCACCGAGAGCGTGGAGTCGTCCACCGGCGCGCCGTCGGAGATCACCATCAGGATGCGGCGCTGTTCGGCCCTGCCGATCAGGCGATGGTGCGCCCACAGGAGCGCCTCGCCGTCGATGTTCTCCTTCAGCAGGCCCTCGCGCATCATCAGGCCGAGGTTCTTCCGGGCCCGTCGCCAGGGCGCGTCGGCGGCCTTGTAGATGATGTGGCGCAGGTCGTTCAGCCGGCCCGGCTGAGGCGGCTTGCCCGCCTTCAGCCAGTCTTCCCGCGCCGACCCGCCCTTCCAGGCGCGGGTGGTGAAGCCCAGGACCTCGGTCTTGACCCCGCAACGCTCCAGGGTGCGCGCCAGGATGTCGGCGCAGACCGCCGCCACCATGATCGGCCGCCCGCGCATGGAGCCGGAGTTGTCGATCAATATGCTGACGACGGTGTCGCGGAACTCGGTGTCGGACTCCTCCTTGAAGGAGAGAGGCGCGGTCGGATCGACGATCACGCGGGTCAGGCGGGCGGCGTCGAGGACGCCTTCCTCCAGGTCGAAGCTCCAGGCGCGGTTCTGCTGGGCCAGCAGCTTGCGTTGCAGCCGGTTGGCGAGGCGGGAGACCACGTTGGACAGGCTGGCGAGCTGCTGGTCGAGATAGGCGCGGAGGCGGCCGAGCTCTTCGGGGTCGCAGAGTTCCTCCGCCAGAACGATCTCGTCGTGAGCGGTTGTGAAGACCTTGTAGGCGGGCTGGCGGCCTTCACCCTTCAGCTCTGGCCGCGCCGGCTGCTCGCCCTCGCCCAGCTCTGGCGGTTGCTTGTCGTCATCGGCCTCGGCGGCCTCGTCGGCCTCCGCCATCTCGGTCTCGGTGTCGTCGGCCTCGGAGACGACGGTCTCGCCGTCGTCCGTGGCGGAGGATTGCGACGTCTCGGATTCGCCGTCCTGGTCGTCTTCGGCGGCGCCGCTTTCGGACTCGCCCTGTTCGTTCTGGTCCTCCTCGGCCTCTTCCTGCTTTTCCGGCTCGTCGGTCAGGTCCTCGGCGAGCTTGAGGTCGCGCAGGATGGCGCGGACGATCCGGCCATAGGCCTTCTGGTCGAAGAGGGCCTCCTCCAGCCGGTCCAGATCGGCGCCGGCCTTGGCTTCGATGTCGGCGCGGAAAAGCTCCACCAGAGGCCGGGCCGCCGCCGGGGGCGGCTCTCCGGTCAGGCGCTCGCGCACCATCAGCGAGACCACTTCGGCCAGGGGCGGGTGGGTGATGGCCTCGATTTCGTTGAACGGCCGGCGCGCCCAGGCCTGCTCCAGCACCGCCCTCAGGTTCGCGCGGACGCCGCCCAAGGCGTTGGCGCCGATGGCCTCTATGCGCGCCTGCTCCACGGCGTCGTAGAGCGGCTGGGCGAGGGCGACGCCGGGCCGGGCGCGGGCGTGCTGCGCCGGGTCATGGTGGGCCAGCCGCAGGGCCATCTGGTCGGCGAGGCCGCGGATGCGCGCGGCGTCGGCTTCAGAAAGATCGCGGGGCGGATGAGGCAGGACCGCTCGCTTGCCCGACAGCTGCGGCGTCTCGGAGGAGAACACCACCTCCAGGTCCGGCGTCTCCGCGAGCGAGCGCGCCGCGTGCGCGACGGCTCGCTTGAACGGCTCGACGGGGCTCTCTGAGGGTTTCGCCATCGCTTCGGTCTTAGATCAGGGTGCGTCCGGCATGAAGCAAGGAGTTAGCTCGGGCAGGCGGCGGGCTGGGAACATCCACCCGGCGGCGGCGTTGGCGCGGTGAGGCCTGATCCGGGCCTTTCGTTGATACGGAGTGGGCGACAATGCTCAAGTGGGCTCTGATCTTCGCGGTGATCGCGCTGATCGCCGGCGGGCTCGGCTTCACCGGCCTCGCCGGCGCGGCGGCCGGTATCGCCAAGATCCTGTTCTTCCTGTTCCTGGTGGGCTTCGTGATCTTCCTGGCGCTGGGCTTCTTCGCCGGGCGCAAGATGACAGGCCACTAACCGAGGCCGCAGATCGGCCGGCGCCCGTTCCTCATCGGAGCGGGCGCTTGGCTGCGGTCAGGCCACGCGCACGCGCGCCGTGCTCTCGGGCAGGTCCTGGCCGAACGCCCGCTGGTAGAACTCGGCGACCGTCCCGCGCTCCAGCTCGTCGCACTTGTTGAGGAAGGTCATACGGAAGGCCAGGCCGATGTCGCCGCCGAAGATTTCGGCATTCTGCGCCCAGGTGATGACGGTGCGCGGGCTCATGACCGTCGAGATGTCGCCGTTCATGAAGGCGTTGCGGGTCATGTCCGCCACCCGGACCATGGCGTTGATGGTGCGCTTGCCCTCGGCGGTGTCGTAGGCCGGCGCCTTGGCCAGCACGATCGCCGCCTCCACGTCGTGGTTCAGGTAGTTCAGCGTGGTGACGATCGACCAGCGGTCCATCTGGCCCTGGTTGATCTGCTGGGTGCCGTGGTAGAGGCCGGTGGTGTCGCCCAGGCCGATGGTGTTGGTGGTCGAGAACAGCCGGAACCACGGATTGGGCCGGATGACGCGGTTCTGGTCGAGCAGGGTCAGCTTGCCCTGCGCCTCCAGCACGCGCTGGATCACGAACATCACGTCGGGCCGGCCGGCGTCGTATTCATCGAAGACCAGCGCGATGGGCCGTTGGATCGTCCAGGGCACGATGCCTTCGCGGAACTCGGTGACCTGCTTGCCTTCCTTGAGCACGATGGCGTCCTTGCCGACCAGGTCGATGCGGCTGACGTGGCTGTCGAGGTTCACCCGGATCAGCGGCCAGTTGAGGCGCGCAGCCACCTGCTCGATGTGGGTCGACTTGCCGGTGCCGTGATAGCCCTGGACCATCACCCGGCGATCGAAGGCGAAGCCGGCGAGGATGGCGCGCGTGGTCTCCGGGTCGAACCGGTAGGCCTCGTCGATGTCGGGCACGTGCGCGTCCCGCTCGGAGAACGCCGGGACTTGCATGTCGAAGTCCACGCCGAAGGTGGCGCGGGCGTCCACATGACGGTCGGGCGTCAGCGCGACCAGCTTGTCGTCGGTGATGTCGATGGCGGCCATGGTCGGTCGATTACAGCCTTGGGGTGGGGGAGGCAAACGGACCGCGTCATGTGGGCTTGGCCCGGCCGGGCGTCAATCGAGGTGGCGACCGGATTTGCGTCCAAGCAGGGCCAGCGCCACGAAGCTCAGCAAGGCGGCTCCGGAGTAGTAGACGCTGACGGGCGCCAGGCCGCCTTTCGCCGCCAGGGCGGTGGCGATCATCGGCGAGACCCCGCCTCCTAGGATGCCTCCGGCGCTGAAGGCGATGGACGCGCCGGAGTAGCGCACGCGCGTGGGGAACAGGCTGGGCAGGATGGCGCCGAGCGGCCCCGAGACGAAGCCCTGGACGAAGAAGCTGATGCAGAGGAAGGCGCCGACGCGGGGCAGGGAGCCGGCGACCAGCATCAGCGGCATCAGCAGGCCTAGCGCCGCCAGTCCCGCATAGCCGGCCATCATGACCACCCGCGGGCTCGCCTTGTCGCACCACCAGCCGGCCATCAGTATGCCGGCCGTCATGAATACGGTGCCCAGGAGCTGCAGCTCCAACAGGTCCGCTCGCGGGTACTTGAGCGCGCTGACGCCGTAGCCCAGCACGAACGCCGTCGAGATGTAGAAGATCGCGAAGAGGGCGATGCAGGCGACGCTGCCCGCCAGCAGGGTCAGCGGATGGCGCGCCAGCATCTCGCCCAGGGGCGCCGAGGGCGGCGGCCCTTTCTCCATGGCCGCCTTAAAGGCCGGCGTCTCGGCCACCTTGAGCCGCACCCAGAGGCCAAGCGCCACCAGCGCTGCGCTGAGGATGAAGGGTATGCGCCAGCCCCAGGTGGTGAACTGTGCGGGCGAGACGAGCACGTCCATGATCAGGAAGACGCCGTTGGAGGCGAGCATCCCCACCGGCACGCCGAGCTGGGGGAAAATGCCGAAGCGGCCGCGCCAGCCCGGCGGAGCGTTCTCCACAGCCAACAGCGCCGCTCCGCCCCATTCGCCACCCAGGCCCAGGCCTTGGCCGAAGCGCAGCAAGCAAAGCAGCGCCGGCGCCAGCCAGCCGATCATCGCGTAGGTGGGCAACAGGCCGATCAAGACCGTCGACAGCCCCATGAGCATCAAGGCCGCCACCAGCGTCGACTTGCGTCCGACCCGGTCGCCGAAGTGGCCGAAGAAGGCCGCGCCCAGCGGCCTCGCCAGGAAAGCCACGGCGAAGGTGGCGTAGGCGGAGAAGAGCTGCGCCGTCGCCGAGCCGGACGGGAAGAACAACGGCCCCAGCACCAGGGAGGCGGCCGCGGCGTAGATGAAGAAGTCGTAGTACTCGACGGCGGTGCCGGCCAGGCTGGCGCCCAGCACGCGCACATGGTCGGATCGGGCGGCGGTCACGGCGTCTCCTTCACTCGAGCCCGTGATGCTTCCGGTTGGCCAGCATGGCGAGCGTGATCAGGCTGAGCAGGCAGGCTCCGGCGAGATAGACGCCCACCGGCGGCAGCCCGCCCTTCTCGGCGAGCGCCGCGGCGATCATCGGCGCGAAGCCGCCGCCGATGATGCCGCCGATGTTGAACGCCAGGGTCGAGCCGGAATAGCGGACGCGCGTGGGGAACAGGTCGGGGACGAAGGAACCCAGCGGCCCGTACATCAAGCCCATGGCGAAGAGCGCCAGAGAGAGGAAGACGAAGACCGTCGGCAGCGAGCCGGCGACGAACATCACGGGCATCAGCAGGCCCACGACGACGCCCATGGCGCAGCCCGCCATCAGCACGCGCCGGGGGTTGGAGCGGTCCGCCCCCCATCCGGCGATCCAGGTGGAGATGGCCATGAAGACGATGGCGCCGAGCTGCACCGCGAGCATGTCCTCTCGCCGGTAGCCCAGGGTCTTCACCGCATAACCCAGGGCGAAGGCGGTGCTCAGGTAGAAGGTCGCGAAACAGGCGACGGCGGTGAGGATGCCGCTCAGCGTCGCCAGAGGGTGGCCGAAGAAGACCTCGCGCACCGGCGCGGCCTCCGGCGGGCCCTCGGCCATGGCGGCCTTGAAGGCCGGCGTCTCGCTGAGGTTGAGGCGCACCCACAGGCCCAGCGCCACCAGCGCGGCGCTGCACAGGAAGGGGATGCGCCATCCCCAGGCGCTGAACTGTTCGGGCGTCAGGATATAGCCCAGCAGCAGGAACAGGCCGTTGGCGGCGATGAAGCCGACCGGCGCGCCTTGCTGCGGCGCGGTGCCGAAGCGCGAGCGCCAGCCCGGCGGGGCGTTCTCGACCGCCAGCAGGGCGGCTCCGCCCCATTCGCCGCCCAGGCCGAAGCCCTGGGCGAAGCGCATGATGCAAAGAAGCACGGGCGCGACCCAGCCGATCTGTTCGTAGCTGGGCAGCACGCCGATCAGGACCGTCGCCAGGCCCATGGTCAGCAGCGAGGCCACCAAGGTCGACTTGCGTCCCACCCGATCACCGAAGTGGCCGAACACAGCCGCGCCGAGGGGCCGGGCGAAAAAGGCCACGGCGATGGTGGCGTAGGACGAGAGCATCTGCGCCGAGGACGAGACGCTGGGGAAGAACAGCGGACCGAACAGCAGGGCGGCGGCCGTCGCATAGATGTAGAAGTCGTAGTACTCGACCGCGGTCCCCACCATGCTGGCGAACAGCACGCGACGGTTCGAAGGCGCGCCAGGCGCGGCGGCCAAGGCCGGGCTTTCTGCGGTCATCATCCTCCCCTTTGGCCGGTGGCATCGCGTCTTAAGCCCACGCGGTCAAGGTCAGACGCGGGGATCGCCGCCCCATCTCGCCCATTCCGGATGCGCTCGCACCCAGGCCCGCACCTCGTCGGAAGTGAAATCGGGCCGGGCGGGATAGAGGGCCTCGTAGACCGCCGCGACGAACGCATAGTCGTCGGGGCGATCGACGGTCCAGCGGACGTCGCCCTCGTCCCGCGGCGGCTCCAGGCGGGAGATGCGGTAGCGGTCCGGTTGGTTCCAGACGCCCCAGGTGACATGCTCGCGCTCCTCGGGCGTCGCCGCCCCTGCCGCGGCGCGGGCGAGCGCCGAGGCGGTGATCACCTCCACGTCCTGGCCCTTGGGATAGCCCCGCTCGCGGACGCGGTTGCTGGTATAGTCGGCGCCCGTCTCCAGGTGCCGGGCGACCGTGGCGTCGATGATCTGCGGGTCGGCGAGGGGACAGTCGCCGGTCAGCCGCACCAGATGCTCCGCCGGACAGGCGCGCAGCACGCCCATGAACCGGGCGAGCACGTCGTCCAGCGGCCCGCGGAAGACCTCTACGCCGTCCGCATGGAGCGTGTCGGCCAGACGGTCGTCGCTGGCCTCGGTGCTGGTGGCGACCACCAGGCGGTCCAGGCGTCTCGCCCGCCTCACGCGCTCGACCTGGCGCAGGATCATGGGCGCGCTGGCCAAGGGCATCAGCACCTTGCCGGGCAGGCGGCTCGAGCTGGTGCGGGCCTGAAGAACCGCGAGGATCAAGGAAAGGCCTCCGCCTAGAGCATTTTCCGCCGAAGTGGGCGCCGGTTGGGCGTAGAAAATGCTCTAAATTCAAAGTGTCTTGAGCGAAATCCGATTCTGTGGAACCGGATTTCGCCCTGGCGGCCGGTCGGTAAACCATGGTTAACGTGATTCAGCGTCTCCTGCGGCGTCGCCCAGGAGCGCGCCATGTCCGCGATGCTGAAGCCTCTCGTCGCCTGGAGCCTCGCCGAGGCGGTCGTCTCCGACTTCATCCGCAAGGGCGCGCACCTCTTCGAGGCCCCGCTCGATCCCGCCGCTTGCGCGGCCCTGCTGGCCGAGATTCGCAAGACCCGCCGCTTCGACGGCAGCCTGTTCCTGAGCGAAGCCGAGCTCGACGCCCATCCGCAGGACGGCGCGCCCAATCTGCTGGACAGCCTGCAGCACCGGCTGAGCTTCGTGGAGCGTGCGCCGCAAATCGTCGAGGCGCTCTGGACCCTGCTGGGCCCAGACTACGGCCTCCTTGACCGCAGGGTGGTGTGCAGCCTGCCGTCGGAGGCGTTGCCGGGGTGGCTGAAGCGGCGCGTCTATGGCGAGGCGACGGGCGACCTTGGCGTCTATGTGCGGCCGGCGTTCCGCGACATCACCTATTCCTGCGGGGTGGACTTCCACCAGGACCTGATCGGCTATGCCGACCGCGCGGCTGATTTCGTCACCCTGGACGTCCATCTGCATCCCGTGGCCGAGACCGACGCTCCGCTGCATCTGTTGGAGGGAAGCCACCGCCTCGGCGGCCAGCTTTTCCCGCACGATCTGAAGCGGACGGGGCCGGAGAGCTGGCGCTATCGCGGCGGCGACCACAGCGAGATGTACGTCACCGAGCGCGCCCTGACGGGAGAGGCCGGCTTCTGCGCGCTTTGGCATCCTTGCACCCTTCATGGGACCCCGCCGAGCCCGGCCGGCGAGGCGCGCATCTCGCTGCGCTATCTCTTCGCCCGCGGGTCGGCCCAGACCTGCGGGCTGGACACCGTCAACGCCACCCTGGCCGGTCCCCTGAGCCTCGCCCACGCCCGCCGTGACCAGAGCGTTGAAGGCGTGGCCCGCAGGGGGACTTGGACCCGCGACACATAGCACGCCCAAGCGGGGCCTTCGGGCGTTCCGCCTGCGATGAGCACGGCAGCGCCCGCCTGGAACCCCACGATCCGAATTCATCGCCATGGCCGCGAGCAGGAGCCGGTCATCGTCATCGACGATTACGCCCGCGATCCGGAGGCCTTGGCCGAGGAGGCGGCGCGATTGGCCTATCAGCCGATCGGGAGCTTCTTTCCAGGCGTGCGGGCCCCTGCGCCCACGGCGCTGGCCATGGCCATCCGGAACAGCCTCGCCAACCTGATCCGCGA
>Ga0068859_100001529_pt1 | contig 23587 bp, 20 predicted proteins | sample KBSSwiS22_FD_66585 | JGI IMG/M metagenome (GOLD analysis project Ga0068859, IMG submission 66585) | Switchgrass rhizosphere microbial communities from Kellogg Biological Station, Michigan, USA - KBS Switchgrass S2-2 | ecosystem: Host-associated > Plants > Roots > Rhizosphere > Soil ...
ATTCAGGAAGTTGTCACCCGACACCTGAAGCAAGTTGCCGCTGCTGAGACGTTTGAGGTGACCTGGAGAATTCCCGTTGTGATGTGAGGCCCTGTCGAACTCAACGGCTAACACAGTGACCTTCCCGTCGGTGCGGTTGTTAGGCACGGTGGGATTCGTTTCCACCGATGCGTTTCACCTGTTTGAGAGCAGCAGCCTGACCGCCCTCGGACTCCTGGTGCTCTCCTGGAATGCACTCGACTTCGGGCGCACGCGGGCGCGTGTTCATGAAGCCGAGGCCGGCTACGACGCGGCACTGTCTCAATATCAATCCGTCGTGCTTCGTGCGTTGGAGGATGCGGAGACTTCCCTCTCGCGCTACGGTCGAGAACGTGAGCACGTAGTCAAGTTGACTGCGGCACAGGCGGCAGCCGCGCGGGCTTTCGATCTGACTCAACAGCGGCAGAGCGCCGGGACGGCATCGTTGACCGATCTGTTGGACATTGAGCGGCAGCGTATTCAAACTGAGCAGGAACTGGCTGAGGCGCAAGCTGCGATGACCAATGACTTTGTGTCGCTGCATAAAGCGCTGGGTCTCGGCTGGGCACCGCAGCCCGGCTACGCAGATGCGGCGGACCCAGGTCCATAAAGTGAACCCGCATCCGTTCGAGCTGGAATAGACCGAACGCCCACCCGGATAGCAAATCCGCCCCGCAGGGCCGGGGACTCACCACCCGGCGGCAGAACGGCCGGCCAACAGCGCCGCCTATCAGGCACGGCGCTGTTTGCTGCGCGCCCTATCGGCGAGATAGGTTTCTGCCACGATCCCCGGGCGCACTATCGCGTCGCCGAATCGATTATCGTAATGTGGGTGCGCAACGGATGGTTGATTTGATAAACAGCAGCGCAGTTTTGCCGCCAGCCGTTAAATCGGCCACCATCCCCCGATCGTTCATTCTGACCACCTCCGCCCCGGATACGACGGGGATCGTGGCGGGTATCTCGGGATTTCTGGCTTCTCACAATGCCCTGATCACCGAAGCACAGCACTACGATGATCCCTATGGGAACACGTCGTTCATGCGTACGGTGTTTCATGACAATGGCAAAGGCATGCCGTCCATGGAGGCTCTGAACGAGAAGTTCGGAGCCTCCGTGGGTAAGCAATTCAGCATGACCTGGCACTTCCACGTAGTGCAGCGCAAGTGCCGCGTGTTGCTCGCGGTTTCGCGCCACGGTCACTGCCTGAACAGCATCCTGCATCGCTGGAGCACCGGCACACTGCCCATCGAGGTAGTGGCTGTCGTATCCAACCACCAGGACATGCGCAGCCTGGCCGAATGGCACGGCGTGCCGTATCACTACCTGCCGATCATCGACGGCCGCAAGGCGGAGCAGGAGAAGCGGATGTTCGAGCTGTTCGAGCGCTCGGACTCGGAGCTCATGGTGCTCGCCCGCTACATGCAGATTCTCACTCCCGAGGCGTGCCGGTATTTCGAAGGGCGCGCCATCAACATTCATCATTCATTCCTGCCGGGCTTCAAGGGCGCAAAGGCCTATCACCAGGCGTTCACCCGCGGCGTGAAGCTCATCGGCGCCACCGCGCACTATGTGACGACCGACCTGGACGAAGGTCCGATCATCGAGCAGGAAGTTCAGCGCGTCGATCACACCCAGTCGGCCGAAGATCTCGTTGTCATCGGCAGCGAGCTCGAGACCGTTGTGTTGAATCGGGCGATCAAATGGCATGCGGAACGCAGAGTTTTCCGCAATGGCAACAAAACTGTTGTTCTGAGGTAATTCCCCGTGACTGCGATCGTGATGGACGGCAAGGCCGTCGCGGCCAAGGTACGTGCCGAAGTCGCGGTTCGCGCCAGAGAGTTTGCCGCCAAGTACGGCCGCCGCCCCGGGTTGGCCGTGGTACAGGTGGGCCAGGATCCCGCCTCTACCGTGTATGTGCGCAACAAGCGCAAGTCCTCCATTGAGGCTGAAATCGAGTCGTTTGCCCACGATCTGCCGGCGACCACTTCGCAGGCGGATTTGTTGGCGCTGATTCATACGCTGAATCGCGATGCGCGCGTGGACGGCATCCTGGTGCAGATGCCGCTGCCCAAGGGGCTCGACAGCGACCTGATCATGGACGCCGTGGATCCGGCCAAGGATGTGGATGGCTTTCATCCGACCAACACCGGCCTGCTGGCGCAGAAGCGCCCGCAGCTTCGCCCTTGCACGCCCTTTGGTGTGATCCGGTTGGCGAAGGAGTACGGCATCAACCTGATCGGGCTGCGTGCCACGGTGGTGGGTGCGTCCAATATTGTCGGGCGGCCCATGGCACTCGAATTGTTGATGGCTCGCTCGACGGTCACTGTCTGTCATACGGGAACCAAGGATCTCGAGTCCGAGGTTTCGCGCGCGGATGTCGTGGTGGTTGCGGTGGGTAAGGCCGGGTTTGTTTCGGGTGACTGGATAAAGCAGGGCGCTGCTGTGTTTGACGTTGGCATCAACCGCGGTGCGGACGGCAAGCTGGTGGGTGACATTGAATATGACGAGGCGTCTCAGCGTGCGGGGTGGATTACTCCCGTGCCGGGCGGCCTCGGCCCAATGACGATTGCTATGTTGCTGTCCAATGCGGTGGATGCAGCGTTCCGGCGATCCCGCAACCTATCAGCAAGATAGGTCCACTCGTTCATTCCTGAGCACACACTCACGCCAAACCCGCGGAGGTCGAAATGTCTATCATCATCACCGGCGCATCAGGAAAATTCGGCCGCCTGGTCACGAATCTTCTGTGCCAACACGTTCGCCCGACGGAATTGATCCTCGTGACGCGCAATCCGAAATCCCTTGCCGAGATGGCTGCACTGGGTGCCCAGGTACGATACGGAGATTTCGACGATCCAGACTCGCTGCCTCGTGCTTTCGCGGGCGGGCAGAAGATGCTGATGATCAGCACATTGAGTGTCGGTCGGCGTGCAGAGCAACACTATCGCGCTATTGTAGCTGCGCGGGCCGCTGGTGTGAGTCATATCGTCTACACCTCGAGCGGCGGTGCCCGCACCGACAACCCGGCAATTGTCATCCCGGATCATCTGCGCACCGAAGCAATCCTCAGCTCCTGTGGTGCTGCTTACACTATATTGCGTGACAGCCTGTATGCCGAGGCCGTCGTGACGGAGATCGCCCCGCGCATGCTTGCAATTGGAAAATGGGTCTGTTGTGCAGGCGATGGACGCAGTCCGTTCGTTTCCAAATTGGATTGTGTCGCCGTCGCCGCAAAAGTGCTGACCTCAGCTGGTCATGAGAACCAAACGTACGAAGTGGCCGGCAGCGAGTTGCTCTCGTTCAGAGACGCGGCGGCGCTGACGGCCGAGATGAGCGGAAGACCCGTTGAATTCGTGGTCATCAGTGATGCAGAAGAAGCGGCGGCACTCGCCGCGGCTGGAACCCCCCAGCGCTATGTCGAGCGCATGAACACACCGGGGGTCGGCACGTCCTCGATCGATGACATCATTTCGTATGAGCAGGGAATGCGCGGCGGCTTCTTCGAAGTGCGGTCGAGTGACGTTCAGCGAATTCTTGGGCGGCCTCCGCGCACGCTGCGGGACGTCTTTCTGGAACATCGACACCTGTTTCAGACCCCTGCAGCCATCGCCTGAAGGTCCGACCGGCGCGTGTCCTGTTTGTACGGCGCTGGAGCCACGGTCGCGCGAATGCGCGTCTGCCACGAGCCGGTTGCCTATCTTTGAGGTAGGTCGCCGGCGACTCCGTACGTCATAAGCTGTCACGCAGGGGGATGTGCGTGGCCAATTACTCAGTGTCCGAAGTATGAACGCACTTAGGCAACTGCTCGGATTTTTACCATTCCGTTCGCATGTCGCGGTTGGCCAGACCGGCGCAACTCCGGGTCGGTCCGCATCTGTGTGTTTGGTCGCATGCCGGATCCTTTTGATCGTCGCGCTGACGCTCTCGCCACTGTGCGCCTCGGCGGCTGTTCGTCTCTATACCATCGACTGTGGCGCGTTGGACATCGAGGATTTGGCCCCGTTCTCAGATACGGGCGACTATGACGGGAAGGCTGGCCACCTGGTCGATCCATGTTTCCTCGTGCAGCATCCGAAAGGCTATCTGCTATGGGACACAGGCCTCGGCGATGCGCTGGTCGGGAAGCCAGCCGTGCACAACGATAAGGGCGTTACGCTTCATGTCAGCACACGCCTGGTCGAGAGCCTGCGGGAGATCGGCCTCGAGCCGGCCAACGTCACCTATGTCGCATTCTCCCATCTGCACCTCGATCATACTGGCAACGCGAATCTGTTTACACGGTCAACCTGGATCATCAACAAAAAGGAGCTGGACTGGGCACTCCAAACGCCGAGTCCGTTTGCTGTGCTGGTCGACTCGTTCTCTGAATATAAGAACGCGCGCACCCTGTACATCGACCGAGATCTGGATGTGTTCCACGACGGATTGGTACGAATCCTGGCAACGCCAGGGCATACGCCCGGGCACCAGTCGCTGGCGCTTAAGCTCGATCATGGGGGTACCATTCTCCTCTCCGGCGATCTGTTTCACCTGCGCTCCGATCGGAACGAGTCCAACTTCTTCGGCTCAAAGGTCATGGCACTGAATGCGAGTCGTGCAGACACGATAGCTTCGTTCGCAAGGGTGGAGGCCATCCTGGAGAGAACTCGCGGACGCCTGGTTATCCAGCACGATCCACGAGACATTCAGGCGCTCCCCCGCTTTCCCAGGTATCTGGACTAAAAGGAACTGTATATAAGGGACCGACTCAGCCTGGCGAGCGGACATCACCGGGCGTTTGCCGAGATGCCCACGGGGGGCGGAAAAATATGAAACCGGAGTGGCCATGTCCGACAAAATCAACATCCATTCGCAGTCGTGCCAGCGTGAATCCGTCCCTCCTCCGGACGCTTGGGGGCCAAGCATTGCCGAATCGGAGTTGATCTCAGCATGCGTAGAAGGGGCGCGTATATTCAAAACACGAACAAGACTTTCCGGCGACCGAAGTGTGCAGTGAATCCGTTGCGTGATCTGCCCATCCAAGTCCTCGCTCGCATGCGCGCTCGCGCCGACACCTGTTTCAGACCCCTGCAGCCATCGCCTGAAGGTCCGACCGGCGCGTGTCCTGTTTGTACGGCGCTGGAGCCACGGTCGCGCGAATGCGCGTCTGCCGCGAGCCCGGATCCCCCCAAATGATCTCAACTCGATTACCCGGCGCGGCCTGAGCCACGTCCAGAAATGCCAGGGTGAGCATCTTGCGAAAATGCAGGCTGTAGCCCGGAACGCTCGATATTCCTACACATCGACCGTCCTTCATAACCGCATCGGCCCATGTAACAAAGCGTGTTTGGTGAGGAATGTCCATGAACAGAAACGGTGGTTCGCCTGTTTCGAACAGCGAAGCGTAAATTGCGATGACATCGGCCGGGTCGAGCTCCAGCGTCACTCGTTTCCGTCGTGGCGCTGCGGCTTCCTGCTCGAGAGCCTGGTGCCCCACAAATTCATGATCAAACTTCACGCTCTTACCCCACCCGAGCTCCAGCGGGCTGAGGAAGTAGTCGCTGAGATCCCGGCCCTCAAAGCTCCCGCGCAGTGCCGGCATCAGGCCACCTATATCAAAGTTGGCGACCACGAACGGCCCGTAACCCGCCAGCTCCGGTGAGAACATGTCGGCCAGGTAGTGCCACATTCCGGTCGGAAAGGCCGCTTCGAGATGATTGATCATCGCTGTCCGATGCCCCAATCGGCGAATACCGAACGCTTTGCCCGCCTCCATGACCGCGCCATGTACGATGGCAGCATCATTGCGATCACCGTGTAGCTCGAACCCGATCTCGCCAGCCATGCCCTGCCGCAGAGCATAGACCGGCCTGCCCGCGATCTGCACGGATTTAAACCGCATGAATCCAACATCGCGCAGCGACTCGCCTGTGGCCTGCTCGCAGACTGCCAGCGCCTTGGGTCCCGATACCTGAAACTGAAATGTATCGAGATGGCGCCAGCGCGCCTCGTACCCACCCTTGGAGAGCAGGAATGCCGAGTACAGTGCGGGTGTCGATTGAGTTCGGAACACGTCCGCGGCCATCCGCATCAACACCCCTTCGGCTATGACCTTGCCCGCCTGATTACATTGAATGACGTGCTTGGCTTGGCCCACCTCGAACTTCTCGAAGCTGTTGACCGCGGTTTCGCGGAACAAGCGCAACGCATCTGACCCGCTGACTTCAATATCCATCAGGAAGGACCAGTCGCCGATGTAGCAAGTGTTCTTCCAGGAGAGCTGCTCGTCCTGCCACGACGTGTACTCTGGTCCGCCCCAACCCGGGTGATACGTGTAGGGCTGGTTGCGCAGGGCGCCGATGAATTCCTGGGTCATGATGTCTACCTGCTCGGTTTCCGATCCATGGTGCCATGCTGTCAGCTCATCCTGGGCCCTCCACCTGTCGTCGAGATAGGCAGGTGAGCTCAGGCCCCGCCGGCGATAGGGTGCTGCCAGAGCTTGGGCAGGTAAGTCGTGAGCACAGATCTCATTCGTCATTGGCAGATCGGTCGCGCCCGCATTACGCGGATCGTCGAGATGTGGCCGCTGATCGACCCGCCCTCCAATCTGTTCCTCGAAGGGACCCCGGAGGGCGTCCAACGGCATGGCTGGTTGGTACCCGACCATGCGACCGAGCGGGGCGAAATTTTGTTGGCGTTCCAGGCCTTCCTCATCACGACTCCCGAGCGACGAATCCTGGTCGACACCTGCCTCGGCCGCGACAAAGAGCGCGAGCACGCCGTATTTGCCAATGTCCAATCCACGTTTCTCGAAGATCTGCATTCGATTGGCTGCAGCGCTGGGCAAATCGACACCGTGTTGTGTACGCATCTGCACCACGACCACGTCGGTTGGAACACACGCCTGGAGCGCGGCCGTTGGGTTCCGACTTTTCCGCAAGCGCGATATCTTTTCGGACGGCGGGAGTGGCAACACCTCCAGCAGATCGTGGGTGAGCCCGCACCGCACGTTCGTGAGTCGATAGAGCCATTGTTCGAGGCGGGCCGCGTAGACCTCATCGATTCCGATCATCAGGTGTGCGCTGAGGTGAGCCTCGAACCCACACCCGGCCATTCGCCGGGCCACGTCAGCGTGCACATCCAATCAAATGACCATCATGCCCTGATTACGGGCGATGTCATGCACCACCCCATTCAATGTGCCGAACCAGACTGGCGTACCCACTTCTGCAGCGATCACGAACAGGCGCGGCGCACGAGGCGAAACTTTCTCAGCAAATACGAAGGGCGTAAGGCGCTCGTGTTGGGCTCTCACTTCGGGGGCGCAACGGGTGGTTGGGTGGTGAGAGACGGTAACGCCTGGCGAATGGAGTGGGCCTAGCGCTGCTGCGCCGCTGTTGATTCATGGCTATTCCCGCGACCTGTGATTACCTCATCGTCGGCGCCGGTTCCGCCGGTTGCGTGCTTGCAAACCGCCTGTCCGAGGACCCAGCCGTTCGCGTAGTTCTCATTGAAGCCGGGCCCGAAGATGCCTCGTGGCTCATTCGAACGCCGGCGGCCGTGGGCGCACTCATTCGCCACCCGCGTTTCAACTGGAATTTCGCGAGCATCCCCCAGCCCCAACTCGCGGACCGAAGGCTGCCGCTGCCGCGCGGTCGCGTGCTCGGCGGAACCAGCTCAATCAATGGAATGGTTTATATTCGCGGCCATCACCTGGACTTCGACGATTGGGCGCGAGCCGGCAATCGAGGTTGGTCGTATTCGGAAGTGCTGCCGTATTTCATCCGCTCGGAGGCCAACGCAGCGTGGCCGACTTCGCCTTATCACGGCTCGAAGGGTCCGATGCAGGTTGTTGACATTGCCCGTCGTAACCCCCTCGTGGAGAAATTCGTCGCTGCGGCAGCCACCCTGGGCTTCAAACCGCGCGCAGACTTCAACGGCGCAGGCCAGGAAGGCTTTGGCGCGCGTCAGGCCACCATCCGCAACGGTCGTCGTGAGTCTGCCGCTTCCGCTTTTCTACAGCCGATTCGCGGCAGGCCGAATCTCAGCGTCGTGACAGACACACTCGTCAATCGAGTAGTCATCCGGGACGGACGCGCGTGCGCAGTAGAGATACAGAGCGGCGGTCAATTGCGGACCCTGGTGGCCAATCGAGAGATTGTCCTCAGCGCGGGTGCTTTCGGCTCGCCGACGATCCTCATGCGCTCAGGGGTAGGCCCGCAAGGCACGCTGCGCGAGCATGGAATTGAGGTCACACACGCACTGCCGGCGGTCGGTCAGGATCTCCAGGATCACGTTGCAACCACCTTGATGGTCCGCACGAGTGCTCCCGATTCCTACGGACTTTCCCTGAAGGCCTTCCCGCGAGCCGTCTGGAATCTGTTCGAGTATCTCGCCATGCGGCGTGGACCGCTTGCCAGCAATGTATTTGAGGCGCATGGATTCGTGCGCACATGGCCGGACCTCGATCGACCTGACCTGCAGATCATCTTCATTCCCGCCCATCGCAACGCATCGGGCTTTCCAATTCCGTTCGGCCATGGATACGGCATCAACGTCGCTTTGCTGCACCCTCACAGCCGCGGCAGCGTTACGCTGGCCAGCTCCGATCCTCGCGCCGCGCCCCGCATTGATCCTCAACTCCTGACCGATCCTCGTGATCTGCCACCGCTCATTGAGGGATTGAAGCTTGGGCGCCGTATTCTCGCAGCGCCTGCGTTTGCGACCCAGCACGGTCGGGAGATTGCCCCGGGCCCGGATGTTTGCAACGATGACGCATTGGAACAATACATTCGCCGCACCTGCGGAACCGTCTTTCATCCTTGCGGTACCTGTCGTATGGGTGTTGATGAGAGCTCGGTGGTTGACCCCGAGCTGCGTGTGCGAGGCGTGAGGGGGCTCCGTGTCGCTGATGCATCCATATTCCCGTCGATCGTTGGAGGTAACACACACGCACCGGTGGTCATGGTTGCCGAGAAAGCAGCGGATCTCATTCTGGGCAAACCGGCGCCGCCGGCTGTCATTCCGAACGACTGACGTTTGAGGAGCATCGCGTATGAGTTACCTCGATATGTTCAATGTGAAGGACTACGGAGTCGTGGTCACGGGCGGTGCCAGCGGCATCGGGCTCGGGTTCACGGAGATCCTCTCAGAAGCCGGCGCGCGCGTAACGATGCTCGACATGAATCGCGAACGCATCGAAACCGAGTCGCGTCGCCTGCGAGCATTGGGTCGTGAGGTCACCGGCGCGGTCCTCGATGTCACCGATCACGCCGCTCTCGATCGGGAAATAGACTCGGCTGCCGCCCGTTATGGTCGGCTCGATGTCGTGTTCGCGAATGCCGGCATCGATCCGGGTCCCGGCTTTATTGCCCCCGGCCCCGAGCGCAAGCGCTTGCCCGACGGAGCCCTCGAGAACTATACGACCGAGCGCTGGAGCCGGGTCATCGACATCAGCCTCACTGCCGTGTTTGCGACTACAAGGGCCGCGGCCCGCCACATGCGGCCGCGCAAATCAGGCCGGATCATCGTCACGACCTCCCTGGCCGCTTTCAAATGTGAGCCGCTGATCGGTACCGCTTACATGGCCGCCAAGGCCGGAGTCGCGCATTTTGTGCGCCATACGGCGCTGGAGCTCGCCGCAGACGGCGTGACCGTCAATGCCATCGCGCCCGGATTCGTAGTGACCAACATCGGCGGAGGCTTCGGCCACGATCCGAACGTACAGGCCGGAGTAGGGCGGCTGATCCCAATGCATCGCGTGGGATTTCCCAAAGATCTGCAGGGCCTCGCTCTTTTCCTCGCCTCACCCGCCGCCGCCTTCGTGACTGGGCAGCACATTGCCGTGGACGGCGGTTTCGGGATCGGATTTGCCGACTGACCTATCGAGCCGGTAGGGCAATTGGCCATGCCATCCTCCTATGCTCCTGTAAGCCAGCCCTCCTGCATTAGAGGCACATCAGAATGAGAGTCCCTCACGGGATCGATCCGAAAGCATTTTCAGCCGCCGTCCGCGAGCTCGAGGGCGTCGTCGGTCAGCAGTGGGTTTTCACGTCCGAGGAAGACCTGTACCTCTATCGGGACGCCTACTCACCGTTCTGGGGTGAGGCCGAGGAGCGCCTGGCCTCCGCCGCCGTCTCCCCGGAAAGCGTCGAGCAGGTTCAGGCCATTCTGCGCATTGCCAACGCACACAAGATTCCGATCTACCCGATTTCCACGGGCCGTAATCTCGGCTACGGCGGAGCAGCGCCCGTCTATTCGGGCAGCGTCGTCCTGGACCTCAAGCGCATGAACCGGATACTGGAGATCGACGAACAGGCCGCATCCTGTCTCGTCGAGCCCGGGGTCAGCTACTTCGACCTCTATCGCCACATCCGCGCCAACAAGTTGAAGTTGTGGATCGATTGTCCGGATCCGGGCTGGGGCAGCCTCATCGGCAACGCCCTCGATCACGGTAACGGTTACACCATGAACCCGTTTCGCGATCACTTCGCCGCTCACTGTGGAATGGAAGTCGTGTTGGCGAACGGTGACCTGGTGCGCACTGGAATGGGTGCCTTGCCGGGCGCCAAGACCTGGCAACAGTCGCGTTACGGATTTGGGCCCGACGTCGACGGGATCTTCTCTCAGGGTAACTCGGGTGTCGTTACCAAGATGGGCTTCTGGCTGATGGCAGAACCTGAAGCGTACCTCTCGGGCACTGTGATGGTTTCACGACACGCCGATCTCGTGCCCTTGATGAAGGCCTTCAGCGTTCTGAACAACACCAACGCAATGATGGCGACGACGCGCATCGGCAGCCCACTGCAGCTCGGTCGGGTCTTCGGCATGCCGCCGGAACCTGAGCATGCCGCGCTGTTGGACAAACCGGGAGTGAGCCCGGAGGAGCTCGAAGCGTACGGTCGCAAAAATGACCTGCCATACTGGACGATTGACCTGAAGTTCTACGGTGGCACCGAGGTAGTCGAAGCTCAGTGGACCCACGCCATGCGCGTGTTCAGGAGCGCCATCCCCGATGTGCAGTTCGCCAAAGGCGATCGACTCACTTTCCCCCTGACTGACGCTCAGGCCGAGGCCGTCAAGGACAAGGCCTCTCTCGGCATTCCTTCCCTCGGTGCATTCTTCGTGGGCGCTCGCTCACCGAACAAGCCGGTCGGCAGCCACGGCCATTTCTGGCTCTCGCCGATATTGCCCCTGTCTGCCGAAGCCGTGCTCGAAGCACAAAAGGTGTTCGCAGGGGCATTCCGAGAGTGGGGCGTGGCGCCCCTGTATCGGGCACTTCCCCAACTCTATTCGCCACGAGCCTTTTATCTGTTGTTCGGTTTCGAGGTGAGTGAGGATCCGGCGGTGAATCGCAAAACGCGCGAGACCGTGCGCCGGATGATCAAGCTCGCGGCCGAACATGGCTGGGGCGAGTACCGAACTGCTCCGGCCTTCATGGATGACGTCATGAACGTCTACTCATATAACAATCACGCGCTGCGCGCCTTGTACGAGAGAATCAAGGACGCTCTCGATCCTAACGGCATCCTGGCTGCCGGTCGTTGTGGTATCTGGCCCAAACACTTACGCGATGGAAGATCGTAATGAGCTTCGCCCGAGTATTACTCGCAGGTGTCGCGTTCGCCGCTGTGTCTCCTGCAGTGCTCGCAGACGATCGCGGGCATCAGGTCTACACGCGGTGGTGCATCGCCTGTCACGGTGTTGGTCCAGACAAGCCGGGTACCGGCGCACTGCAGGCTAAATACAAAGGTTCCGTCCCTGCACTTCTGGAAGAGCGTAACGACCTGACAGCCGACTTGGTGAAAATGTACGTGCGCCGCGGCGTGTCGGTGATGCCGCCATTCCGCAAGACGGAGATCAGCGACGAGGATCTCAACGCGCTTGCCGCGTATCTATCGAAGAGGTCGCCATGAGCTCGCACGAGCCACCCATTCGAACCGGGCTGCTCGCGATCGTGACGGGCCTGATGTTTACCATCGGCCCCTCCATGGTAGATCTGTCGTTGCCTGCGCTGCCCCTCATACAACAGTCGATCGGAACCTCCGCTTTGCGTGCGGAGCTGAGCCTGACGGTCGTCTTCTTGGGGTTGGCGCTTGCGCAGCTCATCTTCGGTGCGTTCGCGGACCGATGGGGACGGCGCCGACCACTTCTCATCGGCATGGCGGGTTACTGCTGCGCGGCTCTTGCAGCGGCATTCGCGCCCGATATGGTTACATTCCTGATCGCTCGCCTGATCCAGGCGGTCTGCTACGGCGTGGCAATCGTGCTCGCACGCTCGGCCGTGGTCGATATCAGCGATGAGCGCAGTACGGCCCGCGTCTTCTCCACTGCCATCATGTTCATGGCGCTCATGTCAGTTATTGCTCCGGCCGTGGGCGGGGCCTTGCTCGCAATATGGAGTTGGCGTGCGATCTTCCTGGTCATGAGCGCGTTCGGTGCGATCGTGATGCTGGCGGTTGCTGCCTGTTTGCCGGAAACGCTGTCTCCAGAGCGCCGCACACGCTTGCCTGTCTCCAGAGTGTTCTCCACCTACGGTGGGTTGCTCCGCCAGGGACGTTTTGCGGCCTGTGCAATCATCGGCGCATGTGCCGTCACCTATCAATTTACCTACAACACCGGGGCACCCGCCGTGGTAGTCGAGCACTATGGCCTGCAGCCGGCCACTGCCGGCCTGATTTTCAGCGTGATCGCCATCAGCACGGCCCTTGCTTCGCAGCTCAATTCATGGCTGCTTCGATGGCGAACGCCTTCTCAAATGATGAGCTTGGGTGTGACGCTCAGTGTGGTTTGCTCGGCTGTCCTGCTCACCAACGTGCTCACAGGCGTGGGCGGTGTCGCTATGTTCGTCGTGACCTTGTTCGTGCTGATGGCCACCATCGGCCTCATCGCCGCCAACGCAATGGCGGGGGCCATCTCGTCAGCCGGTCATCAGGCCGGCGCTGCTTCGGCACTGGTCGGCGTCGTACAGTTTGTTTTTGGAACCGTGAGCAGTGCCATAGTGGGGGTCTTTCACGATGCCCAGGGTCGACCCATGGCCATGGCGATCATGGCCCTCAGCCTCATCGCGCTCGCAATCTCGATGCGAACGCGGTCCCAGCCTTCTACTTTCGCGTCCGTGTGAGATAGGCAGTGAGCGCCGCCAGGTCCGCGTCGCTGATTTCCGTCTTGCGAAAGGGCGCCATCATCGCAAACCCATTGCGTACGTAGAGCTTGAGGAAGTCCGCCGTCAAGTCCTTGCGATCTTCGAGCCTTGCCGGAATCTTGCCGCCGTACTTCGCTTCGAGTCCGAGTGTCCCGGGTCGGTCCCCGCCCGAGCCATGACACGCCTCACACCAGGTTTGGAACACCTGTTTGCCTTTCTCGACGGTCGCCGCGTCAGCGGCGAGCGCGCGCACGGGCGTGCCAAGGGAAACGCCGAGGAGCAGGGCCGCCGAGCAGTACCCAACTTTATTCATGACGTGTTTTCCGCAGATGTTCAGGCCAGATGCCATAGCGACCGGCCGAGAGGATCCCGTTCGGATCAACGGCATCTTTCAGCTTTTCCTGCAGTCGCCTGAGCGCGTGATTGTTGAATGAGTAGGTATCCGCACAGGCATCCATGAAGGCCGGCGCGGTGCGATACTCGCCCCAACCATGCTCTGCTGCAAGCGCAATCATGCGCTTGAACGTCTCGCGATTCTTCCGATTCGTCTCGGCATCATGGCTGATCGGAAAACCATAGATCTGGAAGAACGTGCGTTCGTGGTAGAGCTGCGGCAACGGCAGTCCGAGCGGATTGACACCCCATTCCTTGAACGCCTCGCGGAACACCTTCTCGCATTCCTGGACCGCCTCGCCGGACATCGGAATGATCGGTGAAAACCACATGTGCCCGTTGCTCGGAGTCGGGTTTGTCGGCGTGCGCCCACCCATCGAAAACGCCTCCAGGCTCGGAATACCGAGCGGGGCTTTATCCATGATCTGGTTGACCGCGACCTCACTCAAAGGGAATTCATAAAAGTCGCCATCCTTGAATTTCGCACCGGCGATGGTGCCGAACTTCTCCCGGGCGTACTCCCAATGCGCGGCCGTTACCTTCGGTGAACCATAAAAGCGCAGGATGACCGACCAGTACGGGACGTTGTTGTTTGCAGCAAAGGCTTCGTATTCTTCCCGACCCGGGTTTCTGGCGCGCAGCGCGGCCAACTCGGGACTGGGTGGCGGCGCCTTGAACGCCCCAAACAGAAGGGGGCTCTCCACGCGCGTGGTCGCGCTCATCACCTTCAGATTCTCGAAGTACGCCAGGATGTCGACCAGCTTGAACAGATCCTCATACCGGTACACCATTACCGTGCCTGAACGGAAGGCCTCCGGTTCCGGCATCATCCAGAAGCCCATCTTCGTGACCACTCCGAAGTTGGACTGAGAAAACAGGCCATCCAGGTGCGGGCCATACCCATACTTGAACTGCTGCCACGTTTTCGCACCCGGCATCGCGCCCATTCCCGTTCGCACCAGATCGCCATCGGGAAGCACGACTTCCATGCCGGCATGTGCGCCCCAGTGATCGCGATAGGGCGCCAGTGTGTAGCCGTTGCCGCGCTCGAGCGCATTGCCGATGAGGCTGCCCCAGCCCGGATCCGGACAATCGATCCACAACTTCAACTTGTTGGCACGGATGTGGCGATACAGGTCGAAATAACTGACACCCGGCTCGACCAGGCACGTCGCGTTGCGCTCATTCACCTCGAGAATGCGATTCATGCGTTTGAGGTCGAGCACAACACTGCCGGAATACACGGGCGCTGCTCCGCCGTACCCGAGATTGCGCCCCGTGGAAATCGGGTAGATCGGAATCTTGTGTGCGTTGGCGATGCGCATGATCGCCTGGACTTCCTCGGTCGAATGCGGGGCGACCGCGGCCGAGGCCTTGCGCTCATCAGGCTCACCCCAGAAGGGCGAGTAGGCATCCTGGTATAGATGCAAGTCGTCATCGCTCGTGAACACCCAGTCCTTGCCGACAACTCCTGCAAACTCGCGCAGTGCGGTGGCGAAGGGCTCAGGAGCCAGTCCAGGCGGTGTCCTCATGCGCGCACCGTCTCGACAACAGGGCCGATTACCCACGAAACGAGGGTGCCTTCAAAACGACTGTCGACAGAGCCCACCGGAGTCCGGAGAATTCGCCGGCTCGACCGTCCACGCATTGCTGGAAATCGTCCGACTGCATCGGCCGTGAGACTTGCCCAGCGAGGGTCTCGCTCATACCCGGCAGCGAGTCGCTCAACCACCGGCCGCGGCCCCATCAGCGAGTGTTGAATCTCACCGCTGGGCAAAGCTGTGTGGGTGGCCTTGAAGAGCACGCGCATGGAATGGTCCCACGCGAGTCGTTCGAGGCAGAAAAGCGATTCAGGGGAAGTCAGCCCCGCGATCGGGGCGGCCGAGCGCATCCAGCGCGGATGCAGGTCGTGATACCAAAGTGATGTTACGTCGCTCGGCGATGCGTGCGCGGCCAGACCCAGCCATGCGGCACGCTCACCGAAGGCCAGGCTCGGCGCGAATGTCGCGTCGACAATCACCTTGTACAGATTGATGTGGACCTGCGCCGGCTCGCTCGCGATCGAGTCGCTGGTCGTGCCCAGTGCCGCGAGGGCCGCGCCCGTCTGTATGAATTGTCTTCGCGTGCTCACGATTTACCCCTGTGCGTCGAGTGCCTCGAGGATTTTGACATCAATCGGCTCGCTCAAGTGCTCCATGATTTTGGCGCGATAGTCCTTGTAGTGCGCCGTGGCGCGATGCGCTGCCAGCGCCGCCTGGTCCCGATAGCGCTCGGTGAGCGCAAATACCGTACCTCCCGCGGCGGTCGGCAGGCGGTAGAGATCATAAAGCTCATTCCCAGGCTCCTGGCGGGTCGGTGCGATCATGCCCCGGAGAATTCTCTCGACCGCCGGCTCGCTGCCGGGCTTCGGATGAAACTGCACGAAAACCAGATTCGCCATGACTACTCCTCGAGTCGGCCGAAATGCCGACGGGCCCATCATTGCACGCCCAAATCGGGTGCCACCTATCGCTCCGATAGGTGGATTGCGAACGACAACCGCTAGGCTGTTGGACATTCACCGACTGGGACATTAACCCATGACCAACGAGATCGCCGCGTGCGGCATGCACCTCGGCCGCCTGAATCACCTGTTGTCGCTCATGCAGGCAGACACCGAGGCCGGGAAGTATTTCGGCGGGGTCATCCTGGTTGCGCGCAGCGGGAAAGTGGTTCTGCACGAAGCTGTCGGCTATCGGGATGTCGCCTCGGGGACGCGGATGTCGAAAGATGCCGTCTTCAGCATCTTCTCTGTCTCCAAGTCCTTCACCGCCGTTCTGACACTGCAGGCCATCGAGCGGGGTCAGTTTGCCCTCACCACCAAGGTCTCCGAGGTCATTCCGGAATTCCGCGGTGGCGTGCGCGAGAACATCACCTTTTACCACCTGCTGACGCACACCTCGGGTCTGCCTGTGATGTTTCAGCCCGAACCGGACATGTACATTGACCGGTTGGATGAGACAATCGAGGTGATCTGCAAAAAGGTGCACTCCGAAGCCGCGCCCGGCGAAGTAGCCACCTACGCCCCGATGGTGGGCCACGCACTGATGGGCGAAGCGGTCCGCCGCACGGATCCCGCCAAACGGCGGTTTCGGGAAATCATGCACGCCGAGCTTCTGGCCCCGCTGGGGATGAGCAGCACCTCGGTCGGCCTGCGGCGTGATCTCAGGGCCCGACACATCAAACCCACCTGGTTGTTTGACAAGGGCGCGCTGCGCCACCTGGGCCATAGCAATCTCGGTACCGACGGCGCGTTTGAAGAGGAAGACGCCGAAATGCCCTGGGTCGGCATCGCCTCGACTGTGGATGATCTGTTCCGCCTGACAGAGATGTTGCGGCGGGGAGGGGAGTTCAACGGTGCCCGGATCCTGTCTCCTGTGACGGTGCAGCAGATGCTCATCAATCGGACGGGAATGAAAATCAACCAGTTGTATGGCAAGAATGCGATCGCCCGCAACTGGGAACCCCCGCCGGCCTATCTCGGTCTGGGTGTTGGATTACGGGGCGATATCATCTGTCATCATCAGTTCGGCACACTGACCTCGCCGAAAACATTCGGTCAACACGGCCAGGGCAGCATGCTCTACTGGGTTGATCCGGAACGCGATGTCACCTTCATTTGTTTGTCGCACGGTGTACTTCCAGAGGGCGCGAATGTTGAGCGCTTTCAGAGGTACTCCGACATTGCGATCAGCGCCGTGGTGTAGCGGTTACTTCATGAGACCGAACTGGCGGGCCTTCTTGGCCGCCAGGAATCGATCCCGAACCCCGACTTTGTCAAAGATCTGCTGCAGGTACCACTTCACCGAGCCTTCCGTGAGGCCGAGCTTGTTGCCGATCTGCTGATTCGGCATTCCGGTCGATGCGAGCTCGAGGATCTGAATCTCCCGGCTCGACATGCGCCCGCACAGCACGCCCGAGTCCTCAGCCTGCGAGTCATCGAAGATGCTCTGATCGCGCAATTCACGCCGAAATCCCGCGATGATCTCCTGCATGAATGCATCATTCGCATCGGCGACACGATTCGGCGTGCGGGTCATCTGGTGAAGCATCTGAGCGATGGGTTCACCGTCATCGAGAAAGACTCGCAAAAGGCGAGGCTGCGCCGCCTTTGCCACGGCCAGCGACAGTGCGCGATGGGCTGCCAGCCGATCTCCGGACAACGCCAGCATCTGTGCGACGAGAATATCCCAGCGAACCAGGTCTAGTGTTGCGTTGGCGTTTGCGACGGCGGACCGCCACCAACGTGCTACACGGAGTGCATCGGGGACACGGTTTTGTACAGCCGCGTAGCGACACCAACTCTCAGCAATCGCACCGTCGAGGCGCGAGATGTTTCTTTGCGAAGTGAGTTCCGCCACGCCCTTTCGGCCATAGAGAGCGCATGACCGTATCAAGCGGCCGGCATCATCGGGATATCCCCTACGAAGCAGCAGATGCACGGCCTCGAGTCGTGCCATGATCGCGAGTCGCGGCAGATCGTGGCGCTCGGCGAATTCGACCGCATCCTCCAGCACCTTCATGGCATCAGAGTGCTTGCCTGCGAGCGCATCGAGGCGAGCTCGAACTGTACTGGCCGATACCAACTGATCGACAAAGCCGATCGTATTCACGGGAGCGAAGCGCTCGAGCAATTCCCCCGCGCGATCCGTTTCGTTCAGCTCGTAGTGCACAGTCGCCAGCGGTATCGCCGCGACGGCACCGAGGGGTGACTCCCGCCCGGAGAGCGCTTCAGCAATTTCCAGGGCTCCAGCCAGCACACTCAACGCCTTTTGCGTTCTGCCCGTCAGAAGGTAAGAAGGGCCAGAGACTGCCGCGTGAAAGACGATATTATGTTCGCTTCCCCCTCGTTCCACTTCGAGGCGCGACAGCTCAGCGAGCCGTTCGAGCCGCCCCAGCTTGTATTGCTCGCGTTCTGCGAACTGCAACGAGTTGTAGTGGCTCGCCAGAATGAAGGAATCGTCGAGCCCGCGCATGTCCCCTTCTGCGGCGAGCGATTGCTGTTCCAGCTTCGCCAGATCATAGCTGGCATGCGCAAGCTGCCCTTCCCGATGACGCACGAGGCAGCGCAAGCGATCGAGCTCAGCCGGTTTGATATTGCCGGCCCGCTCCAACTCGCAAAGGCGCGCCCGGCTCACCTCAATGAGACTACGAGCTTCCCCAACCTGCCATTGCATGATCAGCCGCCAGGCGATGGCGAGCATGATGCGCGGATGCAGCGCCTGGATATGAGGCGGAATGCGTGCCGCGAGGCGTTGAAAGACATCTTGGCGCCCCGCGCGCCAGAGATCGTCGCAACCGGCATCAAGCAACTCGGCGGCGCGCATGGGACTGTTGCCGCGCAGAGCATATTCGAACCCCTCGACGATGTAGCCCGATTCCACGAGCCAGGCGGCCGCCTCGAGACACAGACGCTCCCGCTCGCCCGGCAGTTGCTCCCGCAGGCAGCGGCCGAGAAATTCCGAAAAAAGATGATGATAGCGATACCAGTCGCCCGTGGGATCCAGCGGTACCAGGAACAGCCCCGCCTTGGCGCATTCATCCAGCAGACGGCGGCTGTTTGTGTGGCCCATCAACCGATCGCACAACGCCGGACAGAATCGATCGAGCACCGACGTGCGCAGCAGAAATTCGCGCAGCTCCGGTGACTGGTGAGCCACCACGTCCTCCGAGAAGAAGTCGGCAAAGGGCCGGTGATCGCCGCTGGCCCGAGTCACCGAACGAGCGGGATCGAAAGCGTTGCGCAGCGACAGGCTGACGAGCTTCAGACCCACGATCCAACCTTCTGTGCGCTCCTGCAGGTCATCGACCTCCTGGCGACTCAGATTCGCGTGACCTTCGAGCTCGAGGAAGCTGGCTGCTTCGGTCGGCAAAAATCGTAGATCATCCGCGCGCAACTCCAACACCTGACCCAACGCGCGCGCACGTCCCAGTGGAATTCCAAGATCCTCCCGGGTTGCAACCACCAGATGCAGCGTCGGCGGAGCCGCTTCCAACAGCAATTGCAGGCAAGTGAGGGATTCGGAGTCGCGCAGGCAATGCGCATCGTCGATGAGCAGCCAGTGAGCCCGCTCGGTGTCGAAGAAGCTGTTGGCGAGTGCGGCGACCACGAGCTTCCATGAAAAGAACTTCTCGCGACTGAGAATCGTTGTGACTCGCGGTGCAATCGCGGTGCCCGCCTCCTCGAATGCCTGCACGATGCAGTTGAGAAATGCAGTCGGCTCGCGGTCCGCCGGGTCAACTGAAAACCAGGCAACCTCACCGCTGGCAGCGAGCCGCGCGGCCCATTGCTGCATCAGGATCGATTTGCCATAACCGGCGGGAGCCTGGATGACCGTCAGGCGCGAGTCGCGGCCTTCCTCGAGCCGGCTCATCAGCCGATTACGATCAACGATGCCCCGAGCCTCTCGCGGCACCCGCAGCTTGATGCGATTGTAGATTCGCGCACTATCGAGCGGCATGCTCACAATCGTGTTCCCCCCTCCAATTGCACCTCAGTTTTACACGCCTTTTCCAGTCTCGACCAGTCACGGGCGCAGCCCGCCTATCCCGCAGATAGGTCTCGGATGCCCCGGATCTGCGCAATATGCGGGCATTCAAAGTCTGGACGCGGACACATGGCGGACGAGTCAAAGGTTGGCGGACTCAGCGCGCAGCGGCTGGAACAACTGCGCGCGGCGATTGCGGAAGACATCAGTCGGGGGCTCTATCGGGGAGCCACAATCCTCGTTTCCCGCAACGGGCAGGTCGGCCTGCACGAGTCCCTGGGGCATCATCGTAGCGACGATCCGCGTCCGATTGAGAAGAGCTCGGTCTTCAGCCTGTTCTCCCTCACCAAAGGCTTTACCAATGTGCTCGTCTTTCGGGCCATTGAGCGCGGGCAACTCGCGCTGACCACCAAGGTCTCGAGCGTCATTCCCGAGTTCTCGGGCAAACCTCGCGAAGATATCACCGTGGTTGACTTACTGACGCATCGCAGCGGTTTGCCTGGAGTATTCACTCCCCGCCCGGGCATGAACATCGACGTTTTGTCAGAGATCATCGAAGCGATCTGCAAATACGTGCATTCGGTGGAGGCCCCGGGCGTGCGAGTCGACTACTCGCCCATGGCCTCGCATGCGTTACTGGGCGAGATGGTCCGCCGCACCGACCCGAAACGACGTTCGTTTCGACAGATTCTCAGCGAGGAAATCCTGGAGCCCCTGGGACTTCGAGAGACCTCACTCGGGGTCCGCGCTGATCTGAAGTCACGGCATGTCACGCCCGAGTTTCCGGCACACTTTCCGGCTACCCATCCCGGTCACAGTAACCTCGGACCCCATGGCGCCCTGCTCGAAGAGAATTCCGAGATGCCCTGGGTCGGCATGATCTCCACGGCAACCGACGTATTCCGTTTCGCGGAAATGCTGCGCCGGGGCGGCGAACTGGATGGCAAACGCATCGTAGGTCCGCGCATTCTCGATATGGCGACCCGGAACTGGACGGGCGATCATCCCAATCAACTTTACAAAGGGCTCGCGCTCTCGCGCGGCTGGAGACCTTTCCCTGCCTACCTCGGCCTCGGATTCACACTGCGCGGCGATGTCATCTGCCAGCACCAATTCGGCACGCTGGCTTCACCGCGCACCTTCGGCAGCCACGGCGCCGGCAGCACCGTCTTCTGGGTGGATCCGGAATCGAGTGTTACGTTCGTCTGTTTGACGGCGGGGTTGATTGACGAAGCCGACAACATACTGCGGTTTCAGCGTTTGTCGGACATCGCCCATGCCGCGGTTCTCTGAGACTTCGAAATCATGCAAACAGTAGCAGGCAAAACAGCGTTCATCACGGGTGGCGCGAGCGGCATCGGGCTCGCGATGGCAGAGGTCTTTCTCGAAGCGGGTATGCGCGTAGTGATCGCGGACCTGCTGCCCTCACATTTGAGCGAAGCCAAGAGTCATCTCGCCCGACATGGCGATGCGGCTCACTTCATCGCCCTGGACGTGAGGGACCGTGCGGCTTTCGCAAAGGCAGCCGACGAGGCTGACGCTGTATTTGGAAAAGTGCACGTGTTGTGCAACAACGCGGGAGTCGGGTCTGACCGACCCGTCATGGACGCATCCTACGACGAATGGGATTGGATCTTTGGTGTCAATGTCGGTGGCGTGATCAATGGCCTCGTCACGTTCATGCCTCGAATGCGGGCGCTCGGTGAAGCAGCTCATATCGTGAATACGGCATCCCTGGCCGCGCTGATTCCGCTCAGTGACACGCCTATCTATACCGGAACAAAATTCGCCGTGCGTGGGCTGTCGGAGGCGTTGCGCCTGGCGCTGGCGCCTCACGGTATCGGTGTATCAACACTGTGCCCCGGTCTGGTGCGATCACGAATTTTCGAGTCCGCACGGTATCGACCGTCCCACATCGCGCCGCCACCCCCCGGCCCTAATCTCGGTGAGGTCCTCATGTCACAATTCGCGGCGGCCGCTGTTGAACCTATCGAAGTCGGGCGTGCCGTGCTGCGCGGAATTCTCAACAACGAGGCTTACATCCTCACGCATCCGGAGAGCAAGCCCGAAGTGGCCGCACTGTGTGAGGAACTGCTGGCGTCATTTCCTCCAGCGGCCGGCGTGAGCGAGGCGCGTATACAATTCGAAACACAGATGCGGTCGATGCGCGATGTCGAGCGGGCCGCAGCGCGCGGAGGTCGGAAATGAGTGGCGGAACTCGATCGGGTGATCGGTTTGGAGGCAAGGTCGCGCTGGTGACGGGTGGCGGGGGCGGTATGGGCCGAGCCACCTCGCTGGCTTTTGCCCGGGAAGGAGCCCAGGTCCTGGTTGCCGATCTCAACGAAGCCGCTGCCGAGGAAACGGCCGAGCAGGTGAGGGCGGCTGGTGGCGTTGCGGCTGCCATGGCCGTCGATGTCAGCTCCGCTGCGTCGGTTCAGCAAATGGTTGCTCGTGCCGTAGCGACTTTCGGGAAGCTCGATATAGCATTCAACAACGCCGGCATCCACATCATCGGTGTGCCACTGGCCGAGCTCGAAGAGAGTGCCTGGGACAAGGTGATCAACATCAATCTCAAGGGCGTCTTTCTGTGCATGAAGTATGAGATCCCGGAGATGATCAAAGCGGGCGGCGGTGCAATCGTCAACACCTCTTCGATCGGCGGAGTCGTGGCTGCTCCCGGGATCAGTGCGTACGCAGCATCCAAGCACGGTGTGGTCGGTGCCACGCGCGCAGCGGCGCTCGACTACATTGGAAAAGGGATTCGCATCAACTGCGTCCTGCCTGGCGCGACCTATACCGCTATGCTGCAGGATTGGTTGCATGACCCGGCGGTCGTCGAAGGCATCAAGCGGCAGCATCCCATCGGCCGCTGGGCGCAGCCGGAGGAAATCGCCAGGGCCGTGTTGTTTCTGGCGTCCGATGAGGCTTCGTTTATTGTTGGGCATCCCTTGATGGTGGATGGCGGTATTACCGCAACGTGACTCCCATTTTTCAGATTGTTGAGGTTGACACACGATGACGCTCCCGCTGCTCCCGGATCTTCGCGGACTGCCCTATTACGATGAGCCGGCCACCTACTGGGTCTACGCCAACCGATTGTGGGCCTGGGAATTTTCAGGCTGGAAAGCCGAAAGCCTGTCCTGGAAACAGGGTTGCTACATCCACGGAGGCCTGTCGGACACGCAATTCAATTTCAGCGGTCCGGATGTCATCCCCTTCTTCGAATCGTTGTGTGTCAACAACTTCGAGAAGTATTCCGTGGGCGCCATGAAGCACGCCATCATGTGCACGCCGGATGGCCTGATCGCCACCCATGGCATCCTGCAACGCAACGACGAGCAGGACATCCGCTTCTATGCAGGCGGTCCCTGGCCGATGTTCCACGCACTCAATTCAAAGCTGCGGGTGAAAGTGGACACCCCGAGGTGCTATCTATTCCAGGTCGCCGGCCCGACCTCCCTGCAAGCCCTCGAGCGGGCCACGGGCGAAGACCTGAGCGACATCAAATTTCTGCGCTTTCGCG
>Ga0068859_100001532_pt1 | contig 23578 bp, 13 predicted proteins | sample KBSSwiS22_FD_66585 | JGI IMG/M metagenome (GOLD analysis project Ga0068859, IMG submission 66585) | Switchgrass rhizosphere microbial communities from Kellogg Biological Station, Michigan, USA - KBS Switchgrass S2-2 | ecosystem: Host-associated > Plants > Roots > Rhizosphere > Soil ...
CGGCGCGGCCTGAACCTGCTTCGCGAGGTTGAGGGTAAAACCGTGCGGGATTTAATCGAGGTAAAGCTGCCGGGTAATCCGGCGGGTGGTTTCACCAACGCATTTTTTGCTCAGGGCCGCGATGAAGCTTTTTGGGTGAGTACAAACTCGGGCATCATCCGACGCCTGCCCGATGGCCGGATCGTTTATTACAGCGTGGCTTCGAAAAATATCCGCCATCCGGCTTCCCCGTTCGCAGAAGATAAAGAGAACCGCCTTTGGATTACTCATCCCGACGGAATCCTGGTACTGAAGGTCGAGTCAGTGGCTCAGTTGGCCAATACTCCTGATCTTGAAACACGTCTGTCGGTCGTAAAGAAAGGCCAGGTAAGCGCCGCCGGTGAACCGGTGCTGCCAACGCGAGCCGGAGAGGCATTTATCTTCTCGTTTAAGGACATGTTTCGCCGCGATATCGGAACGAAACCGCCGGCGACCAACAACAAACCCTACGCCTGGCGCGTGCTCTGCACCTCGGATGGCCGAGTCTGGATTACTAACACCGGCGGTTTGGTCGTCTTTGACGGAAAGCGATTTCGTCACTTCACTGAGAAGCAGGGCCTCTCGTCAAATACCGTCGCCGAAATGGCCGAGGACAATGACGGAAACCTTTGGTTGGGAAGTTACGGCGGGTTAATGCGGTTCGATCCGCACGGCCTGATTAGCTACGACGCCGGTGATGGTTTGGTCGAGACCAGAATTCATGCGCTCTACGAAGACCGGAACGGCGAACTCGAGGTGGTGGCCGACAACTGGAACATCAGCCAGCTCGGCAATGAGACCTTTAAAACGGCGCGGCCAGGTCTCCCGGTTGATACTCGCTTTTTTTGGCATTCCAATGTGGCTATGCCGGACAGTAGTGGCGATTGGTGGGTGATCACCAACCACGGCCTCTATCGTTACGCTCAGGTTGGTCCAATTGAAAACATTTCCACGCGCACGCCGACGACAGTCTTTTCCAGCAAGAACGGTTTGATCGCTGACGAAATCTCAAGTGTCTTTGAAGATTCAAAAGGCGATGTCTGGATTACTTATGATCCAACCGCAAAAAACCTCGGTCTCACCAGATGGGAGCGAGCAACGGGAACGCTGCACAATTTTACAGAGCAGGATGGCCTGCCAAAGAATGGCTCGGGCGCGGCTTTCGCCGAGGACAAGGCCGGCAATTTATGGTTTGGCTTTATCGATGGGGGCGTGGCCCGGTTGCACGATGGCCGCTTTTTGATTTTCAACGAGAAGGACGGCCTGCCCGGCGGTGGAATCACCAGCATGTTCACGGATCACCTCGGCCGTCTGTGGATTGCCACTTCGCGAAATGGCTTGTGGCGCATCGACGATCCAACGGCAGAGCAGCCGGCCGCAAAGAACTACACGATTCCGGATGGACTGACGAGCAACAACGTTCGCTGTATCACGGAAGATCTATTCGGCAATATCTATGCAGGGACAGTGCGCGGTGTCAACCGATTGTCACCTGAGACGGGCCACATAAAATACTACGGCACCGGAGACGGTCTGGCCGGCGATTTTGTCAGCTCCGCTCATCGCGATCGTCACGGCGCTATCTGGTTTGGGACCTTTAGCGGTTTGTCGAAACTGACTCCCATCCCGGACGTTCGCGCCCCCGCACCACCAACATTGATCAGTGGGCTGCGTATCGCCGGCGTCGATTACTCAATCTCACCCCTGGGGCAAACCCAGGTCAACGCTCCAGAGCAGAGCGCCGGCAACAACAACCTGCAAATCGAATTTTTCAGCATCAGCACTGGCAGCAACGCCACGATTCGTTATCAATATAAGCTCGAAGGTGCTGAGCAGAACTGGAGCGCGGTGACCACTCAACGCGTCGTAAATTTTGCCAACGTGCGGCCCGGACGTTACCGGTTTTTAGTGCGCGCGTTGAACGCCGACGATGTAGCCTCGGAAAAACCTGCCTCGATCACTTTTCGCATTCTGCCGCCGATCTGGCAACGTTGGTGGTTCCTCACCGTGGTCGCCTTGCTGATTGTTGGGGCGGTGATCGCTTTGGATCGTTATCGGGTGGCGCGGGCGCGCGAATTGTCGGCCGCTCTTTCAGTCTCACAAAATCTCACCGCGGAGTTAACTCTCAAAGGTGACGAACTGGGCAAAGCCCATCAGGCGTTGGCGCTTGATTACGATGTCACCCGCATCCTGGCCGAATCAGCCTCGCCAGGCGAAGCTTCACCCAGAATTCTCAAGGCTATTTGCGACGCCACGCATTGGGACGTCGGCGCGTTATGGTATGTCGATGACCAGGCAAACGCGCTGCGTTGCGCCGAGGTCTGGCAGCGACCTGAGATGGCCGCAAACGAATTTGAGATCTTGAGCCGGGAGACCGTCTTTCAGCCGGGCGTCGGCTTACCCGGGCGGGTTTGGCAAAGCGGCGCCCCAAGTTGGATTACCGAACTCGAGAAGGACGCGAACTTTCCGCGGCTGGAAGCGGCCTCCGCAATCGGCTTGCAGAGTGCTTTCGGGTTTCCGATTCTCTTAGGCAGCGAGGTGATCGGCGTGGGTGAGTTTTTCAGCTGTGAGATCCGCCAGCGCGACGATGAAATGCTGGCCATGCTCGCGGGCATCGGCAGCGACATCGGGCAACTGATCGAGCGGAAGCAGAAAGAAGAGGCGCTGCGCGAAAGTGAAGATCGCTTCCGCACTCTGGCGGAAACGGCTTCCGACGCAATCATCACGATCGACGAAGCCGGTTTTATTGTCTTTGTAAACCCCGCCGTAGAAAAGGTGTTTGGCTATCCGCCGGAACAAATGATTGGGCATGACCTGACTATGTTGATGCCTGAGTACCTGCGTCATCTTCATCGGGCCGGCCTGCAGCGTTACCAGGAGACCGGCAAAAAACATATTTCGTGGGAAGCGGTGGAACTACCGGGCTTGCACCAGACTGGCCGTGAGATTCCGCTGGAATTGTCTTTTGGCGAGTTCGTCCGTAACGAGCGGCGCTATTTCACCGGCATCGTGCGGGATGTTTCCGAGCGCAGGCAGGCCGCCGAAGCGTTGCAGAGATCGAGAGAAGATCGTTTTCGCGAGCTGGAACGCGTGCGCCGGCGCATCGCCACTGACCTTCATGATGATATCGGCTCGAGCCTCACGCAGATTTCCATCATGAGCGAGGTGGCCCAGAATCGAGGCGATGGCGACAATACCCAGGAGCTGGCGATGATCGCAAATTCTTCGCGCGAACTGGTTGACGCAATGAGCGATATAGTCTGGGCGATTAATCCGCAGAAAGATCATCTGAGCGATCTCAAACAAAGGATGCGACGATTTGCTGCCGATGTCCTGACGGCGCGCAACATCGAACTGGATTTTCGCGCTCCGCTGGATGAAACTGACATCGCGCTGGGCGCGAATATCCGCCGCGAGGTGTTTCTAATTTTCAAAGAAACTGTGAACAACGTAGTCAAGCATTCCGGCGCCACGCGTGCCGAAATCGACTTTCGCATCGCCGATGGCCAATTGCGGCTGCGCGTCAGCGATGACGGACGGGGCTTTGATACGAACAGCGAAAGCGAAGGTCACGGCTTGATGAGCATCCGCGAAAGGACCACGGCACTCGGCGGTAAGATTCAGGTCGAGTCCGAGCCGGGCCAGGGCACAACGACTAACCTGCGCGTACCGCTGGACGGATCTTCGAATGGCGAGCGCCCGCCGGCCGCTACTACCTGAACAGGTGGCGGTGCCATACTCCATCAAGCGTAAGATTTGATTACCCCGCCACCCGCGGAAAGGGTCAATCGCTTATGCTGGATCAGCTGGCTGCACCTGAAAATGTAACGCTTTTGGAACCAGAGACGATCAAAGTTGCGATCATCGAAGACCGCCGCGAGATTCGCGACGGCCTGGCGATGCTGATTAACGGTACTCAAGGGTTCAAGTGCACCGGTTCTTATCGTTCGATGGAAGATGCGCTGCCACGAATCGGCACGGATCTTCCCGACGTCGCTCTTTGTGATATCGGCCTGCCCGGCATGTCCGGTATCGAAGGCATGCGCATCCTCAAAGAGAAGTTTCCCGCTCTGCTCCTGCTGATGCTCACCATCTATGATGATGACGAGCGGATATTTGACGCGCTTTGCGCCGGCGCCTGCGGTTACCTGCTGAAAAAGACGCCTCCGGCAAAACTACTCGAAGGATTACGCGAAGCAGTTGATGGTGGCTCACCAATGTCGCCCGAAGTGGCGCGGCGGGTAATCGCGCTTTTTCGTGATATCCGGCCACCCGAGCGCGCTGATTACGAACTCACGCCACACGAAACTCGGCTGCTCAAGCTGCTGGTCGAAGGTCACAACTACAAGACGGCCGCGCTGGAATTGAACGTCAGCATCAACACCATCTCTTTTCACATGCGCCATATCTACGAAAAACTCCAGGTCCATTCCAAATCCGAAGCAGTCGCCAAGGCATTGCGTGATCGACTGGTTGACTGAAGGCAAAAACGCTACGAACAAGCAGCGGTTAGCGTAAGCGCAAAGCGGCTTTGCCGCCCGATGTGCGGAAAGGCTCTGCCTTTTCGGTGAAGTTTTCTTAATTACCGTTGAGGCTATGCCTCGAATCTGAGGCGGAGCCTCAAAATAGTTTTATTTATTAATCGCCGGAAAGGCGAAGCCTTTCCGCACATCGGGCGGCAAAGCCGCTTTTGGGCTTAACTCTGACCGCGCTGTTTATCAGTTCGTTGAATATTCACGTCTCATGGCTCCGCCGTGCCTACTCCTGGGACGCGCCACTGCGGTAGCACCTCAATCCAAACTCTTAATCAGCTGACTACCTGATCATGTGGTGACGGTCAGTTCCCTTTCCAGCTATTCATACTAGCGCGGCGCTGATTGAAAGCGCCGCAGTTGAAAGACTCGACCCAAACTTAAGGAGACTAACAATGAAGATCAAAGCATTTTTCGCAACCCTGCTGGCGACCGTGGCCCTGAGCATCGCCAACGTCGGCTTCATCGTCGCGCAGAATGGAGTGCCGGCAAAATCGAACCGGACCGCAGCGGTGATCCTGCAGTGCCGTAACTATGGCGGCCAGCAGGATGTCGCCAAGAACCCGGACATCATCAACACGACCAAGGCGACGATTCCCTCGGGAAAGACTCTGTACTGGAAATCCACTGACGGCGATTCCGGCTCGGTCGTTCTTCAGAAGGCTTTGGCGCCCGGAGGCAAAGTTGGTGTGAACGGCAAACCTGGACAGTCGTATTCCTGCACGGCCTGGATGACGAAGTAAGAGTCGGAGGATCCTGTCCCATACAAAAGTACAATCGAAAGGCCTGAACCGCTGCGAGATCAAAACCGATCTGGCGGCGGTTTTGGTTTAGCCTTTTCTAACCGCGAAGCGGTTACGGCCCAAAGCCCAGGGTTGACGCGCCGCGGCTACCCTGGGAAAGCTGGATTGGTTTGCGGGACTAAAATCCCCATTTGAGCACGCCGGAGGCGTGCGTACCGGCTCCAACTCCAACGGAGTTGCGTTTGTTATTCGTCAATACCGGCGCAACCGCGTCGGGGTTGCAGGTTCGCCGTCACTCTTTTCCCAAGGTAGCCGCTGCGGCAACCTTGGGCTGGAGGTCTGAACCGCTTTGCGGTTCTCCGATCGACATCTTTTGGGCAAGGCGATTTACTTTCACCCGAGACTACCTACATAGGTGGCGATCCGAAAACAACTTGAGAGTATTACTTACTGCGTAGCCGGGCCCCGAGCCCCGGCAATCATCAGTCAGGAATAACGCTCGGGTTCAAAAGCTACCTTGCAGATTTCTTCTTGACAACCGCCAGAGCGCCTGCCAAAGCGCCCACCTTTCGAGACCGTTGCGTGACTGGGACCCGCAACGGTCTTCGTCTTTTTACATCTCTCGTGTCAGAAGCCCGACCGTAAGCGAGGGCACCGTTGGACTAAAGAAGCCCTCGCTTACGGTCGGGCTTCCGGCCCATTGATCGCCACCAGTTCAGGTGGTGTCACGCCTTCGCATCTTTCTTATCTTGCCAACGTCGCGCGGCAATCACGGGCGAAAAAGTTGAAGGAGAACAAGAAATGAAACCCCAATCGATGAATGCAAAACCGCAAAGCAGAACCTCAACCAGGTTGTTGGTGCGCCTCGTCCTGATCCTGGCGTGTGGCCTTTTCCTGCCCGCAGCAATCTCCGCCAAGACCATAACGGTTACCGGCACTGGTGACTCTATCGCCAACGATGGTGTCGTCACCTTGCGCGAAGCAATGACGGCGGCAGACAAGAATGTCGCGTCAGGCGACGCGCCCGCGGGCGATCCGGGCGCCGACACAATTAAGTTCAACATCCCGGGGGTGGGGCTCCACACTATCGTGCTATCGAGCGCGCTGCCCATTATCGTCTCGGATCCAATCATCATCGACGGCACATCACAACTGGGTTATGCCGGAACTCCGGTGATCGAACTTAACGGCAACAACATCAGCGCTACGGGTCTTTTCATTCAAGCAGGCAATAGCACCATCAAGGGCTTAGTTATCAATCGTTTTAACGGCCGAGGAATCATCCTGAGCAGCGGCGGAGGAAACACAATTGTGAACAACTACATCGGTACGAATGTGGCCGGTACCGCTGACCTCGGCAATTCAATGGAGGGCGTCTTCATTCAAAGCTTATCCAGCAACAATGTGATCGGCGGGAGCGGCGCAAACCGGAATGTCATCTCGGGCAATGACGGCGACGGTATCCTCATCAGCAGCGGCACCAACAATATTATCCAGGCAAACTTTATCGGCACGAATGCGGCCGGGACAGCTGCCATCGGCAACGATGATTCGGGAGTTTTGGTAATTTCCGATAACAATATTGTTGGCATGGGCAATGTTATCTCCGGAAACCATCGGGGCATCACATTTCAAACAACCGCGGATGGCAATTTCGTTTGGGGAAATTTTATCGGCACCACGTTTGACGGTATGGCCGCTCTGGGTAATGCGCAAGAGGGAATTCTTCTGCAGGGAGCAAATAATCAAATCGGTGGCGTGGCCGCGGGAATGCGCAATGTGGTTTCGGCTAACGGCGCAGCCGGGATCTCTATCTCGGGCAATACCGCCAACGGAAACTCGGTGCAGGGCAACCTCGTCGGGGTAAAGGCCAACGGCAGCGCTGCGCTGGGTAACTCTTCAGCAGGTGTGAGGGTGGCCGATGGCAGCAACAACCTGATCGGCGGCACCGCTCCAGCCCAGCGCAACGTGATTTCAGGCAATGTTTATGGCGTCTCAATCCTTGGCGCCTCAGCCACTGGCAACACCATCCAGGGTAACTACATCGGCGTCGACTCAACCGGAAACGCAAAACTGGCCAACAGCGAGGATGGCATCAATATCAGCTCCTCAGGCAACCTGATTGGCGGCACGGCCGCCGGAGCCGGCAACCTGATCTCGGGAAACGCCAGCAACGGAATCCTCTTCAATCAGGCCAATGCCAATCAGCTGCAAGGTAACCGGATTGGAACGAACGCGGCCGGGACCCTCGCCTTAGGGAACGCGAGCTACGGAATCCGGATCTTCGATTCTTCTGGGAATACGATCGGCGGGACGAACGCTAACGCCCGTAATTTGATCTCGGGCAACGGGCGCGGCCTCAGCATCGAGAACGCAAAATCCGCGAACAATCTGATCCAGGGAAATTACGTCGGGGTTGACGTAAGCGGCGCTGCTGCGCTGGGGAACAACGGATCAGGTGTGGAGATTTCGGCCACCGCCAATACCATTGGCGGCACCGTTGCAGGCGCCGGGAATGTCATCTCAGGGAATGCAAACAACGGCCTCACGCTCAGCTCCGCGGGCGACGGCAACAAGATTCAGGGCAACTTCATCGGCACGAACGCGGCCGGCACAGCCCAGTTGGGAAACATCAACGCGGGCGTGCGCATTATTAATACCTTCAACACCCTTGTCGGCGGAACCACGGCCGCAGCCCGAAATATCATCTCGGGCAACAATCGTGGCGTGACGATTGAAAGCTCCGGCAGTCAAAACTCTATCAAGGGAAACTATATAGGCACTGACCTGAGTGGCACTGTGGCGCTGGGAAACAAGATGGAAGGAGTTTTGGTCTCGAATTCAGGGAATTTAATTGGTGGACCAGGCGCCGGAAACCTGATCTCAGCAAACTCGGACGGCGTGCGGATTTCCGGCTCGAAGGCTTCCAACAATCTGGTGCAGGGCAACTTGATTGGTACGAAGGCTGATGGCAGCACGCCGCTGCCCAATACATCCCTGGGAGTTATTACTTTTCTCTCCAACAAAAACACCATTGGCGGTACGGCGGCGGGAGAAGGAAACACCATTGCCGAAAATGGCTATGCCGGAGTGATGGTTGCCTTTGGAGTGGGCAACACTGTTCTGGGAAATTCGATCTTCAACAACGCCCGTTTGGGTTTTGAACTCGACGGCCTGGATGCTCTCGGTTTGATTGCTAATGACCCGGGCGATCAGGATGCCGGCGGCAACTGGTATCAGAATTATCCATTGCTATCTTCAGTCACAACCTCAGGCGGCAACACCCAGGTCAATGGCTCGCTCAACAGTTTGCCAGGTAAACAATTTCGGATTGAGTTCTTCTTCAATCCTGTTTGCGACGGGTCTGGGTTTGGCGAAGGAAAAGCATTCTTCGGCAGCACCATGGTCACTACTGACGCCAACGGGAACGCCGCGATCAACGCGACCTTTCCGGTCGTACCCGGCGGTCAATACGTCACCGCCACGGCGACAAGTCCTGAGAACGACACGTCAGAATTCTCACCGTGTGCTCTGGTCGGCGGTCCTAATCCCGGGACGCTGCAGTTCGCCAGCTCGTTCTTCCTGGCGACCGAGTCATTGGGGATCGCCCAGGTGACGGTTACGCGTTCGAACGGAATGAGCGGTGCGGTAACGGTGAACTATGCGACCAGCGACATCGCCGCGACCAGCCCGGCGGATTACTTAACGACCAGCGGCACTCTGACCTTTGCCGACGGCGAAGTAATCAAGACCTTCACGATTCCAATCAATGCCGACGCACTGGCTGAATCACAAGAAACCGTCGGACTAACCTTGAGCTTACCGACCGGAGGCGCGGCGCTGGCAAACAACACATCGACTCTCTACATCAACGATTCTGATCCTACTAAACCTGGCGTGAGCTTTTCCGACGCCAGTGTCATTGAAGGTGACAGCGGCACGACTAACATGGTGTTCACGATCAGCCTGTCACCACACAGCGTGCCAGTCACTGTTGGTTATGAGACTGTCAGCGGCCTGGCGACGACGCCCGACGATTACCAGTCGACCAGCGGGCAATTTGTTTTTGCGCCGGGAGAAAACTCAAAGCAAGTCCTGGTACCGGTGAACGGTGACGTGAAAAAGGAAAGTGACGAGATTTTCTACCTCAATCTCACTACGCTGAGCACCGGCTTTTTCCTCAAGGCGCCGGGCACCGGCGTAATTATCGACGACGAAACCACCAAGTTCCAATTCGATTCAGGAAGCTATAGCACTAATGAAAACAGCGGCCAGGCAACAATCACCGTGACCCGCAGCGGTGACACAACCAGCGCGGCGACGGTAAATTATGCCACCAGCGACGGCACCGCCCAGGCGGGACAAGACTACTCCTCAGCCTCTGGGACACTGAGCTTCGCGGCCGGTGAATTGAGTAAGTCTTTCGTGGTAAACGTAACCGACGACGCGAGCTTCGAGGGCGACGAAACTGTTACTCTCACCCTAAGCAACAACTCGGCCGGCGGGCAGCTAGGTAATCCTTCGACCGCGACACTTACCATCGTTGATGACGAACCGCCACCCGTGCCTGTCCCGGGAACACTTGGATTTGCTAGCTCGTCTTACGCAATCAGCGAAAACGGCGGCCAGGCCACGATTACCCTGATTCGGACTGGCGGCAATAACGGCGCTGTCTCAGTTGAGTATGACGTGACCGCTGGTGGGACCGCAGCATTTGGAGTTGATTACACGTCGGCTGCTGGGACGATCAGTTGGAATGACGGTGATTCGTCAACTAAAACCTTCGTCGTTGCGATTGCCGATGACTCGCTAAACGAGGAGAACGAAACCATCCATTTCCGTCTTGGCAATCCGACTGGGAGCGCGTCGATTGGTATCAACGAGACCGTCCTTACGATTACAGATAATGATCCGCAGCCGTCTCTCTCGATCACTGATGTCGGTCAATCGGAGGGCAACGCCGGCGCCTCTAACTTTGTCTTTAACGTCGCCCTGTCGACGGCGAGCGGTCAAACGGTGACGGTTAATTATCAAACTGTTAACGGCGTCGCCATAGCCGGCAGTGACTTTCAATCAACAAACGGGACGCTCATCTTTGCTCCGGGGCAAACGTCAAAATCCCTGGCGGTGGCCGTCAACGGCGACACTCAGGACGAGCCTGACGAAGCCTTCTTCGTAGATTTGTTCCAACCAACGAACGCGTCCATAGGCAAAACGCAGGCTACCGGCAGGATTTACAACGACGATGCGCCGACGCCAACCCCCACCCCTACGCCGACGCCAACCCCGACTCCTACGCCACAAACGTTTGGCACGTTACAGTTCAGTTCTGCGTTTTACTCCATTAACGAAAATGGCACGCAGGCGACAGTTACTGTTACTCGTACGGGCGGCGTTGACGGCGCAGTTTCAGTGCAGTATTCGACGGGCGGTGGAACTGCCACCATTGGTTCCGATTACGCCGCGACCAGTGGCACGCTCTCGTGGCCCGATGGCGATGCTTCAGATAAGACCTTCACGGTAGCCGTCACAAATGACGCGCTCAATGAGTTGGACGAGACCCTTGGTCTCGCTTTGAACAATCCGACTGGCGGCTCGTCGCTTGGTAATCTGTCGAGCGCGACGATCACGATCGCAGATGACGATGCGCCTCCGGAAATCTCAATCTCCGACGTGAGTCAGAGCGAAGGCAATAGCGGCACCACGAACTTCAGTTTCGCTGTGACCCTGTCGGCGGCCAGCAGTCAGACAATCACGGTAGACTATTTGACATCGAACGGAAGTGCGCAGGCCGGCAGCGATTTTCAAGCCATTGCCGGTACCCTGACCTTTGCGCCCGGAGAAACTACCCGGGCACTCGTTGTCGCCGTCAGCGGTGACCCTGATATCGAGCCTGACGAAGCCTTCGTCGTCGGTTTGTCGAATCCGGGAAACGCGACCAACGGTAAGGCGCAGGGAACAGGAACGATTGTCAATGATGACAGCAGCTCTCCGTCGCCCACGATTCAATTCAGCCAGGCAATCTACTCAGTTCAGGAGGATCTCGGCTGGGTGACGGTGACGGTCACTCGCGGCGGTGACACCAGTGCCGCAGCTTCTGTGGATTATGAAACGGTCGATGGCAGCGGCAAGCAGAAAGCCGATTTCGAATACGCTGCCGGAACGCTGAAGTTTGCGGCGGGCGAAATCAGTAAGACGATCACGCTGCTCGTCAACGAAGATGCCTACCTCGAAGGCAACGAAACCTTTAGCGTCAAGTTAAGTAATCCCGCCGGCGCTTCGCTGGACCAGCCGAGCGCGGCGAGCGTTAATATCACGGACGACTTGCCTGAGTCTGCGACCAATCCCATTGATGATGCGCAGTCGTTCGTCTACACCCACTACCATGATTTTCTCAACCGCGAACCTGACCCGGCCGGACTTGCCTTCTGGACCAACCAGATTGCCTCGTGCGGCACTGATGGGAAGTGCATCGAAGAGAAACGTGTCAACGTTTCGGCTTCGTTCTTTCTCTCGATTGAGTTTCAGGAGACAGGCTACCTGCGTTATCTCCTGCAGAAGGAATCCTTCGGTTCAACTCCAAAGTATGTCGAATTCATGCGCGACGTGCAGGAAGTTAGCCGGGATGTGGTGGTGAATTCGCCCGGCTGGGAACAGAAACTCCGGGACAATCAACAGCAGTTCGCCGAGGCGTGGGTGAAGCGGCCGGCCTTCAAAGCGGCTTACGACGCCATGTCGAACGCTGATTATGTGAATGCGCTTTATGCTAACGCCGGCGTTTTGCCGACCCAGGCGGAACGCGATTCACTGGTCACGGCGCTGGATACTTCGAGCGAGAGTCGCGCCGGCATTCTTTTGGAAGTGGCCGGAAACGTGGTCTTCAGACAGAAAGAAAACAACTCAGCTTTCGTGCTAATGCAGTACTTCGGCTATCTCCGTCGCGATCCAAGCGCGGCGCCTGATTCAGATTTGACCGGATATAACTTCTGGCTAATCAAACTGAATCAATTTGGCGGTAACTACATTGACGCCGAGATGATCAAGGCGTTCATCACTTCGTTCGAATACCGGCAGCGGTTCGCACAGTAATTCAGAAACTAATTGCCAACTTCTCCGGCGCGGCTCAGTCATTGGGTCGCGCCGGCTTCTTTTCCATGGCCGGCGCGACGTTTTCTTACTTCAGGGTCCCACCACCGATGAACTGCTGGTCGCGCGCTCGACCGGAACCTTTACGACCGTGTCCTGTTTCACGAAAACGATGAAGCGTTTGCCTTCCGGGAGCACGGCATTCTCGCCTCGTTTGAAGCCGTGCATCAGAACGATCGGAGCAAACCAAAACATCACCGAACCGAGCACGATCATTTCCGTAGCCACCTGGCCCGCATGACTGGTTCCCTTGATGGCATTCTTTGAGTCGGTCGCATCGTTACTCGCCTGCAACGGAACCCGGGTCAGGTCAACGGCGACGACGTCCTGCATGATCCAGGAGAGTCTTCCGGCTCGTCCCCAATGGCGCCCGCGCTTTGCTTCGACAACCCGGCCGGTGACCAGCGAGTACTTTTCAATTAGGGTCACGCCATCACTTTTGATTGGGACCAGCACGCGAAAGCTAATCAAGTCTTCGGAACGAACATGTTGGGAATCCACGGTATAGGCCGTTTCGATTTCCAGAGGCGTGCCCGCGGGAATCTTAAACTCGCGTGTGCCGGATTGCTGCGGATCGGGTTGTGACACCTGGGGTGGATTTACTGCGCCAGATGAGGCCGGCAGAGATTGCCCTGGAACGGCAGAAAATACCAACAAGTGAATTATTGTCAGGCAAAGTAGACCCTTCATGAAAAAGCGCCTCCTCGGGAAGTGATAATTCTGCGAAAGAGTGCAATCAGGGTGCCGCCGGAAGTTGTCAAAAGGGCGCAAGCCGTTTGGGGTTAGCAGGTCGGAGGTGAGTTAGAATTTGAGCTTGCCAGTAATGCCAGAATCCTTGTCATGCCTGTCAGAAAGCGCCCCACAAGGAATAATCACCTTGAGGAAGCGATGGCTTTGCTCATTCGCAACCAAGCGGCCTTGGTCGAGCAAATTGCGCGCAATGACCGGGAGCGGCTGGAATTGCGAGTCAGAAGTGAAAGGCGCCAACTGGAGTATGCGCAATGGCAACGTGAGGTAAAGGAATGGGGGCGCAAAGCAAACGACCGATTCGATCGCATCGAAGGCAGTACTCGATCAACTGCCGCGAATCAAGAAAGAGATTGGCTTCAAGACTCCACGGTAATTCCGACGGGACCAGCTGAGCCCATGGTTGGGAGATTGTGGGGAGAGCAGGCTCAGCAGTTTCGAAGTTGAAACTGCCGAGCCATTTCTGTGTCCAGCCTTACTTCTAGTTTAGTCGCGCCGTTTGTTTGCGGAACTTTGCCGGATCGAGCGGAGTGTCTGCCGCTACATAGGCAGTGATCTCGGTTCCTTTTGGAATCGTTATGTCTTTGCCGTGCATGAACAGGAACAACGGCGCCGCGGGGAAGAAAACTATTCCGGTCGCGACCATCGCCCCGGTCATTACCGCGATGTGGTTGCCACCGCTACCGCCTTTGACTGCGCGCAAAGGCACCTTCTCTCCACTTGCGACTCGGACATAGTCGATGTTCATGTGCAGTTTCCCTGCACGCCCCATCCTGCGTTTTGGATGAGCTTCGGTGACAGTGGCAATTGCCATCGCGCCACGCTCAATCACCACCGTATCGCCAACTTTGACGTCCTCAAGGACCTCAAAATCAACCCGGTCGTCGACTCTCGCTTCTTTGGAAGTCATGGTCCGAGCTAATTTGATCCTGACCGGAGTGTCTTCAGTCAGGCCAAACGCCAGCGGAGGTTTAGGGGCCGTCGCCGGGCTTTGAACCGGCGCTGTTTTCGGATCCCCGGGCACCGTCGTCTGTTGCCCCTGCTGCGCAAGAGCTGACGACGAAACGATCAGGGAAAACACGCCCACTATCGCAATTCGCACAATTGTCTTCATAGTTTTCTCCTTGTTGAGTCGGATCGAAGAGAGAAAAAATAGAGGAGAGACAGAGCCTGGCACGATTACCAGCCTCGACGGAATTACTTTATGGAGAGCTACTACCCCTGGATCGATCTAAACGGTTAGGACTTGTTCTTCGTGGTCTTCAATCAGATACGGAGAAACCGGCTCGGGTTGTCCGTTATCGTGATCGATGATCGCATTTATGATCGGCAGACTGAGCGAATGTTTCTTTGAGATGTTGGGGACGTTGTGCCCGGCCGCGTAAACCGCGTGGCGCTCATTCTGTTCGTACCACTCTTTGAGGTTCGCCGTCTTGTGCATGTTCTCGATAATCTGCCGCCAGCCCACGCCCGTATTGTAGGCGCAGAAGGAAATCTCGCCTTCCTGAGTGCCGTAAGGAATGACGCACATCTCGGTGCGGCGGAAATCGTAGTTGAATAGATCCTGAAACCACATGCCTTCGACGCAGAGCACGCGCCAGTTGTCGGCAACGCTGTCCTGTCCGGCGCTCGTCATGCGATCGTTGCGATCTGAATTAGAATTGGTCGATGAAGGTTTGAACAGATTGACGATCTGCGAAATCGGAAAGCCTTCCGGCGCTTTGGAAGCGTCAAAGTTTCGCATGATCGCCATACCCAACTGCGCATAGGAAAGCTTCTTGCCCCGCGCAGTATCGGTGATCACCGCCACGTCCTTCATGAACTGTTCGTAGTTGAAGAACTCGAACAGCGATCGGAAATCGCCGGTCTTCTTATTCACCACGGCAAGCGTAAAGATGCCGCAGTTCGGATGGCAATTGCAGGACGACCAACCCCATGACGCGTCTGCGCCCTGGAGCATATCCATCACACTGGTGAACGCTGAGTAGGAAGAAAGCGGAAACCAATCGCGCAACGGCTGCATGCGGCCGCCGAGTTGATCCTTCAAATCGTGCGTCATGCCAGAGAGCGTATACCGCTGCTTGATGCGCATCTCATCGGATACGTCTTCATCTCGCCCGGTAAATGATACGGGCTGGAAGGCGATCGTTTGGACCTTGTCGATGTTTTTGGCAGCGAACTCGACGATCTGGCCGATGCCGTCATTATTGATAGTGTTGACGATCGTTACGACGAGGGTAACCTTGATACCGACGCTCGCGAGGTTTTCAATCGCGCGTACCTTCACGTCGAATAAATTGCCGACGCCGCGATGCTTGTTCTTTTCTTCGCCCACGCCGTCGAACTGCAAGTACACACCGTGCTGGCCGGCGGCCTTTGCAGCTTTGCAAAACTCAATGTCTTCGGCAAAACGAATTCCGTTCGTCGCCGCGAGGATGCGGTAGAAACCAATCTTCTTTGCGTAAGCGACGGCTTCCAGATAGTAGGGCGATATGGTCGGCTCGCCGCCTGAGAAAAGAATGATGACCTGGCGTCTTGGTTTGAATGACACTGCGCGATCGAGAATCGCTTTCGTGTCTTCAAACGTCGGCTCATGAACGTAGCCAACCTGGTTTGCATCCATGAAGCACGGATTGCACATCATGTTGCAGCGGTTCGTCAGATCGACGGTCAGCACCGCGCCGCGGCCAAACTTGATGTTCGACGTTCCGTGCTTGTGAACGTTGGCATCCTCGGCGGCGCGAAAGTCACGTCCAAAGAACAGCGATTCAATTCTTTCCAGAAACGCGGGGTCGGTGGCCATCACGTCCGTGAATTCGCCGTGCTTCGGACAAGTCTTGCGCATGATGACTTGACCGTCTTCTTCCAAAATCTGGGCTTTGATTTCGCCCGGATGCTGATGCATCAGGGTTTCGAGCGTAGTCTCGCCGCTAATCACCGCATTGCGCACTTCCTTGACGCAAGTCGGACAAAGCGAATCTGTTTCTCTGGGAAACCCGAGCGGTGGCGCGGAGCGTTCGTAAGATTTTAAGAGCGGACCCGGCGCCCAATTAGGCCGAATGGCCTCGCCTTCGGGGAGCCGCTTATTTACGGATTGAAAAGCCTTCCAGGCAACATCTGATAGCGCCGAGACGACCTTTGAGCCGGTAACACCGGCTAACTTGGGTTTGTCTGTCTCGCCGCGGCGAAATTGATCACTAAACAATTAAGATATCTCCTACAGGCTCTTAGGCGCACTTATACGGCGTCTGGGGTTACTAATTGCCCTTAATCTTGCATTAATGGCCGCTATCGTTCGAAATGAAGCTGTGGACGGCACGCCCCATGATAGTTGGGCTCCATAGCTAAAGGCAAGACCAAATGCGAAATGCCGCTCGGCCCCCCGGGGCAAAGCCGCCGAAAGCATACAGCTTGGCCGGCCAGACGTGCGTGCGTTCCGTCCAGCTGAAACCGCAATGAGCACCCCCGTGTCTGCGGCTCTGGCGCTTGATGTGCGGAAAGGCTCCGCCTTTCCGCGATATTGATTGGTGTTTTGATGGAAAGCAGATGGTTTACACCACAGGTGCGCAAGTCCGGGTCGTAACGCTGATTCGCGACTTCCGCTTGGGGCTGAATGTTGATTTTGGCCTCTCGCCTGCAGTTCAATGAAATCGTCACGTCTGTTCGCCAACCAGGGGGCCTCGTTGTACTATCGGGCCTTCGGAAATAGCCGAGGCGTTTCATGGAGACGATAGCGAGAAAGGTTTCAGAACTCTCAACGCACGTTGACGGTCGTGTCGTTGGAGCCAGCGATGTTCTGATTCGTCAAGTGGCGAGCCTGGACGCTGCCAGCGAAGGAGATATCGCTTACGTCGAAGATGAAAAGTTCTTTGCTGCCGCAAATAGCAGCCGGGCCTCGTGCTTGATTGTTCCGACTGGCGCGGCGATTGATTCCGTTTGCCGGATCGAGGTTAAGAATCCGAAGTTGGCTTTCGCCCTAATCGCCGAAGTACTGCATCCAGGGGCTCGCAACGAACCATCAATCCATCCGTCAGCCGTCATCGACGAGAATGCCGATGTCGCCCTCACGGCATTTGTCGGAGCAAATGTCTCTATCGGGAAACAGAGCCGTGTTGGCATCGGCAGCGAACTTCGCACGGGAGTAAGCATCGGCGAGCACGTCTCAATCGGAAATGATTGTGTGTTTCACCCTAACGTCGTTATCTATGACAACGTGACGATTGGCGATCGCGTCATCTTGCACGCCGGCGTGGTGATTGGGGCTGACGGCTTTGGCTATGTTCGCGGCGACATGGGTTACCACAAATTTCCGCAAATTGGCGCTGTTATTATCGAAGACGACGTCGAATTGGGCGCAAACACGACGGTGGATCGCGGAGCGCTGGGCCGGACGCGAATCGGCAAAGGAACGAAGCTCGACAACATGGTCCACGTGGGTCACAACTGTGATATCGGTGAGCGCGTTATCATCGCTGCGCAAACCGGTATCAGTGGCAGCGTCATAATCGAAGATGATTGCGTAATCGGCGGCCAGGTCGGCTTTGGAGATCACATTCGTGTTCAGAGCGGCGCGGTGATTGGCTCTAAAGCAGGCGTGCTTCCTGGCAAAATTGTTCGCCCAGGGGTCTGGTGGGGAATTCCGATCCAACCTCTCGACGAATACAAGCGTCTTAATGCACATATCAATCGCCTGCCCCAGATACGCGAGGAACTAAAGCAGTTAAAAGATCGTTTGCAGGAATTGGAGCAACGGTTACTCGATCGCAATAAATAAGCGCTGACACGTTTGGTTTTTGATGTTTGGACGAAGTAAGCGTGCGATCTTCCAGAAAAAAGTGGTTGACAAGCACGCTTCGTTACGCGAATCTGAAGGTCGCGCTTCGCACTCCCCGCGAAGACATCCCCCAGGAAATTACCAACATGAAAATGCCTTCCAGTATTAATCTCGTAGTCTTCGTTTTCTTAGTTGCCGCTGCTGCCCAAGCCCAATCATCACGCTCGATTGATCAAATTACTCGCCCACGCGTTGTAGGTGCGCCTGAATCAGCAACTGCCAAAGCAAAATCTCAGGAGCCTTCTTCTCAGCGGCCTGCGCAACCACGCGCACCGGAAAATACGGAAAAGTCACCCGCAGTCAATCAGTCGCCTCAGGATGAAGTTCGCCCGGTGGCTCGTGAGGATTCCAAGCGCCTTTCGCCCAATCGGCTCCGTACCCGCATCAACGAAGCTCAACGTTTGTTAAAGGCTCGTCCAGCGCCGACGGCTCTGACGCCGTCGCTCGAGTACGTCACACTCGCCGCTCTGTTACCAGAGACTTCCCAGATTCATCTGATCCGGATTAGTAAGCAGACATTCTTACAGAAAGGATCTGAAGTGTCAGCGGTCAGCACGCTGGGACTGCCGGTCCAGGTGCGAATCGTGCGCGCCAACGGCGTCAATACTGCGGTGACCATCTTCGACGACAAGAACCGTTCGTTATCTCCGCTGGTCGTTGAGTTCCCGATCGAACGTAACGGCGTGTTCCGCGAGATGGCCTATTACACCTCAGCGCATCCGGCATTGCTTTCTCCTGATTTGATGAAGACGGGTCAGACCTACGTCAATTCAATGGTCGATCTCGCGGCCAGGCGTTTGCGCGATCGCGGCAACCCAATCGCGCCGCATCTAATCGATATCGCCAAGCGGCTCTGCATTGTCGAGCACGTCGATCACGATCGCTTTCGAAGCGAAAATCGCATTGCTTTGTTTGAAGAAATCTACACGCTATACGCGCTGAATGAACTGGAAACCTATCGCTATTCGGTCAGCTCAGCCGGAGCCGGCGGGATGGTGCAGATGATTCCCTGGACGTATGCCTTGATGCGGCAACGTCATCCCGGAGTAGGGCTGAACCCTGATTTTGTGGCCGGCATGCGCAATCACGGTAATGCTCTCGAAGCAATGCTGCTTTACATGCAGGATACCTGGAACGATTTGTCCGTCAACGAAGATGTTCAAGCAGCGCTGACGGCGAAAGAAGCCACGCCCACGGAAATTATCGCGGCCGGCTACAACTCGAATGCAGCCAAGTTGCCCGGCTACATTCGCCGTGCGGGCCCGGGCTGGCGCTCCTTAATTCCGCGGGAGACTCAGCTCTACTTGCAAATCTACCAGTCGCTCGACAGTCTCATGCGGGCTCGAGAAAACCACGCGCCCAAGAGTCAAAAGCGTTAGCTACCGCTTCCGGTTCCAACAAACGACACCCGGTTAACTGCCGGGTGTTTTTGTTTTTGAATCGAGATTCGGAAACGTAGCTGGTCGTTCTCTGAATACCCTTTGCCTATTTGCGTCGCTCGCCCCTTTCGTCTATAACTTCGTGCCGTTACAATCTGTCTTCCTAACGTTCTGTCTGCATTCAATCAATTAGTCGGAGCAAAAAATGAAACTGAATATTCTGAGACTGCTCGTCGTCACCTTGGCTTGCGCCAGCGCCTTTGTCGTGATCACTAACGTCCGAGCCGAAAAGGCCGCGTCATCCGTAACGCCGACGTTGCCTCAGTCGGCACAACAACCGGCGGTAACCGCAGCGCAACAGGACAAACCCACCGAGCAGGTTCAGAAGAACATTAAAGTGCTGACCGGATTGCCGCAATGGCAGTTGATTCCAGTGATGAACTACATAGCCGCCTCGATGGGCCGACGCTGTAATTTTTGTCACGTCAATAACAATGGGCAATGGGACTATGCCTCTGACGAAAAGCAGGAGAAGAACACCGCTCGCGAGATGATCAAGATGACCCTTGATTTAAACAAGACTTCCTTCAAAGGCAATCTGGAAGTCTCCTGTTATACCTGCCATCGCGGAGCAGATCACCCGGCATCGATACCCACGCTGCCGTTACCAGTACCTTCCGCCGGTGGACCCCGACCTGGTGGTCCAGGCGCCGGCGCACCCGGTGCTCAACCGCAGAGCTCGCCAACTCCTCGGCCGCCTCAACCAAGCGGCGATGAAATCCTGAAAAAATACGTCGACGCAATCGGGGGACAGGCGGCGATCGACAAAATCACCAGCCGCGCAATGAAGGGCGAGGTCACGACTGCCAACGGCAACAGCGGAACGTACGAAGCGATGCAGATAGCTCCGGACAAGGGCTATGAATCATTTGTAACTCAACGCGGCAACATGGAGCGCGCCTTCACTGGGACGGTCGGCTGGGAAAAGACTGCTCAGGGTGTCCGCGAGTTGAGTGGAGAGGAACTGGCGGATCTTAAGCTCTCGATGCAATTGTTTAGAAATCTGAAGCTTAAGGAGCAATACACGGCCTTGCGAATGGGCGGCAGAGAACGGATTGGCGACCGGGCCGCAATCGTGGTGCTGGGGACGACCCCGGAGAAAAGGCGTGAACGTCTTTTCTTCGACGCGGAAAGCGGTCTGCTGCTACGGCGCATCACCTATCTCGAAACTAAGATCGGAGTAATTCCTCAGCAAGCAGATTTTGAGGATTACCGCGACGTTGACGGAGTCAAATTACCTTTCACGATACGGCTGTCGACGGTAGACGTCGCAAATCCCTACGGCACTCGAAAGTTGAGCGAGATCAAACTCAACGCGCCGGTTGACGAATCGAAATTCAAAATGCCGCCAAAGCCGACTACTCCCTGACGAGCGTTATTTGTGGTCCAGTGACGCCAGCATCTCAAATCGAAGCCGATTCGCTCCCTGCCCGCGTTAGCATTTTTGCGCGATTGGTTCCAGTCGTTTCCTTGTGCATTCCGTTAATAGGCGAGGCGCTGTGCGCGTTGATGCTGATGCGTGGGCTGGAAGCGATGCGTAACGCTGAAGCGGCGGGCATTGCCGCGGTCGCCGGCGGAATGGCCGAAGCGAACCTGGCAATGACTATCGCACTGTATTTCGGCCTCTCCATCGGATTCATCGGCGTCGTGGTAATGGCTATTCGGGCGTTCGTCGTAACGACTACCGCTTCACCCTCCGCATGGTTCTTCGCTTTAGGAGGATTGCTGACGCTTGTTCCGCTGGTGTTCTTATGGACAGGTCAATCTTTTTTCCTTGGCGGCCTTCGCGGTGGAAATATTTCTCTGGTGGCGTCTAACATCTTTCTCTTTCTGAGACTCGCGGTAGGAGGGTGTGCGGTTTTGGCCCCGAGCCTTCTGATTGCTGCATTCATACCTTTACCGCCCGTCTTCCGCGCAAAAAACAAATGGGCTCCGGTGATAATTCTTGTGTTGATCGCGATTGTTATGATCGGGACAGCTGTGGTTTTCCAAATGCGAACTTCATGGCTTAACCAAGCCAGCGCTGCCGAGCAATTCTGACTTCTGTCGATGATTCAAACGACTAAATTGAACCGGGCGATCGCACTCATTTTTTGTCTGTGCAGCTATTCCTCTGTGGCTGCGATCCACGGACAGGACCTTTCTAAGTTTGACCTTTCAACGAACGATGGCGTGAACGCCGCCCGCGAAGCGATCGCCGGTAAGCCGCTCGACGATCGCAGCAAACGATGTATCCGCAGGGACAAAAGCCTTCCTGGGATTACTATCGTTGGTGGTTTTGCCTTCGATTATGGTTGCCGGTTGCAAGGCGCCTTCATAAACTCACAGTATTTGACGGCGGACGACAAGGCGTTTTCGAAAACTGCGCTCGACGCGCTGGGTTGGAAAGCCGTTCAATCTCAACGCGAAAAGACGGCGCAGGCGTGGGTCGCAAACGGACTGTTGGCTTTTCTTACCGTCATTTCTGTTAAAGATGCAGATTTTGCGAACCATTCATTCCAACCACCCCGGGCATTGACCCGCGGGGATGCCATCGTTGCGGTCACCCTTTGGATTAGACTGCCGTCAGGAAGAGTCCGCGGAACCCGATACGAACTTCGCGAATACAGATTCTCGGCCGAAGGAAATTTGGCAGGCGCCACGACGCTGGAAAACTTTACCGCCCCCAACAACTAAGCTGTCTCGTCTCTGTTTGGTTCGCGTCCTTTCAATTGTGCCTCTATGTGGTCGAGGGCTGATTGAAGTTGTGTGCGATAGCGCGGGTTGGTAGCTGCTCGCATTCGATTGAGGATTTGTGATCGAGAGAGCAGCAGTGACTTTCGATGCTCTTCCTCTTGCCTTTGCCTATCGGACAAGTGGGGCTTTGAGCGGAGTTCCCGTTCAGCCTCGGCGGCGCCAATTTGATCCTCGACTGATTTACTTTCCCAACCGCGAGCCATTCCCAGAGTATACTTGACTATCAAGACTTGTGATCGAAGCTTCAAGTTTTTGATTTCAATTCCCGGGCAAGAGGCGAGGATGCTTACCACACGGCTTCTCCTTGCATTGATCGTAGCGCTTCCAATAGTAGTTGGCTGGTGCTCGTACGACGTCTCTCAACGATCATTCGGACAGCAGAATCCGGTGCAGAGCACTCGCAAGCCTCCGTGTGGCTGTTATGTCTGCGGCTCAAGCCATGAACTGTTCGACGACCGAGACAAAGACTGCGCCGGTATCCTGGCGGAAGACGCGTGTCCGGTGGCGCTCAGTCAGATGCCGGCGGAGACGCGCGCCGCCTTCTGCAACAAGCTCAAAACCGTTCGAAAATTCAGTTCCTTCAAGGAAGCCTGTCCTGGCCTCGCTTCAATTTGTGAATCCGCGTCCGCTGAACTGTCAAAGAAAAGAGAATGCCAGCCTCCCCCTCCATGGCAAAACGCTTCTTCATCCTCCAAGACGAGTTGCAAGGACATTCAGAGTCCGCACGTCAGCATCAATCAAGGTGTAGTGTCACTCGCATTTTGTGGTTACGCTGTCTGGAGCTATGTCGGTCGCACGTCAGATGGTCAGGTAGACAACGCGTTCAACCAGGCATACCAATCGACTCTGACAAGATGGGTTAAGGCACAAATTGGCAGTCGCATCTGCTGTGACAAATTTCAGGAAGCGATCCACGAGGGCCGGACTTGTGACCCGAGAATCGATGTCGACTGTGACGGTAAACCAAACGGATCCGATTCGATGTGGTCACGCGAAGTGGGAGCGCCGCTGCCTGATATCAATATTTTCAAAAGAGCTGAAGGCGCGTCCTTTGATCGTTTCCCGTCGGGTCTCGATCCTGACGATCCGAGTTTTATGCCGCCTTATGACAAGTGCGATTGCAAATGGGAATTGACGAAAGGCACTCTGACCTGTAGCCCGGACGGAAAGCAGCCGCACGTTTATCAGGCGAGATGGAGATGCCCGGCGACAGGTAACGAACTGTTTACCCGCAAAGAAGCGCCGGCGAGCGCCCCCTGCTCAAGACCGTAATTGACCGTTAATCGGATTAGGAAGTTAAGTCACTTGGAGACTCGAATCACAGCAACCCGCTAACCCAGCCGCCGTCAACCTGCAACGGCACCCCGTGATGTATGAAGCGTC
>Ga0068859_100001533_pt1 | contig 23574 bp, 23 predicted proteins | sample KBSSwiS22_FD_66585 | JGI IMG/M metagenome (GOLD analysis project Ga0068859, IMG submission 66585) | Switchgrass rhizosphere microbial communities from Kellogg Biological Station, Michigan, USA - KBS Switchgrass S2-2 | ecosystem: Host-associated > Plants > Roots > Rhizosphere > Soil ...
GCCGATCGCATTGTCGCCGAACAGGCGCATGCCGGCGGCGATCAGCGTCTTGCCGAGCAGTGGATGCTCGACGTTGGCGGGCCGCTCGAGCGCCAGCAGGACGCGCGCGGCGGGCACATAATGGACCTCGTCGAACATCAGCCGGCTCGGCCGATCGAGGTGGAACGCGAACAGCGCTTCCGCAGCCAGCCCGATCAACAATGCGAACAGCAGGGGGCGAGCGGCGAGCCTGGCGAGCATGCGCCAGGGTGGAGCATGAAGCGTGGCCGGGGTCCATACTCAACCCCCGACAACGGTCGAGACGGAGCGGATTTTGGCGCAGGGCTAGGCGCGAGGAGGGGGCGATGCTGTGCGCATCGTACCCGACGAGCAACAACGCCATGCGCCAAAATGATCAGGTGAAACTGTGCCCCGCACAGTTTCAGCCGTGCCTGGGAGGCACGGCGACCTGATCATCCCGCCCCGAAGGGGTCGCACTCAATGATCAGGTGAAACTGCGCCCCGCGCAGTTTCAGCCATGCCGGGGGCATGGCGACCTGATCATCCCGCTGGTCTTCGTCGCTTGCTTGCGCGTAGCTTCAGCTACGCGTCTGCGCTGCGCTCCTCGCCAGATGCGCAGGTTGCCGCGTCCCCCGGACGCGGCTGAAATTGCGCGGGGCGCAATTTCACCTGCGCATCCTGAGTGCGATCTCGACCATTGCCGGGGGCTGAGTATGGACCCAAGCGACAAGCGCCGGAGAAGTGCATTGACGTAGCTTCGCCACTAGCGGCAAAGCGAGCGCCATGAAGCGTCGTACCGGACAGGATCGCAGCATCACTTCGCGTTGGAAGCCCGCCACCCAGGCGGTGCGCGGCGGCACCGCGCGTTCCGAATGGGGCGAAACCAGCGAAGCGATGTTCCTCACCTCTGGCTATGCCTATGATTGCGCCGAGGACGCCGCGATGCGCTTCGCCGGCGAACAGCGCGGCATGACCTATTCGCGGCTGCAGAACCCGACGGTCGAAATGCTCGAGGAGCGGATCGCGCTGCTCGAAGGCGCCGAGGCGTGCCGCACCATGGCGACCGGCATGGCGGCGATGACCGCGGCGCTGCTGTGCCAGCTCAAGGCGGGCGACCATATCGTCCAGGGCCGCGCCGCGTTCGGGTCGTGCCGGTGGCTCACCGACAATTTCCTGCCGCGGTTCGGCGTCGAGACGACGGTGATCGATGCGCGCGATCCGCAGCAGTTCATCGACGCGACGCGGCCGAACACGCGGCTCTATTTCTTCGAGACGCCAGCCAATCCGACGATGGACGTGGTCGACCTCGAGGCCGTGTGCGCGATCGCGCGCGAGCGGGGAATCACGAGCGTCGTCGACAATGCCTTTGCCACGCCGTCGCTGCAGCGCCCGCTCGAATTCGGTGCCGATGTCGTCGCCTATTCGGCGACCAAGATGATGGACGGCCAGGGTCGCGTGCTTGCGGGCGCCGTCACCGGCAGCGCCGATTTCATCAACAACACGCTGCTGCCGTTCACCCGCAACACCGGCCCGACACTGTCGCCGTTCAACGCCTGGGTGGTGCTCAAGGGGCTCGAAACGCTCGACCTGCGCATTCGCCGCCAGAGCGAAAACGCCTTGAAGGTCGGCGGCTTCATCGAGAAGCGCGTGCCGCGGATCCATTTTCCGGGGCTGCCGAGCCATCCGCAGCACAATCTGGCGATGCGCCAGATGGATGCCGCCGGCCCGATCTTCTCGTTCGAAGTCGACGGCGGGCGCCAACAGGCGCATGGACTGCTCAATGCGCTCGAGCTGGTCGATATCTCGAACAATATCGGCGACAGCCGCTCGCTGATGACGCATCCTGCCTCGACGACTCACTCGGGAGTGGCCGAGGACAAGAGGCTGGAAATGGGCGTGACCGAAGGCATGCTGCGGCTCAACGTCGGGCTCGAGGATCCCGACGATGTGATCGCCGATCTCGACCAGGCGCTCGCGAGGGTAGGACTGTGACCGAAGCGCGCCGCGGCGATCCGCTGAGCAGCCTGTTCGGCGTCTCGGCTGAGACGCGCGGCATCGTCGTGCGCGTGCACGTGTCCTATCTGCCCGAACAGTCCGAGCCCGACCGCGGGCGCTGGTGGTGGGCTTATCACATCCGCATCGAAAACGGCTCGCCGATGACGGTCCAGCTGCTCACGCGCCATTGGATGATCACCGACGGGCGCGGCGCCAAGCATTCGGTCGAAGGCGAAGGCGTGGTCGGCGACAAGCCGGTGATCGTGCCCGGCGCCAGCTACGACTATGTATCGGGCGTGCCGCTGGCGACGCCGACCGGTTCGATGCAGGGCAGCTACAACATGATCGGCGAGGACGGATCGGCGTTCGACGTCGCCATCCCCAAATTCGCGCTGCTCGCACCGGCCGTAGCCGGCTGAGGACGCCATGAAACGCACGCACCTTCCGCTCAACGGGCTGCGCGTCCTCGACGCGGCCGCGCGGCATCTCTCGTTCACGCGCGCCGCGGACGAACTCGCGGTCACGCCCGCCGCGGTCGGCCAGCAGATCCGGGCGCTCGAGGACACGCTCGGCGTGGTGCTGTTCCGCCGCACCACCAAGGGGCTCGAGCTCACTCCCGAAGGCGAGGCGGGGCTCGCCGCGCTGCGCGCCGGGTTCCTGCAGTTCGAGGAATCGGTCCGTGCGATGCAGGCGGGCCAGTCGTCAAAGTCGCTGACGATCGCCGCGCCGCGCGACTTGATCGCCAAATGGCTGATGCCGCGGCTCGCGGAGATCGCGGTGCGCGACGGCGAGGTCCGCTTCGTGCTGGTCAACGCCGATGAGGATATCGACTTCACCGAAGCCAATCTCGACCTCGCGATCCGCTGGGGCGAAGGTCCCGGCGAGCACGAAGGCGAGGCGCTCGAAAGCGAGGGCATGGTGACCGTCGAGCGACCGGGCGGCGGGATCGACACGCGGATCGCCTGGCCGGGCTGCCTGGCGGAGGAAGCCATGTCGCAGGTCCGCGTCGGCGATGCCGGTCTCGCGCTTGATTCCGCTGCCGCCGGCCTGGGCCGCGCGACCGTGCCCGAGCTGCTCGCGCGTGGCGACATCGCCACCGGCCGCGTGACCGTGGTCGGCGAGCCCAAGGGATCGCGGATGGGCTATTGGATGGTGGCGCCGTTGCCGCAGTGGCGGCAGAAGAAGGTCAAGGCGCTCGTCGACGCGCTTGCGAGCTAGCGCAGGCGCCATGACCGAAGGTGCCGACGCCACGCAGCCGCTGCCGTCGCTCGAGAGCGAACGGCTGCGGTTCCGCGGCTTCCGACCCAAGGATGCCGAGGCGCTCTATCCGACGCTCGCCGATCCCGAGGCGATGCGCTGGTGGTCGCGCCCGCCGCTCGAATCGCTCGAAGCCGCGCGCGCCTATCTCGCCAAACCGAGCGATCCAGCGTGGCGCGCCTGGTATTTCACGCTGAAGGACAGCGACACTGCGCTCGGCTGGGTCTCGACCGGTGAGAAGCGCCAGGGCGGCGTCACCGAGATCGGCTATTTGCTGGCGCGCGAGCACCACGGCCGCGGCTATGCGCGCGAAGCGGTCGCGCGCGTGATCGACTATCTGTTCGCGGTCGAGGGCAAGCGCCGTGTGTTCGCCGATACCGATCCCGACAACCGCGGGTCGCGCAAGCTGCTCGAATCGCTCGGCTTTCGGCTCGAAGGGCTGCTCCGTCACGAATGGGAGACGCATATCGGCGTGCGCGACACCACGCTATACGGGCTGCTCAAGGCGGAGTGGAAAGTCGAGAGATGAGTGCGGACCGGCCCGACTTGAGCGATCCGGAGCAGCGCGCCGCCTATCGCCGCGAATTGCTCGGAATCGCGCGTCCGACTCGCTACCTCGGCGTCGCGCTCGCGGTGGTCGGCGCGGTGCTGCTCGTGGTCGACGCGCGCGTCACGCCGCTGCCCAAGGGGCTGGCGTGGACGGTGCTGGGCGCGGCGTTCGCTCTCATGATCGCGGCGATCTACATGCGCAGCCGCTATCACCAGCGACGCATGCGCGGGCGCTGACTCGAAACAGGCGACGACCGCCGAACCCAACGGCTAAATGGCGTGGACGGAGCAAGATCGCTTGCGCCGGTCGGTGGTTTGTGAAACCTTCCCCGAAACAATCGCAAGAAAATCGACGGGTCAGCGGCAGCGATAGCGAGGACGCAATTCCTCGCGACAGAGGAGGCCTGTGAAATGACGCAGACGGTGTCCGATTGGCTCAAAATGTCCCAGGCCGATCTCGACGCGCTTTTCTCGGCGCACGAAGCGGGACCGATTCCCGATGGCGAGGGCAAGGGCACTGCGATCATCGCGCCGGGTACCACTTTTTCCCAGGAGATCGCGGCAGCGGTCAATCTGTTCGCCTGGCAGGGCAAGCTGTTCGATGCCAAGCACGGTTTTCTGCGCAATCACATCCTGCCGTTCGGGCTCAAGGCGATCGTCGCCAAGGTCTACAAGGACGCGAGCTGGCTCGACCAGAAGGAATGCATTGTGCTCGATTATTCCGACACGTCGCTGCTCGCATCGCGCATCCGCGACGAGATCCGGATGATCGAGCCGGGCCTGTATCTCGGCAAGGTCTATTGGGACAAAGGCCGGCTGTTCGATTTCGCGCTCGAATTCCCCAGCTGATCGCTGCCGATGGTGCAGCAGCGCCATGTGTTCATCGCCGCGCCGCTGCGCCAGGAGACGCGCGCGGAACTCGAAACGCTGCTCGCCTCGATGAATCGGCTGCCGGGTCAGGCGGACCCGGCCAATGGCGTGCTGCCGTTCGGCCGGCTCGATGGGCTCCATGTCGCGCGCTTCGTCATTCTCGACGATCCGTCGCTGCCTGATCGCGCTGCGCTCGGAACCCGGCTGCCAGCGTCGGAGCCGGTCTATCTCGCATTCATCGCCGATTTCGACGGCGAGGAAGCGGCGTTCCTCGCGGCGCTGGTGACGCTCGCCGACGCGGGCCTGCGCCGCATCTTCGCGCATTGCAGCGATTTCGCGCCGGACGGCGATTTGCTCGCCTGGTTGCGCGATCACCGCGTGCCGACTGCGGCCAATTATGTGAACTGGATCGGTCGAACCACACGGCAGATCGCCGAGGAACAGGCGTTGCACGACGCGCTCCGTGCGGCGCGGATCGCGCAACCCGAAGCGTCGCCCGAGGCGCTTCTGCCGATATTGCGGGAGGCCGCGCGCGCCGTGCCACTGACGCCGATTCCCGCCCCGGGCCCGGGCGAGCGAGTCCGCGATGCGTTCGATTTGCTGCTCCTGCCGCTGATCGCGCTGATTGTCTCGCCGCTGCTGCTGCTCGGGCTGATCCCGTTCATCCTGTGGCTGCGCTGGTCCGAGACGCACGCCGCGGTGCTCGCGCCTGTGCCCGATCGCGCGCGCAATAACATGTTGTCGGGAATCGAGGACCACGACATCACCAACCAGTATAGCGCGATCGGCTCGCTCAAACCTGGGTTGCCGCGGCGATGGCTCACCGTAGTGATCCTGTGGATCATCAACTGGGGCGCGCGCCACCTCTATCCCCGCGCGCGGCTGGCGCGAGTCAACACCATCCATTTCGCCAGCTGGACGTTCCTCGATGACAAGCGCCGGGTCTATTTCGCGAGCAACTACGACGGCAGCCGCGAAGCCTATAACGACGACTTCATCAACAAGGTCGCGTTCGGCCTGAACGTCTCGTTCTCGAACGGCCTCGGTTATCCGCGCACCGACTGGCTGATCGTCGGCGGCGCGCGCCACGAGCAGGATTTCAAACGCTATCTGTTCCACCACCAGATTCCGACCCAGGTCTGGTACAAGGCGTTTCCCGGACTTTCGAACTACGACATGGCGCGCAACGCACGCATCCGCGCCGGCCTTGAGCAATCGCTGTCGGGCGAAGCGCTGCGCCGCTGGATCGCCGAGATATGAGCGCGCCGATCCGCCCCGGCGATGCCGATGTGCAGGCGATCGTCGATCGCGGGTTCGGTTCGCTCGCCGGCGCGCGTTTCCTGTTGTTGCGCGTGGTCGACGGCGCCGCGGCACGGCAGTGGCTCGCGAGCCTCGCGTTCGCCAGCCTTGCTCAGGCCAAGACGCAGCGGCTCGATCGCGTGCGGCAAGTCGCATTCACAGCCGCGGGCCTTGGCGCGCTGGGGATGCCGCCCGCGGACATCGCCGGCTTCGCGCCCGAATTCGTCGACGGCCTCGCCGGCAACCCCTCGCGGTCGCGGCGGCTGGGCGATACCGGCCCGAACGCGCCCGAGCATTGGCTGTGGGGCGGCGCGGCAGAAACCGAGCCGCACATCCTGCTGATGCTGCTGGCAAGTGCGGACGATATCGCGGCGTTCGAAGCCGAAACGCTGGCGGCGATGCCCGCGGCCGCGTGCACGCTGTTGCTGGCCAATGCGAGCAACGGCACGCTTGGCCGCGAGCCGTTCGGCTTCGCCGACGGGCTGTCGCAGCCCGAGTTCGACTGGGACGACCGGATCACGCCCGGTGGCGCGCCCGACCGAATCTATCGCAACCGATTGAAGCTCGGCGAGCTGCTGCTCGGCCATGCCAATGAATATGGCTTCGTCGCCGACTATCCGCAGGCCAATGGCCTAGGCCTGAACGGCAGCTATCTGGTCTATCGCCAGATCGAGCAGGACGTCACCGGCTTCTGGCGCTGGCTCGCGGATGTCGCCGGCGAAAATGGCGCGATGGCGCTTGCCGAGACGATGCTCGGGCGGCGCGCCGATGGCGATCCGCTTCCCGGCCTCGACGCGGCCACTGGCGACTTCACCTTCGGAAGCGATCCCGACGGGCGCGTCTGCCCGGTCGGCGCGCATATTCGCCGCGCCAACCCGCGGTCGGGCGACGATCCGAACGGCCGGCACGGCTTCTTCGCCGATTTGATCTCGTCTCTCGGGCTCAAGGGAACGCCGATGCACGATGCCGTTGCCTCGGCACGCTTCCACCGGCTGGTGCGGCGCGGCCGCGCCTATGGCCCGATGCTCGCGCCACTCGATGCTATGCGCGGCTCCGACGCGGGCGCCGAGAGCGGGCTGCATTTTGTCGCGCTCAACGCCAGCCTCTCGCGCCAGTTCGAATTCGTCCAGGGCGCCTGGGTGGCAAGCGCCTATTTCGCCGGGCTTTCGGGCGAGCAGGACCCGCTGATCGGCGGCCGCATGCCCGATCCCGGCGGCCGCGCGACCGACGCCTTTCATTATTGCACGGCGCAAGGCGATCCGCGGCTGCTGACCGGCCTGCCGCGATTCGTCACGGTCAAGGGCGGCGCCTATTTCTTCCTGCCCGGCCTGGGGGGACTCGCATGGATATTGAACCAGTGACTGCGCCGCCGCCCGATCCGGACGCCTGGGCGGCGCATCTCGAGCCCGGCGAAATACCGGTGCTCCGCGGCTATGAGCAGCAAATCAACGCCTTCCAGGACCAGTTTGCGCGCAAGAACGGCGGCGTGCGGCGTGGCTTCCACGTTAAGGCGCATGCCGTGATGTGGGCGCAGTTCCGCGTCGCCGATGCGCTTCCCGAGCAAGCGCGGGGCGGCGTGTTCGTGCCGGGCGCTTCGTACAATGCCTGGCTCCGCGTCTCGAACGGCTATAGCGCGCGAATGCCCGACTGGTTTCCCGACCTGCTCGGCTTTTCCGTCAAGTTGCTCGACGTCACCGGACCCAAGCTGGTGCCCGGCGAGGAACATGCCGGCACCCAGGACTTGCTCGCGCTCAACGTCCCCTATCTGCCGGCCGACGACGCCAACGACCTCGTGATCATCTCGCTCGCCACCGGCAATTTCCTGACTGCCCCGTTCAAGGTGCTGTCGGGGCTGGGGCTGGTCAAGACCTTCAAGCTGCTGCGCTGGGCGCTCGGCTGGCTGCCGCGCCGGCTGTTCCTGCGTAGCGCGTTCGACCAGAGCTATTGTGGGGTCGCACCGATCTCGATCGGCTCGACGCCGGTCAAGTTCCTGTGGCGCCCGGTGCCGGGCAAGCGCGCGCCGCGGCAGGCTGGGGATAACCGGTTGCGCAAGGATATCGCAGAGCGGCTCGAACTCGGCGAAGTGCGCTACGATTTCCTCGTGCAGTTCTTCCAGGACGAGCAGCGCACGCCGATCGACGGAGGCTGGGCATGGTCCGATGCCCCCTGGGTCAAGCTCGCCGAACTCGTCGTGTTGCCCGGCGCGCTCGACATGGCGCTCGAAGCGAAAGTAGACGGACTCGCGTTCAATCCCTGGCACGGTCTCGAGGCGCACCGCCCGCGCGGCAACATCCAGCGCGCACGAGGGCCTGTCTATCAGGCGAGCGCGGCGCATCGAAGCGCGGGTGAGGATCCCGTCGCAGGATAAAGAAGAAGGAAGATTGTTCGCGCGGAGACGCGGAGGCGCAATGATGGCGGTATCCGCGCGCAGCGCAGGAACTTTCCCAGCGCAATCGCAGACTGAACCATTCGAAGAGATGGCCGTCGCGTGCGCGAGGGAAACGATCTCTGCGCCCCCGCGCCTCCGCGCGAATAAAAATCGGCATGTGCCGTGAAATCCTAACTTTCGCTGGATGACGGAGCTGGGATCAGGCTCAAGCCTCCGCCAGGATATCCGCCGCCAGCTTCTCCGCCGCGAAATACACCGACGCGGCAATGAACAGCCCGGGTATGCGCGGAAAGATCGACGCGTCCACCACCCGCAGCCGGGGCACGCCGTGTACGCGGCCCTGCGCGTCGAGCACCGGGCCGATCGCTGCCGTGCCGCAGGCGTGATGGCCCCAGGCATTATTGTGCACCCATTGCCGCAGCGCCGGACCGGTGACGCCTTCGCCGGGCACTTCCTCCTCGGCGATCGCGCCGCATTTTCGCAGCGGTGCCGCCAGCGCGCGCGCCATTTCGACGCCCTCGACCAGCCCGGCGAGATCATGCTCGCCATCCTCGGCAAAGTTGCGGAAATCGACGCGCGGCGGCTCGCGCGGATCGGTCGAGGCGAGCCGCACGGTCCCCGCGCGATTGCCGGTCTGCCCCTTGAGGATCGCCCAGGTGAAGCCGTTCAGCCCCGGCCAGGTGTCGTCGGCATAGCCGGGATAATAGCCTTTGAATCGCCCCATCAGCCCCATCATCGCGAGATCGGGTGCGGCGTCGCGCGCGTGGCGCGAACGGCGCAGCGCGGCGAGCGCGGCGCCGTTCGAGATGTACATGCCGTCGCGGTCGCGTTCCCAACGGCGATAATGCGGGTCGCCCGGCGCGAATGTCGCGCCCTCCAGCGACGCCCATGGCCGGCGCATGCGATAGACCAGCCCGATCTCGTAGCGGTCCTGCAAGTTGCGCCCGACCTCGGGCAAATCGGCGCGCGCCGCGATGCCGAACTCGGCGAGGTGGCGCGCATCGCCGATTCCCGACAGCATCAACAGTTGCGGCGTGGCGAAGGCGCCCCCTGCCAGGATCACTTCGCGCGCGGCATGGCTTTCGCCGCGCAGAACCGCTTCGCCGCCAGCCGCAGCCGAGGCCCGATAGAGATGCCGGCCCTTCTCCCACGCAACACCGGTCGCGCGTCCCTCCGCGTCGAACAGCACGCGCGTCGCGAGGCAATCGGTTTCGATCGTCAGCAGCTGCGGGAACCGCGCGCGCACCTGCTCGAGCCGCTCGCGCGTGCCGGAACGGCCATGGCGCTCGGTCGCGAGCGGCATGTAGCAAAGCTGCGCGCGCGTGCCGCGGCGCGTGTCATTGGGGTCGCCCCAATCGGTGAGGAACGCCTTGAGCTTGCCGATCCAGTTGCGGTCGCTCGCCAGGTCGATCAGCGCGCTCAATAGCAACGAGCGGATCAGCACGGCATCGCCGAACGCGCGCGACGGCACGGCCTTTTCGACCGGCAGCCACCCGTCCCAACCATGGCCGGTCGGATCGATTCCGAACCGGGCGAGCAACCGCCATAGCGGACGGTGCCGGCAGCTTTCGACGGCCTTGCGGTGGCGTCGCATTGCCCGCGCCGACCAACCCGAGTCGCCGCTGTGTTTCGCCAGCCAGTCCCAATCGCCATCGGGCGGCACCAGAAAGATCATCGCGTTGTGCGCGGTGCACCCGCCCAGCGCGCCGGTGCGCGGATAGAGCAGCCGGCCATCCTGCGCCTTGGTATCGGCGGCGGCTTCGGCGGGATCGTCGAAATGGCTGACCCATTGGTTCCACGCGACTTCGCGCCCTTCCGACGCGAACGGATGGAACACCGGCACTTGATAGTCGGCGCGCGTCCGGCCCTCGACCGCGAGCGGATCGGGGCCCGCTTCGAGCACCAGCACGCGGTGCCCTGCCTCGGCGAGCCGCGCCGCGACCGTGCCGCCGCCGGCACCCGAGCCGACGACGATATAGTCATGCGCGACGTCGGGCACGGCTCAGAACGTCTTCAGGAACTCGATGAGCGCCTTCTTGTCGTCGTCGGACAGCACCGGCTCGGTGCCGAACGCGCGCTCGTTCGCACTCAGCCCCTCGCGCTGGTTGAACAGCGCGGTGCCGAAATAATGGCCGCGATTGACCACGAAGTCCGGGCATTTGCTCAGCCGCATCATCGGGTCCTTGAGGCTGGCGAAATGCGCGCGCAGCGCGGCATCGTCGGCCCCCTTGGGCACGGTGAGCAGCGCGGCCTTGAGCCTGGCGAGCATCACCAGCAGGTCGCCATAATGCTTGACCAGCGCCCCCGGGTCGGCCGTCTCGGCCAGCGGCTGGAGCGACGCGAGCAGATTGACCGGAATGCCCGCAGGGATCGGCCCGAGATCGATGTTGCCGTCCTTGTCGAGCAGCGACTTGAGTGCCTGTTGCGCCTGCTCGCTCAGCGGTCCGGGCAATTTCGGCAGGAAGCTCGCCGGTATGAAGATATAGCTGCGCGTGGTGGTGCGGTCGATCACGCCCTCGGCACCGGCGAGCATGCTGTCGTGCATGCGGCGCTCCGGCCACAGCATGCCGGTAATGCCGGCATCGAACGCGGCCATGCGCCCGGCGACCGAGGGATCGCCGTTGAAGCTGCCCACCGTGTTGTTGAGCAGATAGGGCGCGCTCGACCACAGGGACACCAGCGACGGCACGCGCGTGTAGCCGCGTCCGCCGGCGGGCATGTTGTAGCCGAGCCACTTGCCGGTGAACGGATCCTGGTACGAGGAGACGCCCACCGACGGCAGCAGCTTGTACGATTCGGACGAGAAATTGTCCCAGATGTTGCCGCGCAGCGCGTTAGTCGCGAGCGGGCTGCACAAATTGGTGCGCAGCAATGTCACCGGGATGCGCGCGTCGCTGCTCAGATAATTGTTGGTCCTGAAATCGGGCCGCTCGACGATCGCGCGCATCTTCGTCTTGAAGTCGTCGGTCTGCGTCCAGTGCCACCACGCCTCGAAGTGCTTGAGATAGTCGCCGCCGATCGCACCGGCGAGCGCGATGTTCGCCGGCGGTTGCGGCTGCTTGCTCGAGTGGCAGCGCGCGCAGGTGTTGGCGAACACGGTCCGGCCGCGCGCGAGCACATCGGCGCTCGCCTTCAGATAGCTTGCCCCGCCAGGTGCCTTTTCGAGCGGATCGGGCTGCGCGGCCTTGAGGAAGAACAGCGCAGTCGCCGGCGTGCCTTTCTCGGTCGCGCGCCAATAGGCCGAATTGTTGCGTGCATTCTCGATCGTGAACGCGCTGATCGGCTTGCCCCCGACCACGGCGTTGAAATGCGTGAGCCAGTCTTCGCTGAACAGGCCGATGTTGATGTAGACGCGGTTGAGCGCACCGAGCGCGCCGACCGCGTCCGCGCCGTCCTTGAGCACGTGCGGCGTCCACACCTGGTCGGGCGCCTTGTAGAATTCGGTCAGCGGCCCCGATTTGTAGAGGCTGTTAAACTGGACATTGTCCTTGCTGCCGCCGGCGAGCGATTCATGCCCGATGCGCTTGCCCGCCGCGAGCCGCTCGCCCAGCAGATAGACTGCGTTCATCGTGCGTGGATTGTTGATGTTGTCGGTCGAGACCAGCGACGTGTCCATCGCGCCGGGGCGATAGGTCTGCACCAGCTGGTACATGAAGTTGCGCGGATTGGGGTTCCACATGAACAGCCGGTCGACCCACATATATTGCGCGCCGACGGTCGAATTGAGATCGGCATAGGTCGGGTTCGCGGGATCGGACGGCGGATGGATCGGGCTCGGTCCGACGTGGCAGAAGCCGCAGCTCATGCCCACGCGGTACGGGCGCACCAGATTGGGGTCGTTATAGTAGCGCGGGTCGTTGTAATATTTCTGCGCGTCCCAATGCGCCTTGGCCTTGCCGTCGAACGCGGGATTGGGAAACAGCCGCAGTCCGACGATTCCCGACGGATCGCCGAAATAGGAGCCGACCGGCACCGTGGTGCCGCGCGCGCCGACCTTCACTCCAGGATATTTCGCGGCATTGGCGAACGGATCGGGCGGGCAGGCGGCGTCGCGCGCATCGAGCCACAACCCATATTGGTCGGGCTTGGTCGGCGCCTTGAAGCAGGGCTCGTTGACCAGTCCGAGCGTCTTCCAGCGGTTGCCGCGGCTGTTCGGGCTGCCCGGCGGCGGCGCGACGAGCTTGAGCAGGTCGAAACCGCCGAACGTCGGCCTGGACATATAATCCCAGAACCGATCGTTCCCGCCGGTCCATACGATCCACATGTTGCGTCCCTTTACCTCCTCGGCGGAGAGCGGGACGCCATTGTCCATGTCCTTGAAATAATCCTCGTCGGCCTGGACGAACCGATCCTCGGACACGCCCGCCAGTTGCGCCTCGTCCTGCACCGCCTGGTGGCAGCCGGCGAGCGCGAGCACGCCAGCCGTCAGCAAGAGCTTGGTCAGCAACAACCTGTTGTGGATCGCCATCGTCACCCCCCGCCAACAGCATCCCTCCGCGGCGGAAGGACGGCTAGAGATTCAATTTCTGTCGACCCGGAAGTTTGCCGGATCGTTGTCCGACGTCAGTCCTGTTGCCCGTACAAGACCTGTTTTCCCTCCCCCCGTCAAGCCGCGGGCGAGGTCACTTCGCCCTGTAGTTCAGCGCGAAGCTCGGGTCGCAATCATAGGGATAGACGTAATAGCCCGGCTTGGCCTTCCACTGGATGTAGCGCGCGCCATTGTTGTCGAGGACCTCGGGGTCCTCGAACCATTGGCTCGCCATCAGCGTCTTATGGTCGGGGCTCAGCTTGTAGCGCTCGACCATATGGATGTTCTCGCTGTGCTCGAGCCCGTTGTTGGTAATCGTCGACGGCTCGAACAGCCTGGTGTCCACGACCAGCTCGTCGCCTTCCCAATGGCCGATCGAATGCCCGCCCTTGGTGCGCGGCGCGTCGGCCGGATGTCCGCGGCCGTCCATGAACACCAGCCGCACCTGGTCGTAATATTCATATTTGAACACGATCAGCTGCGGCGTCTGATAGATCTCGAACGGGAAGGGCCCCTGGATGGTATAGATCGACGATTGCACCGAGCAGGTGCGGCTGATCGTCATCTCGTCCTCGGGCTTCCACTTCTGCGCTTTCGCGAGCGCATTCGGCTTGAGCTTGAGCCCGCCATATTCGCCCTTCGGAAATTCGGCCGCACCGGTATCGTCGAGCACCACCGTGTTCGGCGGCAGCTTGGCCATCAGCGCGGGGTCCGGTTTCCCGAGCGACGGCCCCCAGAAGCCCGAAAGGTCGGGGTGGGCGGGTGCCGCGGCGGTTTTCGGCTTTCGCGGTGCGGCGGCGAGAACAGGGGTGAACGCGATGAGTGCCATTGCAACCCACACGACGCGCTTGGCTTGGACCACCATTCCCTCCCCCTCCGTCACACCGACCGGAGCCCCGTTCCGCTCAGAGTTCGCCCGTGCCGAACGGAACCCCGATCGGCGTCCCATCCGGATGGAAGGCCGCACGCAGACGCAGATAGGGCCTGCCGTCGCGCGACGGCCAACCTGCGATCGTCACTGGCTCGCCCGGCTTGACGCTCTGCAGCGTCCAGCCGCGGCGGCGCAGCACCACCGGCGCATTGGTCTCGACGCGCCATTCCTGCTCCTTGCCGTCGGCGCCCTTGACCATCAGCACGATCAGCCCGTGCGGATTGGTGAACTGGAACTCGGTGACCGTGCCGGTGATCGTCACTTGCTTGCTGGCATCGAAAAACGCGGCGAACGAATGGTGCGCCGCCACCGGGCACGCCGCGAGCAACGCCGCTGCCCCCAAGATGATCCTGCCGTTCACGCCCCTGCTCCGTAACGCCCGTTATCGTATTGCACGGGTCATACGCTAAAATCGTTGTTTGACTCCACTATTATATTGCTCGGCGCGGACCGGTCCCGACGGACACGGACCAGCGAGCGTCGCTCCGATCCGCGGGCGCATCTTGCCCAGATGGCGGCCAGTCGATAGCGCCAGGACATGCGCTTCGACGATCTGTTGCTCCGCTATTTCGGAACGCGCGACCTCGAGACGGTTTCGAGCGACGCGCTCGCCGGCGCCGCCGAACGCATGCGTGTTGACCTCGGCCTCGAAACCGACCGCAGCCGGCGCTTCGCCTTATGGTCGCTGCTCTACATGCTCGGCAACGCGCCGGACCTCGACGTGGCGTTTCGCGACCCGAAGGATCGCGACGCGGCACGGAACTTCATGGACCTGGCGGCGAAAGACTGATTGCGCAGGGTGGCGGATCCCGGCGGCGGCGTGCGACCCTCAACGTACGCACGCGTGATCGTCGAGCGTCAGTGCCGTGCCACGGGCCGAGGCGCGAACCCAGTCCCCGACGCGGCAGTCGAGGCGTGCCGCCAAGACCGATTTTGATCCAAATGCTCCGTCCTCGCTCCGCGCCGTGACCACAAGCTCGTCGGCATCCCATTTGGGGTTTGCGTGCTCGGCAATACTGACCACGATAGCCCGCACCTCGCGCTTCGGTTGTCCCGAGCACGCGGAGAGCGCGCACAGCGACAGCATGATTGGAGGGAATATCGCGCCGGAATAGGCGCCCGAAGGCGCCCATCGTGCCTTTCTCAAGCGTCGATCGCCTCTTCCTCCAGCCGCCCGGCATTCTCCTGGATGAACGCAAAGCGGTGCGCCGGATTGCTACCCATCAGCCGCTCGACCAGATCCTTCACTCCGGCGCGCTCTTCATATTCCTGCGGCAGCGTGACGCGCAGCATCGCGCGCTTCGCCGGGTCCATCGTGGTTTCCTTGAGCTGGTCGGGGTTCATTTCGCCGAGCCCCTTGAACCGGCTGACTTCGACCTTCTTGCCCTTGAACAAAGTCTCTTCGATCTCGGCGCGCTGCGCATCGTCGCGCGCATAGGCGGATTTGGCGCCCGAAGTGATGCGATAGAGCGGCGGCTGCGCGAGGTGTAGATGCCCGCGGCGCACCAGCTCGGGCATTTCCTGGAAGAAGAAGGTCATCAGCAGCGTCGCGATATGCGCGCCGTCGACGTCGGCGTCGGTCATGATGATGATGCGCTCATAGCGCAGATTGTCCGGCTGGCAGTCCTTGCGCGTGCCGCAGCCGAGCGCCTGGATCAGGTCGGCGATTTCCTGGTTCGCCAGGATCTTGGCGCTGGTCGCGCTCGCCACATTGAGGATCTTGCCGCGGATCGGCAGGATCGCCTGGGTCTTGCGGTCGCGTGCCTGCTTGGCCGATCCACCGGCGCTGTCGCCTTCGACGATGAACAGCTCGGTGCCCGCCGGCTCGTCCGACGAACAATCGGTGAGCTTGCCCGGCAGCCGCAGCTTGCGCCCCGAGGTCGCGGTCTTGCGCTTGACTTCGCGCTCGGCCTTGCGCCGCAGCCTTTCGTCCATCCGCTCGAGCACATAGCCGAGCAGCGCCTTGCCGCGATCCATATGGTCGGAGAGGAAATGGTCGAAATGGTCGCGCACGGCCTTTTCGACCAGGCCCGCGGCTTCGGGCGAGGTCAGCCGGTCCTTGGTCTGCGACTGGAATTGCGGCTCGCGGATGAACACCGACAGCATCAGCTCGCTGCCGGTCATCACGTCGTCGGCAGTGATGTCCTTCGCCTTCTTCTGCCCGACCAGGTCGCCGAACGCGCGGATGCCCTTGGTCAGCGCGGCGCGGAGCCCGGCCTCGTGCGTGCCGCCGTCGGGAGTCGGGATGGTGTTGCAATACCAGCTGTACGAGCCGTCGCTCCACAGCGGCCACGACACCGCCCATTCGACGCGCCCCTGTTGGTCCGGGAAATCCTGCGATCCCAGGAAAAAGTCCGCGGTCGCGCATTCGCGGCTGCCGAGCTGTTCGCGCAAGTGATCGGCGAGCCCGCCGGGGAACTGCAGCACTGCCTCGGCCGGCGTCTCGTCGCTGATCAGCTCGGCCGCGCATTTCCAGCGGATCTCGACCCCGGCAAACAGATAGGCCTTCGATCGCGCGAGCTTGTACAGCCGGCTCGGCTTGAACTGCATCTCGCCGAAGATCTCGGTGTCGGGCGTGAACGCTACCGACGTGCCGCGCCTATTGGGCGTGCCGCCGAGGTGCTCGAGCGGCCCCAGCGTCACGCCGCGCGCGAAGCGCTGGCGATAGAGCTGCTTCTCGCGCGCGACTTCGACCACCGTGTCCATCGACAGCGCGTTGACCACGCTCACGCCGACGCCGTGCAGCCCGCCGCTGGTGTTGTACGCCTTGCCCGAGAATTTGCCGCCCGAATGGAGCATACCCAGGATCACTTCGAGCGCCGACTTGTCGGGAAACTTGGGGTGCGGGTCGACCGGCATGCCGCGGCCGTTGTCGACGATCGTCAGCCGGTTGCCGGCCTCCAGCGTCACTTCGATGCGGTTGGCATGGCCGGCGACGGCCTCGTCCATCGCATTGTCGAGCACTTCGGCGGCGAGGTGATGCAGCGCGCGTTCGTCGGTGCCGCCGATGTACATGCCGGGCCGGCGGCGCACTGGCTCGAGCCCTTCGAGTACTTCGATAGACGAAGCGTCATAGCTTTGCGCGGCGGCGGCCGCGGGTGACGTGAACAGGTCTTTGGACGACATGGCGCACTATAGAAGGTCGGGAATCGGCGGTGCAAGGGTGCGTTGTTTGGAAATGCGCGGAAGAGCGCATTTCAGGCGGCGCCGACCCGCTCCCCCGCCCGACCTCCCACCAGGATATGCTGCGGGAGGTCGGGTGGGGGAGCGGGCCGGCGCCGCAATGCGCCCGGAGGGGCGCATTTCCAAACAGACTCCTTATTCACAGGGTATTCACCGCCCGTGTTGCGCCGCAGAAGACACTTTTGGTGCGTCATCGCTTCGTCGCAACGGTTCGTCGGAAAAGCGGGCCGGCGGGGTGTACCCGCCGCAACCGACCTGCTTAGTCCATCCTACAAGTCTTCGAGAGCGGACCTGGGGGTTCCATGAAGTTTCGGAAATTCGCGGTGCGATTCGCGCCGTTGGTAGCACTTTGCCTGACGATTGCTGCGCCTGCGTACGCCCAGTTCTGGCAATGCGCCACCTACGCCCGCGCGGTTTCGGGCATCGACATCCGCGGCAATGCCGTGACCTGGTGGTCGCAGGCAGAGGGCCGGTACGAGCGTGGCCACACTCCCGAAGTCGGCGCCGTGCTCGCTTTCTCGTCGACCGGCCGGATGCGCGCGGGTCACGTCGCGATGGTTTCGAAAGTCATCAGCGACCGCGAAGTGCTGATCACCCATGCGAATTGGTCGCACCCCGGCAAAGTCGAGCGCAACGTCCGCGCCGTCGACGTGTCGCCCAACGGCGACTGGACCCAGGTCAAAGTATGGTACGCCCCGACCGGGGATCTCGGCTCTTCGACCTATGTGACCAAGGGCTTCATCTATTCGAACACCACGCGCGGCGTGTTCGAGCAGGACGATGCCATTGCCCCGATCGAAATGGCTTCGGCCGACACGCTGGCCGCGAAGCAGTTCCTCGCGCTGAAGTAAGCGCGGAGGTCCGCTTGGCCTTTGCTCGGCCATAGCGCTCGCAGCCGGGACGGATCGCGCCATCCGGTGGCGCTTCCGCGGTCCCGAATTTTACTTCCTGTAAATATCCGAATATGCCGCGCCCGCCGGTGCCGCTCGCATCGGCGCAAGGGCGCCGCACGCGCGCGGCCCGACGACAGGAGCGAGCAAGATGGCGAGTCCCGAACTGACCGGGCTGATCGAAGGGCTGCGCGCAAACGGTCTGGACCTGACGGCACCGCCGGCCGAGGCTCGGGGCGCGTTCGAGGCGATGCTGGCCGACATACCCTTTGCCGGCGACTTGCACAGCGAGCCCATGGTCCTTGGCGGCGTCCCCGGGCTTCGCATCGCAAGCCCCCAGAGTGACGCCGCACATGCGCTCCTCTACTTGCACGGGGGCGGCTACGTCATCGGCAGCGCAAGCGGGTATCGCAGCCTGGCGGCGGAGCTGGGGCGCGCTGCCGGCGCCGTCACCTACGCCATCGATTATCGCCTCGCGCCCGAACATCGCTTTCCGGCGGCAATCGACGATTCCGTCGCTGCCTATCGCGCGTTGCTGGCGCAGGGCATCGCCCCGTCGCGCATCGTGCTCGCCGGGGATTCGGCGGGTGGCGGCCTGACGCTGGCGGTGCTGCTGGCGCTGCGCGACGCAGGACTGCCGATGCCGGCAGCGGCCTTGCTGATCTCGCCCTGGGCCGACCTGACGGGCAGCGCCGATACGCTGGCCAGCAAGGCGCACGAAGACCCGGCGCTGACTGCCGAAGGACTGCGGGCTTCGGCCGAGCGCTATCTGGGGACCGCCGATCCCGGCGACGCGCGTGCCTCACCCATATTCGCGGACCTGAAGGGCTTGCCGCCGTTGCTCGTGCAGGTCGGCACAGCCGAAATCCTGCTCGACGACGCGATCGCAGTCGCGCGCGCGGCGGGAATGGCCGGCGTCGAGCTGGAGCTGGCGATCTGGCCGGACATGATCCACGTCTGGCACGCCTTTGCGTTCATGCTGCCCGAAGGCCGCGCGGCGATCGCACAAGCCGGGCAGTTCCTGGCGCGGCACATCGCGCGCGCGGGCATTTGACCAGCAACCCGCTCGACCAGCAGCGGCGCGTCGAGATCGGGCGCGAGCGCCGGGCGCGCACGCGCGCGCGCATCATTGCCGCGGCCTTTTCCTTGTTCGGCGAGGAAAACGGCCTCTACACGCGGATCGAGGACATCGCCGATCGCGCCGACATCACGCGACCGACCTTCTACAATCACTTCAGCGGCATGTCGGAACTGCGCGACGCCGTGACCTATGAGCTGACGCACGATTTCCTGAGCGCGGTCACGCACACCATCGATGCGCTCGACGACCCGCGCGATCGCGCCGCCGTCGCCATCCGCTTCTATCTCGACCGCGTGCGTGAGGTCCCGCATTGGGGCTGGTCGCTCGTCAACCTCAGCGCAAACGGAATCCTGTTCGGCGCCGAAACGCATCACCAGGCCGAAGTGACCGTCCGTCAGGGTCTCGAGGCCGGCACGTTCGATCTTCCCAACAGCGCGGTCGGGCGCGACCTCATCCTGGGATCGGCGCTCGCGGCAATCACAACCATGCTGCGCGAGCAGCCTGACGCGCGCTATCCGATCCTGATCGTGCGCAGCATCCTGGTCGGGCTCGGCGTCCCGCCGGACGAGGCGGAGCGCGTTGCCAATCGTCCGCTCCCGCAGCTCCGCGCTCCAGGCCCGCTCCAGCCCAAAGTTGACAAAATGTAGAATTCGGCTAGGTCCAGTCGAATATTACAGATTGTCGTATTTGGGATGCGGCAGCATGGCCGTCGGCAAACCGGCGAGTGGAGGGGACATGGCGAAGGGCGTGCGGCGATGCCGCGTAGCGATGCTGGCGATGGGAGCGCTGCTCGCGCTTCCGGTCGCCGCGCAGGACCGGCAAGCGGTGCCGGTCCCGCTCAAGGTCGAGGTGCTGCGCACCAGCGCGGGCTCGCTGTTCTCGAACGTGTCGCTGATCGAAGGTGAGCATGATGCGGTGCTGGTCGACCCGCCCTTCACCATGGCGGACGCGCACCGCGTCGTCGCGATGGTGCTCGAAAGCGGCAAGCGCCTGACCACGGTTTTCGTGACGCATGACCATCCCGATCACTTCTTCTCGATGGAAGTGATCCAGGACGCGTTTCCGGACGCGAAGATCGTCGCGCACCCCGTGGTCGTCGCCGACATCTGGCGCTCGCTTCCGTTCAAGGTGAAGCGCTGGAGCCCGATGCTCGGCAACAACGGTCCGCGGCATCCCAGCGCGCCGGCAGCGCTGGCGAGCGACACGATCCTGCTCGAGGGCCGCGAGATCAAGGTGCTCGGCCCGATGCAGGGCGATCATGCGCATGCGACTGCGCTATGGGTTCCGTCGATCGGCGCGCTCATCGCCGGCGACCTCGTGTTCAACCAGATGCACCTCTGGCTCGGAGAGCATGGCGCTGCCGACGTCACTGCATGGCGCGCGTCGCTCGATCGGCTCGCCGCGCTCGATCCCCGGATCGTCGTCGCCGGCCATGCCCGTCCGGCGCTCGCCAACGACGCTTCCGCGCTCGCGTTCAGCCGTGCCTATCTAGCGGCATGGCCGGGGTTGGTGGCGGCGTCGAAGGATTCGGCCGACCTCCGCGCGCGCGTGCACCAGGCTTTTCCCGACGCGATCGACGTGCTCGACGATTTCATCCTCGGCAATTCCGCGAAGGTCGCGAAGGGCGAGGAGCCGAAATGGGAGGAGTGACGGCCAGCGCTCCGACGCTGCCCCGTTCGGACATCGCGCTGTACGACGATGAGGCGCTCGCCAATCCCTATCCGCACTATCGCGCGCTGCGGCAAATGGGCGCGGCGGTCTATCTCGAGCGGTACGACGCCTATTTCATCGGCCGATATGCCGATGTCTTCGCGGCGCTGAACGACTGGCAGACCTTTTCCTCGGCGCACGGCATCGGCCTCAACGCGCGAATCAACGAAGCATGGCGCGAAGCGTTGATCTGCACCGATCCGCCGTTGCATGGCGAGCGCCGCGCCTTGTTCGCCGCCGCGCTGGGGCCGCGCGCGCTCAAGGCCGTCAGCGACACGATCGAGCAGCGCGCCGATCTCCTCGCCGAACATATCGCCGCGCGCGGCAGCTTCGATGGCGTCGCGGACCTGGCGTGCGACTTGCCGATCAACGTCGTGATGGAATTGATCGGCTGGCCGATCGACGTGCGGCCGAATCTCCTCGCGATCGCGGAAAACGCCTGGAACGGTGCCGGCCCGGCGAATCCGCGGACGGATGCCGGCCTGGAGACGCTCCAGGCGATGATGGCGCTCATCGCCGAGATCTATGACAACGACCGGCTGACGCCCGGCGGTTATGCCGCGCAGCTGGTCGAGGCGTCGCGAGCGGGCCGGATCACCCGCGAAACCGCGATCGGACTGCTCGCCGGCTATGTCGTCGCCGCGTTCGAGACCACGATCGCGGCGATGGCCTCGGGCGCCTGGCTGTTCGCGACCAACCCGGGCGAATGGGACAAGCTGCGCGCCGATCCGCGGCTCGCGATGAGCGCAGCCAATGAGATCGTGCGCATGGAAGCGCCGCTCCAGAAATTCGCGCGGTTCGTGGCAAGGGATGCGACGCTTTCCGATGGCTCGGTGGTTCCCGCCGGAAGCTGGGCGATCGTCTGCTACGGCAGCGCGAATCGCGACGAACGGCAATTCGCCGATCCCGACCGCTTCTGGATCGATCGGCGCGAACGCGCGAATCTCGGCTTCGGCCACGGACCGCACAATTGCGCCGGCCAGGGCCTCGCGCGGATGGAGCTGGTCGCCGTCTATACGGCGCTCGCCAGGCGAGTCGCGCGCTTCGAACTTGCCGGCACGCCGAAGCGGATCGTGAACAATATCGCGTTCGGCTTCGCCCAGCTGCCGCTGCGGGCGATCGCCGCATGAGCGCGCGCGGCGCACCGGACGACATCGCCGCGATGAACGCGTTCCCCGCCAGCGACGAGGCGAGCGACGCCACCGGCGGCGGGACAATATTCAGCGCAGGGTAGATCGTCGCGAGGGGAGATGCGAGGTGGGCATGATCGAACGCTTCTCGACCGACGCCGTCAGGCCGCACGATCGGCTCGACTATTGGAACTGCCTCACCGAGCAAACCTATCCGGGCACGCTCGTCGACCAGAACGACGAACGCTTCCGGGCGGAAATGCTGCGGTGGAAGTTGGGCGAACTGGTCATGATACGGCCGCGCGCCAGCGCATCGACCGTCACGCGCGCGCCGACAGCGACTGCGGGCGAACGCGTCGTGCTCCACATGCAGCATCGCGGTCGCGGCAGCCATCGACAGCATGGCCGCGTCGCGGAGCTGTCGGTGGGCGACTTTTCCTTGTGCAGCGCCCAGTCGCCCTATCGTCTCGAACTCGCAGCCCATGAATTCATGGTGGTCGAGATGCCGCGCGACGCGCTCGAACGGCGGATCACGTCGCTCGACGATTGCGTCGCCCGGCGGATTCCCGGCTCCACCGCCGGCGGCCGCCTGATGCACAATTTCTTTCTCTCGCTGTGGCAACAGGGCGACCAGAGCGACACCGATCCGGCGTGGCAACAGGGCGTCGCCAATGTGCTGCTCGACCTCGTCGGTCTTGCCGTACGCGGCGCGGCGATGCCGCCTTCCGGCCCCAATGCCCTTCGCGAACGTGCGCTGCGGGTGATCGACGCCTGCCTCGGCCAGCCCGAGCTCGGAACCGCGCTGATCGCGGCCGAACTGGGCGTGTCGGTCCGCACCGTGCAGAATATTTTCGGCAACATGGGCACGACGCCCAGCGGCTATATCCTCGCCCGCCGCCTCGCACGCGCGTCGGAGCTGCTCGCGCTCAACCACGAAATGAGCATCACCGACGTGGCGTTCGAACTGGGTTTCAGCGAGAGCGGCTATTTCACGCGCTGCTTTCGCCAGCATTTCGGCACCACGCCGACGCGCTGGCGCAGTCAGCACTGACCGCCACCCCGACCGTTTGCGTCTCAGTCCCAACCGGCTGCGTCCGAGTGCAAGACGCCCTTCGCCGCCCACCGTTATGCCCTCTCGAGCAAAAATAGTGCGACCGACAGGGTCAGGGAGGGGATTCATGAAGACCAGGCTTTTGGCGGCAGTCGCCGTAAGCGCGATGCTGCCCGCAACCGTTCACGCGCAGGAGGCTGCGAAGGATACGCCCGAACAGGGCGGCATCCAGGAGATCGTCGTGACCGCGCAGAAGCGCGCCCAGAACGTTCAGGACGTTCCGATCGCGATCAGTGCCTTCACTGCGAGCGCGCTGACCGAACGCGCGGTCTCCGACGTGTCCGCCTTGTCGGGCATCGCGCCCAACGTCACGCTCGACGCGAGCACGCCCTTCTCCGGTTCCTCGGCCGTGCTCGGGGCGTCGATCCGCGGCATCGGCGTTTCCGATTTCGCGTTCAACATCGATCCGGCGGTCGGCGTCTATCTCGACGGAGTCTATCTCGCGCGCTCGATCGGGGCGAACCAGGACCTGCTCGACGTCGACCGCATCGAAGTGCTCAAGGGGCCGCAGGGCACCTTGTTCGGCCGCAACACCATCGGCGGCGCGATTTCGATCGTGACGCACGACCCCGGGCGTGTCTTCCGCGTCGTCGGCGACGTGACGACCGGCAGCTATCGCCGGATCCAGGCGCGCGGCGTGGTCGACATGCC
>Ga0068859_100001535_pt1 | contig 23560 bp, 21 predicted proteins | sample KBSSwiS22_FD_66585 | JGI IMG/M metagenome (GOLD analysis project Ga0068859, IMG submission 66585) | Switchgrass rhizosphere microbial communities from Kellogg Biological Station, Michigan, USA - KBS Switchgrass S2-2 | ecosystem: Host-associated > Plants > Roots > Rhizosphere > Soil ...
ACGCTGAACTGGATTCGCGCGAAGTTTGCGAAGAGCCTGGAACTCGCCAAGGCAAACGAGATCGCTCTGAAGACTGGTTACAACTTCGCCGACACCACCGAAGTTTTCACGACTCACTACACGGTTAAGAAGGCGAAGATCGCTCCCGGTAAGTATCGAAAAATCACCGGTAACGAAGCGACTGCCATCGGATTTATCGCCGCCTCGCAGATCTCGGGACGTCCGCTGTTTTACGGTTCGTATCCGATCACGCCGGCTTCGGACATCCTGCACGAGTTGTCGCGTCACAAATCTTTCGGAGTTAAGACTTTTCAGGCCGAAGACGAGATTGCCGCAGTTTGTGCTGCGATCGGCGCGAGCTTCGCGGGTCAGATCGGATTGACCGGAACGTCCGGACCCGGCGTCGCCCTGAAACAGGAGGCAATTGGCCTCGCGGTGATGACCGAATTGCCGCTCGTGATCGTGAACGTGCAACGTGGTGGACCATCGACCGGCTTGCCCACTAAGACCGAACAAGCGGATCTGTTCCAGGCTGTTTGGGGACGAAACGGTGAGTGTCCGGCGATCGTAATTGCGCCTGCAACACCTGCGGACTGTTTCCACATGGCGATCGAGGCAGTGAGACTGGCGTTCAAATACATGTCGCCGGTGTTTTATCTGTCTGATGGTTACCTCGCAAACGGTGCGGAGCCGTGGGCCATTCCGCCGATCGATCAACTACCGAAGATCGACGTCAAGTTTCATACCGATCCGACGACGTTCATGCCTTACGCGCGCGATCCGGAAACGTTTGCGCGGCCCTACGCGCTGCCGGGAACGCCGGGTCTTGAACATCGCATCGGCGGCATCGAGAAACAGCACATTACCGGCAACGTCAATTACGACCCCGAGAATCACCACCTGATGGTCAAGCTGCGTCAGGAGAAAATCGATCGCGCAGCGGCCGACGTTCCGCCAGTCGAAGTGATGGGAGAGCCGAGTGGAAAAGTGCTCGTGCTTGGCTGGGGTTCGACCTACGGTTCGATCTCTTCAGCAGTTGAGAAGATGCAGCGAGAAGGAAAGAGTGTTTCAGCCGCGCATCTGCGCCACTTGAATCCCTTCCCGCGCAATCTCGGCGAAGTGTTGGCTGCTTTTGAAACCGTGATCATTCCGGAGATGAACCTGGGCCAACTCTCCACGATGATCCGTGCGAAGTACCTGGTCGACGCGGTGCCATTCTCGAAAGTCAAGGGCCGCCCGTTCCAGATTCGCGAGATCGTTAGAAAGGTTGAAGAGTATTTGTAATGTTACAGCGTTCCTCACGCGCAGACGTAAGTAGGAGTAAGAAGATGAGTACAACCTCAACAGCGTTAATGACCGCCGAGGAGCTAATGCAGCTTCCTGACGATGATTTGCGCCATGAACTCATTAACGGAGAACTTATAACGATGCCAGTACCCCGACTTCCTCACGGCCGGACTGAAGCGCGCCTTGGTTCGCGTCTCACACAGTTCGTTTTGGATCATGATTTAGGTGAAGTTTTTACAAATTCCGGTTTTCAACTGACCTGGAACCCAGATACTGTTGTGGGACCAGACATTGCTTTTGTCTCGAAAGAGCGGCTGGAACAGGCTGGAGACGTCACAGGTTACTGGCAAGGCCCTTCCGATCTCGCTGTGGAGATCTACATGCCTGGATACCGTCCGGGCAAAGTAAGCGAAAGAATCTCGCGGTTGTTTAGTGCCGGCACGAAGCAAGTCTGGATCGTAGACCTGAAGCACAGCACCGTAAAGGTTTACCGATCGGACTCAGACATTACAACGTTCTCAGGTTCCGAGTACCTGGAAGCGCCAGACTTATTTCCCGGGTTCCGAATTTCACTTGATAAGATCTTCGGACCAACGCTGCGAACGGTTAAAGAAAGTTAAGTAAGATTGATGGTTACCCACCCAAAAAATCTCGAACGAGAAAGATCAGTGCCGGAGGTCTACGCCGAAGGACTGCGCTACTTTATGGGTGAAGGAACAATCAATAAAACTCTGGCACGTCTTGCAAACGATCTTGAGCGGCGTGGGATCGATTATATGGTGATTGGCGCGATAGCGTTGCTGGCCCATGGTTATCCACGTTTCACGGAAGATATTGATCTGGTGATGACGAGCGACGGCTTGCAGAAGTTTCATGACGAGCTCGTTGGCTTGGGGTATACGCCGGCGTTCTCGGGCGCTAAGAAGCGACTACGTTCGACAACAGACAACGTGCCGATCGAAGTGATGACTACCGGCGAGTTTCCCGGTGATGGAAAGCCGAAGCCGGTTAGTATGCCGCGACCGGCCGAGGCATCGGTAGAAATCGATGGAATCAGGTTTGTGACGCTGGAAAAGTTGATCGAGTTGAAACTCGCGTCAGGTATTTCAGCATCCGACAGGTTGAAGGATCTCGCTGACGTGCAGGAGCTAATCAAGATTAAACGACTCGACACGGATTTTGCTCTCAAGCTCAATCCTTACGTTCGAGCGAAATATCTTGAGTTGGAAGAAGCAGTCAGAAATAGTGAGTCAAGTCAGGAGAAATAATGAGCACACAGAGTAACGGTCATGGTGGGAATGGAAATGGAAACAAGTCGTTTGCTGAAACGGCAGTGTCTGCTGAAAGCGATACGGGTTCGGCGGTTTCGGGTAGAGTTGCGCCGCCGCCGGGACAACTGAAGAAAGCCGACTTCGTTTCCGATCAGGAAGTGCGCTGGTGTCCGGGTTGCGGCGACTACGCGATTCTCAACAACGTGCAAAAAGTGATGCCCGAGCTCGGCATTCCGCGCGAGAAGATCGTGTTCGTTTCCGGTATCGGATGTTCGTCACGCTTTCCGTATTACATGAATACCTATGGCTTCCACAGCATTCACGGCCGCGCGCCCGCAATCGCAACCGGCATCAAGTGTGCGAATCCTGAACTCAGCGTTTGGGTGATTACCGGCGACGGCGACGCGTTGTCGATCGGTGGGAACCACTTCATCCACGCGATCCGTCGCAATCTCGACCTGAACTACATTCTCTTCAACAACCGCATCTACGGTTTGACGAAGGGCCAGTACAGCCCGACTTCTGAATTTGGCAAGAAGACGAAGTCAACGCCTTCAGGAACGATCGACTATCCGATCAACCCGCTCTCGCTCGCGATCGCGAGTGAATCGACTTTCGTCGCGCGCTCGATCGACATCGACGTCAAACATCTCGGCGCGATGGTTGAAGCAGCAGCAAAACACAAGGGCATCTCGTTTATAGAGGTCTACCAAAACTGCAACATCTTCAACGACGGCGCCTTCGACTACTTCGCGGAACGAACAGTCCGCTCCGACCGCGTTCTTTATCTCGAACACGGCAAACCGATGGTGTTTGGTAAGAATCGTGAGAAGGGCATTCGCATGAACGGCGCTCTCCCGGAAGTGGTCACGATCGGTGAAAACGGCATCACTGAGAACGATCTGCTGGTACACGATATTCATTTGAATGATCCGTCGGTGGCGTTCATGCTCGCGCGCATGGAGCAGCCCGAGTTTCCGCAACCGGTCGGAATTTTCCGAGCCATCGAACGAGCCACTTACGAAGACATGATGACTGACCAGATTGACGTGGCGGTGGCGAAGTCCGGCCTCGGCAGTTTGGAGAAGCTGATTAACAGCGGCGACACCTGGGTCGTCGAGTAAGAATTAGCCGCAGAGCGGGGGCAAGCCCCTCTTCCTGACCTGTTACATCCAATTAAGGATCATAAATAGAACAAGTCAGGAAGAGGGGCTTGCCCCCGCTCTGCGGCTAAACCTTCCGTCCCACCATCACGTAATACGACCATGAAACCACTAACTCGTCTAATTGCACTCGTACTCAGTCTGTCCATTTCCCTGGCGGCGTTCCAACCGGTAACACTCGTCGCACAACAGCAGACCGCTGCAACCGCCGCAACGGATTACAGTGCGCCACTCGCAGCCATCGAGAAGACACTCGACGAGAAGCGCAAAGAGTTTGGCATCCCCGGAATCTCACTCGCGATCGTCAAAGACGACAAGGTGATTTACCTGAAAGGCCTGGGCATCAAAGATTTCGAACACAACACGCCCGTCACCCCCGACACACGCTTCGCCATCGGTTCCTCGTCAAAGGCGTTTACCGCAATGCTGGCGGTGATGAGTGCCGACGAAGGCAAGCTGTCGCTTGACGATTCACCAAAGAAATTTCTGCCTTACTTCACGCTGCGCGATGAAGAAGCTGCCGCAAAGATCACGCTGCGCGATCTGCTGGCGCATCGCTCAGGCTTGAACCGCACTGACCTGGCGATGGTGACTGGCGTCCTCAATCGCGAGGAACTCATTAAGGTCGCCGGCATGGCGAAACCAACTGCAAAACTCGGCGAGAAGTTTCAATATCAAAACGTCATGTACACAGCCGCCGGCGAAGCAGTCGCAAAAGCGCAAAACTCAACCTGGGACGATCTAATCGCAAAGAAGATCTTCAAGCCACTGGGAATGACCAACAGCGACACTCGCACAGAAGACATGCTGAAGTCGCGCGACTACTCATTCGGTTACGACTACAACGCGGGTACAAAAGTAACGCGTCGCCTGCCGCAGCGCGCAATCCCTGCGGCCGCGCCCGCCGGAGCGATAAATTCCAGCGCTCGCGACATGGCCCAGTGGGTTCGCTTGATGCTTGGCAACGGTGTCTACAACGGCAAGCGACTTGTTTCTGAAAAAGGTTTTGAGGAGTTAACCCGCAAACAGATCAACATCGGTGGTCCCGTCGATTACGGTTTGGGTTGGTTCCTGCGCCAGTGGAAAGGTCACAAGGTCGTCGAGCATGGCGGTAACATCGACGGTTTCAACGCGCAAGTCGCGCTGATGCCGGATCAGAAACTCGGGTTTGTGTTATTGACCAACGTCACCGCTTCATCGCTCGGCGCAGTGGCCATGAGCACTATCTGGAAAAATCTGGTCGCCGAACCAACAACGGCCACGGAAGCCAAAGCAACCGAGCCCGCTGCCGATCCGAAGCAGGAAATCGGAAAGTACTTGCTCGCCGCAGCCGGTGTGAGCTTCGACGTGAGTTGGAAAGACAACAAGCTCGTGCTCACGGTTCCGGGCCAGCCGCCATATCCGCTCGAGAACATCAGTGGCCGTCGCTACAAACTCGCGGATCCGGCGCCGCCGGGATTCTTCGCGACCTTCAGACCAGTTAAAGACAAAGCCACCGAGACAGAACTCTTCCTCGAGCAGCCACAAGGAAACGTCGTACTGGCTAAAGTTGTGGGAGACGCGGTTCCGGCCGCTGAAGCCAACACCAGCACGTTGATTAGTGTTGATGAACTGCTCACAAAAATGATCGCTGCGTACGGTGGTGAAGAGAACCTTCGCAAGCACAAGTCGTCGCTAACGAACGTAGAAGTCGATCTCGAAAACCAGGGCGTGCAGGCCAGAGGTTTAATCAGTGCCAAAGCACCTAATCAAACCGCCAGCGACATGACATTCACGGCGCTCGGTAAGAAGATTGGCTCAATCGTGAGTTACTTCGACGGCAATAGCGGCGGTGAGATTCTCAGTTTTGCTCCCGAAGAAACTTACTCGGGCAAACGCCTCGAAGACATCAAAGCCGCCGCCGATTTTTACGACGTGCTCAATTGGAAACAGAACTACAAAACGATCACCGTCAAACGCATGGGGAAAGTCAGTGATGAAGACGTCTACATCGTTGAGAAGCAACGCGAGAAGGGCACGAAGGTAACCGACTACATCTCCACTAAATCGTTTCTTGTTCTGCGTCGCGATTCACTTGTTGTCAGCGAAACGTCGGGCATCGAGCTGCCGCAAACGGAGTCGTTTAGTGATTATCGAAACGTCGACGGCGTGATGGTTCCTTTCAAAACTGTGTCAAGCAACATCGCGAATGGCGACATCGTGCTGCGTATCACGGACGTAAAGTTTGACATCGAAATCCCGGACACTGTGTTCAGAAAACCAGCCGCGGATAAAAACAAATAACGCGGATCAGAAATGAAAACCAACACTCGCCATAAACTGAAAATTGTGCGTGGTTCTGGAGTCCAACCGGAATGGCTGGAGGAAGAAACCTCTCGTTGAATCGAATGCAATGAATTCCGTTTGGCGAGGACCGAGATGAATGATGGTGTCACCGGCGTCGAAGCGGGTCACGATACGCTTTGAAGGATAAAACTCCAGCACACCGCCGAGGTCGGCAGCGAAGCCGTTTAGTCGCTCTACTTCAAATCGAAAAGGGAAGCCGGGGATCGTCGGGTCGGGTAATATGGTGACTTTGCCCTGGCTGAAGCTCGCCACGCCAGGCCGAGCTTTACCGAAGATGCCCCACTTCTCGAACCTCTTGCCAATCTTCACGCCACCGACGACTTCGGTGATGTTGCCGTCGTTTTGGCATTGAAAGCATCGCTTCGGGAAGAAGTATCCTGCCGCTTCGAGGCTAACCACACGATTCAGATTGTAGGTGAACCGCCCGCCGAATCCTGGTTCAGTTCTGCGCTCGCCAAAGGCTGGTCGCTCGAGTGTCGTGAACTCCGCCGCAACTTCAAACTTCGGCACCTCGTCAGACTGCGCTTGCGCTTGCGACTGCAATAGAAACACGCTGAGTAATGCGATCAGAAAACGATTCATTTGCATCTCCTTAAAGTTTGGTTAGGCACACCTATCGCCAGTTCAGCCAAACTGCTGTAGCTGAGACGGTGTTAGTTAACTAAGTAACGGGAGACTGTGACCGGCGGGGAGTTTTCAAGGACTCTTCGGTAAAAGGTTTTCCATGTTGTCGGCGCCACCAACCATCACGCGCTGTTGTCCAACGACAGTAGGCTTAGTTCGGCTACCGATTGGCTTGCCGATCGTCAGTGTTGCACCCTGATTGCTCAGCACTCCTTCGAGCCGCTCAAAGATGTTTGGAGTCTTCGGTGTCGAGCGAGGTTGTGAATCCTCCGCGCTGAACAGCGGCGTGTAATTGGTATCGCGCAGCACCCAGAGATTCCAGGTGCCGCCGCTGGGCAGAATGGAATCACTGGAAACCCATTCGTAATGTTCATTGTCGATCGTGAATGCAATCCTGTTTTCGTCGAGCACGGCGACCTTTTTGAAGTCGTATCCTTCGCGCGGCACGAGTGAAAAAATGAAACGGCCGCGCTCGGGAAGGTAAAGCCACAGCAGCGCGCCGGTGCAGCCGATGCTCGACTTACTCTTGCTCACTTCGTTGCCATTGAGCAGCAGACTGTAGTGCTTAACTCCCAGCGCGACTGCATCGAGCGTGAAGTCTTTCGGCACTGCTTCGAGATGGTTCTCGCGCAGTCGCGTGCGATCGAACGTGACGCTGACAACGTCAACTATCTTCGCGCCTGATTCCTGGTTGACGAGCAACTCGAGTGAAACGGCATCGCCGTCGTCGAGCGTTTGTGGAGTGGTCGATTTGGGAAACGTTGCGAAAGCGCCTTTCAGAAAACTTCTGCGAAAGGCTTCGTCAGCAGGCAAAACAGCGACGCTGAACTTTTTCGTGATCGGATCGCCGCTGATCCACAAGTCGTAACCAAAGACGACGTTTTGTTGAGCGTCCGTCAGCACGCGATGAATGATCCGGTTCTCGCCGGCGAATGCCTGCGCGTAGAGCGACGCTGCGAGCGAACTCGTTGAACTGTTGCCCGGCATCTCGCTCCTGAAAGCCACGAAACCGCCGTTTGCAAGTTGCAGGATGAGCTGGCGCTTCGCGGGGTTCTGTGCCGCCGCAGTGAATCCGAAGGCCGGGATGCAAAGCAGAAGGATCCAGATCTTACTTCTCATTCGGCGATCCTCCTTTGATAACGGTGAGCTTGACTTCATCCGTAGGCTTGAACCCACTCAGAGTATCTTGCGAACGTGCGATAGTACTTTCCACAGTTGGACCATTAATAACCCGCTTCGAAGGCTTCGAAACTCGCCGGCGGTCTCGATAGACAACTTGAGTGACAATCTTCTCTTGTACAGTTAGAACTTCCACCGGCACCTGCACGATGACCGGAGCTTGAGGCGGAGTAGCGGGTTGTTGAGGCGCTCTAATACCAAATAAAGCTAACACCAATCCAACGGCAAACAGTGCAACGCCGAGGGGCACGGGAACAGGCCGTAAGAAAGTTTTCACGCAAAGGCGCAAAGGTTGACGCAAAGACGCAAAGACAAAGCCGAGGCCCGGCTTAAGTTCTTCTCCTTGCGCCTTTGCGTGTCTTAGTCTTTGCGCCTTTGCGTGAAACTGCTCCAAGTTGCTTCGTAGCTGCGCATGGTAGCCGGTCCAATAGCTCTCCGTTGGTGCGACAGTCTCGCGCAGCCTGGTGGTCATTCGCAGCGTTGCCGCCAGCGATTCGAACTCCGCCCGACATTCTTCGCACTGGTCCAATAGTTTTTCTGCACGAGGATCGCCATCTAAAACCAGTTCGGTAAATCGCTCTCTTGTTTCCTTACAATTGTGCATTTGAAAACTCCAGTGTTTCCGCCGTTTCCGACTCCGGCGAAAGCTTTGCGCGCAGCTTTCCGATCGCACGCGATACGCCTTTCTTCACCGTCCCGGTGGAACAGTTCATCGCGTTTGCGATCTCGTCGTATGACATTCCTTCGTAATGACGAAGCAGAAACGAGAGTCGCTGCGAAGGTGTCAACTCAGCCAGCGCGCTGACCACATTCTCAAAAAGTAACTTGTTATAAATATTTTCCGGTGAAGATGAATGAAAGGTCTCCGGTGCTTCCGTATCGATTGGAACGAGTTGCACCGCTGTCGTTTGACCGCCCCGCCGGAAGAAACTCGAGCGGCGATGATTGAGGAAAGCGTTGATCGTGATCCGCCGCAGCCAGGTGTAAAACGATGATTCGAAACGAAACGACGGAAGCGCCTGGTAAGCTTTTAACCAAACTTCCTGGGAAAGATCTTCCGCGTCCTGAGCGTGGCGGCAATAGTGAGAGGCGAGTAGATGGATGCGGCGCGCGTAGCGTTCAGCCAGCAGGCAGAAGGCATCGATGTCTTCTGCTTGCGCGCGTCTGACAAGATCGCTGTCGCTTTCGCTCACAATCATACAGACACGAATTTTGCGGTTTGGTTGGCCGGGCCTAAAGAATCAAGCCTGGTTTTTTCGGTGCTTCTTCGTGCCCACGTTTACGATTGTCGAAGGCGCATTCGTGCTCGGCGTGGCGGAATTGCCCGCGACGTGTTGCTCCGAAGCGTCCGCAAACATCTTATTTTCTGTCTTGCGCCGGCCTCGCAGCGCCGGTGTCTTCTTCATCTCTTCACGATTTTGATCCGGATTTCCGGCGAATCCGGTTTGCTGTCCGCGTGGTTTTGGGGGAATACCCGCCTTGTGTTGGTCCTTGACTGCCATTGTCTATCCCTCCCGTTTGCCGCTCGTTTTGTTAGCCCGTTTTCTCCCCAATGCCCACTTCAACGTGATCGGCGTAATCAGTGTTGTGATGATGACCATGATAACAACGGCTCCGAAAATCGCCGAGCTAATCACGGGCACTTGTTCGCCTGTCGCCGACGGCAACATCAACGTGGCGCCGATACCGGCGAAGATCAACCCCACTTCGCCGCGCGGAATCATGCCTAAACCGATCGCCAGACGATTGATGCCCCGCTCTACGACGCTGAGGGCACAGATCTGTTTGCCGATGATTGCGGCGATAGTTAGTGCGGCAGCCAGGCCGAGGATGTTGATTTGTGTGAACAGTCGTAAGTCGACCTTTAGTCCCATCAACACGAAAAAGATCGGCACGAGTACGGTGCTGACTGGCTGTAGTAGATCGTGAAGGCCTCGTTCTTGTCGGCCGCCTCTTGGCTTGTAGTGAACTTCGTCGAGAATAAGTCCTGCGGCGAAGGCCCCGACGATCGGCGCGAGTCCGGCTTTAGCCGCCGCCCATGCGAGCAACAGGCAAAACGAAATCGCGAGCGTCAATAAAACACCTCTCGTCTCGAGACGACCGGCGCCGCGCAACATCCGCGGCACCAACAACTGTCCCACTACGACCGAGCCGGCCAGAAACGCAAGCGACTTGAATCCGATGAGCGCGATATCAAACATCGACAGCGATGCGCCGGTTGCCGAAGCCTTGATCGCTCCGGCTACGACCGCAAGGATCAACAGTCCGAGTACGTCATCGATCACGGCGGCGCCAAGGATGATGCGTGCTTCCCGTGTACCAAGCTTGCCAAGGTCCTTGAAAACCCTCGCGGTGATGCCAACGCTGGTTGCACATAGAGTTGCGCCAATGAAAATATGGGCAAGCCGAGGTTCGTCAGGTATCAAATAAGCCGAAACGCCCCAGCCGAGCAGAAACGGGGCAATCACACCGACAACGGCAACCAGTAACGACGACCAGCCAACTTCCATCATCTCCTTCAAATCGGATTCAAGCCCGACTTCGAATAACAGAATAATGACTCCCAGCTCCGCGAGTGCCGCCACAGTCTCATTAGTCTTTAATGATTCCGCCCGCATGAAACCAAATATCACGAGGTTACCCAGTAGTATTCCCGCGCACAGTTCGCCCAGCACCGCCGGCTGACCCAGTCGCTCAAAGGCCTCACCCATCAGCTTTGCGATCACGAGCATGACCGCGACTCCGATCAGGACGGCTGGATCCAGGCTGTGCGATTCCGTGCCCGTGGGACCTTCTCCCGCTGCAAACACACGGGTACTGAGAATAAAAAACACAGCGAGAGTGACCAATAAAATTGCTCGTTTCATCAGGTTTTTGGGCTGAAACGGGCCGATTATGACATAGATCGCCGTTGCCGAGTGGGTGCTCAGGGTTGCGTCCCTGAGGGGAGGTCTCTATAATGCGCCCCACCTAAAAGGCGTCTCCCCGGCAGGTTGACGCCATCTAACACCAAAAGCATGGCGACTCCCATTAGATGGAACCAACGTAGACGTGTTGCGCCATACGGCGGTTCCAAACAACCAGACACTCCTTTGCGTTCGCTCGCGCTCAGCTTGACGCATGTTGCTCGTGCCGCACTTACCGAGCCGCACATGCTCAGTATCGAGCACGAACGTATCCAGTTGAGCCGCCTCCCCAAAGCGTTTGACGGCTTTCGCCTCGTTCAGCTTTCCGATATTCATCACGGACCTTTTTCAAACCGCGAACAGATCGAGCGTGCAGTTGACACTGCCAACCGCCTGCAGCCGGACATCATCGCGCTTACCGGCGACTACATCTCGAAAGAACGACACTATGCAGCGCCCTGCGCGGAGATGTTGGGCAATTTGAAGGCAAAGTATGGCGTGTATGCCGTGCTGGGTAATCACGACCACTGGACCGACGCCGCATTGATAACCGACCTGTTCCGCGCCGAGGGGATCACGGTCCTGATAAACGAAGGTATGCACTTCGAAAAGAATGGCGCTTCGATTTGGCTGGCCGGTGTTGACGATACGATGGTGGGTCTCGAAGACTTGTCGCTGGCGCTGGCAGGCGCCCGGGACGACGAGATGAAGCTGCTGTTGGCGCACAATCCGATTATTCTACGGCGCGCCGCGCGAGCCTCGGTCGATTTAGTGCTGAGTGGACACACACACGGCGGCCAGGTGGCGATTAGAGGCGAACGCAGCACCGTGCGCGGAGCGCGCAAACGCCTTTTGAAAGGCCTTGGACGCCTTAGTAACACTCAGATTTACGTCAATCGCGGGTTGGGAACTGTTGTTTTACCAATCAGGTACGGATGCCCTCCTGAGATTTCTTTACTCGAACTCCGAAGTGAGCCACAAAAAGGCACATAGCCTTTTGTGATTCTTTGTGGCCAATGTCCTCGCGGATAGTTACTCTTCCTAATCTTCTGACCGTCTTCCGGATGGTTTTAATTCCGGTATTCGTCTCGCTGCTTTTCTACCAACGCTTCGTACTCGCCCTGACAGTCTTTGTTTCGGCCGGCGTTACAGACGGCCTGGACGGCCTGTTAGCACGCCGTTTCAACCAGAAATCTCAGCTCGGCACCATCCTCGATCCGATCGCTGATAAGCTGATGCTGGTTACGGCGTTTGTAGTTTTGTCGATGAGGTCGGTTTTCCCACAACCCCTGCCGTCACATCTTCCCGTACCATTTTGGGTGACGGTGGCGGTTATCAGTCGCGACGTCTTTATTCTGGTAGGCGCGGCCGCTATCAACATCGTCACGGGCTTCCGCGGCTTCCGGCCCTCGATCCTCGGCAAAATCAACACTTTCGTCCAAATCGTCGCCATTGGCGCCATTATTTTCGCGGCCAGCGTCCCCTCCGGCACCGGTTACTACCTCCCGACCATCTACACCACGGTTTTCGCCCTCGCCGTCCTCTCCGGCGCCCACTACGTCTTCTTCGTCTCCAAACTACTCAACGAAGACCGTCGTTTCGAGAGATAAAACACACTCAACAAAAGTTGACAAGAGCACACTCAAGTATTATATTGAGCGTGCGTTCAAGGCTAGTGCCTCATAGTGCTATCAAGAAGGTTTTGGAGACTAAAAGAAGATGAGTAAGATTATTGGAATTGACCTGGGAACAACCAACTCGGTCGTAGCGGTGATGGAAGGTGGTGAGCCGACCGTAATCACCAACTCCGAAGGTGGCCGCACCACGCCATCGGTCGTGGCTTTTACCAAAGACGGGAGTCGCCTTGTTGGTCAGGTTGCCAAACGTCAGGCGGTAACCAACCCCGAAAACACAGTTTATTCAATCAAGCGATTTATGGGACGTCGCTATAACGAAGTTACTGAAGAGATAAAACAAGTTCCATACAAAGTGCAGGGCTCAGGCAACGGCGACGTGCGGATCTCAGCCGGCGGCAAGGAGTGGAGTCCACCAGAAATCTCGGCAATCATCCTTCAGAAGATGAAGCAGTCAGCCGAAGACTATCTCGGCCAAAAAGTTGATAAGGCCGTGATCACTGTTCCGGCTTACTTCAACGACTCACAGCGCCAGGCGACCAAGGATGCGGGCAGGATTGCCGGCCTGGAAGTCATGCGTATCGTGAACGAGCCGACGGCGGCTGCCCTCGCGTATGGTCTCGACAAGAAGAAAGACGAGACGATCGCGGTATTCGACTTTGGCGGCGGCACGTTTGATATCTCGATCCTCGAGGTCGGCGAAGGCGTTGTCGAAGTGAAGTCGACTAACGGTGACACGCACCTGGGCGGCGACGACATTGACGAGCGTCTGATCGAGTGGATCATCGATGAGTTCAAGAAAGATCAGGGTATCGACCTTTCGAACGACAAGATGGCGCTTCAGCGTCTGAAGGAAGCGGCGGAGAAAGCCAAAATCGAACTTTCGAGCACGATGGAGACGGAGATCAATCTGCCGTTCGTGACTGCCGATCAGTCAGGTCCGAAACACCTCGCGATGAAACTCACGCGGGCGCGTTTCGAACAGTTGGTTGACCCAATCCTGACGCGGCTCAGAGGTCCGGTTGAAACGGCACTGAAAGACGCGGGTGTCGATGCGAAGAAGATCGACGAAGTGGTTCTCGTCGGTGGTTCGACGCGTATCCCGAAGGTGCAGGAAATCGTCAAGGAAATGTTTGGCAAAGATCCAAACAAGAGTGTGAACCCTGATGAAGTCGTCGCGATTGGCGCAGCCGTGCAGGCGGGTGTTCTTTCCGGCGAGAAGACCGACATCCTGCTGCTCGATGTGACACCGTTGAGCCTGGGTATCGAGACACTCGGTGGCGTGTTCACCAAGCTGATAGAAAGAAACACGACGATTCCAACGCGGAAGTCAGAAATTTTCTCAACTGCTTCCGACAATCAAACGTCGGTTGAAGTTCACGTGCTCCAGGGCGAGCGACAGATGGCGGGCGACAATCGCACGTTAGGTAAGTTTCACCTCGTCGGTATTCCACCGGCGCCGCGCGGCATGCCGCAGGTAGAAGTCACGTTCGACATCGACGCGAACGGCATCGTGAACGTGTCGGCGAAGGACATGGGTACTGGTCGCGAGCAGAAGATCACGATCACGGCGTCATCGGGTCTGTCGAAGGATGAGATCGACAGGATGATGAAGGATGCCGAGTCGCACTCTGCTGAGGACGCTCAGAAACGCGAGGAGATCGAAGCTCGCAATCGTCTGGATAGTTTGGTCTACCAGACAGAGAAGGTCCTCAACGACAATCGCGAGAAGGTTGGTGCAGTTGCTTCTGATGTCGAATCGGCAATTGCCGAGGCGAAGAAAGCACAGACGGAAGGCGGCGTTGAGAAACTCAATGACGCGTTCAACCAGCTACAGACCGCGTCGCACAAACTTGCTGAGGCGCTTTATCAACAGGCGCCACCGCCGGGATCGGAAGGAACTAGTGATCAGGCATCAGCAGCAGGCGCATCTTCGTCAGGCGCGAGTTCGGGCGGCGAAGACAATGTGATTGACGCTGAGTACGTGGATGTAGACGAGAACAAGTAAGGGACATTGCCGATTTTGCGATTGCCAATTGTCTATTTGAAGAGGCGGAGATAGCTTTTTCCTCCGCCTTTTCCTTCAATCGGCAATCAAACAATCGGCAATCGGCGATCAGCATCATGGCCAAGCAGGACTATTACGAAGTACTCGGCATCAAGCGCGACGCCAAGCCCGAGGAGATCAAGAAGGCTTACCGGCGTTTGGCGCGCAAGTATCACCCTGATGTGAATCCGGGTGATAAAGCAGCCGAGGAACGCTTCAAAGCGATGTCGGAAGCGCACGACGTGCTTTCCGATCCGAAGAAGCGAAGCGTTTACGATCGCTTTGGACAGTACTCCGAAAACCTCGCGGATGCGGCGGCGAGAGGTGCTGGTCCATCGAGTGGCGGACGTGCTGCACCGGGATTTGATTTCACTGGTTTCGACTGGGGCGGCGCGACGACCAGCTCGGGCGGCGGCGGCAGCAGTTTCCGCGACATCTTCGCCGATCTCTTCGGTGGTAGCGCGACACGCGAGAAAGAACCGCCGCGACCACAGCCACAGCGTGGCGCTGATATCGAAATGCCTCTCTCGCTTTCGTTTGAAGAAGCGATCAAGGGATTAACTACAAACCTCACCGTCAATCGTTCCGAGCAGTGTTCGCGGTGCAACGGCGCCGGGGATATCGGTGGTCCAGTGGTTGTCTGTTCGACGTGTAAAGGCTCGGGCCAGGTGCAGCGTTCGGGCGGACGACTGCGGTTCGCGCAGGAGTGTCCAGATTGCGGCGGCAGTGGACGCCGGCGCTCGCCTTGTTCGCTCTGTCACGGAAAAGGAACGGTGCCCAAAACAGAGACGGTGAAGGTTCGCATTCCTGCGGGCGTTGAAACCGGTTCGCGCGTGAAGATTTCCGGCAAAGGTGAAGGCGGGCGTCTGGGCGCACCCGCGGGCGATCTTTACATCATCACAAACGTTGGCGAGCACAAGTACTTTACGCGCAAAGGCGACAACATCTATGTGACGGTGCCGATCACTGTGCCGGAAGCGGCGCTGGGCGCGAAGATAGAAGTGCCGACAGTTGATGGAAAGTCTCAGTTGCGCATTCCGCCGGGCACGCAGTCAGGACAGAAGTTTCGACTGCGCGATCGCGGCGCACCGTCGCTGCGCAATCCGGGCGCGAAGGGACATCAGTTTGTCGAAGTGCAGGTGACTTTGCCGAAAGTAATTTCGGAAGAGACGAAAGAACTACTGCGCGAGTATTCGAAGTTGAACACGACAAACCCGCGAGTGGAGATGGGGTTGGAGTGAGCCGAAAGCCGAGAACATACACGATCAGCGCCGTAGCGGATCAGTATGGCATCCATCCGCAGACGCTCAGACTCTACGAACGCGAGGGTTTGTTGAAGCCTTCACGGTCCGAAGGAAACACACGTCTTTACACCGACACGGATCTCGAACGGCTCGAGTTGATACTTTCTTTGACGCGCGACCTCGGTGTGAATCTCGCGGGCGTCGAGATCATTCTCAACATGCGCGAAAAGATGGATGCAATGCAGCAGGAGTTTGAGCGATTCTTCCAGTACTTGCAGTCGCACGCGGAAGAGCTGACAAACTTCGAAGCGGCGCCCGAAGGAAGTGACGCCTTAGTGCCGATGACGCGCACTTCTGCCCTGCGAAGACGCACCTCCCGTTAATCCAAGGAAAATCGTGCTGTTGATCCGTTAGATCCGTGGTACATTCCCTCCCGCTTTAAGAACCTCACAAGGAGTTACAAAACGATGACCTCACGTCTCACACTTCTCACTATTCTTCTATTCACTTTCAACGTTAACGCGCAGGATCTCGACACGGTGATTATCTCTGGTCGCGTCATGGACCAGAACGGCGCCGTTATTCCTGGCGCCGAAGTTCAGGCCACACTCATAAAGACCGGCCAGACACGCACGATTACGAGCGATGCTGAAGGTCGTTATCGACTGATCCAGTTGGAACCGGGAACCTACACCGTGCGCGTTTCATTCAACGGGTTCGCGCCGTTGCAAATGACAGGCGTCGTGGCTGTTTCCGGACAAAGTCTTGAACTGCCAATCACGCTTGCACCAGCAACCATCGAGGCCCTTGTCGTCGCTGCTGCTGAAGTTCCGATACTTGATACGAAGCGCACTGTAACCGGCGCCACTCTAGCGACACGCGAACTTGAGTCACTGCCGATCACAACGCGCTCAGTGCTGGATTTGATCTTCACGCTTCCGGGCGTCACGGAAGAACCGCTTTCGACACGCGACCTCGCCGAGGACCGAAACGTCAATCACGCAAACACGCCTGAAGAAGCCGGCACATTCTCACTCGCAGGCGCGCCTGCGTATTCCAACAACCTGACCATTGATGGTCTCGATAACAACGACGATCGCGCCGCTCGCGAACGTTTTCAACCGTCGCTTGAGGCAGTTGCGGAAGTGCAGGTGATTACAAATCAGTTCTCGGCGGAGTACGGGCGCGCGTCCGGCGGCCGCGTTAACCTGCGAACGCGCAGCGGCTCAAAACAATTTCACGGGCGTGGCTTCTACTACTTCCGTGACGAAGCACTCGACGCAAACAGTTTTAGAAACAACTCGCTCGGAATTCCGCGACTGCCGCTTCAGGAACACGTCGCGGGCTTCACCCTTGGCGGACCGCTCTTCAGCGAGACAGTTTTCTTTGTCTCTTACGAATTGGACAAAGTGCTGGACAGTGCGCTGATTGACACGCTCGTGCCGGTGCGGCAGAACGCGAAGTTTCCACTTCCTGCGTCAACGAATCCGAGTCGCAGCCGGCTTGAAGATGCTGATTTCCCCGCGGAGCTCGCGCCGTTCGTTTCGTCCGTCAGCACGCCAACGAAAAACACAAGCATCACGGCGCGTGTGGACCATCAGTCTGGGCCGGTGCATAGTACTTCTTTCGTTTACCAGGTCGGGCGATTCATTAACCTGCGACAGTTTGGCGGCGATAACAGGCTCGCTGAATCTTTGCAGGGCAGGCGACGCGATTCAGACGCGCTTTCGTTTTCTGACACTTTCGTCTTCTCCGAGCGCGCGGTTAATCAGTTGCGCTTTCAGTATTCGCGACTCGCGCCCGCGTTTGAAGCGCGTGGTGGCAACAGCCCGGTCGTGCTCATCGCGTTGAAGGACTCGCTGCCGGACGAAGATCCGGAACGACGGTCTGGAACTTTAGTCGCGGGTTCGTCAACTTCAGGCGGTAGTGATCGCCGTGAAGAACGCGAGCAATTGCAGGATGTGCTCTCGCTGATCGCCGGGAGCCACTCCATCAAATTGGGCGCAGACATTCATCACGTGCGTTCGACGTTCATCGATCTATCTGATCTCAGTGGCACCTTTAACTTCGCGAGTGCGAGTGACTTTCTGGCGAATGTTCCGAGTCGCTTCCGGCAGAGCTTTCAGAGCACATCGACGCAAAAGAATCTGTATGCCGGCGTGTTTCTACAGGACGAGTGGCAAGTCTGGTCGAGGCTGCTGTTGAGTTATGGCTTGCGTTACGAGTACGAGACGATCCTGCATGATGTGAACAACTTTGGACCAAGGTTCTCGCTTGCTTACAGTCCGCTCGACTCACGCAGACTTGCTCTGCGCTTCGGCGGTGGAATCTTCTTCAACCGCCCTTTGCTGCGCACGATCGATGACTTCACTTTAGGTAAGCAGCAACTTTTCTTTGATACCAACCTGCTTCCCGATCCACGTGCTTTCATCGCTAAGAATATTCGCTTTCCGCAAACACTCTCACCTGACTTCGGTGTGTTGAATACCGAATTTTCTCGGGGCCTGGATCCTGCGTTGAGAATTCCGGAGAGCTTTCAGGTCAACGCCGGCGTCGAACGTGATCTCGGCCGTGGTTACTCCGTCGAAGCAAACTTCACACTCACGCGCGGCATACATCTCTGGCGCGAGTTCAATGCAAACGCGCCTGTGCTTCCGCGAGGCTACAACAACTTTTCAGACTTTCTCGCCTCGCGTGACTTTGCCAACTTCACTCGTTCGCTTTACGACGCGTCTACGGCGGGAGAGTTGGTCCGGTTTATCTACGGGACTTCGAATACCGTCAATCGCCTGACTGAATTTGGTGTGCCTATTTCCGTGATGACTCTTAATAGTCCTTCGTCGAGCACGATGCTCGACGTTGCGCTGGCGGCTATCAATGGCTTGCGTGCGGATCCGAGCCGCGCTGAGCTGGAGCAACTGATCTCAGCGGGTAACAGTTTCTATCGAGGGATGACGCTGGAACTGCGAAAGCAATTCACTTCGCGGTTCGGGTTTCGCGCTGGTTATACGCTTTCGAGTTTGATCGACGATGGGATAGTCAATACTTCTGATGCGCTCGTGCCGGGAGACTTTCGTGGTGACCGAGCGCGAAGTCTGCTCGATCGACGGCATCGTTTTGTGTTCTCGGGAACGTTCCGTGTCGCGGGGTTGCAGTTGTCGCCGATCTGGCGTGTCGCTTCGGGGGCGCCGTTCAACATTTCCTTGGGCGGTGTAGATCGAAACCTCGACGATGTTTCAAACGATCGGCCGAATTACTCCGGTGAGCTTCGTTTGCTGCGCTGGCGCAAACCCGGTGAGCCGCTCGATCCGCGCGTGGTCCAATCCTTCAGCGTGCCGCCGATCGGTCAGAGTGGAAACCTGCCGCGCAACGCCGGGCGTGGGCCAGGACAGTTCCTGCTCGATCTGAACGTAATGCGTGAGATTCGTCGCGTAAGGCTGTCGGTGGAGTTCGATAACGTGCTGAACAAAACCGTATTCAGTTTTGGCTCGGAATTTATCAACTTCGATGAGAACTTTCTGATCCCTAAGCGCACTATGCGTCCAAGGCAAATCAAACTTGGAATAAAACTGGATTTCAACCGCGGATAAACGCGAATGAACGCGGATCTGAAACATAGAGAATTGACGAAGAAGATCATTGGGGTGTTCTACGAGGTCTATAACGAGTTGGGCCACGGGTTTTTTGGAGTCGGTTTACCAGAAATCGTTGATTCTGGCACTAACTGAGACTGGTCTAATCGTTCATAGTCCCGTAGACATCCCAGTGTGGTTTCGTGGGCGTCAGGTCGGCGACTTCGAAGCAGATGTCCTGGTAGAGAAGTGCGTGTTGCTCGAGTTGAAAGCTGCCAGTGCGATACACAGCTCCCATCAAGCACAATTACTAAACTATTTACGAGCGACGGATATTGAGATTGGAGTGTTACTCAACTTCGGTGTGAAGCCCGAGTTCAAACGGTTGGTATTCGACAACCTAAGAAAGACTCGCTAATCCGCGTAAATCCGTGTTATCCGCGGCGCTGCTTTTCGCAACGTGCCCGTGATCTCTCAATTCTTCTTTTCATCCAGCGGTTCATTTCATTTACCTTCCATCTATTCTGATTGACTCTGGTACGATTCCGTTGCCTCGTAAGTTCGAGTCTTCCCACTCGTTAACGCGGATTTTTCCTGCAAAAAGGACCTTCGTGCTGGTAAACTCGATCGCGGATGCCAGTTACCGACTCACAAACCGAGCACGTCAGCGAGATCGAAGCAGCTTTGCTTGACGCCGAGCTCTTCATTAAGTACCAGGCGCCCGAACGGGCCATCAAACGCCTGCGCACTGCACTGGAAATGAACAGTCGTTCAATCAAATTGCGCGAACGGCTGCGTGAGATCTGCGCCAGCTACAAGCAGGGCGAAGAAGCGGCCCGGCAGTGCCTGTCACTGGCCAGTCTCTACATCGAACGAGAGGATTTCGACACGGCCCACGAGCGCTTGCTCGAAGCCAAACAGTTCGACGAACGGATAAACATCGCCGGCGGACTCGAGGCCATTCGTCGCGCTCGTCGCCCTGACCTCAAGCCAATACCCGCGCCCGAACCGCATTTCGAACGCAAACACTTCACGCTCGCGGGTGATCTCTCGGTTATCAGCGTTTTTGACGCCATCCAGGTGATCGAAAACGCGCGCCTGAATGGCGTGCTAACGCTCACGGATCCAAAACGCCAGGGCCAGGTTAAATTCAACGATGGTCGTATTGTCGATGCAGTCTGCGAGGGCGACGTGGGCGACATGGGTTTTCAGAAGGTGGTCGAGATCACGAGCGGCACTTTCGAATTCCAAAAAACCGAAGAACAATTCGCAATCCGCATTCAGGCAGTCAGCAATACCAATCTCATCCTCGACACGTTGCGCATGCTGGACGAACGCAAGCAGTAACGATTAATCAATCAACACGCGAGTATTGAGTACTTCGGCTTTCTCGATGGCGGTGAGAAGGCGTAGGAACTGATTGTAATTGCGACTGCGCGAGGTCAGCCGTGCCACTTCTGACTGGCTCAACTCGTTTCGCAAAATCAGGTCGAGAAAGTCGTAGTAATCGGCGGCGGCTTCGAAGGGAAGTTCGCGTGTGTAGGTGGTTGTATCGCTGTCTTCAGAGCGAAACCCGGCAAGCAGATCGAAGATGTTGTCGGTTGTGAGTCGAGCCGCTTCACGAGTCAGAACAATCGGCACACGCAACTCGAAGAACCGCAACCCATCTTCCGTTATCACGCGCCGCAACTCTTTCGTCGCTTCACCATCAAACGGCGACTCCGGATCGATCAGAATACGCAGCAGTCGTGGCTGATCTTCCTTGTCCAGCGTATCGAGCGAAAGCTGTACGCGATCGGCGAGAAACTTCTCAAACTGCGCTTCGATCGGATAAATGATTCGACCAAGACAACCAACCGACTCACCTTCGCCGGCTATATCGAGCGGCAGACACGCCGGACACTGGCTGCATACCACAGTCGCTTCCTGCATGCGTTCGATTTCGGCACTCGCATTTTCAACCCACTTGAGTTTATCGATCGAGGGCGCGGTAGCGTCTCCGGTGGTGAGCTTCGCGTGCAGGCTGCTCAACCGTCCCCACTCGCGCAGGTGGCGTTCGGAATAGTTTGCACGCAGGGGACAGGCATATTGCAGTGCGAATTCCAGCGACATCAAGGAGAGTATAGGTCATATAAGTGCCATAGCACATATTGTGATAAGCTCTCTGCATTCCCGCAGCTCGTGCCGCATAGGAAAGGTCATGCCCATGGCAGTCAGTCAGGAACTCTTGGAAATACTCGCGTGTCCAGCTTGCAAAGCTAAAGTCGAAGTTAAGCCGGACGGCAGTGCGCTCAAGTGTGTCGAGTGCAAGCGCGTTTACCCGATTCGCGACGACATCCCCGTAATGCTCATCGACGAGGCGACTATCGAAGAGTGACTCGATGAACAGCCTGCGCGACATCTTTCAGCTTCAGGACGCCGCGCAACCGCTGGCGCCGCCTCGCTGGGACTGGTCCGAAGTGCGAAAGGTCCTCTTGGTCCGGCTGCGATCGATCGGCGATACCGTGCTGGCTACTCCTTCAGCCGTGGCGCTGAAGCGTTTTCTTCCGCGTGTTCAAGTCGACATTCTTGTGGAAGACTGGGTCGCGCCGCTACTCGATCATCATCCGTACATCGACAACGTAGTAGTCCTTGAACGCGGCGGACTGATGAGTCGCGCACGCCTGGCTCGTGAACTTCGCGCGAGCAATTACGACGTTGTTTACAATCTTCACGGCGGCACAACTGCGACTTTTCTGACGCGTGCCACTGGGGCACGTCATCGCGTCGGGTTCAAAACATATCAATACGCCCAACTTCATAATCACCAGGCGCCATCGCCTTTGCTGCTCTGGGGACAACAGAAGACCCACTCCGTCGAACAACAGCTCGCTCTGCTCGGTTGGACCGGCATTCCGGTAACAGATCGACCGCGCACGGTGTTAGGTATCGCGCCCCAGGCCGCCGAAAATGTAAATCAACGTTTAGCCGCAATCGGACTCGCGGATCGAAAGATCGCGCTCATTCATCCGGCGGCTGCTTTTGCAACGAAGCAATGGGCAACTGAAAACTTCGCGCGCGTAGTTGAGTATCTTGCTGAGCGCGGTTTCGCGCCAGTGGCAATCGCAGCGCCACACGAACAGGCGCTACTGGAAACTCTGACCGAGTCGTCTTGGGTTCCCCTCGTGACGTTTGATCTTTCGCTTCCTGAAGTGACAGCGCTCGCGGCACGAGCACAGGTGTTTGTCGGCAACGATAGTGGGATTGCTCACATCGCAGCGGCGACCGGAACACGATGCGTCGTCGTGTTTGGATCTTCGAACCGCGCGCACTGGCAACCGTGGAATTCGGCGCCGGCCGAAGTCGTTTTTGAAGAGATGCAGTGCCAGCCTTGTCATGGATATTTTTGCGAGAAGTTTGCTCAACCCGAATGTATCCTGCGCGTGCCGGTGACACGAGTCATGGCCGCTATCGATCGAGTTTTGCCACAAAAAGGCACAGAAAGCACATAATGAGTTTTGTGCCTTTTGCGGCTAAAAAGATGACCCAGCTTTCTAAAACGCGCGCCGCAGAGATTCTGAAAAATCTTCGCGACCGTTACGTGCTCGTGCTCGGCGACGTGATGCTGGACGAGTTTGTTTGGGGCGACGTCACGCGCATCTCGCCTGAAGCACCGGTGCCGGTGGTGGACGTGCGGCGCGAGTCGATGCATCTCGGTGGCGCGGCAAACGTGCTCGCGAATCTGGTTGCGCTCGGCGCGCGTGGAGCTGTTGTCGGGGTTGTTGGAAATGATGCGGCCGGCCGGAGATTGCAGACTGGTTTGCGCGATCTCGGAGTTCAGGATCAATTTTTGGTGGTTGATGAGTCGCGGCCGTCAACGACGAAGACGCGCATCATCGCGCACAGCCAGCTCGTGGTCCGTGCCGATCGTGAGTCACGCAATCCGGTGACGGGGAAGTTGGAAGAGAAGATCATTTCGTGCCTGAAAGAGGCACTGAAACAGGCCGATGCGTTCGTCGTTTCTGATTACGATAAAGGTGTCGTCACGCCGAGCATCTTGCGTGAGATCCTGCCGGTTGCTTACGAACAGGCGCCGGTCCTGATCGATCCCAAGTTGCGCAACTTCAACGCTTATCGCCCGGCAACCCTTGTTACTCCAAATCATCTCGAAGCACTGCGCATGAGCGATACCGAGGACCATTCCGACGACGGTTCTCATCACGCCGCGAAAGTCATACGCGAAAAACTCGGCTGTGATGCGGTGTTAATAACGCGCGGCGATCGTGGAATGATGTTGCTCGAAGGCGA
>Ga0068859_100001536_pt1 | contig 23551 bp, 22 predicted proteins | sample KBSSwiS22_FD_66585 | JGI IMG/M metagenome (GOLD analysis project Ga0068859, IMG submission 66585) | Switchgrass rhizosphere microbial communities from Kellogg Biological Station, Michigan, USA - KBS Switchgrass S2-2 | ecosystem: Host-associated > Plants > Roots > Rhizosphere > Soil ...
GCGTCGGCGTGGATCGCTTGCCCCGTGAACGTCATCACGACCTTGACGTGCTCCGATGAGTTCCGGCCGTCCGTGATCGGGTGGTCGAGAAGGCCGCCGTTGTCGCGCGAGAAGACGAGGTGCGTCGGCTCGAACGTCTTCTCGTAGGCGACCGGGTCCTCCACGGTCCCCTTGCTCTGCGCGACGCCGAGCCGCGAGGCGAGTCTCTCATTCGCATGACCGACCGGGTAGTGGTCGGTGATGAGCAACAGATTGCCGCCGCCCGCGACCCAGTCCCGGATCGCATCGCACTCCGCGTCCTGGAACGCGGGATCGTCGTTACGCTCGTTGGTGCCTTCCGCGTTCGCGATGATGAGGACCGCGAACGGCTTCAAGGCCTCGGCGGTGAGGGTCTTCGAGTTTCGTTCGACACGATAACCGTCCGACCCGATGAGTCTCGCGAACGGCTTGTAGCTTCCCCGGGCGGTGTGCATGTTGTGGTGGGCCTCGTCGAACAAGACGCGAGGCCCATTCGACGGATACGCAGGATTCGAGACCTTGGTGTCGAAACCGGAGTCGACCTTGTCGCCCGAGGCGCAGGAAGCGACCGCGGCGAGGACGAGCACGATCGCGCCGATCGACCTAGTCACGCGTCAGCGCCATCTCGCGGATCTTCGTTCCGGTCGGCACGTCGCTCAGCGTGCCGGTCATGGTCTTGGCATCGATCGTCAGGCACTGCACGATGTGGACCTTGTCGTTCCGGAACTCGCTCGCCCAGCATCCTCGTTTCGCGTCGAAGGTGAAGTCCGATTCGCCCATCAGTCCCTTCTCCCCTTGGACGATCTTGTACGCCTTGAGGTGGGCGATCTCCGGCTTTTCCGTGCGCGCGACCTCGTAGACGACGACCTCGTCCTTGCACGCGGGCGCGAAGGTGCGGTTGACGCAGGTCGAGGTCCCGCGCCATGTCCCGACGAAAGCCGACATGTCGGACAGGAGTACGGCGCTGATCACGAGCGAGATCACGACCAACGGACCCAGCCGGCGTCGCCGCCGGGGAGCGTGGCTTCCGGATGGAGGATGCGCGCGAGGATCTCGAGCGACTCGACGAGTCGAGGCCCGGGACGATGGAAGTACTGGTTCCCGTCCGCGATCGCGACGCGCCGCTGGCGCACCGCCCGCAGGTCCTCCCAGCCGGGGCGCCCGACGAGGGAGGACATCTCGCGGAGCGTCGTCGGTACGTCGAAGCCGCACGGGCTCACGAAGATCACGTCGGGATCGGCGCGGCGCAGCTCGTCCCAGGCGAGCGTGGGGCTGTGCTGGCCGGCTTCGCCGAACACGTCGATGCCTCCGGCCATCTCCACCAGCTCCGGCATCCAGTTCCCGGCCGCCATCAGCGGATCGATCCACTCGATGCACGCGACAGTGGGGCGGGTCGCGATCGACTGGGTCGCCTTCGCGACCACCGCCATCCGCCGGGTCATCGACGCGATGAGCCGAGCCCCCTCGGCCTCGCGGCCGAGCGCCGTCGCCACCGTCTCGATGTCCTTCCACACGTCGGCGAGCGCGTTGGGACGGAGCGAGACGACCCGCGGGCGGTCTCCCGACCACGCGGACAGGGCGTCGTTCACGTCGCGCTCGCTGACCGCGCAGACCTCGCACTGGATCTGTGTGATCACGAGATCGGGGTGCAGCTCGTTCAGCCGGTCCGCGTCCACGCTGTAGACGGACAGACCTTCCTGCACGATCGCCTTGATCCGCTCGTCGATCTGGTAACTGCTGCCGTCGGGAGCGAACTTGGGCTTGGTGATCGACGGAAGGGCCTTCGCGCGCTCCGGGTAGTCGCACTCGTGCGACCGCGCGACGAGCAAGTTCCCGGCGCCGAGCGCGTGCACGATCTCCGTGCTGCTGGCGATGAGCGAGACGACCCGCACGGGTGCCTCCTCACACCCCAGGAAGGCACAGGCACGACGACGCCAGCTTGATGTCCGCGTCGCGCCAGGCATCGTTGAACCGCGCCTCGACCGCGGCGGCCTCGTCGTTTTTCTTTTCGGCCTTGAGCGCGCGGGAGAGGCCGTAGAGCGACCACCCGTTCTCGGGGCGGACCTTCAGGTCGTCGCGATAGACCTGCTCCGCCTCCTTGAACTTCCCGGCCTGGAGGAGCGCGGCGCCCAGCGCGTGGCGCACCGGCTGGATCCACGTGGGAGGCTCGTCATAGTGCAGAGCGTCCTCCTTGACCACGGCGTCGCGCAGCGACTTCAGTCCCGCGTCGATCTTCCCCTCGCGGTAGCTGATCTCGCCCTCGAGGACGGACGCGGCGACCTCGGCGATCGCCGACGACGGGCTGTTGCTCATCGTCGATTCCGCGGGGATCTTCGCCTTCACCTCGACGAAGAGCTTCTGCTCGTCGCGCGCCTCCTTCGTCTTTCCCTGCGCGGCATAGGCGACGCCGCGGGCGTAGTGGCGCAAGGAGCGGCTGAGCGGGAGGTACTCCGCGGGCTCGGGCGCCGCGAGGACGTCGTCCCACGCGCCGAAGCGGAGCATGACCTCGTACGGCGCACCGACGAAGCCGTCCACCATGAGCGCGTTCTCCTTGATCCAGTCCTCGGGGATGTCGGCGACCATCTGCTGGATCGCGGAGAGCGAGCGCTCCTTCCGCCCCTGCATCATCGCGGCGAACGTCAGCATGTGCTGGTTGTGCGCCATGTACACGCGGTAGAAGCCCTGCTTCTTCGGGGCGACCTTGCGGAATTCGGTGTCGGCCGCGATCGCCGCCTCGTTCTGAGCCGCGGCCTTCGCCCACCGGCCGAGCAGCACATCGATGTGCGAGGGCATGTGGACGTTGTGTCCCATCGCCGGTTGGAGCGTGCGGAGCCGGTCGGCGGCCTCGACGGCGAGCTCCGGCGTGGGGGACATCTCGAGCGCGTGGATGTACAGGTGATTCGCGAGCGGATGCGTCGGATCCACCTTGAGCACCGCCTGAAGCGTCTGGAGAACTTCCTCGGTCCCGGGCTCCGCCTTCTTGTCGTGCGTGAAGAGGTTCCAGGGGCGGAGGTCCATCATCGACTCGGCGAAGAGCGCCCCCACGTCCGCATCGTCGGGATGCGCGGCCCAGACCTTCCGCATGGCGTCGGCGTAGGCGGCGTCGAGCGGGGCGCGATCCGCGGGCTGCGGGTTCGCGTAGCGCGTGGCGAGCGCCTCGATGAGCGCACGCTCCGTGTCGGTGCCCTTCGCGGCGTGAGCCTGAGCCTTCGTGAGCGCGTCCCACGCCGCGGTCGCGCGATCGGGCGGGACGAGCGGGAAGTTGATGTGCGGGCCGTTCGCGAGCGCGATCGCCCAGTAGGCCATCGCGCAGGCGGGGTCCAGCTCGGTCGTGCGCTTGAACGAGCGGATCGCCTCGTCGTGGTTGAAGGCGAAGAGGAAGGCCATGCCTTGGTCGAAGTACTGCTGGGCCTCGGGGTGGGTCGTCGTGACCTTGCGTGTGTGGTCGCCGAGGCCTTGATAGTGCGGCACCGCGCTCTCGGCCATGGGGGACGGCGAGGGGGACGGGGGCGCGGGTCTGTTGCAGGCGGCGATCAGGACCACGGCGGCGAGGGGGAAGGCTCGGAAGCGCATGACGGTCTCCTCCGGGCCGCCTAGGATACCCGGGATGAAGCGCTTCGATCCCCGTCCGGTGGTGCTCGAAGGGGAGCACGTGCGACTGGAGCCGTTGGCGGCGTCGCACGCCGAGGACCTCCTCGCCGCCGGCGGCGACGACGACACGTGGCGGTACATGCCGATCCCCGCGCCGAAGACGATCGACGACGCGCTCGCGATGATCCGCTTCGCTTCGACCGAGATGCGGGAGGGGCGGGAGGTCGCCTTCGCGATCGTCGAGCGCGCCTCGGGGAGGGCGGTCGGGTCGACGCGCTACCTCGATCTCCAGCGCGAGCATCGCGGTCTCGAGATCGGGTGGACGTGGATCGGCCCCGCCTGGCGACGGACGGCGGTCAACACGGAGTGCAAGAAGCTCTTGCTGCGGCATGCCTTCGAGGATCTCGGCGCGTACCGCGTGACGCTCAAGACCGACGCCCGGAACGTGCGCTCCCAGCGGGCGATCGAGCGGATCGGCGGCGTGCGCGAGGGGGTGCTGCGGCGGCACCGGGTCTGCTGGGACGGCTCGATCCGCGACACGGTCTATTACGGAATCCTCGACAGCGAGTGGGAAGGGGTCAGGCACCGTTTCCGTGCTCTTCACGGAAACGGTGCCTGACCCCTTCCGATCCTGTCGAACATCGCCTCCATCAGCGCGCCGACCTCGTCGCGCGTGATCTTCGCCCCCGGGCCGCGCTCCTCGATCCGCTCGAGGCTGGCGCGCGCCAGGATCGCGGGGCTCGCGGTGAAGGCGACGAACCCCTCGGGCGCCCCGGCGCCGTTCAGCGTGAGCACGTACTCGTAGGCGCGATCGAGGTCCGCGCGGGCGAGCTCGAAGACGGCCGCCGGGTCGATCCCGGCGGGGAGGTACACGCGCCCCTCGGTCGCATCGGACGCGCGGTCCTTGAGGATGTTGACGAGCTGCAAGCCTTCGCCGAAGAAGCGGGAGCGGCGCCGCAGGCGCGGCGCCACCGGGGACAGCTCGGGGCGGTCGATGAGGAACAGCGCGGTCAGCATCTCGCCGACGATGCCCGCGACGACGTAGCAGTAGTCGCGCAGCTCGCGTACCGACGCGAGGCGGAGGTTGCCGCGCTCGTCCCCGCGTCGCACCACGTCCTGCATGCCGACGACGGTGCGCGTCAGGTCGAGCCGAAGGGCCTCCCGGGCGGCGTTCGGCAGGGCGGCGTAGGCGTCGAGGACGTGGGGCGTCTCGTGGAGGAGCTCGAGGTACCCCGCGTGCGTGACGGGAAGGTCGGACAGCCAGCTCGCAGCGCACGCCCGGGCGTTTCCCTCCCCACGCAAGAGCCGCTCGAGGTCGGAGAGGGCGTCGATCCGGCGGTCCCTCGGCCACCGCCAAGCGTCTTCGAACGTGTCGGCGATCCGGAAGAGGAGATAGGCGATCCCGACGTGGCGGCGCGTGGGCTCCGGGAGCATCGGGATCGACAGCGCGAAGGTCCGGCTGGTCTTCTCGAGGAGGTCGTCGAGAGTCGCCATCGTCACGACTCGACCCACGTCCCGCGCTCGTGGTGTCCCGCGATCGCGGCGGCGGCGGCCCCCTTCGGGCGGCCGTCCACCAGGTGGGATCCGATCCCGAGACCGGCGAGCCGGGCCACGGTCGCAAGACGCAGCGCGATGCCCCCCGTCACGTCCACACCGGAGGCGCCCGAGGCGCGCCGGGCCGCGCGGGAGGCGCCCCGGGCCGACAGCAGCGCGACCGTGCGTCCCCGCTCGTCGTGGAGGCCGTCCGTCTCGCCAAGCCAGACGGCGCGCGCCACGGGGATGCGACGGCGGGCGGCTTCTTCCGCGATCGCGACGAAAACGGCTTCGGTGGACACGATCGAAGCGCCGCGGGTCCGGTCCATGACGACGTCGCCGTAGACGACCGGCACCATCCCCAGCGCAACGGCCTGGAAGAGGGGATCGGCGAAGACGCTCTCGACCTTCCCGGCCGAGGTTGTGAGGAAGCTCGAAGGCGCCAGCGCGAACGGGCGCGCGCCGGCATCCTCCAGGGCGCCCACGATCAAGCGGTGGAGGTCCGCGGCGCGACGCTGAACGCGGGCGATCCCGTCGGTGCGGCGGCGCGCGCTCTTTCCGGAGACCAGGCCCGCGCGGGACGCGGCGACGTGCCCGAACGACCCGCTGCCGTGGCCGAGGACCAGGCGCGGGCCCGCGGCCCCGTCGAGCGAACCCGCGATCTCCGCGGCGAGGCGCCGGATGAGCGCCGTCCGTGCGGCCCCCTCCCGCTTCTTGTCGGTGAGCAGGCTCCCTCCCAGCTTCACGAGGACGATCGGACGCGCCATCAGAAGAGGTGCTCCTTCTCCTCGCGAGGCCCGGGCCCCACGCCGTCCAGCACGACGTCACGCACCTCGGAGACGCTCTCGAGGAGCCGGGCGACGTCCTTCTCCGAAGCGGGCGTGCAGATGACGTGGACGTTGGCCCCCGCATCCATCGTCGCCCACGCGGCGAGCCCGTCGGCACGCCCGCGGCGGAGCGCCTCCAGCACGCGCAGGGTGCCGGGCTTCCAGTAGAAGATCGGGGGGCGCGAGGACATCGCGATGAGGTGCAGCTCGATCGCCTCCTCCTCGAGGATCGGACCGAGGGCGCCGAGATCCCGGTCCCGGATCGCGCGGCGGACGGCGTCGAGCCGCGCCGGCAACGCCGTCAGGCGCGCCGGGTAGTGCGGGCTCGAGGGCGCCCGCCGATGCCCCTCGAGCGACGAGACCTCCTTGGTCCCCGATTCGACGATCGCGATGACGTCGCGCAGGTCCCAGTGCGCGGCGGGCGCCAAGGCGGTGGCGTGGCCGCCCGGCCCCCCGTCCCACGACCACTCGACGTACCCGCCGATCACGGAGCGGGCGGCGGAGCCCGAGCCGCTCATGCGGGCGAGCGTGGAGAGCTCCGTCACGTCGAGGGACAGGCCGAGAGCGCGGGTCGAGGCGATCGCGAGAGCCGCGAAGCCCGACGCCGACGACGCGAGGCCGGCGCCGGTCGGGAACGAGTTGCGGGTGGCGACACGGAAGCGGCCCGCGCGGCCCGTCCACCGCCGCACGCGCTCCAGGTGGCGCTGGATCCTGTCGCGGAACGACGCGTCGGGCAGGGTCAGCGAGCCGCCCTCCCCCACGATCTCGATGCGATCCGGGCCGTCGCCGCCCTCCTGGAACTCGACCGTGGAGAGGCTGGTGCACTCCGAGAGCGTCATCGAGACCGACGTGTTGACCGGGACGGCCTGATCGAGGTCCTTCGCCCCCCAGTACTTGATGAACGCGATGTTCGCCGGGGCGCAGACGGTGGCCTTCGCGCTCATGCGGCGACGTCCTCGAGCAGACCGGGCGCGCTCAAGCGGCACGACAAGCGTGTCCACTCCGACGGCACGTGCAGCGTCCCGCCCGGCGGTGGCATCGCGAGGACGAGCCCCGCCCCGCGGGCGCGGCCGCCGGCACCCGACACCTTGGCGGCGCCTCCTTGCGCCTCGATCTCGCGGATGGCGCGGGCGACGTGCGGCGGCACGACCTCGATCGCCTCCAGCGCCGCCTCCGCGCGGGCGAGGAGCGGGAGGATGCTGCGATCGGCCTCGCCGCCGCCGCCGAGCACGTCACGGGCTTCTCGCGTGGCGGCATCGATCGCCCCCATCGCGGCGTTCACGCGGCGCGGGTCGCGCTCGCGCAAGCGCGCGACCGCCGCGACCATGTCGCCGGTGGATTCGAGCGGCACGCCGGTGTGGAACAGCTCCAGCCGACCGAGGCTCGCCGGCGCCGGGGGAAGGGGCTCGCAGTGGAGCGTGCCTTCCCCGGTGCGCCGGCACCAGAGGGTGCCGCCGCGGAGCACCGCTTCGACGTCCACCCCCGAAGGCCGCCCGTGTTGACGCGCCTCCACCTGTTTCGCGATCCGCGCCACGGTCCCGGGAGAGGGGCGCAGCCCGAGCGCCGCGAGAACGGCGGCCACGACGCCGACCGCGAGCGCGGCGGAGCTGCCCAGGCCCGATCCCGGCGGGATCCCCGAGGCGATGCGGAGCGCAACGCCGGTCGCGGCGGCGGCATGGGCGTGAGCGAGGGCCGCGCCGCAGGCCAGATACGCGAGCCGGTTCCCCGGGGCCTCGTCGCCTCCGGAGAGCACGATCGCTTCGGCCGCGGGCATGGGCCCCGTCCGGAACTCGCCCGATCCCTCGATCGCGATCGTCGCGTCGCCCGTGGCGACCGCCGTCGCGGTGAGCCTCAGGTCCACGGCGGTGACGAGCGCCGGATGGCCGTAGACGGCCGCGTGCTCTCCCAGGAGGATGGCCTTTCCCGGGACGGAGACCGCGGCCTCGGGGCTCATGCGCCCCGGCCCAGCTTCTCGTGCGCTCGCGCGAGGTCGCTCGAGGTGAACGCGGCCATGAGCGACAGCTCCCCGGCGAGGACCGCCGCCCCGAGGATCTCGGCGAGCCGCATGACCGCCGTTCCCGGGCGCTCCGGGTCGGGAACGATGCCCAGCATGCGCAGGGCCTCGGATTGCGTGCCGAGGTTCGTTCCGCCGCCGGTCGCGCCCAGAGGCGCATCCGGGAGGAAGATCGACATGTACACGCCGCCGTTTTCCCGGGCCTCGATGCAGGTGACGCCGGTCGAGCCGCCGACGACGTGCGCCGGATCCTGTCCGGTCGCGAGGAAGAACGCGGAGAGGACGTTCGCGAAGTGCGCGTTGTACCCCATGGCGCCCGCGGCGATCGAGCCGAGGAGGTTCTTGCGGTACTGCACCTCGACGAGCGATGCGGCGTCGGTCTTGAGGGCGTCGCGCAGGACGTTCGCGTCGAGGACGATCTCGGCGTGGATGCGCTTGCCGCGTCCCTCGGAGAAGTTCACCGAGGCGGCCTTCTTGTCCACGCAGTAGTTGCCGGACAGCGCGACGCAGGGGATGCCCGTCCTCGGCTCGATGAGGTCGCGCACGATCCGGTCGCACGCGATCGTCGCCATGTTCATGCCCATGGCGTCGCCGGTGAGGAAGCGGAAGCGGAGGAAGATCGAGGTGCCGAACACGTACGGCCGGATCTCGCTCAGCTTCAGGAAGCGGCTCGTGCCCTCTCCCACCGCGCGGATCTCGTCGGCGTTCTCGTCGATCCACTTGAGGAACGCGCGCGTCTCGCGCTGGCCCCTCGTCTTGAAGACCGGCGCCCGGGTCATCCCGACGTCGTCCACGTGCACGGTGGCGCCGCCCGCGGCGCGGATCGCCGTGCAGCCCCGGTTGATCGAGGCGAGCAGCGCCCCTTCGGTCGTCGCGAGCGGGATGTACACGTCGCCGTCGACGTGCTCGCCGCGCACGGTGAGCGGTCCCACGATCCCCATCGGGATCTGGGCGACGCCGATGAGGTTCTCGCAGTTCTTGCGGGACGCGGTCGAGGCGTCGAACGAGTAGCTCCCGATCGCGTCCAACCGCGCGCCCGTCAGGCGCTCGATGGCCGCCCGCCGGATCGCGGCGGCGTCGGCGGCCGAAAGATCGCTCGACAGCTCGTGGAAGCGCAGCTTGCCCTCGACGAGCGCCTTGATCGTCTCCTCGCGGGCGGTGGAGGCGTCGGGGGGTGCGGACTTGACCTTGCTCATGCTTCGGTCTCCTTCCGGATCGGGACCGTCTTCAACGTGGGGAGGTTGGGGGCGCCCAGGCAGAACATGGCGATCTTCAGCTCGTGGACGACGCGGTCGATGCGCCAGGCGACGCGCTCCGACGACTCGAGGGCGGACTCGAGGAACGGCTGGGCGAGCCCGCCGAGGTCCGCGCCCAGCGCGATCGCCTTCGCGATGTCCACGCCGCTGCGCAGCCCCCCGCTGCCGATGATCGTGACGCCGTCGATCCGTCGCAGCCCCCGGATCGACTCGGGGGTCGGAATGCCCCAGCCCGCGAACAGCTCGCCGACCTCGTGGTCGCCCGCGCGGGAGGCCTCGATGCGCGCCCAACTCGTGCCGCCGACACCGGCCGTGTCGAGGATCGTCACCCCGGCGGAGGCGAGCCGCCGCCCCGTCGCCTCGGAGAGGCCGCTGCCGACCTCCTTGGCGATCACGGGAACCGGGAGCGCCTTCACGACGGCCTCGATCTTCGGGAGGAGGCCCGCGAAGTCGCACTGACCCTCGGGCTGGATCGCCTCCTGGAGCGGGTTCAGGTGAAGGACGAGCGCGTCGGCCTCGATCATGTCCACGGCGCGCCGGCAGTGATCCACCCCGTAGCCGTAGTTGAGCTGGACCGCGCCGAGGTTCGCCAGCAGCGGGATCGTCGGAGCCACGCCGCGCACCTGGAACGTCGGGGCCTGCGACGCGTCCTCGAGCGCCTTTCGCTGGGAGCCGATGCCGAGCGCGACGCCGCGCGACTCGGCGGCTGCGGCGAGATGCTCGTTGATCCTCGCGGCGAGCTCGGTCCCTCCGGTCATGCAGGAGACGAGGATCGGGGACCGCAGCCGCTTCCCGAGGAACGTCACCCCCGGATCGATCGACGCAAAGTCGAGGTCCGGAAGCGCTTCGTGCTCGAATCGGTAACGCTCGAACGGATGGGAGGCGAGCTGCATGCGGTCCTCGAGCGCGAGCCGGATGTGCTCGGCCTTTCGATCCCGCGTGAGCAGCTCCTTGGAAGAATTCATGTTTACGCTGCAGCCTCCGACATGATAGCCGCCGCCCCATCCGCGAGGCGGGTGGACGCCCGCCGTACCCGGCTCGCGAGCCGGACGAGGGTCGGGATCCTCGTCGGCACGGCGATCGCCCCGAAGGCGACGCGCCCGCGCGCGACGCTGCCGTCGGGACGCTGAGCGCGGAGGAGGAACCCGGGAAGGTCCTCGTCCCAGGCGTCGCTGACGACCCTCAGGATCGACCAGGGGAGCCCGTGCCGGGCGGCGCTCTCCGCCCACGTCGCGGACTCGAGGTCGACGACGGCGGGGCCGTCGCCGGCCCGGTCGCGGAGCCTCGCCTTGTCGATCGCCGTCCCCGCGAGACCGGTGGCGCAGACGACCCGCGCCGGCCGCGCCCCGTGGCGCGCAGCCGCGGCGACGCACCCAGGCTCCGGCAGCAGCGTCACACCCTCGCTCGAGACCACCTGCGACGCGACGATCAGCGACCCCACGGGCAGGTCGTCGGTGAGACCGCCTGCGACGCCGATCCCGAGGACGCCCGAGCAGGGGACGGCGGCCAGCAGCGCATCGAGGCCGATCGAGGCGCGGGTCGCGCCGTCACCGGCGACCGCGAGCACGACCTCGCGGCCCCCGAGGAGACCGCCGGTCGCGTGCCCGGCGGCGGTCCGCACGTCGCGCGCCGCTTCCAGACGCCGGCGCAGCACGGCCAGCTCCTCCGGGACCCCGGCGACGACGGCGATCATGCGGCCCTCGCCGGCCGCGCCCGAAACCAGTCCACCGCGCGGCGGAGGGCGTCGGCGACGTCGGTTTGCGGGAGGCCGAGCTCGCGCACGGCCTTGCTCGCGTCGAAGAACATCGTCTTGCGCGACATGCGCACCGCCTCGAGCGGAACGCGCGGGACGCGCCCGGTCAGACGCGCGAGCGTCGTGTCGATCGCCCCGACGAGCATCGGGAGCGCGTGGGGCACCCGGAGGCGCGGTGCCGTGAGCCCCGTGATCTCCGCGAGCAGGTCGAGCATCTCCTTGAGCGTCATGTTGCGGTGCCCGAGGATGTACTTCTCGCCGACGCGTCCCCGTTCCGCCGCGAGCAGGTGCCCCTCGGCCACGTCTTTCGCATCGACGAGGTTCAGGCCGGTGCGCACGTACGCGGGCATCCGGCGTGCGAGGAAGTCCACGATCACCTGTCCCGTCGGCGTCGGCTTGATGTCGTACTCGCCGATCGGCGTGGAGGGATTGACGATGACGACCGGCAGGCCGGCCGCGGCGGCCGCCTCGGCCTCGCGCTCGGCGAGGAACTTGCTCCTCTTGTAGTGACCGACGACCTGCTCGAGCGTCACGGGGGTTGTCTCGTCGGCGGGCGAGCCGTCCTTGGTCAGGCCGAGCGCCCCGACGCTCGAGGTGTGGACGAAGCGGGTCACCCCCGCCTCCCCGGCCGCGCGCAGGAGCGACTTCGTGCCCTCGACGTTGACGCGGTAGATCTCTCGGGGGTCGCGCGCGTACAGGCGGTAGTCCGCGGCGACGTGATAGACGATGTCGGCTCCGGCGCAGGCGCGCGCGAGCGACGGCGCGTCGTTCAGGTCGCCCGCGACGATCTCGACGGGAAGGCCGACGAGGTTGTCGCGCGTGGTGCCCGGACGGACGAGGCAGCGGACCTCACGGCCGCGCGCGAGCAGCGCGCGCACGACGTGAGCGCCGATGAAGCCCGTCCCTCCGGTCACCAGGTTCGGCACGATCCCCTCAGCCCAGGAAATTCCACGCGGCCATGCGCACCATGTCCCGCGGGCTCTTGCGCAGCTCGGTGACGACCGACGCTTCGAACCCCGAGTGCATCGAGCAGTTCTGGCAACGCTTGTCCACGCGCGACTCCCAGTAGCTCCAGTCCACCCCCGTCCAGAACTCCTCCCACGTCTCGTAGTAACGGTCGCCGATGAGGTAGCAGGGGCCCTTCCAGCCCTTCGGCGTGTACGTCACGGTGGACCACGGCGAGCACTTGTAGTCGCGCAACCCCGCCGCGAACTCGAGGAACATCGGCGTCGATTGGAGGCGGAACTTCTTCGAGAACGCGAGGATCCTCTTGAACTTCTCCTCGGTGTCCTTGCGCGTGAGGAAGATGTCGCGCTCGACGGTCGCGTACTGATAGCCGGGCGAGATGAGCATCCCGTCGATCCCGATCTCCGACAGGTAGGTGAGGAGGGACTCGACCTCGTCCACGTCGGTCTCGCGGAAGACCGTCGTGTTGGTGATCACCCGGTAGCCGCGCTTCTTCGCCTCGCGGATCATCGCGATCGCCTTGTCGAACACGCCCTCGCGGTCGCAGACGTAGTCGTGCGTTCCCTTGAGGCCGTCCAGATGGACGTTGACCGTGAGGCGGTTGTGCGGCGGGATCTTGTCGAAGACCTTCGTGTCGAGGAGCAACGCGTTCGTGCACAGATAGATGTGACGGCGTCGCGCGATGATCCCCTCGATGAGCTGCGGCAGCTCGGGGTAGAGCGTCGGCTCTCCGCCGCACAGCGACACGGCGGGGGCCTCGCTCTGGTCCACGGCGAGGAGGCACGCCTCGAGCGGCAGGCGGTCCTTCAGCTTCCCCGTGTGACGCTCCAGCGCGCAACCGATGCACGCGAGGTTGCACGTGTACAGAGGCTCGAGCATGAGGACGAAGGGGTAGCGCTTACGCCCCTTGATCCCCTGCTTCACCTGGTGCTGGATCATGTCGGTCGTCACATGCAGCGGAAAACGCATCAATCGGCTCCTTGGGCGTACGTCGCGAGCGCGAGCAGCGGGAAGTACACGGCGTAGAGGTGGTAGCGGAGGTAGAAGACGCGCGGGAAGCCGGTGCCGGTCCACGTGGGATCCTGCCAGGAGCCGTCGGCGCGCTGGCGCTCGAGCAGGTGCGCGACACCGCGTCTCACCGCGTCCGAGTCGAAATCGCCCGCCGCGAAGAGCGTGAGGAGCGCCCACGCGGTCTGCGACGCCGTCGAGATTCCGCGGCCCTTCGTCGAAGGCTCGTCGTACGAAAGCTGGGACTCCCCCCAGCCGCCGTCCCCGTTCTGGACGGCGCGCACCCACGCCGCCGCGTCCTGCACGATCGGATCGTCGGCATCGACCACGGCGCGGGTCAGGCCCCACACCGCGAGCCAGGTGCCGTAGAGGTAGTTCGTGCCCCACCGGCCGTACCACGTGCCGTCGGGCTCGCGCTTGGCCGCGAGGAAGCGGGCCGCCCGTGCCACGGCGGGATGCTCCGCGGCAAGCCCGAGCTTGACGAAGGTCTCGAGGGCGCGCCCCGTGATGTCCTCGCACGACGGGTCGATCATCGCGTTGTGATCGGCGAAGGGGACGTAGGTCAGGAACTCCTTGTCGCACCCCTTGTCGAACGCGCCGAAGCCGCCGTCGTCGTTTTGCATGGCGAGGAGCCAGTCGAGACCGCGGTGGATCGCCGCGCGGCGCCGGTCCTCGTCGCGCGCGCCCGGGAACTTCAGGCCCGACAGCGCGGTGAGGACCTGCGCCGTGTCGTCCGTGTCGGGGTAGAACGCATTCCGGTACTCGAAGTACCAGCCGCCGGGCACGGCACCCGGAATCTGGTCGGCCCAATCGCCGATGCGCGTGCACTCCTTGTCGAGCAGCCACCGCCCCGCGTCGAGGAGCCGGCGGTCCTGCGGATCGACGCCCGACGAGATCAGACAGTGGACGGCGATCCCGGTGTCCCACACGGGCGAGAGGCACGGTTGGACGCGAAGGGTGTCGTCGCCTTCGAGCACGAGCCGGTCCAGCTCGGCGATCTGGGACACGACCACGGGATGCTCGTCCGCGTAGCCGAGGCACTTGAGGGCGAGGATCGTGTTGATGATGGGCGGGAAGATCGCGCCCAGGCCGTCCGAGTCCTCGAGACGCTCGAGCACCCACGCCTCCGCCTTGCGGAGCGCGTGGCGCCTCAGGGGATTGATGCCGATCCGCTCCACGAGGTTGAAGAAGCCCGAGACGAGCGTGAAGAAGAACGCCCAGAGGAACGCCTTGACCGTCTTCGCCTTCGGGTTGACGGCTTCGAGGGACCAGCGCGAGGAGACGCCCGGCGCGCGCAGCTCCTCGATCCCGCGTCCGGCCGGGATCTCGACGCGCGGCTTGAGCGCCCAGACGATCGACAGCGGCACGACGATCGTCCGCGACCACGCGGACATGTCGCCGATGTTGAATGGGAACCACCGCGGCAGGAGCATCATCTCCGGAATCACCGCGGGGCACTTCGACCAGGGGTACTGGCCGAACATCGCGAGGACGATCTTGGTGAACGAGTTGCAGGCGTCGATTCCGCCGTTCGCGAGGATCGCGCGGCGCGCTCGTGCCATCGGCTCCGACTCGGGGTCGTCGCCGGCGAGCTTGAGGACGAAGTAGGCCTTCACGGATCCGCCGACCTCGACCGGCCCGCCCTCGTAGTGCGTCCAACCACCATCGTCGAGCTGCGTCCTCCGGAGGTGCTCCGCGGCCTTCTTCACGCGGGGGGCTTCGCCGCGGCCGATCGCGTGCAAGAGCAGCGCGTACTCCGACTCGAGGATCGAGTCGCCTTCGAGCACGCCGCACCAGGAGCCGTCTTCGGCCTGGATCGAGAAGAGGTGAGCCTGTGCCGAGCCGATCGCCTGGTCCACCGGGGTGGCGGAGCGCGTGCGCGCGGCGGGGCGGGGCGAGGTGCCGTCGAAGCTGATCGTCGCGGTGTCTCCGGCGAGGGCGCCGCGGCTCGCCCGGAGCTGCGCCGCGAACGCTCCGAGCCGGGCCGGGAGCAATCGCTCCACGTAGCGGGCCAGCTCGATGAGTTCTTCCCGCGCCATCGATCGACTCCCAATACTGTATAAAGAAAAGCGCGCGGCGACGACCGGCCTATGCTGGCACCGACGATCCGATCCGGCAAGCCTTTCGGCCGCCTACCAAAGGTGGCGGAGAATTAGGACTAACCGCCCGTCACCGGCTGGATCGCCCCCACGAGCTGGATGGATCCGGTGGGCTGCGGGACCCCGCCTTCGGGCTCGTCGGTCACCGCGGCGGCGACGATCGTGCCGGCGCTGTCCGGGAGCGAGACGTGGAGCTCGCCCTCGCCGCGCGCGTCCACGCCGAACGTGCCGGCGGGGATCTTCTCGTTCCGGTCGTTGATGAGCCACAGCTCGTACGTCCGCCCCGGTCCCGGGGGACGAAGCTCCGCGGCGTAGAACCGCCATTCGCCACGCGCTCGATCCCAGAAGATCCGCCCGCGCGCGCCCGGCTGCGGCTCGCCGCCGCCGAGCGAGACGACCTGGACCGCGGGGGATCGCAAGACGCGCAGCGTGTCGGAGGCCGCGCGCAGATCTCCGTCGAGCCGGCGCATCTCCGCGCGCAGCGCGTCGCGGTCGCGGGCGAGCGGTACGTACACGGCGACGCCGGCGAGCGCGGCCGCGATCCCCGCAGCCACCGCGGCGGGGATCCAAGGCGATCGCGGCGCCTTCGGCCGCGCGCGCTCCGCGGCGAACGGCACGACGACGCGCGGATCCGCCGCGACGCGCTCCATCAGGCGCGTCCTCACCGACGCGGAGGGAGCGACCGGCGGGAGCGCGAGGGGGAGCTGGCCGGCGATCGCCTCCGCCTCCGCGAGCCTCGCCGCGCACACCGGACACCCCGCGGCGAGGTGCACGGTCAACGCGCGCGCTTCCGGTTCGCCCGCCGTGCCGGCCGCCACCTCGACGATCACGTCGCGAAGCTGTTCGCAGCTCATGGCGCGACCCCGCCCTCGAACGCGGCGCTCAGGACGTCCTTCATCCGCGCGAGCCCGGATCGAATCCGGGTCTTGACCGTCCCGAGCGGCTCGCCGAGCTCTGCGGCGATGTCCTTGTGAGAGAGCCCGCCGAAGAAGTTCATCTCGACGACCCGGCGCTGCTCCGGCGCCAACGACGACAGCGCTCGCCGCACCCGCTCTCCCTGCTCGGATCCGACGGCGTCGGCGTGAGGATCGGCGTCGGACGGCAGCCGCTCCGTGCGGGAGCCTGCGCCGTCGTCCTCGGGCACGACGAGGCTCCTGCGGCGAGCGAGAGCGCGACGGCGGTCGATCGCGCGCGTCCGGGCGAGCGTGGACAGCCAGGCGATCGGTTGGCCGCGCTCCAGGTCGAAGCGCCCGGCCTGTTGCCAGACCTGCCAGAAGACGTCCGTCACGGCTTCCTCGGCCTCCGCCCGGTCCCCGAGCACACGCAGGCACAGCGCCATGACGGTCCCGGCGTATCGGTCGTAGAGCGACCCGAAAGCCGTCTTGTCCCCCGCGGCGATGGCCCGGATGAGCGCCAGCTCTTCCATCTGCGCCGCGGGGCCTTCCGGTCCCGCCAAGGGCTCCCTCCCCGAATGCCTGCCCTATACGGACCTACGGCCGGAGCGACCGGCCGGATGTCAGCCGAGGAACGGATAGCGGAAATGAGACGGGGGATCGAACGTCTCCTTGATGGCACGCGGGCTGGCCCACCGGATGAGGTTGAGCCAGCTCCCGGCCTTGTCGTTCGTCCCCGACGCCCGCGCACCGCCGAAGGGTTGCTGACCGACGACGGCGCCGGTCGGCTTGTCGTTGATGTAGAAGTTCCCCGCGGCGTGCGTGAGCGCCTCGGCCATGTGCTCCACCGCGTACCGGTCTTGCGCGAAGATCCCGCCGGTCAGCGCGTACGGCGAGCCGCGGTCGCAAGCGGCGAGCGTCTCGTCGAGCTTCTTGTCCGGGTAGACGTACACGGTCAGGACCGGCCCGAAGATCTCCTCCCGCATGAGACGAACGTCCGGACGCATCGCGCGGACGACCGTCGGATCGACGAAGTACCCCTTGCGGGCGTCGGCACCGCCGCCGATGAGGACCTTCTCGTTCCGGTCGCGGCGCGCGTGGGCGATGTACCCCCTGATCGTCTTGAAGGAGCCCGCGTCGATGACCGCACCCATGAAGTTCCGGAAGTCGGTCGGGTCTCCCATCCGGATCTCCGCGATCTGCCGCCTGAGGCCGGCCTCCACCTTCGGCCAGAGCGACGCCGGCACGTAGGCCCGCGAGGCGGCCGAGCACTTCTGGCCCTGGAACTCGAACGCGCCCCGGACGAGGGCCGTGACCAAGGGATCCACCGCGGCCGAGGGGTGCGCGAAGACGAAGTCCTTCCCTCCGGTCTCTCCGACGACGCGCGGGTAGCCGCGGTAGCGGGAGAGATTCTCGGCGACCGTCCGCCACATCCCCTGGAAGACGGCGGTCGAGCCGGTGAAGTGGATCCCCGCCAGCTCCTCGCTCGCGAGCGCCGGATCGCCGACCTCCGCCGCGGAGCCGGGGACGAAATTGATGACGCCGGGAGGGAGCCCCGCCGCCTCGAGAAGCTCCACGATGAACCAGGCGGAGTAAACGGCGGAGGACGCCGGCTTCCACACGACCGTATTCCCCATCAGCGCCGGCGCCGTGGGGAGGTTCCCCGCGATGGAGGTGAAGTTGAAGGGGGTTACCGCGAAGACGAACCCTTCGAGCGGTCGGTACTCGAGGCGGTTCCACTGGCCGGGCGGCGAGGACGGCTGCCCCTTGTAGATCTCCTCCATGAAGCGGACGTTGAAGCGGAAGAAGTCGATCAGCTCGCACGCGGAGTCGATCTCCGCCTGGTGGCACGTCTTGCTCTGGCCGAGCATCGTCGCCGCGTTGAGCCTGTGCCTCCACGGCCCGGCGAGGAGATCGGCGGCCTTCAGGAAGATCGCGGCGCGGGACTCCCACGGCATCCGGGACCAGTCGTGCCATGCGTCACGCGCCGCCGCGATCGCGCGCTCGACCTCTCGGGGCCCGGCGCGGTGCCAGGTCGCCAGCGTGTGGGCGTGATCGTGCGGCATGACGGCGCGCTGGGTCTTCCCCGTCCGCACGCGGCGGCCGCCGATGACCGGGGAGATCTCGATCTCGCGCCTCGACATCGAGGCGCACGCGGCCTGGAGGGCCGTTCGCTCGGGACTTCCCGGTGCGAAACCGAGGACCGGCTCGTTTCTCGGCAGGGGGACGCTGAAGATGCCGTTGGCCATGGCCGCCTCCGGGGAAGCGGCCATTCTAGCGGGGGGCTCAGTTCGCTTGCGAGAGCGCGTCCTTGACGTCCGCCGAGTGCTCCGAGGTCTTCTGATCCACGGTCTGGAGGCTCGGCTTCGATGGCGGGGTCGGATTCCACGCGTCGTCGGAGGCCGAAGTGGGCGCGGCGTTGGGCGCGAGCCCCTCCGCGTTCACCTCGCGTCGCTTGTTGTGCTCCTGGATCTCGAGCGCCGCGGGCGCGATCGACCGCGTGTTCCGCATCGCGGCATACGCGATGATCGCGAGGACCACGAGGAGCATGATGATGCCGAACCCGCCGCCTTGTCTTCGCATGCCGGAAATCTCGTCCTCGGCCCCGGCAGCGTCAACCTCCCGGGATAAGTGACTGAGACGGCGGGGGATAATCCACCCATGACGTGCGGCCGCTACGCGCCGAGCCCCACGGGGATGCTCCACCTCGGGAACGCCTCCACCGCGCTTCTCGCCTGGCTGTCGGCGAGGGCCCAGGGGGGGCGCTTCCTCATGCGCATGGAGGACCTGGATCGCCCGCGTGTCGTCGCGGGGGCCGGGGAGCGGATCCTCGACGACCTGCGCTGGCTGGGACTGGATTGGGACGGGCAGCCCCTCGCCCAGAGCGATCGACCGGCGCTCTACGACGCGGCGTTTGCGAGCCTGAAGGAAGCCGGGCGGATCTATCCCTGTTTTTGCTCCCGACGGGACATCGCCGCGGCCGCGAGCGCGCCACAAGCGCCGGGCGACGAGACGCCCTATCCAGGAACGTGCCGGGGCCTTCCCGCGAGCGTGGCCTTGCAGCGCCTGGCGTCCGGCCGAGCTCACGCCTGGCGTTTCCGGGTCGAGGGCGGGTCGCTCGAGCCGTTCGACGACCTCGTCCGCGGCCGGATCGCGCCCGACGCCGGGAGCATGGGGGATTTCGTCGTGAGGCGCGCCGACGGCGTGCCCGCCTACCAGCTCGCGGTCGTCGTGGACGATGCGGCCATGGGGGTCGACGAGGTGGTGCGCGGAGGCGACTTGCTGGCCTCGACGCCCCGTCAGCTGCTTCTCTACGGCGCGCTCGGCGAGCGGCCGCCGCGCTTCGCGCACGTGCCGCTTCTGCTCGGCCCCGACGGCGTGCGCCTCTCCAAGCGCCATCGCGGGGTCACCCTCGCGGAGCTTCGCGACGCGGGATGGACGGCGGGCCGGGTGAACGGGATGCTCGCGGCGCTTCTCGGCCTCGCGGCCCCCGGCGACGAGGCCCTCCCGAAAGACCTGATCGAGGGCTTTTCGCTCGCGCGCCTGGCGGCCGTCCCCGCGGAGATCGTCGTCCCCGCGCTCGCCTAGGGGCGGCGGATGCCGGGCGGCTTCGAGGCGTCTTCCGTCTTCGGCGGGGAATAGCGCGCGAGCGGCGGATCGAGCTCGGCGAGCGACCACGCCATCACGGCCATCGCGGTCGCGTTCATGGCGAGATCGTGCGGGTCCACCTTGTCGAGCGTGTCGGCCATCGTGTGGTGGATGTCGAAATAGTGGGTGCTGTCCTGCCTCAGGCTCAGCTGCGGCACGCCGTGGTCGGCCATCGGCGAGATGTCGGCACCGCCCCCGCCCTCGGTCGTCTCGTCCGCCGCGAAAGCCGCGAGCGGCTTCGCCAGGCGCGTGACGGTTGCGAGGGCCTCCGGCCCCGCGCTGACACCGAAACCGAGCGGCCGGGCACCTCCCGAATCGGACTCGATGGCGGCGACGTGGCCGGAGAGCTCCGCCGCGTGGGTCTCGGCATAGGCCTTCCCGCCCCGCAGGCCGTTCTCCTCGTTCGTGAAGAGGACGGCGCGGATCGTTCGCTTCGGCCGCCGCCCCGATGCCTTGATGAGGCGAATCGCCTCCATCGAGATGGTGCACCCCGCGCCGTCGTCCTGGGCGCCTTGACCCACGTCCCAGGAGTCGAGGTGGCCTCCGATGACGACGACCTCCTCCGGTTTCTCGCCGCCTCGGATCTCGGCGAGCACGTTCGCGGAGGGGGCGTCGGGGAGGTTCTTGCAGCCCAGCGTGAAGGTCACTCGCACCTTCTCGCCGGCCGCGAGGAATCGATGGATGAGCTCCGCGTCCTCCGGCGTCACCGCCGCCGCGGGAATGCGGGGCGCGTCGTCCTTGTACGCCATGGCACCGGTGTGGGGCGTCCGGAGGTCCGCGGTCGCGAGGGACCGGATCAGCATGCCGACCGCGCCGACGCGGGCGGCCTCCGAGGCACCGCTGTACCGAAGCCCCACTCCGGCTCCGTAGCCGCGATCCGAGCCGCCGTTCGGGAAGATCTTCTTGTTGTAGAGGACGATCTTCCCCTTCGCCCTGTCGCCGAGCGCCTTGACCTCCTCGAGGCTCGCGACCTCGACGACCTCGGCGGTGATCCCTTCCGGAGGCGTCGGATCGCTCATGCCGAGCGCCATCACGATCATCGGGTGCTCGGTGGGAGCGAGGATTTTTCCGTGCTCCACGCCGCGGACCCAGTGCGGCACCATAACCTTCTCGGACCAGACGCGGTCGATGCCGTCCCGCCTCATCTCTTCCTGGGTCCAGCGGACCGCCTTCTCGAGGTTCTCCGATCCGGACAGTCGAGGGCCGATGCGATCGGTCAAGTAGGCGAGCTTCCGATAAGCACCGTCGCTGGCGAGACCGGCGGCGATGAGCCGCTCCACCGCGTCGTCGCCGGTGGACGGGCCGCCGCCCGTCGTGAGGGCGGGAGCAAGAAGGAGGGCCGAAAAGAGCAGGCGCCGCATCGCGGGGCCGGATGCTAACATCCGCGGACCGCGCATGGACGTTCGACCCTTTCGAGGCCTCAGGCCCCGTCCCGATCTCGCCTCGCGGATCCCCAGCCTTCCCTACGACGTCCTCGACTCGGACGAGGCGAGGAAACTGGCCGCCGGGGACGCCCACACCTTCCTACACGTCGTGAAGCCGGAGATCGACCTCGATCCCGCGATCGACCCGCACGACGAGCGCGTCTACGCCCGGGGACGCGCGAACCTCGACGCCATGCGGGACGCGGGTTGGCTCGTCCGGGACGCGCGCCCCGCGTTTTATCTCTACCGCCTGCGCATGGGATCCCACGTGCAGACGGGCATCGTCGGCGCGGCGGCGGTCGCCGATTACCTGGCCGGCAAGATCAAGAGGCACGAGCACACGCGACCGGACAAGGAGGACGACCGGACGCGGCACACCCAGGTGCTCGGCGCGCAGCCGGGGCCGGTGTTCCTCGCGTACCGGGACCGCCCGGATCTCGATCGGATCGTGACCCGTCAAACGGGACGACCCGCGGACGCCGAGTTCGTCGCCGTCGACGGCGTCGGGCACCAGCTCTGGGCCGTGGACGCGCCGGACGACGTCGCGGAGATCCAGGCAGCGCTTTCAGACGTGCCCGCCTCGTACATCGCGGATGGACACCACCGCGCGGCGGCGTATGCGCGGGCCGCCGGATCGGGAGGCCGCTTCCTCGCCGTGCACTTTCCGGCGAGCCAGCTCCGCATCCTGGACTACAACCGGCTCGTGAAGGACCTCGGCGGCCGCACCGTCGCCGGCTTCCTCCTCGACGCGCAGGCGGTCGGATTTGCCGTGGTGAGCCCTTGGGAACCCAAACGCCCCGCACGCAAGGGAACGTTCGGGATGTACCTCGACGGCGCGTGGCGCCTTCTCGAGGCGAGCGGGTCCGGCGGGCTCGACGTCTCGATCCTCCAGGAGAAGCTCCTCGGGCCCGTCCTCGGGGTCGGCGATCCTCGAACGGATCCGCGGATCGCGTTCGTGGGAGGCGGGCGAGGGGTCGAGGAGCTCGAGCGGCGCGTCGATTCCGGGGCCTACGCCGTCGCCTTCGCGCTCTTCCCGACGTCGCTCGACGAGGTGATGTCGGTGGCCGACGCGGGCGAGGTCATGCCGCCCAAGTCCACGTGGTTCGAGCCGAAGCTGCGCTCCGGAATGGTCGTCCGCCTCGCGGACGACGCCTAGCTCAGCCGCGGCTCAGGCGCTTCAGCAGGCGGTCGCGCAACGCGGGCGTCAGGTTGGGCCTCGCGAGGAGGCGCCTGAGCTGCGGCATCTTGAGCTGGGTCATCAAGCGGTCGAGCGCCGGAGGCGCGATCTTCGGATGGCTGGCGAGGGCGATCAGGAGCTCCTCGTCCCCGAGGAAGCGGGAGTCGGAGGCGAGCGACTCGATCGACGGAGGCGAGAGGAACGGAAGCCCCGCGATCGCACGCGCTTCCGCCAGCACGAGATTCGGGTTCCTGATCAACGCGTCCAGGACCGCCGCGTTCGTGTCTTGGCGGAGGAACTCGCGCTCGCGCAGGGCGGCGCGGCTGGCGAGGTTGAGCCGCTGCGGGAGCGGGATCCCCTCGAGGACCTTCTTGACCTCGAGCGGGGACGCCCCCGGCTTCAGCGCGTCGAACGGGCCCGGCGCCGCTCCCGACTCGAGCAAACGGGCGAGAAGAATCTCCAGGTCGTCACGGCGGACCTCGTCCATGTCCACGAATTCGATGGCCAGGCTCATGCTCGAGGACGCCTCGTCGGCGGTGGCGCGGATGACCCGGCCGGTCAGGCGAGCCTGATGGCTGCCGCTGCGGTCTTTGAGGGTAAGATCCACCCGCTCCTGGACGGGGGGAGGAAGCGCGCCCACGAGCAAGACTCCGGTTCGGCTGAGGTTCTCCGCTGCGCAGGGAAAGGACCCGCTCGGATCGTGAAGCTCCGCCTCCACGGAAACGGGAAATCGAAAGCCTCGGCGTGGAGGCTCCTCGAGGTGCCCGCTCACGATTCGTCTCCAGCGGGAAGGCTTGGGCCTTGTCTCACCCGGTGGAATGTGGTGGCCGTCATCCATGAGCGCTAGCCGTCCATCCGATCTCGACTGGCGACCCGCCTACGCCGCCCTTAGAATGGCCGCGTTTGGGTTGGTATATGGGTGCCAATGGACATAAATCTGCCGACTAATCCGGAAATCCTTAAGTTGGTCTCCCACCTCGACCAATTTCGAGGCTTTTGGGCGAGCGGGGCGGCGGTTCCGCCCGATCGCCTCGCCCGACTGCACGAAGCGACGCGGATCCAGTCGGTTGCGGCCTCCTGCCGGATCGCAGGGATTCGAGTTGCCGAGGCCGAGGTGGCGACCGTCCTCTCCGGTACGGGTGCGATGACCGCGCTCCACCTCGAGATCGCGGGATACGCAACGGCGGTCGATCGCGCGTTTCCGCACCTCGGCCCCCTCGTCACAGGCGACGAGATCGCGACGCTCAATGCCGTCGTGATGGGCAAACACGGTGACCCCCCGGCACCCAGTCCCATCCGAGACGCGCCGCTCCACCTCGAGGTGTTCGACGCCGACGGTCGCGC
>Ga0068859_100001537_pt1 | contig 23548 bp, 29 predicted proteins | sample KBSSwiS22_FD_66585 | JGI IMG/M metagenome (GOLD analysis project Ga0068859, IMG submission 66585) | Switchgrass rhizosphere microbial communities from Kellogg Biological Station, Michigan, USA - KBS Switchgrass S2-2 | ecosystem: Host-associated > Plants > Roots > Rhizosphere > Soil ...
TTAATAGTGCAGGATTTTTAACGCCTTCTAAAACAAAAGAACTACTTGATCCCTATGTTCGTGTAAAACTGGCTTCAGGAAAATTCAGTGATAAAAAATATGCTGAAGACAGGGAACATGTACTGGATTATTACAACTCACAAGGTTACAGGGATGTGGTAATTGTAGGTGATACACAGGTTTACGATATCAAGGGCAACCTGAATGTATTTTTAAAGGTAAACGAAGGCAATAAATATTATTTTGGAGATATTACGTGGAAAGGCAATACTAAATACTCTGATTCTATATTGAATGTGATACTGGGTATTAAAAAAGGCGACGTATATAATATGGAGTTGCTGAACAAGCGCCTGGGTAAACAAATATCTGCCGAAGGTGGTGATGTACAAAGTTTGTACATGGATGATGGCTATCTTTTTTACAGGATAGACCCCGTAGAAACTAAAGTATATAATGATACTATTGATTTTGAAGTAAGGATGACCGAAGGCCCGCAGGCAACTTATGGCAACATTACTATTTCGGGTAACGACAAAACAAAAGATTATGTTATCCGCCGTGAGTTAAGAACCATACCTGGTGAAAAATTCAGTCGTGCGGATATCATACGTACACAAAGAGAATTAGGACAGCTTGGATTTATCAATGCGGAAAAAATTAATCCTAACGTAGTGCCCAATGCAGACAACGGAACAGTTGACATTAACTGGGAAATTGAAGAAAAATCAGCTGACCAACTAGAATTATCTGCAGGCTTTGGCGGTGGTATAGGATTAACCGGAACATTAGGTATCACGTTCAATAACTTCTCTATAAAAAATATCGGAAAAAAATCTACCTGGGATCCTTTACCATCAGGTGACGGACAAAAATTAAGCGCAAGGGTTCAGTCTAACGGTAAAGCTTTCCGGTCTTATAATTTTTCTTTTACAGAACCATGGTTGGGTGGAAGAAAACGTAATTCATTCACCATTGGTTATTCCAATACCAAGTATGCCAATGCTTATAATCCAACAACTGGTAGTTACGATAAAGCAGCAGGCGATACTTCTTATGTAAAAACCAGCAGCTTTAGTGTATCATTAGGTAAACAACTGAAATGGCCAGACGATTATTTTAATTTGATCTATGCCCTGAATGTGCAGCAGTATAAATTGAAAAATTATGCTAACATTTTTGCCGGCCTTAGCAATGGAACTTCCACCAATGTAAGTTTAAAGATTGCACTGGTTCGTAACTCTGCAGGTCCTAATCCTATTTTCCCAACCGGTGGGTCTAACTTTATGCTGAGCGGACAATTTACCTTGCCTTATTATGCATTGGGTATTCATCCAAGCGCATCAAATCCTTATGCATTGCCTGAATTTCATAAATGGCGTTTTAATGGAGAGTGGTATGTACCTATTGGCAGGGCAAGAGGCGCAGAACATAACAAACAATTTATTTTAAAAGCAGCGGCTAAATATGGTTTTATTGGCAGGTATACTACCAAGTTACAGGTTTCGCCATTTGAGCGTTTTCAATTGGGAGATGCAGGCTTAAGTAACAGTTATGCTTTACTGGGCTATGATATTATTGCACACCGTGGTTACCCGGTTTACAATTCATCAGATCCAAAAATTAACCCCGAAAGCGTTACTTCAAACCAGTACTTTACTATTTTCAATAAATACACCATGGAGCTGCGCTATCCGTTCAGCACAAGTGCCAGCAGCACTATTTATGGATTAGCATTTTTTGAAGCAGCCAATGGATGGTATGATTTCAAGAGTTATAATCCGTTTAAATTACGTCGTTCTGCAGGTGTGGGTATGCGTTTCTTCCTGCCTATGTTTGGTTTGCTTGGATTTGACTATGGTATAGGGTTCGACAGGTACACACCCGGCGGAGGTTTAAAGGGTGCAGCTAAATTTACGTTCATGCTGGGCCAGGAACCGGAATAAAATTTTAGCTATAGGATTTGTGATTTTTGATTTACAAAAACTTGCCTATTTTTAAAGCCGTATTAAAAATTTGAAATTATGAAGAAGATACTATTTGTTGCTGCTTGCAGCTTATTACTTGCTACTGCCTCACAGGCACAGCGCTATGCAGTTATTGATTCAAAGTACATACTGGAAAAATTAACGGATTATAAAGATGCCCAGAAAAAATTAGACCAGTTCAGCGAACAATGGCAGCAGGAGATTGACCAAAAGCAGGCCCTGGTTGACAAAATGATCAAAGATTATGATGCCGAACAGGTAATGCTGAGTGATGAATTAAAAAAGAAAAGGGAAGACGAATTATACAATAAAGAGAAGGAATTACGTGACCTGCAAAAGAAACGCTTTGGTTTTGAAGGAGATCTGTTTAAAAAAAGGCAGGAATTGATAAAACCCATACAGGACAGGGTGTACAACGCCGTTCAAAAACTGGCTGTAGACAAACAATATGATTTTATATTGGATAAAAGTGAAGGAATTACCGTTATCTTTGCCGACCCAAAATTGGACAAGAGCGATGATGTGCTGAGGAACCTGGGTGTTAAATAAACCGTTAATATTTGGCTGCGGTGCAGCTAAAACTATAAAAAAACAAACTACAATAAGTAAACACAAAAAAAACAATGAAAAAATTAATTTTAGCTGGTGTAATTGCGTTATCGGCTTTGGGAGCGACTGCACAAACAAAAATCGGTTACATCAACACGGATGAGGTAATTGCTGCTATGCCTGAAACTGAAAAAGCCAATAAAGAATTACAGGAATTCCAGGAATCGCTTGTTAAACAAGGCGAAGAACTGGAAAAAGAAGCGAATGAAAAGATCAAACAATTTGGAGAAGATTCTGCTAAAATGACTCCAAGCATGAAAGAAATTAAAAGAACCGAATTGATAAAATTAGTACAAAGGGTACAAGGCTACAATCAGGAAGCACAGGACAATGCTAAACAAGCGGCACAACAAAAATTTGCCCCCATCCAGCAAAAAGCTATGGATGCAATTAAAGCAGTAGCTAAAAAGAGTGGTTATGCTTATATACTGGATGTAAACTCAGTATTAGTAGGCCCTCCGGGTGATGATATTTTACCTTTAGTTAAAAAAGAACTGGGTATTGTAGAGAAACCAGCAGTAACACCACCAGCTAAAGCGCCGGTAAAAAACGGTAACTAATTTGTGACAATATATTTTTATAAAAGCCATCTCGTTAAAGGGATGGCTTTTGTAGTTTGGTAAAGAAATGATATTTATGTTCAGGAGCATTTACATATTGATTTTAGTTATCGTAAAATAAATATTCAAACGATACTTTGTGCCACATGAGAATGGGGCCTGATTCCAATACAATTGCTGGTGAACGTAAGAAAATTTTAGATGACATAACAAAGCTTACATTCCTGGAAGAAATGAATCGAAATTTATTACGAAAAAAGACAGACACAATATTTGCGCCGATTAGAAATAAACTTAAAGAATCGCTTAAAAAAATAGCTATTGAAAACAGCTATAGTTACATTTTTGAGCTTAATACTGATGCAAAATTTCCATTGCCACTTTACGATGATATTACTGGCATTGTAATGACTAAACTCGGCTTATAGCATATTGCAGCGATTACTTATTTTTGAATTATGAACAAAGGCCCCATTGGTGTATTCGATAGCGGTTACGGCGGATTAACTGTTTTAAAAGAAATAGTAGACCAACTGCCGCAATATGATTACCTGTACTTGGGCGACAATGCCCGTGCGCCTTATGGCACCCGTAGTTTTGAAACGGTGTATCATTATACTTTAGAGTGTGTGCAATGGTTCTTTAGCCAGGGTTGTTCACTGGTGATACTGGCTTGCAATACAGCCTCTGCAAAAGCATTGCGAACCATTCAGCAAAACGACCTTCCCGGGATTGACCCCACCAAAAGAGTATTGGGTGTAATAAGACCTACCACGGAGATCATTGGTAGCTTTTCTAAAAATAAAGCGGTAGGTATTTTAGGAACCAATGGTACAGTACAATCAGGTTCTTACCCAATAGAGATTGCCAAATTTTATCCCGAACTAAAAGTTTACCAGCAAGCCTGCCCGATGTGGGTACCACTGGTAGAAAATAACGAGTACCAATCTGCCGGTGCAGATTTTTTTGTAAAAAAAGACATCAGTAAACTAATGGATCAATCCCCCGATATTGATACCATTTTATTGGCCTGTACCCATTATCCCTTACTGATGGATAAGATACAACAATTTGCTCCCCAGGGAATTACATTGCTTTCGCAGGGAAAAATTGTAGCTGATAGCCTGAAAGAATATTTAACCCGTCATCCCGAAATGGAAGCCCGGTGCAGTAAAAACGGGCAGCTTTCTTTTTTTACCACCGACTCTACTGAAGATTTTGATAACCATGCCGCTAACTTTTATGGAAAGCCAGTAAAATCAAGCCATTTGCAGCTTTAAAACATAAAAAATCTGCCATCTGCAATCAAAAATCTAAAATTTTACCCTACCTTCGCCGTCCTTTCACAAGCACAGGGATGGTGCCCTGATGTAAGTTGTAGAAAAATCATTTTGTAAAGGAAAAAATTTAAAACAATGCCAGGTAAAAAAAGAACGTATCAGCCCCATAAACGCCGTAGAAAATCAGTGCACGGTTTCCGTAAGCGTATGGAAAGCGCTAACGGACGTAAAGTTTTAGCAAGCCGCAGAAAGAAAGGACGCCATAAACTTACTGTTTCCAGCGAACGTGGTGATAAAAAATAAGATAACGGTTTCTTAAAAAGAATCCGGCTAAAATAAATCAGTCCTGCTTTTCGGCAGGACTTTTTAATTTTGAACTATTGGAACAACAACAACAACGATATACCTTAGGCAAAAGCGACAAGCTTAAAAGCACCAAAGCCATTGAACAATTGTTCAAAGAAGGTAAATCGTTTTCTGCTTTCCCTTTTCGTGTCTTGTACCTGGAAGCTCTCCACCCGGAGTCCCGTGGACCAGCTTCCAGCCCTTTACAAACCACTGCAAAATACACGGAAGCTGGTCCACAGGACTCCTCACGGAGAGCTTCCGGATACTTGCAAACAGCCTTCAGCGTTAGCAAAAAACATTTTAAAAAAGCCGTTGACAGAAACCGTATCAAAAGATTAATGAGAGAAGCCTGGCGCCTGCAAAAAAATGTTTTGGCAAGCAAGATAAACGGCAACAATAAAAACTTAAAAGTGTTTATCATTTACACCGGCAATGAGTTACCGGAATATGATTTAGTTGTTGAAAAAACAGCAACAGTAATAAAAAGATTGATAAAGATCTGCAATGAAACAACTGTTACAAATACTTAGTTTTCCATTTATAGTTTTAATAAAATTATATCAATGGATCATTTCCCCTTGGTTGGGAAATAAGTGCCGCTATACACCCACCTGTTCGCATTATGGCATTCAAGCATTAAAAAAATACGGACCAATAAAAGGTTTGTGGTTAACTATTAAACGTATTTCAAGATGCCATCCCTGGGGCGGACATGGCTATGACCCGGTGCCATAAAAACAAAATCCCGGCTATCCCTTATATCAATGTCATCCGTGTTCCAGCGGTTTCTTTTTTCTTCTTCTTATAAAAAACCAGGTAAGCCCGCCCAATGCAGCAATTCCTGTAGCTATCAGCAAATCTATCTTAGTATAATGTTTACGTTTAGCAGCCCTGGCATCAGCAATCAATTGTTTGTTGGCAATACTATCGGTGTTTCCCTCATTTAAAATTTCGTTGGCATTGGAAAGTTCTTTACGGGAGTAATAAATTGAATCCTCTTTTACTGCATTAAGTAGTACAACATAATCAGGCGAATAATAATTATGAAAATGAATGGTGTCGGTAGATTTTTTAGTGATCGTATTTACACCCCAAAAAGAATAGGAATAAGGAGCGCCATGGCTTGCAGACATGTAAAAAGAAGAATCAGTTGTAACAGCATCAGCATTAGCAGCATTTTCCATGGCCCAGTAAAAAATATAATTGGGAATATTTTTTATTCCCTGGAAACTGATCCTGCTGTCATGCATTGCCGCTTTTCCGGGTGTATCAGCAAGCAGGCAGGTGCAACTAAAACAAGCGGCAATAAGCGTAATGATCTTTTTATACATCCATATTATTTGTTACAAGGTATTATAAAACTAAAAAAGCTGCAACATTAGTTACAGCTTTTAATAAAGTAATTATTGAGATAGTTTATGCTCCAAAACGCTCAGCCACCTTGCTCCAGTTAACCACATTCCAGAATGCAGCTAAATAATCTGCACGGCGGTTCTGGTATTTCAGGTAATAAGCATGTTCCCAAACATCGCATCCTAAAATTGGAGTGCCTTTTACATCAGCAATTTCCATTAACGGATTATCCTGGTTAGGAGTAGAAGAAATTTCCAATTTACCATCTTTAACGATCAGCCATGCCCAGCCACTTCCAAACCTCGTCATACCTGCGGCTGCAAATTTTTCTTTAAATGCATCAAAGCTTCCAAAAGCAGCATTGATGGCATCAGCTAATTTTCCGGAAGGAGCGCCGCCAGCTTTAGGTGCAAGGCTTTCCCAAAAAAAGCTGTGGTTCCAGTGCCCGCCTCCATTATTGCGAACTGCAGGTGATATTGAACCGGCATTCTTAACCAGGTCTTCTAAACTTTTGTTTTCATGTTCTGTGCCTGCAATGGCTTTGTTTAAATTATCAACGTAAGCCTGGTGATGCTTGCCGTGATGTATTTGCATAGTAGTAGTGTCGATATGTGGCTCCAGTGCTTCGTGTGCGTAAGGCAGAGCCGGTAATGTAAATGCCATAGAATTAAATTTTTATGATTCTGTTATGAAATATAGAGTCACAAATTTACGTTATTGGTTTCCGATTCAATTATAAAATGAAAGAAATTGTAATATTGCTGGTTACGTTTTTGGGAATTTGTAAAGGGTTTACACAAAGCCCTTCAGGCAATATTGCGTCCGACAGTTTAAGCATGGCAGCAAAAAAAGCAGTTACAGATTCTTTGCCGGCAAAAGAAAAGACCACCGTTAGGTTATTCCCCAATCCTGTAAAAAACAAAGCAGAGCTGGAAGTAAAAGGATTTGAACCCGGGCTGGTACAATTGCAGTTGCTTGATATGAACGGTAAAAAAATAAGGGACGATCAGCGTTTACTGGTAAGCGGCAATGAAAATATCGTACTCATGTTTTCTTTGCAGCCGGGCATTTACTTTATCCTGGTAAAACAAAAGGATAAAGTGGTGAGAAAGAAAATGGTGGTGCAATAACCTATCTCCGCTCCTTAAAAAAATCAGTCATTAACCTCGAACAATCTTCTTTTAAAATGCCACCTACCAATTCTGTTTTAGGATGAAACGGGTTATTGGTTCCGGTAGATCTCCGGTAACTGTTCTTTTCATCAGCAGCACCATAAACGATCTTTCCAATTTTACTCCAGTATAAAGCGCCGCTGCACATGAGGCAGGGCTCAAGGGTAACGTATAAGGTTGCCTCAGGCAAATACTTACTACCTAAAAAATTAAAGGCAGTGGTAAGAGCTAATATCTCTGCATGGGCAGTACTGTCATTCAACAATTCCACCTGGTTGTGAGCACGGGCAATAATTTTATCCTGCATTACAACAATGGCACCCACAGGTACTTCTCCTGCCTCAAAAGCTTTTTGGGCTTCTTTAAGGGCTTGCTGCATGTATTGCTCGTCTGTCATATTGTTGCTTTTACTACCTTGCTGCAAATTTAGTTGTAATGGCAAACATAAATCAACTTTCGGCAATGCGCCAATATTTTGAAACTGGTGTTACCAAACCGTATGTCTTTCGTAAGGAGCAACTGCAAAAACTAAGAACCGCTTTATTAAAATATGAATCCGCATTTCATGCGGCACTATACACCGACCTGAAGAAAAGCCCCGAAGAATGCTGGGTAACTGAAACCGGTTTTTTATTGAGTGAAATAAATGCCACACTAAAGAATTTAAAAACATGGATGGCCGATGATTTAGTATCAACCAATTTACTCAACGTTCCTTCTGCAAGTTTTGTGATGAAAGAACCGTTAGGCGTGGTATTGATCATTGGTCCATGGAATTATCCTTTGCAATTATTATTTACACCATTGGTAGGCGCCATAGCAGCGGGAAATTGTTGTGTATTGAAGGCTTCTGAATTTGCGCCGGCTACTGGTGCAGTAATGCAACAATTAATTGCAGAAGCTTTTGCACCCGAATATATTTTATTTACCGAAGGTGATGGCGCTACAGTGATTCCCGAGATGATGAACAACTTTAGTTTTGACCATGTGTTTTATACCGGTAGTACCGCAGTAGGTAAAATAATTTATAAAATGGCAGCGGAAAGATTGGTGCCTGTTACTTTGGAATTGGGTGGTAAAAGCCCGTGCGTTGTAGAAAGCGATGCCAACATAAAAGTTGCTGCCAAAAGAATTGCCATGACAAAATATAGCAACGCCGGGCAAATGTGCGTAGCGCCGGATTATGTGCTGGTGCATGAGAGCAAAAAAGATGAACTGGTAGCAACATTAAAAACAACGATCCATAAATTCTTTGGCGACAGGGCAGAAGAAAATTATAACTATGGCAAGATCATTAACGAAAGACAGTTTAACCGACTGGTAAATTATTTATCGCAGGGAAATATTTTGCATGGTGGCAGAACAGACAAAAGCAAATTATTTATTGAGCCAACGGTAATGGATAACGTTAATTTGAATTCAGCTATTATGAAAGATGAAATATTCGGACCTATATTACCCGTCATTGCTTTTAGCACAAAAGAAGAAGCACTGAAAATAATTGATCAAAATAAAAACCCCCTGGCCTTTTATATTTTTACTTCCAGCAATGCTAAGGAAAAAGACTGGTTGAACAGTGTGGCTTTTGGCGGCGGCTGTGTAAATAATACCAGCTGGCATTTAACCAATCACTATTTACCTTTTGGCGGCAGGGGTTTTAGCGGAACAGGCAACTACCATGGTAAGAATTCTTTTGATACTTTCAGCCATAAAAAAGCAGTGATGAAAACGCCAACATGGTTTGATCCCTCAATAAAATACCCACCATTCAAAGGAAAGTTGAAATTGTTTAAATGGGTGATCAGGTAAAGTTTTCCCACGAAGCCGGTAAGTTCACAAAGAAAATCTTTGCGTTCTTTGTGCCTTAGTGGGAAAAATAAAAATAATCAAGCAACCATTTATGCTATAAAATTCGTCTACACCGTATTATATAACTTTTCACTAAAATGCAAGGATCACGAGAGCTTTCTTTGTGCTCCTTGCGCCTTTGTGGGACAAACAAAAAAATATGACAGAAAACGAATTAGCAACAATTGCCGTAGACATTTGTTTTAAAATTCACTCTACCCTTGGCCCCGGTTTATTAGAAAGCGTTTATGAATCGGCATTTGTTTATGAATTGAAAAAGCAAGGCATCCCTTATTTGCGCCAACCCGAAATTCCAGTTTTTTATGAAGATGACTATTTGGATGTTGGCTTTAGAGCAGACATTATTATGGGTGCAAAATTATTGATCGAACTTAAGTCTGTTGAACATTTAGAAAAAGTACATCACAAAACAGTTTTAACCTATTTAAAACTTTCAGAAATAAAACTGGCATTACTTGTTAACTTTAATGTCAATCTTATCAGGGAAGGAATCCATAGGAAAATTAATGGAGAGCTTATTTAATTATTTTCCTTTGTGTTCTTAGCGCCTTAGTTAGATAAAATAAAAAAATGCAAATAAAAAAACGATATGCTAAACTTAAGAAGACCTTAATTGTTCTTTTAGTATTGATAGCAACGTTTTTTATTTACGTAGAAATTGCAAACAAAAATTCAAAAGATATGACGTACCGACAAAAAGTACTAAAAGCAGTTTACCCCGCATTGATGTGGTGGACAAAACTAAGAGGAAAAAATACAAAGGCATTATCGGGTATCAAGGAACCGCCGGTTTCTTTTTATGCACAAAAAGCAGTTTTGATAAATGGCGATACACTTGACTTCGCCAATTTAAAAGGAAAGAAAGTGCTTTTAGTAAATACCGCCAGCGATTGCGGCTATACTAATCAATATGATGATTTACAAAAATTAGCAGAAGAATATAAAGATAAACTGGCGGTGCTTGGTTTTCCTGCTAACGACTTTAAAGAACAGGAAAAAGGAACTGATGAAGAAATTGCAACATTCTGCAGGGCCAATTTTGGCGTAACTTTTCCTTTGATGAAAAAAAGTACCGTTATAAAATCAGTGGAACAAAATCCCGTTTTTCAATGGCTTACTGATTCATCCAAAAACGGATGGAACAATAAAATACCCAGCTGGAATTTTTCTAAATACCTGGTTAGTGAAAAGGGCATACTAACTAATTATTTTGATCCTTCTGTTTCGCCATTGAGTGAAACAGTTAAAAAAGCCATTGAAGAAAAATAATTATGAATTATAACGATATTATTGGAACAGTTGGTGTGGGGCTGATACTGCTGGCTTATTTCTGCAATACCTTTGGCTGGATCAATGGAAAAAGTAAACTATTTTTTTTGCTGAACATTGCCGGGGGAGGCCTCGCTTCTTATGCTTCCCTGCTAATTAATTACTGGCCTTTTGTGATTTTAGAAGGCACATGGTTTTTAGTTTCGGTGATTGGGCTGGTGAAAAATTTTAGATGACAGTTAAGTTACCGGGCATTTTTCGTGATAGTTGATCAGCTCAATAGGTGTTTTCTCAAATTGATAACCCTGGTATTTCATTGCAATCTCATCCAGCACAGCATCAATTTCTTCCACCGTTTCAAGCGTAACTAATTTTAAACGATAATCTTTAATACCCGGCATACCTTTTAAATAATTGGTGTAATGACGGCGCATTTCAAAGATGCCCACTTTAGGGCCTTTCCATTCAAATGATTTATGCAAATGTTTTTTACAAACTGCCACACGGTCTTCAATAGTTGGAGGAGCTGCATGTTCTCCCGTTTGTACAAAATGTTTTATTTCATTAAATATCCAGGGGTAACCAATAGCAGCACGACCAATCATGATGCCATCCACACCATACCTGTTTTTATACTCTAAAGCTTTTTCCGGGCTGTCAATATCACCATTACCAAAAATAGGAATGGTGATGCGTGGGTTTTCTTTTACTTTAGCGATCAATGTCCAATCCGCTTCGCCCTTGTACATCTGTGCCCTCGTGCGCCCATGAATAGCCAAAGCTTTGATGCCAACATCCTGCAAACGTTCTGCCACTTCTTCAATATTGCGGTTATTATCATCCCAGCCTAACCTTGTTTTAACGGTTACGGGTAACGTAGTTGATTTTACAACAGCATCGGTTAGCCGAACCATCAGATCAACATCTTTTAACACACCGGCTCCGGCGCCTCTTAAGGCTACTTTTTTTACCGGGCAACCAAAGTTGATGTCCAGCAGATCAGGATTGGTAACATCCACAATTTTTGCAGCCATCGACAAACTATCTTCATCGCCACCAAAAATTTGTATGCCTACAGGTTTTTCGTAATCAAAGATGTCTAACTTTTTCCGGCTCTTAATAGCATCACGTATCAAACCTTCGCTGCTGATAAATTCGGTGTACATCAGGTCGGCACCATGGTCCTTGCATACGGCACGAAATGGCGGATCGCTTACATCTTCCATGGGTGCAAGTAATAAAGGAAAATCAGGTAAATTAATATGGTCGCCTATTTTTATCATGTATCATTTATTATTTTAGTACAGATTTTTAAAGATCCGGAATCTGCATAATGCTAAGGAAATGTTTTTAAAATGGAATCTCCGGGATTTTTCTACCTAAACTGGTGATTACCAATTATCATCTATTTCTTCCTTGTTTCCGTGCCTCTGTGGCAATTCCGTATTTTTGCTGCAAATTTACAACTTATATCTTCAAACCATGGCGCATATAGCAACAAAGCGGTTCAGTTACTGGGGGCAATTGGGTGTTTTATTTGGATTTGCAGGCGTAGGCATTATAGTTGGTGCTTTAGTAAGCCTTATACCTTTATTGGGCACAATTGATCTTAGTAAAGGCGCCAGCGGTTTATCTCCCGATTTCATTTTTAAACCTGAAAATGCAAATGCCGTTCGTTTAATGCAATTTTTGGCCACCTTATTCATGTTTTTTTTGCCGGCATTTTTTTATGCAAAGCTTTGCCATAAAAATGCGCTGCAACATTTAGGCTTTATTAAAATGCCCAGTCTTATACAATTGATATTGATAGTTGGAATTGTGTTTTTTGCTTTATTCATTGTGGGTGCTTTAGCAGAATTGTGGAAGCTGGTGCCATTTCCTAAAAACTGGCAACAACATTTTAAAACAGCAGAGGATGATTATAATAAACAAATACAGGTGATGGCCCGCATGAACGGAGTGGGAGATTACATTGTATCCCTTTTTATTGTTGCTCTTTTGCCTGCGATATTTGAAGAAACTATTTTCAGGGGAGCGTTGCAAAATTTATTATCCCGCTGGCTAAAAGCTCCAGTTTGGGCAATTGTAATTACCGCCATTATATTTAGTGCCATACATGGTTCTTATGATGGATTTGTGCCAAGATTTATGTTAGGTTTTATTTTAGGCTGGCTGTTTTACCGTACAGGAAATATCTGGGTAAACATTGCAGCGCATTTTATTAATAATGCCATTGGTATAACCACAATATATTATTTCTCTAAACCTGGCAAACCAACAGATCTTTCTAAACTTGACGATAGTTTTCCTATATGGATGGGCGCAATGGGTGTGATAGCCGTAATAGGATTATTAATTGTTTTTGATAAGGTAAGCAAAAAAGAAATTAATCGCCCCGGCCAGGAAACTTTACTGCCGGGTTATATTAATCCCAACAACCCATTCATAACCGAGATAGATGAGATCGGTAAACAAAACCAGGCATAAATTCTATGGCATTAAATGTAGCTACGCTTAAAACCCGTTCTTTAACTGCAGTTGTTTTTGTAGCAGTGATGCTTACAGGATTGCTGTGGAATTTTTGGAGCTTTTTGATCTTGTTCACCATTATACATTTTGGTTGCTGGTATGAATTTATAAAATTGATGAAGAAGATTTATGGTGAAAAATATTTGTTGTATTGTTTATTGGGAGTTGTTTATATAACGATGCCAGTATTGATGATGATTGATATGAGAAGGATCTGGAGTGATTTTGACGGATTTAAAACACTTACAGATTTTGGAAATACCATACCAGTTGCAATTATTTTTTCCATCTGGATCAATGATACCATGGCTTACATCGTTGGTTCATTAATTGGTAAAACTCCGTTCTCTAAAATATCCCCTAAAAAAACCTGGGAGGGAACAATTGGCGGAGCAATATTGGCGGTACTAGTTATTGGTTTTTTATTTCCATTATTGGCAGACAAATATTTTTATCCTGTTTCTTACCATAAAGTTTGGTTTATTATTGCAGCTCTCTGCGCCATCTTTGGCACCACCGGTGATTTGTTTGAAAGTAAACTCAAACGCATGGCCAATGTAAAAGACAGCGGCAGTATAATGCCCGGCCACGGCGGCTTTTTAGATCGCTTTGACAGTTTATTATTTGCTGCACCTGCGGTTTGGATTTATGTAAGACTTTTTGTTACGGGTTAAAATGTTACGGGTTACGAGTTATTTGATTGTTGGTTTGATAATAAATGTCTTAGTTTTCGCTAACAATCAAATAACTCGTAACTCGCCTAACTCGTAACCTTTTAAACCTCTAAACTCTTTATCTTTGCAGCTCAATTCAACTGAATGACTATTCACAGAGAGGGATATAAATCCATTGCCGTAGGTACCTTGATCTTTGGCGCTATCAATTTTGCAACCTTGTATTTTTTCAGCGCCTCTTTACCCATTTTATGCTGGATCGTATTTTTTGTCACATTGTTTTTATTGCTGTTCTTAATTTCTTTTTTCCGCATACCGGCAAGAAAACTGACTAGTGGTGATAACCTGGTGGTTTGCCCGGCAGATGGTAAAGTAGTGGTAATTGAAGAAGTAGTGGATGTGGAATATTTTAACACTAAACGCCTGCAGGTTTCCGTTTTTATGAGCCCTGCCAATGTGCATGTTAACCGCAACCCCATCAGTGGCGAAGTAGTATATAGCAAATATCATAAAGGCAAATACCTGGTAGCCTGGAACCCCAAATCATCTACCGAAAACGAAAGGCATAGCGTGGTGATTAAAAAAGACAATACTGAGGTTTTGGTGAAACAAATTGCGGGAGCACTTGCCAAGCGCATTGTAAATTACCTGCAGGTGGGCCAAAAGGTAGAACAGACTGAAGAAATGGGCTTTATTAAATTTGGCAGCCGGGTAGATTTGCTGTTGCCGGTGGGTACTAAAATAAATGTGGAGCTGAACCAGGTGGTACAAGGTGGTGTAACAGTAATTGCTACCTTATAAAACTCCCTCTGCGACATTTGCTCCAAAAGAGTTCTGCGGATGGGAGCTTTTTAACAGTTAAGGATTGGCAATTTGCCCAATCTGCACTACATTTACAGAGATTAATCAAATAAACTAATATGAAAAAAGTATTGTTATTAGCTACAGCGGTTTTATTAGTATCAGGTATTGCTTTTGCCGATAATGGTAAAAAGAAATCAAAGAAATGTGCTAAAGGAAAAACTTGCTGCACCAAATCTACTGCTGGTAAATCTTGCTGCAAAGACAAGAAAACCGCTTCTATGTAATTGTCCCAAGGACGCTTGCGAGCTATCTAAATTATTTCCAACCTCTCCAAAACAGGGAGGTTTTTTTATTTATACTCCCTTGCTCTGATTATTCCGAAATTAAATATTTTATAACATTGGTAAAGACACCCGCTTACGTTACAATAAAGCGGGAATAGCTGAGCAAGTGAGTATATCTAAACTAAAACAAATCTTCCAGCTCTTTTAAATGATACACTGTATAGGTAGGTTGTATAGCTGTTGTAGCATTGATATGATTTACAAATACAGAATCCATTCCGGCATTGATAGCGCCTTGTATATCTGCTTCCAGGTTATCACCTATCATAATACTTTCTTTTAATGCAGCACCGGCTTTATGCATTGCGTATTCGAAAATTTCTTTTTTAGGTTTAAGGCTGTTGCTGGTTTCGGAAGTGATCATGTGCGTAAAATATTTTGTAAGCCCGCTGTTATTGATCTTACTCCACTGCGTTTTTTCAAAACCATTGGTGATCAGGTGCAGCACATATTTTTTTTCTAAAAGATAATCCAGCAATTCAACCGTATAAGGAAACAATATTTTTTTTGTGGGCAGCAGTTCTAAAAACTTTGCACTTAGATCCCTGGATAATTTTTCATCGCCTATTTTAAAATCGAGTAATGTACGCCACATTCTTTTCCATTTCAGGTCATCAGCGCTGATCAGTCCCTGGTGATATTTATCCCACAAAATTTCATTATGGTATAAATATTTCCTGTAAAAATCTTCAAATGGTGCCGCCACCCTGTTATCTAATTCAAATAAAGCATACAGATCGGTGAGTGTAGCTTTTGCATTAGCATCAAAATCCCATAAGGTATGGTCGAGATCAAAAAAAAGGTGTTTATACTTCATTACCAATTGTAGCTTTACGATTGTAGATTTGCAAAGAAAAGCGAAATATTTAATAATTAAACATGAACGTTATAATCACCGGCGCTTCAAAAGGAATTGGCAAAGCCATTGCCACCATTTTTGCAGCCAATGGATACAATTTGTATTTATGCAGCCGCAACGAAGTGGCTTTGTATAAAGCAATGGAAGAACTGCAAACCAGGTTTCCATCGGTTACCATAAAAGCAAAAGCATTTGATTTGAGTACACAGGCAAAGGATTTTGGAAACTGGATACTGGATGCTGGCATTGTGCCGGATATTTTAGTGAATAATGCCGGCTTGTTTGAGCCAGGCAGTGTTTACAATGAACCAGAAGGCGTATTGGAAAATCAAATGGCAACAAATTTATACAGTGCTTATCATCTTACCAGGGTATTATTGCCAAAGATGATGGACCCTTCGGTAAACTCAGGGCGCCACATATTTAATATCTGTTCCATCGCATCATTATATGCCTACAAAAATGGTGGTGCATACAGCATCAGCAAATTTGCTATGGATGGCTTTAATAAAAATTTAAGGGAAGAGATGAAAGCATTTGGAATAAAAGTTACTGCAATTTATCCCGGTGCTGTGTTCACTGATTCGTGGGGCGATTTTGATAACAGCAAAAACAGGATCATGGAAGCTGATGATGTGGCTAAAATGGTGTACGCCGCCTCGCAACTGAGCGCTGCCGCCTGCGTGGAAGAAATCGTAATGCGCCCTCAACTGGGAGACCTGTAACAGGAAAATGGCCCGCAGATTGCGCAGATTTCGCTGATTGAAATGCAATTGTGTTTTTTCTGCGACATCTGCGCAATCAGCGGGCAAACTAATCTGCGGGTAACCTAACTATTAACAGTTCTTTAAAACCATTAATGTTAATTGGTAAGTAACAACTGTTTTTATGAGCTAAATTTGTGTTCTTCAATTATGAAATCAGTTGTACAAAAATTAACTTTACTGCTTTTATTATCCGGTGCCAGGTTTGCCATCGCACAGGTAAAATTTTCTGCCAGCGTTTCATCTTCCCAAATAAGTAAAAATGAATTTGTTCAGTTAAAACTTACTGTTGAAAATGCCAGGGCGGTTCAGCACATTACTCCGCCAGACTTAAAAAATTTTGTACTGGTAAGCGGTCCCAACCAGGAAAGTGGTATGACGATGATCAATAATGATGTGAAGCAGTTTGTTGCATTAAGTTATGTGTTAAAACCAAAATCGCCGGGCAATTTCACTATTGGCGCTGCTACGGCAAGAGCAGATGGAAAAGATTTCAGGAGTAACCCTGTTACAGTGAAAGTAACTAATGCCACTGCTCCTAATAATTCTGGAGGCAGTAGTTTTAATTCACCATTTGCTGGTATGGATCCGTTTGGAGATGCAGCAGCCGAAACACCTTTAAGAGATAATGTTTTAAAGAAAGGTGAAAATGCTGCAGACAAAGTGAACAAAAATATGTTTGTAAAAGCAGACCTTGATAAAACCTCCTGTTATATTGGTGAACCGGTTATAGCTACCTATAAGCTGTACACGAGATTAAAAAGTGAAAGCAACCTGGTGAAAAATCCATCCTTCAACGGTTTCTCAGTAATTGATCTGCCCCAGCCGGATAACATGAATTACAAGATTGAAAAAGTAAACGGCAGGGAATATAATGTGTATGTGATCCGTAAAGTGCAGTTATACCCTTTACAATCGGGCAAACTGGAACTGGAGCCTGCAGAAGTAGAAAACAATGTGAACTTTATTAAAGAAGAATATGCCAGTAAACAGCATAGTTTAATGGGCGATGTGTTCAGGGAATTTGAAGAAGCCGCCATTCCTGCAGAAGGAATAGAAAACCATAAAGTAACCCTGCAAAGCCAGCCGGCAGTTGTTATGGTAAAACCATTACCCGATGCCAATGTACCCACTGCTTTTAAAGGAGCTGTGGGCAATTTTTCAATTCAGGCCGCGTTAGAAAAAAATAATTTTACTACAGATGATGCCGGTAAATTAAGAGTGGTCATTAGCGGGGAGGGCAACCTGCAATTGGTAAACTCACCGGAAATACAATGGCCCCAGGGTTTTGAAGCTTTTGAACCTTCAGCCGCAGATGATTTTTCAAAAACAACGGTACCGGTTAGTGGCAGAAAAATAATTGATTATTCTTTTACTATTGCTGCGCCCGGTAACTATAGCATACCTGCCATAAAGTTTAGTTATTTTGATGCAAAAGATGGTAAGTATAAAACTGATTCCACAAAACCTATTGCTTTTACCGTTGCAAAAGGAACAGGAAAAAAAGTGCACCCGGTAGTTGCAGATGCCACGCCGGAGAACAATAATTTTTTAAACAGCTTTATCGGCAACAGGAGATTGGTAATAAGTACAGTAGCCGTACTGATCATATGCGGACTTATTTTTTGGCTGAAACGGGATACTAAAAAAGAAGCTGCCCTTTTAAAAGAGCAAAGCAAAGCAGCAGAACGAAAAGCGGCTGAACAGGAAATTGCAGCAGCTATGATAGTGGAAGAAAAGAACTGGTTAGAAAAAGCAGCAGAACTACTGCATGGAAATGACAGTGCCGCCTTTTATAATGAATTGAATTTTGCATTAAAGAATTATCTCTCCGAAAAATTAAAACTTCCTATTGGAACCATTAATAAAAAGAACATTAATGAAGAGCTGGATAAAAAGAATATCACAGTTAACACAGCAGTACAACTACAACAACTAATGAATGATATTGAACTGCAGTTATATACTCCCTTTGCAGAAAAAGATAAGATGGAAGAATTGTATAATAACACCGCGGATATAATTCAGCTACTGGATACTTATAAGGTTTAATCTTCGGTAAACTTATAACCAATACCTCTTACGGAATGAAAATGCTTTGGGTTGCGGCTGTCGTCTTCAAAATACTTACGAAAGTTGAGGATGAAATTATCAATGGTTCTTGTGGTAGGATAAACATTGTAACCCCAAACAGCCTGCAATATTTTTTCACGGGTTACCACTTCATTTTTATTTTCGATAAGCAGTTTTAAAAGCATCGCTTCCTTTTTGGTTAGCGGAATTTTTTGTTTGGTTTTTGAAAAACCTTCCAACCCTTTAAAATCAATTTTGTTTTCGCCAAACTGGTACACTTCCGGTAAAGGCTCTTTGGAGTTCAGCCGCTCACTTTTTTTAATGAGCTTGCTAACCCTTAACAATAACTCTTCTAAATTAAACGGTTTGGTAAGATAATCATCAGCACCTTTTTTCAATCCAAGAATTCTGTCTGCACTGCTGCTTTTAGCACTTAAAATTAAAATAGGAATATCGGGATTTTGCAGGCGGATGGTTTCACAAACAGTAAACCCATCTATTTCCGGTAACATTACATCCAGTATGATCAAATTAAAATATTCCTGCTGTACTACTTTTAATGCTTCGGCACCATCATAAACACCAGTCACTTCATAGCCTTCTAATTCAAGGTTAAGCTTTAGTGCTTCATGAAGGTTTTCTTCATCTTCCACCAGCAGTATCGAGAATTTTTTATCCAATGGTTAATTTTTTTGAACAGATGAATGCAAGGTAATTGTAAAAATACTTCCCGAAGGAAAATTATCTGTCACAGAAATGTTAGCATTATGCTGGCGCAATATTCTTTCAGTAAGGTAAAGCCCAAGCCCGGTGCCCTTAGCGCCTTTTGTTGCAGCATTACCCACCCGGTAAAATTTATTGAATATTTTTTTCTTCTCTTCATCTGCAATGCCCTTGCCTTCATCTTTTACCTGCAGTGTAATATTGTTGGCTGCTTCTGTTAATACCACTGTAACAGGCGTTTCTTTTGGTGCATATTTAACAGCATTCTCCACCAGGTTGTTTACAGCCACCTGTAATAATAATTGATCACCATCTGTAAATATTTCCTGCTGCAGCGAAGTGATGATGCTGCGTTGCGGATAACGGGTAATAAAATCCTGTATACAGGTTGTTACCAGCTCACTTACATTTATTTCTTCATTGCTAATGCGGAAACCACTGGATTCTATTTGAGAAGATAGCAACATATTATTGCATAATGAGTTCAGGCGGTTCGCTTCCTGCAGGGTGGTTTGTATCAAGCGTTGTTGCTGCGATTCTTCTAATTTTCTTTTTTGTAAAGTTTCCAGGTTTAATTTAGTAACAGCAATAGGTGTTTTTAATTCATGCGTAAGCGCCATCATAAAATTTTGCTGTTCGATACTGGATTTTAATTGCCGCCGCACTGCCCTGAAAACAAATACGGCACCTGCAACGATCAGTAAGAAAAAAGTAGCGCCTTCTCCAATATATTGTGCTGTTTTTCTTTTTTGTATTTCTTGTATCTTATCTGCCTGCACCTGGTATTGCGGCTGGCCAGGGTTTAATTGCCGCAATTCAAACATCGTCATTTGTTCGTTCTGCCTGTTTAATGAGATGAACCACCATACTAATGCCGCAACAATATAAGCCAGTAAAAACCAGTAGACGAAAAAGACGAAACGAATTTTTTTTGTTTTGTTGGGCATAAAATAATAAAAGATATACAAAAGCTGAAGCTATCCCGGTAAAATATATGAGCAGCAATTTAACAATGATACCATTTAACAGTGTAACGCTATCGAAAGAATGGAATGCATAGCATACATCAATTCCTCACATCCAAACCCCAGCTCAATTTATTCCTCAGTGTTTGCAAAAAATTATTTTCATTAAGCCGGATAAGGTTGAGACCAAATTCTTCTTTTCTTACTGCCAGTTGAATTTCTTTGGTAACAAATTCCCTGCGGCTGTCGAGCGTACATAAAAAACCATCTGTACGGCCTTCCACTTCAAAAGAAATAATATTGGTATCCGGCACCACGATGGGGCGTATGTTAAGGTTATGTGGTGCTACCGGCGTTATCACAAAACTGCCACTATCAGGAAAAACCACCGGGCCATTACAACTGAGTGAATACCCTGTTGAACCGGTTGGCGTGGCCACAATCAATCCATCGGCCCAGTAAGTATTTAAAAATTCTCCATTCAGATAGGTGTGTATCTTGATCATGGAAGAAGAATCTTTTTTCAATAAAGTAAATTCATTAAGTGCATAAGGCACGTTGCCAAACAAAGGCACATTAGCATCTAAATGCAGCATGGTTCTTTTATCAATTACATAGGTATGATCAACCAGTGCTTCCACAGCAACCTGTAATTCTCCTTTACCAAGATTGGCTAAAAAGCCCAACCTGCCATAGTTGATCCCTAAAACCGGTGTGCCTTTATCACGAACCAGCGTTACAGTATCCAATAAGGTACCATCGCCGCCAAGGCTGATAATGCAGTCAATAGAATCATCTAAATCAGCAGAAGAATTAAAAGTTGAATATTTTGTTTTCAGGTTAACGGCTGAATAAAAACTATTAAAAAAATCCTGGAAAAATACAGGCTCCACGCTATGCTTTTCAAGCTCCTGCAATAGAAGGTTGATCTCCTTATGCTGGTTTTCTTCTAAACCCCTGCTGTAGATTGCTATTTTCATAAAATAAAATTGAGCTAAAAAATATTTTAGCTATACTAAAATCCGCTTTGTGTATGTAAAAATAACCCCTTTTGGTTTAATTGGTTAAAACTGTATTCAATACGGAGGTTTACATCATAAAAGGTGAGGATGTCTATACCAAAGCCGCCCGTGTACAGCAGCCTGTTATTCAGGTTGGTGGCAAATTCTTTTTTATTATACTCATAGCCCACGTCGGCATAGGTTTTTGCAAAAAAAGTAAAAGGAATATAGGGGAGTGATTTTATCTTGAAAGGCAGTGGTATTTTAAACTCCACTATTTTCTTTTTTAAGGTGGATTTAATTAATCCGGTTACGGTGCCATCAATTACAAGGTATTCCAACCCACGTAAATAACTATCGCCATAGCCTAATCCTTTCTGGTTGATGTAGGCTTGCCGTAAGGGTAAAATAAGCCTGCTGCTCAATTGAATGCTGCTGTACCATTTTTTGCCCAGGTCGTAGTATTTGTTGTAACCAGCTTCCAGCGTTAATGCATTAATACCGCCGGTAAAACCAATGCCTCTTTTAGAGGCACCAATAAATGCCGTTTTGCCTTTTGTGGCATACAACACATTATTTACATTGGCATATTGATAAGTATAAGTAAGGTCGAAAATATTTGCCGCTACTTTACCGTCGCCCAAATAATTGGGATTGTATTTGGGCGAAGCAATACTATCTGTTACGATTATACGATAAAAACCTGCATTAAAGAAATGCTTGTTAAAAAATCCCCTGCGTATGGCATAGCCGGCTGTAGCATAAAAAGTACTGCCAACAAATTGGGTTCTTAATGAATCAGAAGTATAAAACAACAGGCTGTCGGTATAAGTGGTTTTATAAGCAATTTCTTTTTTTTGAGAATAACCGGCGCTTACTACAAAACCTTCGGTTAATTTAGAATTACTGTAAGGCGCATTATAGCTGAAAGAAAAATCCCTGCTGAAACCGGTGAGAAAAAAAAGGCGTAGCTGGTCTCTTCTTCCACTTAAATTATAGTCCACAAACTTTAAACCATAGTTCACCCGTTTTAAACTGGCATTGTAAGTTTTTATCCATTCATTAAAATTCCTGTCTACCGGTTTAAACTGCGGCACAGGATAAATATACCAGCGCTCTCTTACTGTTACAATCACTATTACGTCATAAGCCGAAACCATGGACAGGTCAAATTTTACTTCTGTAAATAAAGTGGTATTATAAACCTGGTGCCGGGCCTGTTCCAATTGTTGATTAAGTGATGCGATTACAATAGAGTCTCCTTTTTTAAACTGGATCTCACGCAATATGAGATACTCTTTGGTGATTTTGTTGCCCTTTACAACAATGTCTTTTACATGAAGCCTGGCCGAAGAATCCTGGAACTGCATTACCGCAGTACCAGAAAGTGCATTGTTTTGATTTTGTGATTTTGCAAATGAACAGGACAGCAACAGCAAGGCACAATACAATATTTTTTTGTGGCTCGGCATTGCTTCGTTACTTCATAATAAAATGGTGAGGCGTAAAAATAAATGATATTGGGGAAATTGGGCAGGGGTGTATCAATTACTAAATATCTAAATAGTTCATCAGGTGCCTGTAATTGGTATGTATTTCGTTCTCAAAATTTTCATTGCCAAAATAATAGATCACATCATAATCATAACGTTCAAACGTGCTTACAATTGAAGCGATCTCTTTTTTATTAACATGAATAGAAACGGTTAACATGCCGGTTTCGGGGTGTACAGTAGTATTAAGGTGCAGTATGGTGGCATCATTACTTTCTACAAGACGGCTTATTTCCGAAATGGCAAACTGGCTGCGTTCCATTTCCAGCACAATAATGCCGCCAATTTCATTAGTACCTGCAAAATTACCAAGCGCTTTTAACAGGTCTGTATTAGTGATAGCGCCAGCCAGTTCTCTTTCTTCATTAATTACCGGTACTACAGAACTATCGTGCTGGTTACAAAAATTTACTGCGGTTAAAAAATGTTCATTGTCATGTACAGCTGCATCGATAAAAGTTTCCTGCATTAATTCTATTGGCATTTTTTCTTCATCCGCATCAAGCAGGTCTTCTTCGCTAATTAAACCCAGGTATTTTTCATCGGCAACAACAGGCAGGTGTGTAACACGAAAATCATTGATCAGCTGTAAGGCTTTGCCCACAGTGTCCTGTAGTTTCAGGCGGGGAATATTGGTATTTATCAGTTCTATGGTTAACATTGCTGTATTTAAAGTTTGTTACCGGGTTACTGTTATATTGATAACGAACACCGCTAATGAATAGTATACAGACAAGCAAATTTGTTAAACTGTTGCAGCAGGACTTTTTAAATTATTTAGAAACTGGTCCAGTATTTTATTAAACTCAAC
>Ga0068859_100001539_pt1 | contig 23536 bp, 23 predicted proteins | sample KBSSwiS22_FD_66585 | JGI IMG/M metagenome (GOLD analysis project Ga0068859, IMG submission 66585) | Switchgrass rhizosphere microbial communities from Kellogg Biological Station, Michigan, USA - KBS Switchgrass S2-2 | ecosystem: Host-associated > Plants > Roots > Rhizosphere > Soil ...
GGTTGCCCGAGTGGTCAAAGGGAGCGGTCTGTAAAACCGCCGGCTCAGCCTACGTTGGTTCAAACCCAACACCCGCCACAGGATAGGGGGCGGCTCCGCCAGGGGCCGCCCCATTCTGCTCGCATGTGCCGTACGGTGGGATGAGTCCGCAAGGATTCATCCCCCGCCCATGGCCTTCACATCGGGTTCTAGGTGCCGATCTGAAAGCTGTGCGTGTGTCCGCTCCGGCGTACGAGATCCAGATGGCTCATCCGCTCGCGATCGCGCGACAGGCCGGCCGGACGGTCCTGCTCGTCTCCGCGCTACCCACCGCCCTGTTCTACGTGACCATGTCCGCCGCCGGCCTCGCTCCGGCCATCGCGGTCACGCTCGGCTGGTACTACGGCACGCTCGTGCTCAAGGCCGCCCGCAAGAAGCCGATCGTCGGTGCGGCCATGCTCGGCGCCGCGCTCATCACCACCCGCGCGATCGTCGCCCTCTCGACCGGCAGCGCTTTCATCTACTTCCTGCAACCGGTCGCCGGCACGGTGATCACGGCAGCCTCGTTAGCGCTGACCGCGCTGGCCGGACGGCCACTTCTGGAACGCCTGGCCCACGACTTCGTCCCTGTCCCGGCCGCGCTGACCGATCGGCTACGGGCCGCCAAGTACTTCCATCGCGCCTCGGCCCTGTGGTCGCTGATGTACGTCGGCAACGCCGTCGGGACGGTCTGGCTGCTCACCAGCAACTCCCTGGGCAGCTTCCTGGTGCTCAAGACCGTCCTGTCGCCCGTCCTGACCGGGATCGCTGTCGGCCTGAGCTACTTCCTGCTACGTCGCCTCCTGCGCCGCGAGGGCGTCCGGCTTTGCTTCAGCCATGACGACGACGCGATGAGCGGTCGTTTCTGTGACTGAAAGAGATCGTGTAGGCTTTTCCGTCGGCGCCCGTCAAGACGGGTCTGCCCCCTTAGCTCAGTCGGCAGAGCGTCTCCATGGTAAGGAGAAGGTCTACGGTTCGATTCCGTAAGGGGGCTCTGGTAGCCCGCCATCGGGCTACTGACCGAAAGCCCAGCGGCGGGGTAGCTCAGTCTGGTAGAGCAAGCGGCTCATAATCGCTGTGTCGCCGGTTCAAGTCCGGCCCTCGCTACTTCGCACGTAAGACGCAAGATTCACGTAAGACCGTAAGACTTCTGAGAGGCAGTACCCGTGGCAGCCACCGACGTTCGTCCGAAGATCACCTTGGCGTGCCAGGAGTGCAAGCACCGCAACTACATCACCAAGAAGAACCGGCGCAACGACCCGGACCGTCTGGCGATGAACAAGTTCTGCCCGAACTGCGGTAAGCACACCGAGCACCGCGAGACCCGGTAACCCGTTTCAGGAAGCCGGGTAGACGCCGCCGTGGTCGAGACCGTCGCGCGGCGTCCTGACGGGCGCCGGGAGCGGTGGACCGAACACCGTGCCGAGAGGCGCGCGGAGTTCGTCGCGGCCGGCGCCGCCGCCGTCGACAAGTACGGCCCCGAGGCCAGCGCCGAGCAGATCGCCGAGCTCGCGGCCATCAGCCGTACCGTCCTGTACCGCTACTTCCGCGATCGCGACGACCTGCGGCAGGCCGTCGGCGAGTTCATCGTCCGGCAGGTCGTCGACGCCGTGGGCGACAACCTGCAGCTGACCGCCACCAGCACGCCCAGGCAACTCGTCGAAGGCGCGATCTCCGCGATCGTCGTCTGGTTCGACCAGCATCCGAACCGCTATCAGTTCGTCCGCACGCTGCAGAACGGTTCCGCGCTCGAGGTTGCCGAGCACAGTCTGGCCGACCAGGTCGCCGGGCTGCTCAGGCTCGTCATGGCGACCTTCGGGGTCAGCGGCGGCAGCGCCGAGCCAGGTGCCTACGGGATCGTCGGGCTGGTCGAGTCCACCGCCGCCTGGTGGCTGGCGCGCCGCCAGCTGAGTCGCGAGGCGCTGATCGACCTGCTGTGCGGGTCCGTCTGGGCGATCATCGATTCGTTCGCGCGCTCGATGGACCTGCACATCGAGTACGACTCCCCGCTCCCGGTGGGCGACCTGCTGCAATCCTGAGCCAGCCGATACGGTCCGGGTATGCCCCAGCTCGAAGCGATCGGACAGCAGTTCGGTCCCACGCCCCCCTACGAGGTCAGCCGGGAGAAGCTGCGCGAGTTCGCAGACGCGCTCGGCGACCCCAACCCCGCCTACCGGGACGCCGACGCCGCCCGCGCGCTCGGATACGCGGACGTGATCGCTCCGCCCACCTTCGCGATCGTCCTGACCCTGAACCCGGTGGTGGCCGCGCTGGGCGATAACGCGGACATCTCGCAGGTCGTGCACTCCGACCAGCGGTTCGTCCACGCCCGTCCGATCGTCGCCGGCGACGTGCTGCGCACCCTCGTGACGATCGAGGACGTCCGGACGATGGCCGGGAACCTGGTCGTCGCGACCCGCGCCGACGTCAGCACCGCGGCCGGCGAGCACGTGGTCACCGGGCACACCTCCATCGTCGTCCGCGGGGAGACTCTGTGAACGTCGGCGACCAGCTTCCCGCGCAGGAGTTCCGGTTCACCCGCGCCGATCTCGTGCGGTACGCCGGAGCGTCCGGCGACTTCAACCCGATCCACTGGAACGAGCGCATCGCGACCGAGGTCGGCCTGCCGGGCGTGATCGCCCACGGCATGCTGACCATGGCGACCGCGATCCGTGTGGTCACCGACTGGCTGGGGGACCCGGGGGCGGTGCTCGAGTACGGCGTGCGGTTCACGCGCCCGGTGGTCGTTCCCGACCCGGGTGAGGCGGTGCTGCAGGTCGCGGGCTCGGTCCGGGACGTGCGGGACGACGGCACCGCCGAGATCGACCTGACCGTGACCGTCGACGGCAAGACCGTCCTGGCGCGCTCCCGGGCCGTCGTCCGGGTGCCTGCGTGAGACTCCGCGCCGCGCTGGTCGCCGTCGCGTTGCTGACGGCGGCCTGCAGTTCGGTCGTCGACGGCAGCCCGGTGGCGGACGGGTCCGCCCGCCCCTCGACGGGCGTGCCGACCACCGCTCCGCCCACCACGCCGAGGCCTACCTCCACCACGTCCCCGGGTGCGCCCGGAGAGGCCTGCCCCGCCACGTACCTCGCTCCGGACCCGGACCGTCCGCGCGTCCGCCTCGCGTTCGTCGTCGCGCCGGACCTGACGACGGTGAAGGGCACCGAGCACATCGAGTTCACTCCGGACGCCCCCATCACCGAACTGGTCTTCCGGCTCACCGCGAACACCGCTCCGACCGTCGCGGCGGGCAACAAGATCGAGATCACCTCGGCCACCGCCGACCACGGCGGAGGCAGGTTCACCGTCTCGCCGGCCGGCGCCGACCCGTCCACCCAGGGCGGCGTGCTGCACATCCCGTTCGCCGCACACGTCTCTGCCGGCACCACCGTCACCGCGGATCTGGCCTTCACCCTTACCCTCGCCGGCGACGAGTTCGACCGCTTCGGCTCGCTGGAGTCCAACGGCGGGCACTACGCCTGGTTCGGCTCCGGGCAGCCGCTGCTGGCTTGGGAGCGGGGCTTCGGCTGGCACGACGAGGACCTGCTGCAATTCACCGCCGAGAGCGCCACCAGCGAGGCGATGGACACCTCGCTGCAAGTCACGGCCCCGTCCGGCTACGAGGTCCTGATGTCCGGCGTGCCGGGCGAGCGCACGAGCAGCGGCAGCAGCACCGTCTGGACCTCGCACGGCGACGCGCTACGAGACGTCAGTGTCGCCGTCGGCCCGTTCAAGGTCACCGAGCAGGACGTGGACGGGGTGAAGCTACGCCTGGGCGCCTACTCGCAGGCCGAGCGCGACAAGCTCGTCCCGGAGTTCGAGCGGGCCATCCGCGAGCTGGCCAAGCGTTTCGGGCCGTTCCCCTTCCCGTCCCTGACGGTCGCCCGTCCGCCCTCGAACGGCGGCGGCATCGAGTACCCGAGTTCGATCCTGATGGCCGACAGCGGGCGCCTGGTCGTCGTCCACGAGACGGCGCACATGTACTTCTACGCGATGGTGGGCGATTCGCAGGCGCTGCACCCCTGGCTGGATGAGGCGTTCGCCTCGATGGCCGAGCAGTTGATCGACGGCACCACCGAGGACCCGTCAGCGCTGCGGGCCCCCGGGCCGGTCGATGCCGCGACGGAGTCGTACGGCTCTGACGATGCGACCTACTACTTCACGACCTACAACAAGGGCGCCGCGGCGCTCCAGGCCGCGCGGAACGCCGCCGGACCGGACAAGTTCGACGCCGCGCTGCGTTGCTACGTCGCGGCGAATGCCTGGACGATCGCCAACCCCCCCGACCTCGAAGCCGCCCTGAAGCAGCTCCCCGAAGCGGTCAAGGTTCTCCAGCAAGCTGGAGCCCTGGACTAACCCTCTACCAGCTTCTTGATTCTGGTGATGCCTTCTTCGAGGTCGGCGTCGCCCAGGGCGTAGGAGAGGCGTAGGTACCCGGACGGGCCGAAGGCCTCACCCGGAACCACGGCCACCTCGACCTCGTCCAGGATGATCGCGGCGAGCTCGGCGGAGTTGGTCGGCACCTTGCCGCGGATGTCGCGTCCCAGCAGGCCCTTGACCGAGGGGTACACGTAGAACGCGCCCTTCGGCTCGGGGATCACGATCCCGGGGATCGAGGCCAACAGCGAGACGGCGAGCTGGCGGCGGCGATCGAACGCCTTGCGCATCTCGGCCACGGCGGACAGGTCGCCGGTCACGGCGGTGAGCGCCGCGATCTGGGCCACGTTGTTCACGTTGCTCGTCGCGTGCGACTGCAGGTTGGACGCGCCCTTGATGACGTCGGCTGGGCCGACCATCCAGCCCACCCGCCAGCCCGTCATGGCGTAGGTCTTGGCGACACCGTTGAGGATGATGACCTTGTCGCCCAGTTCGGGGGCCAGCGTCGCGATGGACGGGGCGGTGGCGCCGGCGAACTCGCCGTAGGTGAGGTGCTCGTAGATCTCGTCCGTCACGACCCACAGGCCGTTCGCCGCGGCCCACTGCCCGATGGCGGTGACCTGCTCGGCCGAGTAGACCGCGCCCGTGGGGTTGGACGGGCTGACGAACAGCAGCACCTTTGTCCGCTCGGTCTTCGCGGCCTCGAGCTGCTCGACCGTCGCGAGGTAACCGGTGGTCTCGTCGGTGATCACCTCCACCGCGACGCCGCCGGCGAGCTTGATCGCCTCGGGGTAGGTAGTCCAGTACGGCGCAATGACCAGCACCTCGTCGCCCGGGTCCAGTAACGCCGCGAAGGTGTTGTAGACGGCCTGCTTGCCGCCGTTGGTGACCAGGACGTTCGCCGCGGTCGTGGTGTAGCCGGTGTCGCGCAGTGTCTTGGCCGCGATCGCCTCACGCAGTTCCGGCAAGCCGGCGACCGGCGAGTAGCGGTGGTGCTTCGGCTCGCGCGCCGCGGCCAGGGCAGCCTCGACGATGTAGTCGGGGGTCGGGAAATCCGGCTCGCCGGCGCCGAACCCGATCACCGGTCGGCCGGCGGCCTTGAGGGCCTTGGCCTTGGCGTCGACGGCCAGGGTGGCGGATTCGGCGATGGCGGCGATACGGGCGGAGAGTCGGGAGCTCATATCGGCAATGTTTCCAGACGGCTCTACCGCTTTGGCGAACCGGGGAGCCTGCCCGTAGACTGGCCAGCCGGGTCCGGTTTTGGGTCTGCGCAAGCATGCCGTTCGGCGTTTCGCCGGGCGGTGGGTTTGCGAAGGGGTGTGGCGCAATTGGTAGCGCAGCCGTCTCCAAAGCGGCAGGTTGCAGGTTCGAGTCCTGTCGCCCCTGCAACACCTTCCGCTGTCGCGGAGGGCGACACCCGTCCGGCCGGACGGGCACGAGTACGTACGAGAGGAGAGCGATCGTGACTGCGACTCGCACGGAGTCCGCGGCGCCCAAGCCGTCGGGCCACCGCCGCGGCGGACCGGTCGGCTTCGCCCGCGAGAGCGTCTCGGAGCTGCGCAAGGTCCTGTGGCCCACGCGTTCGGAGCTCATCACGTACTCGATCGTCGTGATCGTGTTCGTCGTGATCATGACCGCGATCGTCGGTGGCCTGGACGTCGGGTTCGCCAAGCTCGTCCTGTCCGTGTTCGGCTGAGCCTGCGAAGCCGACCGTAGGCGCTGTGGCTGAGCTGACCCGATCCGCAATACCTGAGGAAGTAGAGACTGTTGTCTGAGTTCGACTCCGAGACCACCTCCACCGAGGATGAGCTCGACACTGGAAGCGACAGCTTCGAATTCGGCGTCGACGCCCCGGCCGCCACCAGCGAGGACGAGCACCTCGACGTGGCCGGTGCCGCGCGCCTGCTCGGCGCCGGTGAGGACGAGACGATCGGTGAGGACCCGGCCGACAGCGACATCTCCCTGCTCGGCTCCACCGACGAGCCCGAGGCGGAGGCCGAGGAAGCCGGCGCCGACGAGCTGCCGGACGAGGACGGCGACCCGGTCGAGGCGCTGCGCAAGAAGCTGCAGATGCAGTTCGGCGACTGGTACGTCATCCACAGCTACGCCGGCTACGAGAACAAGGTGAAGACCAACCTCGAGTCCCGCATCCAGTCCCTGGACATGGAGGACTACATCTTCGAGGTGCAGGTCCCCACCGAGGACGTCGTGGAGATCAAGAACGGCAAGCGCCAGCAGGTGCAGCGCAAGGTCTTCCCCGGCTACATCCTGGTTCGCATGGACCTGAACGACGAGTCCTGGGGCGCGGTCCGGAACACCCCGGGCGTCACCGGCTTCGTCGGCGCCACCTCCCGTCCGTCCCCGCTGACGATCGACGAGGTCGTCAAGATCCTTGCGCCGGCGACCCAGAAGGCCGAGGCCCTCGTGCCCGGCAAGAAGGGCGCCACCGGCGCCGCGGCGCTGCCGGTCGCGACCGTGCAGTACGAGATCGGCGAGTCGGTCACCGTCATGGACGGCCCGTTCGCCACCCTGCCGGCGACGATCAGCGAGATCGACGCCGTCCACCAGAAGCTTCACGTCCTGGTTTCGATCTTCGGACGTGAGACCCCGGTCGAGCTGACCTTCAACCAGGTCAGCAAGATCTAGCGAGAAACGCCCAGAAAGCGTGGGAGGACCGGGAACGTCCCGGTCCGCCTGACCACTTATAGGAAAGAGAAGCAATGCCTCCCAAGAAGAAGCTTGCAGCGATCATCAAGCTGCAGATCAAGGCGGGTGCGGCCAACCCGGCGCCGCCCGTCGGCCCGGCGCTCGGCCAGCACGGCGTCAACATCATGGAGTTCTGCAAGGCGTACAACGCCGCCACCGAGAGCCAGCGCGGGCAGATCGTCCCGGTCGAGATCTCGGTCTACGAGGACCGCTCCTTCACCTTCGTCACCAAGACGCCGCCGGCCGCCCGCCTGCTGCTCGCGGCCGCGGGTGTCGAGAAGGGCTCCGGCGAGCCGCACAAGACCAAGGTCGCCAAGGTGACCATGGACCAGGTCCGCGAGATCGCCCAGAGCAAGATGGAAGACCTCAACGCCAACGACATCGACCAGGCGGCGAAGATCATCGCCGGTACCGCCCGTTCCATGGGCATCACGGTGGAGGGCTGATCGACATGGCACAGCGCAGCAAGGCCTACCAGAAGGCCGCGGAGCTCATCGAGCCCGACAAGATCTACACCCCGCTCGAGGCGGCCACGATCGTCAAGCAGGCCTCCCCGTCCAAGTTCGACGGCACCGTCGAGGTCGCCCTGCGCCTCGGCGTCGACCCGCGCAAGGCAGACCAGATGGTGCGCGGCACCGTCTCGCTGCCGCACGGCACGGGCAAGACCGCCCGCGTCATCGTCTTCGCCACCGGCGACAAGGCCGAGCAGGCCCTCGCCGCCGGCGCGGACGAGGTCGGCAGCGACGACCTGATCCAGAAGATCACCGACGGCTTCCTGGACTTCGACGCCGCGATCGCGACGCCGGATCAGATGGCCAAGGTCGGCCGCATCGCCCGCGTGCTCGGCCCGCGTGGTCTCATGCCGAACCCGAAGACCGGCACGGTCACCCCGGACGTCGCCAAGGCGGTCCAGGACATCAAGGGCGGCAAGATCAACTTCCGGGTCGACAAGCAGAGCAACCTGCACCTGATCATCGGCAAGGCGTCGTTCTCCGTCGAGCAGCTCGTGGAGAACTACGCGGCCGCTCTGGACGAGGTGCTGCGGGCCAAGCCGTCGGCGGCAAAGGGCAAGTACCTGAAGAAGGTCACCTTCACCACCACGATGGGCCCGGGTATCCCGGTCGACAGCAACCGCACCCGCAACCTGCTGGAAGCGGACGCCTGATCCACGGTTCGACACGATGCCCGGCACCCCCTGGTGCCGGGCATCGTGCATCTCCAGGGCACAGCTTCGACCCGTAAGGTCGGTTCAGTGCGTTTGTCCTCCCGCCTGACCAGTGCCTCCCTCGCCGCTGCCCTGGCGCTCGGCACCGCCGTCGCCCTCGTCGCCTCGCCGACCTCGGCCGCCGCGGCCACCGCCACCGTCCGCGGCACCTACGTTCCGCTGTCGGCCCGGACGGTCATCGACACCCGTAGCGGCGCCGCCAAGAACCACAAGGGCGCGATCGGCGCCAAGCGCACCATCAAGTTCCAGATCGCCGGACGGGCCGGGGTGCCGAAGTCCGCAGGCGCGGTCCTGCTGCGGCTCACCGCCGTGAAGCCGTCCCGCAGCGGGTCACTCGTCGCCTACAAGGCAGGCCTGAAGGCCCCGAACATCGCCACCCTGCAGTTCACCGGCGGCGGCTCGTCCACTGGCACCGCCTACATCCAGCTTTCCGGCACCGGCCGGATCGTGATCACCAACCGGTCGTCCGCACCGGTACAGGTCGTGGCCGTGGTCGCCGGCTACTACCGGGCGGGCACGGTCGACACTCCCGGTTCGGTCGTGCCGGTGACGCCCAAGCGGCTCGCGAACTCCGTCCTGGCCAGGGGCGCCCAGCCGGCGGTCCAGATCGCCGGACGGGCCGGGGTGCCGAAGGGTGCCGCGGCTGTCGTGGCCGTCCTGTCGGCCACCGGCGCGACGCGCGCCGGCTCCGCCTTCGCGTGGCAGAACGGCACAGCCCGTCCGGCCCCGTCCACCCTTCGTTTCGCGGCCCACCAGTACGCCTCGACGCTGGCGGTCGTCCCGCTCGCGTCCGGCGGTGCGATCCGGCTGCGCAACAACTCCGCCGGCAGGGTGCGTCTCGTCCTCGACGTCGTCGGCTACGTGGCGGCAGGCGCTCCCTCGGCTGCGGGCGCCACCGGTGTCGTCGCGGCCGCAGGCGTCGCGGCCAGGTCGATCAAGGCGGGTGCACGAACCGCGATCCAGGTCACCGGCCGTGGCGGCGTCCCCGCCTTGAGGGTCCGGACCGTCACCGCAATCCTCACGGTCACCGGTGCCAGGACGAACGGCACTGCGCTGGTCTACAAGTCCGGTGGCTCTTCGACCCGGAGCACCGCCGCACAGGTGCGGGCGGGCAAGGGCGTCAGCGCGCTGGTCTCCGTCCCGGTTTCGTCCACCGGCAAGATCGAACTGGCCAACAAGACGAGTGGGAAGGCGACCCTCTCGTTCGCGGTCGTGGGCTACACCCTCAGCGCCGCGCTGCCCGCGCCCAAGGTCTCCCGGAGCCATTACATCCGCACGACCGGCTCGTTGCAGACGCTCGGCGTGGCCGACGCAAGGGCCGGATCCACCCTGGTCGTCCTGCACCTCGGTGCCCAGCTGAACGACAAGACGGGAGTGCTGCTCTCGGCGAGCTCCACGCGCGTCGCGTACGCATCGCTGGTGGCGCAGCTGCAGGGCTACCTGACCGGCTTCGGCAGCCGTCGCGCGACTGTGGCGATCGCGACGAACAACGACGCGAACGACTGGTCCGGGTACACGGCCGCCGCCCGTGGCCAGGACTGGGCCAACAAGGTCGTGGATCAGCTCCGGGGCGGCAGCGGCGTGACGGTCGTAGGTGCGAACGACATCGAGTGGGGCTTCTACAGCACCGCGCAGCAGGCGCTTTTGTGGGAATCGGCCTACCTGGGTGCCGCCACGACCAAGCAGTTGATCTTCACCGGCTCGGCCGACGGCTGCCCCACCGCCTTTGGATCCAACGCCTCGTGCAACTGGACGCTGGCCCAGCAGTACCAGATCGCTGGCGGCAGGGACTCGCGGATCAAGGCGCTGCCGCAGATCTACAACGCCGCCCAGGCCGCGCAGTGGGCGAATATCGACCGTGCGGGCGGCAGGGGGATCAGCTTCTTGGGCGCGCTGACCCAGCGAGCCGCAGCACCTACACAGAGCTGGACGCCGCAGCAGGCCTACCCCGCGTTCTGGAACGCGCTCGCCGCAGTGGGTGTCACGGGTCTGCCCGCCGCCGTCACCGACCTGAACATCGTCGGGTAGGCGGCAGACCCGTCCGGACAGGCAGCGAGGCCCGCCACCACCCCCCTGGTGACGGGCCTCGAGCCACTCCCCGACCGGCAGGGGTTGCGCCGCTCCGCGTCCACTCCGCAGAGCCCCGCGGCACATCGACCCCCTGCCGGGTCCATCAGGGTGCATTCGCCCCCTCCCTCCCGAGGCGGCGAAGTCACGTGGGGCAGGAGCCGGCCGGCACGAACCTGATACGTCGCTGGCAGTGGTCCGGGACGGACGTATTTTCCGGACGACCGGGTGGTCCTGTTCCGTAGCGACGTACCAGCAATACGCTGTGCCTCGCAGGACCAAGATCGCGACGACGCAGGGGGGCAGGACGTGAGCACGTCCGACGAATCCGGCAAGCAGCAGTCCGGGATACCGGGGCGGCCCACGCGGCGCCGATTCCCCGTCGTCCCGGACGACGTCCTGCAGCGGTTCAACGCGAAAGTGCTCGAGCCCTCCACCGCGCTGCGTGTCCCCGGCCAGCCGCCCATCCACCCCACGGTCTACGTCACCGACCGGCTGCTGGTCAGCGGTGCCGCGAGCGATGCGACGCGCGAGGTGCTCGAACGGGCTGCCACCGCGAACGGGCTCAGACTCGAGCGGCGCGAGCTGACCGACTCCGAGCGCATCCGCACACTCGTTCGCGCTGCCGGGCTGGACGACGACCAGTTCCTCTACTCCTCCAGCGTCCAGCTCGTCCCGGCCGGCACCGGTCCTGCGGCACCGCCGGACGCCTGGGCCGTCCTGCAGACGTACCGCTCCCTGCTCGACCGCTCCGACCCCGCGCAGGGACAGGTCGCCCTCGAACACCTGCTCTCGGCATCGCCCTACGGCTCGGGTAACCCGTACGGCTCGGGTAACCCCTACGGCTCCGGCAATCCGTACGGCTCGGGTAACCCGTACGGCTCGGGTAACCCGTACGGGTCCGGCAATCCGTACGGCTCGGGTAACCCGTACGGTTCGGGTAACCCGGCGAGCTCGACCTACGGCGCCCCCGGCTGGGGCGGACGGTCGCCCGTGAACTGGGTCGGACCCGAACCACACCGCCGCCCGGACAGCGCCATCAAGGGGCGTCGCCCGGTCGTCGCAGTCTTGGACACCGGCGTCGGCACGCACCCGTGGCTGCCCCCGAGCATCGTCCGCGAGGACACCGAGGTGCTCGGCATCCCGATCGGCCTACAGGATCCGGCAACCGATCCCGAGGCCACCGGCATCATCGACAACCCCTACGAGGGCACCCTCGACTCAGACTCGGGCCACGGCACGTTCATCGCCGGCCTGATCCGGCAGAGCTGCCCGGACGCGGACGTGCTGGCCATCCGCGTGCTGTCCAGCGACGGCATAGTCACCGAAAGCACGATGCTGGACACCCTCACCCTGCTGGCGCTGCGCCAGTTGATCGCCCAGCACACGGGCGATCCGGCAGGCCTGGTCGATGTCGTCTCGCTCTCCTTCGGCTACTACCACGAACTGCCGGACGACCTGACCTTCGACCCGCTGCTGCTGCACCCGCTGCGCCTGCTGAGCCGGTGCGGCACCGCGGTCGTCGCCTCGGCCGGCAACGACGCGACGAACCGTCCGCTGTTCCCGGCCGCGTTCGCCCCGCACAACGGCGGCATGATCCAGGCCTACGAGCACGACTTCGTCCCGCTGACGAGCGTCGGCGCGCTGAACCCGGACCGGACGACCGCCCTGTTCAGCAACGCCGGTCCCTGGGTGATCTGCAAGCGTCCCGGGGCCGCGCTGGTCAGCACCTTCCCGGTCACCTTCGACGGCGCCGCGCAGCCGCTCTACCGCACCGCCAACGCGGTCGAAGGCATCCGCGAGACACTCGACCCGGACGACTTCTCCGCCGGGTTCGGCATCTGGAGCGGCACGTCGTTCGCGGCCCCGATCCTCGCCGGCGAACTGGCCCAGGCGCTGCTGGACGACGCCTGCGGCCCGACCCAGACGGCCGACCGCGCGACCTGCGTCGAGCGGGGCTGGACCGCCTTGGCCCACACGGCAGGACTCCCACGCCCATGATCGACACCCCGCCCACGTCCGAGACCCTCGCGTCCCGCGCCGCACGCTGCTTCGCCGCCTTCCGGCAGGGGGACGAGGCCAAGCTCGGCGAGCTGGTCGACCTGCTCACGCCGATCCTCTGGCACACCGTCCGCGCCCAGCGCGTGGACCGCGACCTCGCCGAGGACGTGCTGCAGACCGTCTGGCTCACCCTCGTCCGCAACAGCGCCTCGATCGCCGACCCGCAGGCCGTCCTGCAGTGGCTGATGGTCACCGCCCGGCGTGAGTCGTGGCGGGTCGTGAAGCGGCAGGACCGCGCTGAGCCCCGCGACATCGAACCGGACGAGGTGGTGACCCCACCCGACGACGCCCCGGAAGAGGTAGTGCTGCGCTCGGACAGCGAACGCAGGCTCTGGGCGCATATCCAGAAGCTGCCCGACCGGTGCCGCGCGTTGCTGCGCGTCATCGCCTTCGCCGACCGCCCCGACTATGCGTCCGTGGCCGAATCGCTGGGTATGCCCATAGGCAGCATCGGCCCGACCCGCGGCCGCTGCCTGGCCAAACTGCGGGTGCAACTGACCAACGACCCCGCGTTCCACGGAAAGACTGGGTGACCCGATGACGCCTCCACCCGAAGGCCAGCGCCTCTCGCAGGTCTCGGCAGGGACGATCGACGACCTCGACGCCCGCATCCTCGCCGACCTCGCCGCGTTCTACGACGCCGCGGACCCCGTTTCCGCGGGGCTCACCGAACGGCTCAAGTTCGGCATCACCCTGGACGCGCTGCACGCCGAGGTCGCCGAGTTGCAGCGGCACGCCGTCCTGTCCGGCGTCCGGTCGGACGACACGGCCGAGGTCCAGACCGTCACCTTCACCAGCGCCAACCTGACCGTGATGGTGACGATCACGCCGTCCTCGGCAGACCGCGCCCGGATCGACGGCTGGGCCACCCCGGGGGCCGGACTGCTGGTCGGCCTGCGGACCGAGGGCGGCACCCTCGAGACCGTCGCGGACGAGGACGGCCGGTTCAGCTTCGCCGACGCGCCGCGGGGTCTGGCGCAGTTCGTCATCCGCGCTGCGGGCTCGGCGGCGGGCTCGCAGCCGGTGGTCGTCACGCCGGGGATGCAGATCTGACCCTCCCGGTCACCCGGGGCACTAGCATCGGCCGGTGACCACGGCCGTGCCTGTCCGGGAGCGTGCGCGACTGCTGCACCAGCAGGCCGTCGACGAGTACAACCGCGGCAAACCCACGTCGGCCCGACGGTCCCTCGACCGCGCGTTGGCGGTGCTCGGCTCCGACCCGGACCCGGCACACCCCGAAGCACGAAGTCTCGCCGTACGGATCTGGATGACGGCCGCGCTGTGCGACGCCGATCTGATCGGTATCGACGCGGGAAGGCAGGCCCTCGACCGTGCTGAGAACCTGGCAGCGACGATCGACGACGCGAACCTGGAACAGCTGATCAAGGGCAACCGCGGTTTGATCGAGATGCGCGGAGGCGACCTCTCCCGGGCCCTCGTCGAACTCGACCGGGCTGTCGAACTGCTCGAGCACTCCGCACCGCTCGGCCAGATCACGGCGCTGCTGAATCGCGGGACCGTACTCATGTTCCGCGGTGAACTCCTCGTGGCACGCACCGACCTGGTCCGCGCCGTGGAGATCGCTCGCGCGGCGGGCCGGGACGTGGAGGTGCACAAAGCCCTGCACAACCTCGGGTACCTCGAGTTCCTCGCCGGCGACCTACCGCTGGCTCTGCAGCGAATGGACGAGGCGCTCCGGGTCGAGACCGGCCAGGAGTGGGGGATGGTCTACCTGGACCGGGCCCGCGTCCTGTCCGAAGCCGGACTGGGTCGCGAAGCGGATGAGGCCCTGGCCGAGGCCGGCCGGATCTTCGGCCGCGACAGGCTCGTCCAGGATCTGGCCGAGGTCGAACTCGAGCGTGCCCGCTCGGCCCTCGTGGCCGGCGACGTGGCGGGCGCACGCCGCCTCGCGGCGCGGGCCAGAGACCGGTTCCGCCGCCGCGGCAGCGACCGCTGGCGCCGCGAGGCCGAACTCGTCCTGCTGCAGGGCGACCTGGCCGCCGGCAGGCCCGGCCGTCGGCTCGCGCCGCCGGCCCTGCGGCTGCGGGACGAACTGGAGGCAGACGGTCGCCGGCTCAGCGCGGCCACCGCCGCGCGCCTGGCCGCCGAGGCGCTGCTCACCGCCGGACAGCCGCAACAGGCCCGCGAAGTTCTCGCCGGCGCACCGGCCGGAGCGGGCGAGCCGATCACCGCCCGCCTGCACGACCGCTTCGTCCGGGCCCGCCTGGAGGCCGAGGGGGCCGGCGGCAGTCGCCGGGCCGCCGAGCGGCACGTCCGGGCCGGGCTCGCCGACCTGACCCGCTATCAGGCCGGCTTCGGCAGCATCGACCTGCAGACCGCCGCCGCGGTACATGGCCGCCGCCTCGCCGAACTCGGTCTCGGCCTGGCCCTCGGGTCCGGCCGGCCGGCCGCAGTGTTCGCCGCCGCCGAACGGGCTAGGGCCGTCTCGACGCGCCTGCCGCTCGTCGAACCGCCCCAGGATCCCGAATCGGCCGCCCTGCTCAGCGACCTGCGCCAGGTGGTCGAAGAACTGCGCGGCGCCGCCGAGAACGGCACCGCCGCGCAGAGCCTGCGCCAGCGGCGGCGCCAGCTCGAGCGCAGGGTCGCCGAGCGGCGCTGGACGCTGGCCGGCAAGGGCGACGTCGCCGCAATCACGACCCCGGCCGCCGTGGCGGAGCAGTTGCAGAGGTCCGCCGGCCGGATGCTGATGTTCGTCGAGGCCGCCGACCTGCTCCACGCCCTCGTGCTGGACGGGGACCGGACGAGGCTGACCCTGCTCGGCGCGGCGTCCGCCGTTCACGAGTCCGTCCGCCGCGCCCGCGCCGACCTGGACGCGCTGGCACATCCCACTCTGCCCGAGCCGATGCGCCGGGCGGTGAGCGCCAGCTCCGCGCGTACCGCCGCCACGCTCGATGCCCTGCTACTCGGCCCCCTGGGCCCGATGGATCGGCCGTTGGTAATCGCCTCCACGGGTCTGCTGGGGCAGGTGCCGTGGGGGCTGCTGCCCTCCCTGCGCGGGGTGCCGGCGACCGTGGCGCCGTCGGCCACCGCCTGGCTGGCCGCGCACACGCGTCCCCGTCCGCGCCGCCGGTTCACCGTCGGCGCCCTCGCAGGGCCCGACCTGGACCGTGCCGCGCACGAGGCCAAGGCCGTGGTCGAGGCGTGGACGGGACGGGCCGAACTGCTGGACGGCAGCGGCCCCGACCTCGCCCGTGCCCTGACCAGGCACGGGCTCGTCCACGTCGCCGCGCACGGGACGCACCAGACCGAGAACCCGCTGTTCTCCTCACTGCGCCTCACCGACGGCGCACACTTCGCCCACGAACTCGACCAGTCCGAACGGGTGCCCGAGCACGTGGTGCTCTCCGCCTGCGAACTGGGCCTGGCCACCGTCCGTCCGGGGGACGAGGCGCTGGGTCTGGCGGCCGTCCTGCTGCAGCTGGGCACGCGCAGCGTGGTCGCCGGGGTCGCCCGGGTCGGGGACGAGACGGCCGAACAGGCGATGCTCTCCTACCACCGGGGACTGGCCGCCGGCCTGGACAGCGCGTCCGCCCTGGCCGTGGTCACCGAGCACCTGCCGGTCCCGTTCGTGAACTTCGGCTCCGCCTGGTCGGCCCCTGGAGTCCGACGCGCGTCAGCGCGGCCGCAGACGGAATTTGGAAAGAACGACACCCGTCACGTACCGTGAACGGGTTCCAACCGAAGACCGCTGGTCGTCACGTGCGCGCACGTGACCAAAGTTCCGGAGCGCCGGAGCGGCCCGCGCAGGTAGGACGGATCGGCAGCTAGCTCTCGCCGCCCCGTGCGCCCTGCGCCGGGGCGTCTTTCGTTCCCGGGCCACCGCAAGGCCGGCACGAGACGTACGAGAGGAGGTAGCACATGCCCACCACCGAGAAGGCCACCGCGGTTGAGGAGATCACCGCGCACTTCAGTGACTCGGCAGCCGTGGTCATCACCGAGTACCGCGGTCTGACGGTCAAGCAGCTCAGCACGCTACGCCGCGCTCTCGGGCGGGAGACGACCTACGCGGTCGTCAAGAACACGCTCACCAAGCGTGCCGCCGAGCAGGCCGGTGTCGCGATCGACGAGTCGCTGCTGACAGGTCCGACGGCCCTCGCGTTCGTCGGGGGAGACCCCGTCGAGGCCGCCAAGGGTCTGCGTGAGTTCGCCAAGGCGAACCCGCTGCTGATCATCAAGGGCGGGATCCTGGACGGCAAGCAACTGTCCGCGGACGAGGTCAACAAGATCGCCGACCTCGAATCCCGTGAGGTGCTGCTCGCCAAGGTCGCCGGCGCCATCAAGGCGCTGCCGGCCCGTGCCGCGGCCCTGTTCCAGGCGCCGCTGGTCAACGCCGCACTGCTGATCAAGGCGCTCGAGGAGAAGGGTGGCGCCGCTCCGGTCGCCGCTGCTGCCGCTAGCGACATTGCGGCCGCTGACGCGTCCGACGTGCCCGCTACCGAGGAGACCCCCGCGGTCGCCGAGGACACCGCTGCCGAGGCTCCCGCCGAGGCCGCAGAAGAAGCTCCCGCCGAGCCGGCGGAGTAAGCAACCCCAACTGCCGGCCACCCGGCGATTTACAGAAAGGACGCCATCATGGCGAAGCTCAGCACCGAGGAGCTCATCGACGCGTTCAAGGAGCTCACCCTCCTGGAGCTGTCGGAGTTCGTGAAGACCTTCGAGGACACCTTCGACGTCAAGGCCGCCGCTCCGGTTGCCGTTGCCGCTGCCGGTCCGGTCGGCGGCGCGCCCGCCGAGGCCGCTGAGGAGAAGGACGAGTTCGACGTCATCCTCGATGGTGCCGGCGAGAAGAAGATCCAGGTCATCAAGGTCGTCCGCGAGCTCACCTCGCTCGGCCTCAAGGAGGCCAAGGACCTCGTCGACGCCGCGCCCAAGGCGCTGCTCGAGAAGGTCAACAAGGAGGCCGCCGACAAGGCTGTCGCCGCCTTGCAGGAGGCCGGCGCCTCCGTCTCGGTCAAGTAGTTCCGAGACACCTCGTTCCACCAACAGGGACGGTGCCGCACTGCGGCACCGTCCCTGTTGCCGTCCGTACGCAAAATCCGAGACACCGTGTCGCGCGTTGCGTTACTAGCGGGTAGGAATCTCGTTGGACCAAGACGGTGGGACCTGCGTCATAGTGGCTCGGGTCACATAGGGCACAACGGCGAAGGGGCTGAGGATGGGTGTCGAGGTCGCCGTCACCGACCTGACCAAGCACTTCGGCAAACAGCGGATCTGGGGCGATCTGACCTTCACCATCCCCAAGGGCGAGGTGTCGGTCATGCTCGGCCCGTCCGGCACCGGTAAGTCCGTCTTCCTGAAGTCCCTGATCGGGCTGCTCAAGCCCGACAAGGGCTCCATCGTCATCAATGGCACCGACATCGCCTCCTGTTCGGAGCGCAAGCTCTACGAGATCCGCAAGCTGTTCGGCGTCCTGTTCCAGGACGGCGCCCTGTTCGGCTCGATGAACCTCTACGACAACGTCGCCTTCCCGCTGCGCGAGCACACGCGCAAGAGCGAGAAGCAGATCCGGGCAATCGTCACGGAGAAGATGGAGATGGTCGGCCTCGGCGGCGCGCACGGCAAGCTGCCCGGGGAGATCTCCGGCGGTATGCGCAAGCGCGCCGGGCTGGCCCGGGCGCTCGTCCTGGACCCCGAGATCATCCTGGTGGACGAGCCGGACTCGGGCCTGGACCCCGTCCGAACCACCTACATCAGCCAGCTGTTCGTCGACATCAACGCGGTCACCGACGCGACCTTCCTGATCGTCACGCACAACATCAACATGGCCCGCACGCTGCCGGACAACCTCGGCATGCTGTTCCGCAAGGAGTTGGTGATGTTCGGCCCCCGCGAGGTGCTGCTCACCAGCGAGGAGCCGGTGGTCAAGCAGTTCCTGAACGGCCGGATGGACGGCCCGATCGGCATGTCCGAGGAGAAGGATCAGGCGACCATCGCCGCGGAGGCCGCGATGTTCGCCCAGGGCCTGCAGGCCGGCGGCGTCGAGGACATCTCCGGCATCCCGCCGCAGCTGGTCGCCTCGCCGGGCCTGCCCGAACGCAAGGCCATCGCCCGCCGCCGCGAGCGGGTCGTGCAGATGCTCGACACGCTGCCGCAGAACGCACAGGACGCCATCCGCCGGCTCTGGGCCGAGGACGACGTCGCCGCCGGTCACGCCCCCGGCGTGGCCGCCCTACCCGCGACCGACGCGCCCGCGTCCGACGGTGCCGCGTCCGACGGTGCTGCGTCCGACGGTGCCGCGTCCGACGGTGCTGCGTCCGACGGTGCCGCGTCCGCCCGTCCGATGTCCGGTGGCCAGCACGCCGCCGGCGAGGCGACCGCCGGCCTGACCAAGACCACCGCGGGCGCGGAGCCGCGCTGATGCCGTCGCTCTCGCCGGTCGGGGGCGTCCGGCAGGCCGGCCGCCTCTTCGCCCTGTTCCTGGACGTCGCCCGGCTGCTGTTCCGCCGACCGTTCCAGTTCCGCGAGTTCATCGAGCAGGCCTGGTTCGTGGCCAGCGTGACGATCGTCCCGACGGCCCTGGTCGCGATCCCGTTCGGCGCCGTGATCGCCCTGCAGCTGGGCAGCCTCGCCAGCCAGATCGGCGCCCAGTCGTTCGTCGGCGCGGCGTCCGTCCTGGCCATCGTCCGCGAGGCGAGCCCCATCGTCTGCGCCCTGCTGATCGCCGGTGCCGGCGGCTCGGCCATCTGCGCCGACCTGGGCAGCCGCAAGATCCGCGACGAGATCGATGCCATGGAGGTACTCGGCATCTCGCCCGTCCAGCGCCTCGTCGTCCCGCGCGTCCTGGCGTGCGCCCTCGTCGCCGTCGCGTTGAACGGCCTGGTCTGCGTCGTCGGCGTCTGCGGCGGCTATTTCTTCAACGTCGTGCTGCAGGGCGGCACGCCGGGCGCGTACCTGTCCAGCTTCTCGGCCCTCGCCCAGCTGCCCGACCTGTGGGCCGGTGAGATCAAGGCCCTGATGTTCGGGATCATCGCCGCGGTCGTGGCGTCCCACAAGGGCCTGAACGCCGGCGGCGGGCCGAAGGGCGTGGGCGACGCAGTGAACCAGTCGGTCGTCATCACCTTCCTGCTGCTGTTCATCGTGAACTTCGTGGCGACGGCCGTGTACTTCCAGATCGTCCCGGCGAAGGGCACCTGATGGCCAACTTCGTCGCGGGCCTCACCAAGAGCGCCAGGAAGACGGCCAACGCGCCGCTGAGGACCCTGGACGACTTCGGCGACCAGCTGTCCTTCTACGCCAAGGCGCTCGCCTGGACGCCCAAGACCATCCTGAAGTACAAGAAGGAGACGCTGCGCCTGCTTTCGGAGGTCGTCTTCGGCAGCGGGGCGCTGGCCGTCATCGGCGGCACCGTCGGCGTCATCGCGGTGATGAGCTTCTTCACCGGCACCGAGGTCGGCCTGCAGGGCTTCGCGGCCCTGGACCAACTCGGCATCGGCTCGTACGCCGGCTTCCTGTCCGCCTTCTTCAACACCCGCGAAATCGCGCCGCTGGTCGCCGGCCTGGCCCTGTCCGCCACGGTCGGCTGCGGCTTCACCGCCCAGCTCGGCGCCATGCGCATCAGCGAGGAGGTCGACGCCCTCGAGGTGATGGCGGTCCCGTCCCTGCCGTTCCTGGTGACCACGCGCATCATCGCGGGGTTCGTGGCCGTCATCCCGCTCTACGTGATCGGCCTGCTCTCCAGCTACCTGGCGACGCGCTTCATCCTCACGTTCCAGTTCGACCAGCCCGCGGGCGAGTACGACCACTACTTCCATCTGTTCCTGCCACCCACGGACGTCGTCTGGTCGTTCCTGAAGGTGCTGATCTTCGCCGTCGTGATCATCCTGACGCACTGCTACTTCGGCTACACGGCCTCCGGCGGCCCGGCCGGCGTCGGCATCGCCGTCGGCAAGGCGGTCCGGACGGCCATCGTCACGACCGCCTTGCTCGATTTCTTCCTGTCGCTGGCCATCTGGGGTTCCACGGTCAGCATCAGGATCGCGGGGTAGCGGGCTGCAATGCCACGGTCGAAGTTCGTCGCAACGGTGCGGCGCCGCCTGCTCGGGGTGGTGTTCCTCGCGGTCATCGCGGGCCTGGTCGGGCTGTCCATCGCGATCTACAACAAGGCCTTCAGCACGTTCGTCACCGTCACCCTGCACACCGACCACACGGGCAACCAGCTGCGTGCCGCCTCGGACGTCAAGGAACGCGGCATCATCGTCGGCGCGGTGAAGCAGGTGCAGTCCGAAGGGGACGGGGCGATCGTCACGATCGACCTCGATCCGGCCAAGGCCAAGATCGTCCCGACCAACGTCAAGGCGCAGGTACTGCCCAAGACCCTGTTCGGCGAGCAGTACCTGTCGCTGATCATGCCGACGGACCAGGCCGCCCGCGGGCCGGCGATCAAGGACGGCGCCGTCATCCAGCAGGACCGCTCCAAGGAGGCGCTGGAGACGCAGGACGTGCTGGGGCGCCTGCTGCCGCTGCTGCAGGCCGTCAAGCCCGCCGAGCTGAACACCACGCTCACCGCCGTCGCCACCGCGCTGAAGGGACGCGGGGAGAAACTCGGCGAGACGCTGGTCAATATCGATCAGTACCTCAAGGCGCTGAACGCCGACTCCGGAGTCGCCGGCGGCGGAACATACGTCGACCTGCTGATCAGCGACCTGAAGAAACTCGGCGAGGTCGCCAACACCTATGTCGATGCTGCGCCGGACATCTTCGCCACGCTCGACAACCTACAGACCTCGGTGAAGACGCTGGTCGAGAAGAAGGCTCAGCTGGAGAACCTGCTGCACACCGCGAGTGACACCTCGGGTGTCCTGAAGGGGTTCCTGGCGAACAACGAGCAGAACCTCATCCGCCTGCTCGGCAGCACCAACAAGGTCTACGCGCTGCTGGCCGAGTACTCGCCGGCGTTCGCCTGCACCTTCGAAGGCATGGCGGACATCGCCACCAAGCTCGAGAAGATCATGAGCCCGAAGGGCATCGCGCTGAGCGTCGTGGTCGACAACCGCAACCTCGGTGGTTACAAGCCCGGTGAGCAGCCGACCCTGGTCACCGGTTACGGGCCGAACTGCTTCGGCCTGCCGGACAACGTGCAGTTCAACAGCCAGGGGGTGTTCGTGAACCCGGGCAAGTACCGGTGCCTCAACGACGGCGCCGCGCTCACCGGCGACTCATGCGGTCGCGCCACCAGCTCGCTCGGGACCCCCGCCGAGAACGCCCTCGTCGACGCCCTGATCGCCGACTCGTACGGGACGAGCCCGGACAAGGTCCCGGACATCGCCACCAGCCTCGCCGCCCCGCTGCTGCGCGGATCGGAGGTGACGGTCAGCGAACGAAATGAGCTCATCGATGAGCACAGTGAGCCTGGTGCCTCATCGGCGTTCCCAGCCGATCCGGGGGTGACAGCGGCCGTGAGGGGCGAACGCCGATGAGAGGACTGCTGTCCCCGCTGATCAAGCTCGTGATGTTCCTCGTGGTCACCTCGCTGGCCACCTACGTCCTGGCCGCCACGATCGCCAACACCAGCTTCGGGGAGACCGAGAGCTACAAGGCGAACTTCACCGACGCCTCCGGCCTGCAACTCGGCGACGACGTTCGCGTGGCGGGCGTCCGGGTCGGCTCGGTCGAGGGCATCAAAATCGTCGACAAGAACATCGCCCAGGTGAAGTTCTCCCTGAGCAAGGACCGTCCGCTCCCCACGTCCGCCCGCGCGAAGCTGCGCTACCGGAACCTGGTCGGCCAGCGCTACATCGACATCTCGGCGGGCCCCGGCGACAGCAACGCCGTGCTCAAGCCCGGCGGCGTCCTGCCGGTGACCCAGACCCAGCCAGCCGTCGACCTGACCGTGCTGTTCCAAGGGTTCAAGCCGTTGTTCCAGGGCCTGGCTGCCGACCAGATCAACCAGCTGTCCAACGAGATCATCATGACGCTGCAGGGCGAATCGGGCAGCCTCGACCTGCTGCTGCGCACTCTCGCCGAGCTGACCAACGGCCTGGCCGACAAGGACGCCGTGATCGGCTCCGTGATCGACAACCTGACCAGCGTCCTCACCACGATCGGCGACCGTGACAACCAGTTGTCCGATCTGATCGTCAAGCTGCAGCAGGTCATCTCCGGGTTCGCCAACGACAAGAAGGCGATCTTCGACGCGATCGATGGCATCACGAGCCTAGAGGCCGTCACCAACGGGCTGGTCAAGGACGTCCGCGCCCCACTCAAGGAGGACATCAAGGAGCTCACCGGCCTGGTGGCGAACCTGAACCAAGGCTCGGACGCGATCGAGTTCGCCCTGCAGAACCTGGCGCCGACCATCGGTGCCCTGATCCGGACCGCCAGCTACGGCTCCTGGTTCAACTTCTACGTGTGCAGTCTCAGCGGCACGATCACGCTGCCGGGCGGCGCCCAGGTGCTGCATCTGGAACAACTCCCCGACAGCCAGCAGCCGAGGTGCAAGTGATGGCCACCGACACGAGCACCGAGACCACACAGAAGGTGAAGACCCGCCGCACCAACGTCGGCGGCAAGCCCTTCAGCAAGCGCAACCCCACCCCGATCGGCGCGATCGGACTCGCGCTGATCCTCGCCCTGCTGTGGGCCTCGTTCAATGTCAGCAGCCTGCCGCTGATCGGCAGCGGCACGACGTACACCGCATACTTCGCGGAGGCCGCCGGCCTCAAGGAGGGCAACGAGGTCCGCATCGCCGGAGTCAAGGTCGGCAAGGTCGAGTCCGTCGGGTTGTCCGACGGCAAGGTGAAGGTCGAGTTCACCGTCAAGAGCGCCTTCATCGGGGACGAGAGCACCGCCGCCATCAAGATCAAGACTCTGCTGGGCGCCAAGTTCGTCGGCATCGAGTCGATCGGGACCAAGAAGCTCGACCCCGACAAGGCGATCCCGCTCGAGCGCACCACGTCACCGTTCGACGTCTACCCCGCCTTCACCGGCCTGACGAACACGATCAACGACATCGACACCGGGCAGCTCGCGACCGCCTTCCAGGTGCTGGCCGACGACTTCAAGGACACCCCCGACTCGGTCCGGACGGTCGTCGAGGGCCTGTCCCGGCTGTCGAACACCATC
>Ga0068859_100001540_pt1 | contig 23533 bp, 45 predicted proteins | sample KBSSwiS22_FD_66585 | JGI IMG/M metagenome (GOLD analysis project Ga0068859, IMG submission 66585) | Switchgrass rhizosphere microbial communities from Kellogg Biological Station, Michigan, USA - KBS Switchgrass S2-2 | ecosystem: Host-associated > Plants > Roots > Rhizosphere > Soil ...
GCAGCAGGCGCAGGGCGGCGCGCCGCCTCCCTGAGCGCGGCACCTTCTCAAAACCTCAGGCTTTCCACGTTTTTTCAACATCAAGGAGCAAGAAATCCGATGAACGATCCTCGTTTGGCACTGGCACTGTTGCAAGCCGCAAGCGGCGGCGTTGGCGACCCGAGCGTCAATCCCTACTACCCCGGCGCCGTGGGCGATCCCCACGTGCAGCCGATGTATCCGGGTGTGGGCGCGCCGCTGCTGCAGCAGGCGAATCCCGCCGATCGCCGTCACGTGCAGTACAGCGACGCGGTCTACGTCTCCGGTGACGTGACCTGGTACGGCACGGGCCGCGAAGCGATCGACGCTTCGGCCTCCGGTCACTCGTTCACCAAGAAGCCCCAGCGCCCGATCACGCCGCAGAAATTCTTCTGCCCGTCGACCGTGCAGGGCCTCACCATCGACCAGCTGCAGATCGGCGGCACGAACATTTTCGCGTCGCAGGACGGCGTGCCGATCGAAATCTTCAGCGAGGTCTCGACCTCGCCGCAGATCAACTGGCCGACCATCGACACGAGCGTCGGTCTCGGTCTCGTGATCTCGAACCTGGACGCAGCCGCCAAGGTCTTTCAGATGGCGGCGTACGGCACGGCGATCCGTCGCTAGTTCCAGGTGCTGATTTGCACGGACCTTGGCGGCGGCAACGGCCTCGGGCCCTTCTCCGGCGGGCAATTCGCCTACTTGGTGAAATGCACGATCGAGGGGCTCGCCCGAGGCTGTGTGCCGTGCGCGGCGCAGTGGCGATTGCCGCCCCTTTTTCGGAGCGGCATTCGCTTCCAGCCGCAACCGACCTACGGCAAGGGCCTCGAAAATTTCCGATTGCCCTTCGACGTGTATCAGCGCCGCCAGGGCGACTGCGATCAGCTCGTTATCTACCGCTTGTGGGAGCTCTACGTGCACGGCGTGCAGGCGATCTGCCGAGCCGAGTGGATCGGTGATCGCGTGCACGTGCTGGTGCGACTGCCAAACGGACAGCTCGAGGATCCGTCTCTGATTTTGGGAGCAACAACGCGATGAACATGATTGGAAAGGTTGCGCTAGGTTTGGTCGGCGCTGGCGTCTTGATCGGTGGCGTGATCGCGTTGTCGGCAGGTGACGCGAGTGCTGCACCTGGTGGAGCTCCTCCAGGGCCGCGCCCTCCTGGTCCGGTTCCGCCGCCGCCCATCAATCCGCCGGTGACACCGCCGGGTGGACAGGTGCCGAACGTCCCGACGGTGCTCACGCCGCCGCCTCCTGACCCGCAGGAGGCCGATCCGTTTCCAAACGGGCCTCCGGCGGGCGGTACGCCGCCGCTCACCACGCCGCCCGTGAACATCCCTCTCCCTGGCGGTGGTTCGCTGAACGTGCCGCCGATCGCGATCCCGCCCGGCGTAGTGCCTCCTGGAGCGCTCCCAGGGGCGCCGCCTCCTCCTCCGCCGTTCGTGCCGCCGCAGCCGCTGCCCGTGGCTCCTGGTGCCGTCCCGCCGGCGCCGACGCCGGCGCAGCCCGTGGTCATACCACCGCTCAACATCGCAGCGAGCGCGCCGTCTGACACGGTCGACGTCGTCACGTCCATGCTCGCCGAGGAGCGCAACGGCACGGCGTGGCGCAAGGTCAATCCGCTGCTGAAACTGTGGCAGCAAAAGCGCGGGCTCGTTGCAGACGGCGACTTCGGTACGAAGAGCGCACTCCGCATGGCGACCGAGATCGGCACGCTGCCGATCATCCGGGGTTGGCCAAGAGGCTCGTTCAAGGAGGGGCCGTTGCTCGGCGAGTACCAGTCGTCGCTGCTGCAGCTCGCCGAAAGCGCGCCGGAGCCGCGCGCAACGCACCTCCGGCTCGCTGCACAGCGCGAGCAAGGTCAGGGCTTCGGCACGCCGCCGCAGCCCATCACGAGGCAGATCAACATCGACGCGGCAGGGTGAAACCATGCACAGCTTCAATCGCCACCACCAGCACCACGCGCACCACGCGCACCACGGCTTGTTCCATCGGCACTGGCCGCTGGCGCAGCAACATCATCATCACCGCCACCCGCACGTCGGCGGTGACCCGGTAGCAGTGCAACAGGCGCAGGACGTGGCCATGCACACGCTCAACGCGCTCGGCTGGGTGTGGCACCAAGACGGCGTGGTGGTGACGGTCGTCGTCGACCAGCACCCGATCAAAGTGTTCGTGCCCGCCGGCGACGTGTGGATCGAGTTCAAGCGCGAACTCGCCGCCGTGGGCTGCCCGATGCACGATCCTCCGTCCGTGGGCGCGCCGCTCGTCGAGGGGCTCTTCTCGAGCATCAAGCACGCGGTGAGCAGCGTGGCGCGCGCGGCCGCGAGCGTCGTGCCGGCACCGATCAGGAAAGCGGCGACCGCAGTGGTCAACAAGGCCGCGCAGGTCGGCAAGCAGGCCATTCAGAGCAAGTACTTCCGCTACGCGCTCGACGCTGCAGCGGTCGCGGTGCCCGCGCTCGCGCCGGCGGCGGCCGCCGTCGAAGCGGCGCACCAAGCGATGCAGCACTACCAGGAGGGCATGGCCGCAGCCAAGCGCATCGCCGCCGGCGTCGGCACTGTCGTCGATCACGCGAAGGTCGCGCTCGCTCACAAGGCGCACGCGCAAATTGCGCAAGCCGTGGCCGACGCGAAGAAGGGTGATCCGCGCGCGCAGCAGCTCATGGGAGCGCTCAAGCAGGCCCAGGGCCTTCACCACCCGCATGCGCCGCGCCTGCAGGGCAATCCCTTCCTGACTGCGATCGCGCAGCGTACGCCGGGCATGTCGCCGCTCCGCACGTTCCTGCCCCGCTACACCTGAGCGCGCCCGTGAACGGCCTTCCCGCCCTCCTCGACGGTCTCCCTGGCTCGCCTCCGCCGGCGATCTATCCGGCGAACGTGCAGCCGGGGCCCGACCCGTACGGGGAGCAGTCCGTCGAGGTCTGGAAGGAAGGGGAGACCGATCAGCGTTCGATTCTCGACAAGACGCGGGGCCACTACTTGTGGCTCGTCACGGTGACCGGCGATGTGACGTGCGACGTGACCTACGGCACGAAGGCCACACGCGTGATCAGAGGTCTGATCGCCCCGTTCAAGCTCGCGCTGCCAGGCCAGGTGATCGTGTACGCTCGCCCGAACAGCCCGACCACTTGCAAGGCTTCGCTCACGCTTGCAACCGGCTCGGGGTTAGCCGAAGCGCGTTCCATCGTCGACTCCACCGGCGGTGCTGTTGACCTCGACGAGCAGGCCTTCTCCTACTTCGCGCTGACCGATTCGACGCTGAATATTCGCGGAATTGCAGTGGTCGCGCCAGCATTGTCGCGCGTGCCTCTCGTGGCTGGCAGTCAGCTCGCGACGGGCAGCGGATATCAGGAGTACCAGACATGAGCTCTCTCCTCGCGCAATTGGAAAAGGCCACCAAGCGAACCCACAAGAAAAAAGGCCGAAAAAAGAGCCGTCGGCGTCGTCGACGCGCGACGCGCACGCGCACCGTCGTCAAGGTGGTCTACCGCACGCGTCCGGCCGCTCGTCGTGCCGCGCCGCGGCCGCGGCGAAGGCATAAGAAGCGCGCCCACAAGGGCGGCAAGCTGAGCGGCGCAGCCAAGCGCGAGTTTCTCGCGCGCATGGCTCGCGGCCGTAGGAAGGCGCGGCGCGCGTAAAATCCGTGTTCGACGATCCGGTTCGGCTGAAAACGTTGGCGTGGCTGGTGCCCGACGCTCGAGCTGCGTTCGAAGCTCTGATCGCGCGCGCTACAGCGCTCGGGCTCCATCCCTCCATCGTTTCAGCCGTCCGGACCTGCAGCGAGGAAACGAACCTCGCGAGCAACCGATCGGGCAAGGTCAAGCGGAGCTGGCATGTGCTCGGTCGGGCGGTGGATATCGAGTTGCACGCCGGCGCGCCGGCGGACGACCCTGCCAAGCACTACCGCGAGCTCGCAGCCTGGTGGGAAGAGCAGGGCGGCACCTGGGGCGGGCGCTGGGAGACGAGCTTCCAGCCGTTCCCGGGCGTCACCACCGACGTGATGCATTTCCAGTGGACGCCGGGCCTGGGCGACGCTCCCTCGCACTCGGTCTGGCCCGATGGGCTCACCTGTGAGCAGGTCGACGCGCTGCAGGCGCAGGTGCTTGGGAGCGCCCCGCGCTCGCGCGTCCCGCCGAGCTCGCCGGCGCCGAGCTCGCCTCCGCGCTCGAGCCCTCAAAAAAAAACAGTTCCGTCTCCGATGGTTGGGCTGGCGTTCTTGTACTGGGGGCGGGCCTTGCAGGCGCGGTTGCGGTCGCTCTCTGGGCGCGCCGCCTTCGGAGGGCTTGAGCTGTGAACACGCGCGTAGCGCAGCCTGGCGTGCACCTGGTCGAGCTCCTCGACGGCTATGGGCCGTTACTGCTCGAGCACGTGTATACGCAGCTCGAAACCTCCAATCCTCAGGCGGCCGCTTTCGTGAAGGAGTACGGCAACGAGCTCCTGATGGGCGCGCGCGGCGCACTGCTCGCGCTCGAGCAAAATCGCAAGCTGCAAAAGGCGGCCTTCGCCGCCGAGCTCGGTGGTCGTCTGCTTGCTGGCTGGTCAGGCGAGCCGACGAAAGACGCGGCTCGTGACGCCGTGGATATCGCCTGGGCGCTGATGCAGCGTGCAGAGGAGCTCGCGAGCAAATGAGGGACGTGGTGCCCGTCAAACGCGGCCGGAACGTCTGGCTCCTGCTCCGCACGGATCGCGACGCGGCACAGACCGAGGATGTGCTTCGCAGCGCGCCGTTCGTGCTCGAGCGCTGGCTTCGGCCGGCGTCACCGCTCGGTCTGCGCAGCGTGCGCGGCCCGTGCGGCATTGGTGCTGCGCGAAACGTGCGCGCGGATGTGGTCTCAGGTTTCGAGCGCTCGACGCAGCCGCTCGCTCGCTTCGAGGATTGCCCGGCCTTGCGTCAAGTCGTGGTGGCGCGCGCGCCGTGGTTCGTGCGGGCCGCGTTCGACTGGCACGGATCGGACACCTTGATCCCGTGGCCGCGTCTCGGTCTCGATACCTACGGCAGCGCGAGCGACAACGATCAGGCGCTCGATTGGCTCTTGCTCGAGGCCTGCAGCGGTGCCGGCGCCGGCGTCGGCGCGCCGGAGCCGACGCCGGCGGGGTTTGTTCCAGTCTTTGCTGGTTGGAACGTCTGGGACGTCTACCAAAAGGACGACTTGGATTTCGAGCTCGGCATGGCAGGCGTGTCACGCGATCGCCGCCTCCGGATCTGGATCGAGAATGCGATCAGCGACGGCGCTCCGGGCGCCGCGGTCGCAGACAACCTGAATCCTGCAGTGCTCAAGGGCTCGCAGATCGAGATCATCGAGAGCCCGGGCGATTTACAAGTCGTCGCACGCAAAGAGAGCGTGCCGGGGCCTGCTCTCTTGCTCGACGGTCCCGCAACGGTGCACACGGTGCGATTTTACAACCGTGGGAACCACGCCGCGCTGAGCTGGCCGCATGACTCCAACTATCTGCTCAACGCAGCATACGCGCAGAGCGCTACGAGCCCCATCACGTCTGCGCCGCCGCCGAGCTCGCTTGGCGGCGCTGTGAGCGGAGCAGTCGACAAGGCGAAGGACGCAGGCTCTGGGATTCTCAAGGCCGTGGCGATTGGTGTTGGCGCAGTGGCCGTCGCCGGCGTCGTATTTTTGGCGTTCCGCCTCACGAAGGGAAAAGCAGCATGACGAGCGCGCTCGAAGTCTGGGCGGACAAGGTCCTGAAGGTCATCGACGCGGAAACTACGCGGCGCACATCGGCCGTTGTGCTGCAGGTCGATGGTGCGACCTGGGAGCGCTGGACAGCGCCGTTCCCTGACGCGGCGACGTGGGCGAGCGAGGCGGAGCTGTTGCTCTCGCAAATCAAAGAAGAGTCGCCGCCGCGCAAAATGTCGGCGATCTTCACGGCCGAGGACGAGTCCGGTGCGGTGCGCTCGACCCTGCCGCGTACGCTCGTCGGCCAAAACAAGAGCGCTGCCGACACGCAGACCGGTCCGAAGGCGCTAGCGGATTCCTTTCAGGCGCAGGCCAATACCATGAAGTCCATTCTGGACTCCGCGCGCGTGCAGGCTGAAGCCGCCTCGGCTGTGATCAAGTCGCAGTCCGAAACGATCATGGCGCAGAACGATCTGATCCAGGCGAAGGCCGAGGAGAAGATCCTGGAGAAGGAAAACGCGGCGAGCGAGCAGGTGACGCCGGCGATCCAAGCCTTCCTCGCGCAGAACGCAGGGCAGGTGGTGCCGCGCGTGCTCGCGCTGATCGATCTGTACCTCGAGACCAAGGGAGGCAAGGGGGGCGCATCTGCGCTCTCCAAGGCCATCCAAGAAGCAACCCAAGAAAATGGAGTCCCGTCATGAAACCGATCCGTCTCTCTCCGTCCGGCCCCATCATCACGAGTGACGCCGGCGCTCCCCTCGAGCTCGGCACCGGCGCGCGTCTGCGTCTCTCCGAAGGTAAGACCACCGTCTTTGGTACGGGTGGTGCGATCACCACTACCAATCAGGTCATTGGCCAGGTTCTCAGTGACGGCACGGTGCCGGCCGATGTGCCGCTCGTCGTGTCACTCGGGGACGGCGTTTCGATCGCGAAGAACTACCGCGCGACGCTGCTATGCGACGTGGTGAGTCAGCTCACCTCTGCCAACGTGACGGTCACGCTCAGCATTCAGACGAGCCCCGATGGCGGCACGACTTGGGGCACGGTGGCGAGCAACACGCACGTGGTCAGTGGTGGTGCCCTTGCTAGCGGCACGGTACCGGCCGGCGCGCGCCAGGTGCGGTGCGATGCGACTCTGCGAAGCGGCGCCGATTTCGGGCTAGCTCCGACCTCGACGTCCCTGAAGGTGCGAGGGCAGATCAAGGCGAGCGCCAACTCGGCTGCGCTGCTCTCCCACGGCACCGCGGACGAAACAGGCGACGGCAGCGTGCTCCTACAGCTCGAGGAGCTCTTCTAACCGCGGAGTGCGGGCGGACCGAGTAGGCCCAGCCCGCTCCCGGGTTTGGTGGCGAGCGCGAGCTCGCCACGCTGCGCGAGAGGCCCCCGTTTTTGGGGGCCGGCCCCCGAAGGGGGCGAGGGGGGTCGGCCCGAGACGCTCCCAGGAGGTAAGCAAATGTCAGCAGGAAAGATCGTGTTCGCAGTGGTCGGCGGCCTTGTGGTCGTCGGCGGCATCGTGGCGATCGCGCACGCCTCCACGAAGCCTGCTGCGCCGAAGTATGGCCTCGGAACGACCGTGCAGGGCAGGAGCGGGCGCGTGTACGTCGTCGCGCCGATGCTCAATCCGGGTCCCGTCGCGCCAGGCGTGAAAGTGATGGCCGTGTGGGACGCACAGGCTACGGCGAACATCCCGACCGATCAGTTTGGTGGGATAACGCTGCTGCCGATCCTCACGTTCGCGCAGCAAGGCGACAACATGAACGCTCGTGTATTCGTGTCGTCCACTTTGGGCAACGCGAGCTCGCAGGACCCTCAGCTGCTGAAGGCACGCGCGGACTTTGGGGTGTGAGCCATGGACGATCGCAAGTTCAACGAGTGGGTGCGCCAGGTAACGGCGGACATTTGCGATCTCCCCGAGACCGAAGTCGACGCGCTGCGCACGCTTGCCTCCTGGGGTGTGGGGCCGGGGCAGATCGTTCGTGAGGAAGGGGAGTCCTTCGCCGACGTTGTACGCCGCTCCGCGAACGCAGGCCTGCGTCCATCGCGCGCGCGTGTGGTCGCGGCCGCGGTCGGCGAGCTCGGGCAATCCGACTCGATGCGCTACTGGCCGAGCGCCTACGGGAAGCCGATCGCGGATCCGTTTGGATTTCGGCATCTCGCGTGGTGCGGTGCGTTCGCGCTCTGGTGCCTGCACCAGGCCGAGCTCGCGGCGGATATCCATTGGGTGCTCGGCCAGGGCTTCCTGTACCGCTTGCACATGACGCGCGAGCCTAAGCCGGGCGACGTTGCCTACTTCCAGCACCTGCAGCACCACGCCGTGGTGGAGGCCGTGCACGAGGACGGTCGCGTGTCGCTGATCAATGGCAACGGCGCCGGCGGTCAGGTGACGCGCTCGACGGGGACGCTCGGGCTCGTGACGGCGTTCTATTCCATCGGCGGGCTGCTGCCCGAGCTCGCTCAGGAGCTGGCCCAATGAACATGCTCGAGCCGGTGGACGAGGAGCACACGAACCCCGAGATCGCTGGCCGCCATCCAGGGGCGGAGAGCGGCAAGGTTCCGAGCGCGCCGCCGCCGGACGATGATTTGCGTACGCTCGTTTACCAGGTGCTGGGTGGTCACAACGAGCTTCGCGGCCGCGTCGACGTGATCCAGCGCGACGTGCGCACGCTGCTCAACGAGAGCCATCAGCAAAAGCTCGAATCGGTGGAGTACCGAGGCCACATGCGTCTGACGCAGCACCGGAGCACAGCGCTGCTTGGTGCTCTCATCACGCTCTGCGAGTTTGTGCAGCTCTGGCTGCAGCACCGGCCTGGAGGTCACTGATGCCCGATCCGATTTACCCGAACCTGCGCATCGCTCCGAGCGGTCCTTCCGTGCAGGGCACCGTGGGCTTCGTGCTCACCAAGACTGCTGACGGTGTCCAGTTTCAGCCGCCGGCTGCAGGCGGGAGCGTCACCCCGTTGTCTGCGGTGAAGACGGTTGACGCGAGCAGCGTCGCCGGTTCGCCTACGGGTGGCTGGTCGCAAAGCGTTGCCTATCCCGGGCTGCAAGCTGCGATCGACGCGCTCGAGCCGTTCGGGGGGACGTTGTACGTAGCCGCCGGCGACTACTCGGCGGATATCACGATCGACGGCGAGTCCATTGCCAGCGTCGAGATCATCGGCCTGGCTTACAATCCTCTGCAGCCGACGCCGGTTATTTCTGGGCAGCTGATCGGGACGGGCACCGACACCAACCCTTTCGTCACGTTGCGGCGCTTGAAGCTGACCGGCCTGATCACAGGCGACGGCGGCCAATGGAACTTTTGGGAGTGCGTGAGCACGAGCAACGTCACCGGCGCCGGCGTGCTGTTTGCGCGCATCTCGAGCTTTGGCGACTGCACGACTACTTCGCTCGACGCTCAAGACAGTACGTTCAATCAAACTCTTGCGGTGAGTTCGTCGGCTTTCCTGGCGCAGCGCTGCACCTTTTCGGGCGTTGTGACTGCGGCGGTTCTGGCGAGTGCGACCGGCTGCGCCTTCACGGCTGCGGTTACATGCAACGCCTCGGGCATCAGCAAGCCTATCGACTGCACGTTTTCGGCGGCGGTCCAGTTCGACCAGTGCAACGCGACCGGATGCACGTTCGCCAACGTCACCGGAGCGAGCGACGGCACCCTGCTGTTTCGCGATTCTCTGATCGCAGGAACGGTGGACGTTCCATTGAGCTGGGACGCGACGACTGAACGCCGCTCGCTTTCGGCCGGGATCGTGATCACCGGTGATTTCGTGCTCGCGCTCAGCAGCGGGCAGGGTGGCCCGGCGAAGATCGTTACGGGGACGACCACGCTCGATTTTGCGACGCCGGTTGGTCCGACGAACCAGAACGTCTCGCGCGGTATCATCCTTCGGAACCTCGCAGCCAATGCGACGGTGACGCTCGACGAGAACGGTGGCGCTGCGCTGCAGCCGTTCTATCTGGACTGCTGGCACACCGCGCACACCGTGACGGTCAAGGACAGCGGCGGCACGACGATCGACACCATCGCAGCAAACGCGGCGGGGAACGGAACGCGCAGCATGTACCAGATCGACGACACAACCGGTCTAGTCGTGAAAACCGCGCCGCGAGCGGCGCTCTGAGGCGCCTCGCGTGCCGAACGCACCTTTCATAATTCGCACGCCGCCAAGCGGGCCGACGATGCCTGACAGCACGCCGGGCCACGTGCTCACGGTGCAGGCTGATGGAAAGAGCGTTGCTGCTGAGCCAGGTGGTGGCATAGGGCCGCCGGGACCCACTGGTGCGACGGGTGCGACGGGCGCGACGGGCGCAACCGGCGTCACTGGCGCAACGGGCGCGACTGGAGCACCAGGTGCGACTGGCAACGACGGCGCAACGGGCGCCACCGGCGCCACCGGCGTCACCGGCGCAACAGGCGCAACAGGCGTTGCCGGCGCAACAGGCGCAACAGGCGTTACCGGTGCGACGGGCGCGACGGGCGCCACCGGCGCGACGGGCGCGACGGGCGTCACTGGTGCGACAGGCGCGACGGGCGTCACTGGTGCGACAGGCGCGACGGGCGTCACTGGTGCGACAGGCGCGACAGGCGTCACTGGTGCGACAGGCGCGACAGGCGTCACTGGTGCGACAGGCGCGACAGGCGTCACTGGTGCGACAGGCGCGACAGGCGCGACAGGCGCGACGGGCGCAACCGGTGCGACGGGCGCTGTAGGAACGGGCAACGTTCTGCAGGCTTCCGCGACCGCGGGAACGAACACTTTCGCGACTACGGCGACAGAAAACTTCGTGCAAGTTGACGGCTCTGCGTTCGCGGTCGACCACGCTGCGGCCGGTCTCGCTATGACGGCCTCGCATTTTCTTTTCACCTACACGGGGTCGACGTCGCTCTGGCTGATCACTGCGATTTGCACGCCGAGTGTCGCTACTGGCGGCGCAGATGACTCGTTCGTGTTTTTGGCAATCGCTCACAACGGCGACATGATCGGCCTCAAGGGCACCGATACATTTGCTGGCGGCGTGACTGAATCTCTGGCGCCTCCGAACGGCAACGAGCCTTGCTTTTCGACGCAGCGGGTTCTGCAGCTCGCAAACAACGACACCTTTCAGGTTGTGCTTGCAGCATCGGGAAACACGGGTGTGGTTGGGGTCGTGACCGGCGCAGACCGTCTAACTCTCACCGCGGTGCAGCTCGGATGACTGCAGGCGTGACAGGCGGATTCGCAACGAACACCGCGCCGCCCAGCGCGGCCGCGTTCGTAGACGTTGACCGCGGGCTGGTGCCGCCTGTGGCGAACGGCGGCGCAGCGCTGCCCTATTCGACGCTGCAGCAAGCGGTCGACGCCGGCGCGCTGCGTCTCATGCTGGCGCCTGGGGCCTACGGTGATTTGCTGGTCCCGCCTGGTGGTGTGGTGCTGATCGAGGGCGACCAGGTTTCCAACACCGTGGGGCACATCCGGAGCTCGGGCGCCGGCGTCGTGCTTTGCCAGGGAGTGGACTGCGACGGTACGGTCGAGATCACAGACCACGCGGTGCGTGGGGCGATCATCCTGTTTGACTGCGAGCTCGGCGTGAGCGCACCGATCACGATCAAGGGTGGCGACGTCGGCGGGGTTGGCGAGCTGCAGCTCCGCGACTGTGACTGCGGCTTTGCGAACACGTTCAGCAACTTCCGGGACGTGATCTTGGACGACTACTCGGAGCGCCAGGTGTTTGCGGCCGGCTGCGTCTTCACGAGCAGCGTGGCCGGGACGATCGGGCTCGTGTCGACCGGCACTTTGCCGAACGCTCGGATCCTTCTGAACCAAGACACCACGCTCGCGTTTGGTCTGCGGCATGTGCTCGGCGTGTCGCAGATGACCGCGGATCGCACCTTCTCGCTCGATCTCACGGGCGTCGCGCAAAATGAGATCGCGACGTTCGACACCTACAACAATAGTGGTCACAACGGGTTCGTGAAGCTTGGAGGCACGACGCTCTACACGGCGGCGTCGAGCTCCACGGCGTTCCGTGTGCGCTTCAAGTGCACCGTAGCCGGCACGACTGCAGTGCTCGACTCGATCGAGCGGCTGACGAGCGGGACGCTATGACAACGCCGAAGAGTCTCTTGGTGCAGCGCGTTCGTGCGGAGCTCGAGCGCCGGCGCGAAGCTGCGGCCGCGGCCGCCGAGCTCGAGCGGGCCGAGCGCGAGCTCGAGCTCGCTCAGGCCGACGCGGACGAGCTCGAGCGGGGGCGGAAGTGACTTGGCCGAGCCGACGATCGCCTCGTGCCCGTTCTGCCGCAGGCCGATTGCGGTGTGGGTCACGCCGGACGACGTGCAGCTTTCGCACGCTGAGCCGGAGTGCTGGCGCTTTCGCCAGTGCTGCGAGCTCGACGGCTTTGAAGTGGTGGAGCTAGCCGAAGATGCCGATCGCAAACCTTGCTGACCGTTCGCCCAGGTGGTTCGTGTTCTTGCGCTTCACGCTCGGCCGCGGCTGGTGGTGGAGCGAGTGGCAGTGGCTCACAACGTTCCAGGCGCTCTCGATCGCGGCCGCGCCCGAGCCGGGTCGCCAGGATATTCGCGTGTACTATTGGGACGGCTCGAGCACCGTGCCGGCGTTCACGAACGGGTAGGCCACGCTGCGGTCACGCGGGGTCTGCCGTGACCCACTACGAAGCCGAGTCCGCTGTTTTTGTGTGCCCGCGGTCGTCGATTTGCGCGTCGACCAGCTTCGGGCCTACAAAAGAAACTGCGCCGGCGTTCTTTTGCGGGACAGCCGGCGCAGTGGACTGCAAAGCCCATGGGCAGAATAAGACGTAACCACCAAGAAGCAAGTCTGACGCAGCGTGCGGCTTCGCAACCCGCACGAACCCGGGCGGCTGGCCCTCAGGTCCAAACCGCACGAGCTCCATGGAGCAGCGATGTAGTCGAGCGCACCACGTTCGACCGCACGCTGGGTCAGACCTGCAGGGGGTGGTCGTGACAGACGTTGCTCGCTCAACGTGCTCGTGTGGACAGAAGCGCAGCCCCGAGACCGATCCAGCGGTTGCGGTTTTCTCGTCGGGCTTCCTGACGCGCGGCGGCGGTGATCCCAAGGTGGCGCGCCAGCTCGGGCTCGATTCGCACCCGCCGGTGCAGCTGCGTGCGTGCTGCGTCTGCCTGACTGTGTACGCCGCGCCCGGCGCTTTGCCCGAAAGCTTCCGGTAGCCATGGTCAACGGCGCCGCAAATCGCAGCAGTCCGCCCCCCGCGGTGGTTCGCATAAGATACAGGCCGTCAACTTCTTGCCCTGCGCTGCGCGGGCGCTGGACGATCGGCCGATGGACGATCGGGAGCGGGACGCGCGGCGGCTCTGCGCAGCGCTGCATTCGTGGGGGAGCCCGCCTTTTAAGCTTTGGGCGAAGCTTCGCGTTTCGACGCTTCAGAAGGGCGGGGAGGCGGCGCGGCTCGTCGTGTACTTCGATAAGCACTCGTTCGACGCGAGCGAGCTCGAGCTCGCGGGGGAGCCGGAGTGGGCAGTCCGACGAGCCAGCGGCGAGATCGAGCGGTCGCCGTACGCACCTGTCCCGCCTGAGCCCGCGCTGCGCGTGGTCTCGCGGCGTTCCGCGTAACAACAAACTTCGTTCAGCAAGCGCCCCGCGCGATCGGACTGGCTCCGGTCTCGCGGGGCGCTCTGCATTTGGAGGTCCACATGGCAGGTGAGGGAAGATACGCGGCTGCGCCCGCGCCGGAACTCTTCGGTGGTCGACGTGAGCGACGCATCGTTGTGATCGAAAAGCTCGGCGATGCATTCGCGCACTTGCGTGCGTTCTGCGAACAAGCTGACGCTGCGCAGGCTGCAGAGCTGGTGGGGTTGCTGCCTGCATTCGACGAGCTCCGCAAGCGCTTCGAAGAGCGAACCAGTCCGCTGCGGCACTGCAGCTGCGACGCTCCGTTGCTCGGTAGCAAGATGCATCGAAACGGCTGCCCTGCAGGTGGCAACAACGCGAGGCCGGAGAAATGAAGCGCCGCGTGCCGAAGGCCTCCGGAGCGCGTGACTACTTCCTCGCCACGTCCGAGGCGATGGTGCACGCCGCGCGGATCTGGTTTCGCCTGAACCCGTTGCGCGAGCTCGCGCTGCGCTTGCCCGAGCCCGGAGTGCTGATCTGCGGCGCGCTGGACGAGTTCGGCGTGATGCTGATCGGTGCCGACGAGCCCACGCGCGATTTCCTTCGCTTCGTTTCGGAGCGTGCTGGTGCCCTCGGGTTTCAGCCGACGATCCACCACGTTTGCGTGCTCGCGGACCTGCTCCCGCCGGGCTGGGCCGATCGCAGCCGGCGGCTAGTCGACGAGCTTGACGCGATCAAGCACCGCAAGCTGTTGCCGGCGCCGGGAGCGGACGCATGACGTTGTGCGAGTTCTGCGCTCGCGAGCTCGGGAGTGCTCGTTGCACGGTCGCCTTGCAGGACGGCCACAAGGTGCACCTGTGCAGCGCGCAGTGCGCGTTTGAAGAAGGGTGCCAGCGCGCGCGAGAGGAGGCAGGCGCGCGAGTGTCTCAGCTCGAGCGCACGCGAGCGGCCCTTCAGCGGCGCGTCGAAGCGCTGCAAGGCGTCATCGCCGATCAGGTTGTTTCGGAGCTCCAGGAGCTCCGCGAACAGGAAGGAAACCCAACATCATGAGCGAACCCAACACCAAAGAACCCCCGACGAACACGCAGCCCGAGCCGCCGAGCGCATCGGCGCTCAATACGGCGATCAGCGCCTGCACGAAGGCCGTGGAGACGCTGCCGCGCGACGCGCAGCGCCGAGTGCTGACGGCCGCGGCCGCGCTGCTCGGCCTCGACGGCCCGGCGCCGGCGCCGCGCGGCGCGAGCTCGCAGCAGCGGCCACCGAACGGTCAGCAGCAACAGCAGCAGCGAGGCAGGTCGTGAGCGAAGGTCTCAACCAAGTAAACCTGCTCGGGAATCTCGGCGCGGATCCCGAGCTGCGCACGACTCAGGGCGGCCAAGCCGTCCTGAAAATGCGGCTCGCCACGAGCAAGAACTACTTGGACAAGCAGCGCCAAAAGCAGGAGCGCACCGAGTGGCACAACGTTGTCGTGTGGGGGCGCCGCGCCGAAGCGCTCTCGAAAATCCTGTCGAAGGGCTCGCGGGTTTTCATCACCGGCGAGCTCCGCACATCGAGTTGGGAGCCGAATGACGGTGGCGCGAAGCGCTACCGCACGGACGTCGTGGCCCTGGACATCATCCTGAGTGGTGGTGGCCGCGGCCGCGCTGAGTCGGACGGCGAGAGCTTTCCGCGTGACGCCGACGAGCCCGACTACGGCAGCGGTGACGACGACATTCCGTTCTGAAAACCCCAAGCCCCAAACAACCAACGGAGATGCAAAGCCCGATGGGAAACGAACCGAAAATTAGTGCAACCGCGAGCCGGTTTCAGACCGTGCTCGCTACCTACGAGGGCGAGTGCTGGCAGGTGATCGAGTGCTGGCTGTCCCAGCACCCGAATGTCACTGTCGGCCTCGACAACAAAGGGCCAGACGAGACGCCGTGGCGCCTTCAGCTCGGCGCGGAGTGGTTCAAGTCGACTGATCGCCTTGCGGTGCTCGGCGTGGCTGCTCGCTATTGCGAGAGTTGCCTGCAGGAGGTGCCCAGTGCACGGGCGACCTGTTGACAAGGCGACGCAGCTCGAGCTCGAGCTGCATCCGACGCTGCGTTTCGCCTGTCCGTGGTGCAAGCAGCCCTGCTGCGTCGCCACGGCACGAAATGGCAGGCAGGGGATCGCTCACCCCTTTCCGGCGTGCGTGACGTTCGACCACACGCCGGCGGCGTCTATCCTAGCGATCGTTCATCAGCAACCCGCGGAGGCCTCGTGAGCGCGGGCGCTCTAGGCTCTGTCCGTCGCGTGACTGGTGAGTACGCGGCGGCCGCGCACGAAGCAGCATCAGCGGTTCTCGCGCAAGCTGCAGCGCGTAGGGCAACGGAGCGCGAGCTCGCGCTCCGCGCGGATCTCGGCATCTTGCTCCGCGAGCTCGAGCAGCTGGCGAACAAGAGCCGGACCATGAGCCCGCACGCGCATCTGGCGACCTGTCAGCTGCTCGTGTGTGAGCTGCGCTCAATTTTGGACAAGGAGCGTTGAGTGAGCGAAGTCGAGCGCCAAAGGAAGCTCGCGCGTGAGCTCGCGCAGGTCGTCCAGTCATACGGCGACCTGCGCGAGAGCGCGATCGGGAGCATGTTGTTCGCTGCCTGGCTGAACGCCCTCAGCATCCAGAGCGAGGACGAGGCGATCCGCGTGTTCGCGGCCTACCTGAACGATGCCCAGCGGAGCGGCGCTGTGCCGCGGAGCGGGTGATGATCATCCATCGCGACGACGTGTGCGATTGGTGCGGCCGCGCTTTTGACGACGAGCGGCACCAGGTGCGGGTCGAGCTCGAGGGCTCGTTCGTGCTCGAACTGCTTTTCTGCTGCGTAAATTGCATCTACGCGGGCGGTCGCGCGTCGGCAGACCTGCTTGAGCAGCCGATGAAAGCTCTGGCGGACAAGGTCGCTGAACTGCGCGCGCTGCGCTCACCGCCGGCAAAGAAGGGGCGCCGGTGAGCAAGCACAAGAATCCGCGGCGCCTGATCACGGCTCCGGCGGAGATTTTTGCCAAGTGGGATGCGGTTGCGCGCCTCGCCCGCGTGCGCTCGTGGGCTCGCTGGGCCCGGATGGTGCTCAATCAGGTCTCCACGCTCGAGCTCGAGCGCGCAGGCCTGGAGTGGTCATCGCTGCGATCTCGCGTGCAGCCGCTCTCCCCGCTCGCTGGCGGGTCCGCGCGATCGCGCGATATCCGTTCGACGTCGACGAGCTCGAGCGGCCGCACGGCGGATATCCGCCCTGCGCGCTCGAGCTCGTCGACGTCGAAGCGGATATCCGCGGCTGCAGCCGGCGACGTTGTGCACCTGGTCGACCGTGACCACGCGCGAGTTTCCTGCGGTGCGCGCAATTGGCTGCACGACTCGCGGCGACGTCGCGATGTGACCTGCAAGAACTGCATTCACGCTGCGGGGATCGGGAGGCGACGTTGAACTGGATTGTCGCCATCCCGATCGTTGCAGCCCTCGCCGGCGCCGGCGTCGTGGCGATCGCCGACATGCAGGCGAGCGCGGCACGTGACTCGCTGCTCGCTGACGAGTTCGAGCAGCGAGCGCGCTACTTCGAGCGGCGGGCATGCGATCCGGATTTCCCTGAGCGTGTAGTGCTCGGCGCGTTGGCGCGCTCCTATCGCTACGCCGCTGCCGAGCTGCGCGGCGGCCTGTGGCGTCGTTGGCGTTGGCATCGGAGGCACGATTGACCTGGCTCGCTTTCTTCGGCGTGCTGATCGTGCTCGAGCTCGGGCACCAGTTTGGCTGGAGTCATCGCGCCGAACGAGCCGCGAAGCGCTGGCAGCGACAGCGCTTGCGCGAACTCGACGAGGCGGACCGCTGGCGCGAGCGTGCCACGGCGGTCCGCCAGCAGAAGGTCGGCCAAAGGGGTGCCGAGCAATGGAACGAGCTCGCCGAAGCGCAGGCCGCTGAGTACGACCGCCACGCCTCCGAGCTCTCCTGCCCGCTTCTGGCGTGCCTACGGAGGGCCAAAGCCGAATCCAGGGGCATCCTGGAGCGAGCGCGGGGCCTTTGCACCAGGTGGCGCCGGTGACGGCGGCCCGCTCACGCCGCCGCATGGATAGTGCGGCTGGAAAAATCCCCGCGCAGGGCGAAGCCCGCGCCTCTTGCCTTGAAACCGAGGGAGCAACTCTACGAGTTGCTCCCTCGGATCGTCATAACTTCACAAATGCAGACAGCGCCTCAGGAATCGGACCGCAAAATGCACGGCCAAAGGGCCGCTTAGACCGTCTGCAGCTCCTGGAAGCGGCGACTTTCCATCACCGGGCCCGGAAGGCGGCACGGCTGGAAGCGCGCGCGGCCGCGATCGCCCGCGCGCGCCGGCGCGCGTGGCGGCGCAGCGCCGAGCTCGACGGGAGCGAGGAGAAGGCCGAGCTTCGCGGCGACGCGGCGCGGAGCGAGCGCGGGCGTCCGACCTATCGGGAGTGGGAAAGCTCGTGGCACCTGTCTCGTGCGCGGAGCGCCGAGCTGCTCTTCGATCGCGTGCGCTCCTGCGCGGAGGAGCGCTACCGCGTCAAGCTGACGTGTCGCAATTCCGAGTGTCGCAAGCAGACCATCGTGCCAATTGGGTGCGATCAGGCGTGGTTCTGCAAGCGCTGCCGCGAGTCGCGGGCGCGCAAGTTTCGACTCGACCTGCAGTCCAAGATGCTCGGCGTGGTCTCGCTTGCGTCGCGTGCGGGGCTCACGAAGCGCTACCGCCGGCGTGCAGTCGGCGGCCGCTTCACGCAGAAATTTTTGACGTTCACGATCCCTCACACGGGCGGCACGCGTGAGCGCATTCGTACGTTGCTTCGCGTGTGGCCGCGTTTCTGGCGGCTGCTTTCGGACGAGCTCCGCTCGAAGCTCGAGCCGCACGGATCGGGCATTTTTCTGGACGAATACGACGACGAGACCGGCGAACAGCGCGAGGCGACGCTTTGGGATCTCGTTCACTTCCTGTGGGTGGTCGAGTGGACACCTGGAAGCGATGGGCTCGGCCACCCGCACTTGCACGCGTGGATCTTCAGCTCGTATCTAGACCACGATGAGCTACTGACTCGCCTGTGGGTGCAGGCCTACAACGACGTCACCGGGAGCAACGTCGAGTGGCTGAGCGTTGACGTGCGCAAGGTGCACGGCAGCTCGTCGGATATCTCGCACGAGCTCTGCAAGTATTTAGTCAAGGATTGGGAGGTGGACGAGGGAGGCTGGAAGCCAGCGCGTCCCGAGGTGTTGGCGCAGGCGTACGCGGAGCTCGATGGGCGACGCATGCGGCAGACGAGCTCGGGCTTTTCTGATTTCAAAGTCGCGGTGGTGAAGTCGTGTCCGTGTTGCGCCTATGAGAGCGACGCGGGGCATTGGGCGCGCGTCGAGCTCGAGCGTGTGCAGATGGCAGAGCGCGAGCAACACTACCGATTACATCCTCTGCCCGAAGCGACGGGGCCGCCGATGGATCCTGGGCGTGAGCCGCCGGAAATCTCGTACTTGGAGCAGGCGCGGATCAACGATCTCGAACGTCAGTGGGGCCGCTTTGTCCCCGGACCGCACGAAAAGGCGCTTTTGGTTGAGCTCGAGCGTCGCCGGCGTCGCAAGGCGCGGCCGCGCTCGCAACAGACGGAGCTGTTTCATGGACGGCGATGAGAGCCCGCACGTCGAAGCGCTGGGCGCGGAGGTGCTCCTCGTTGATGACGATGGCTTCGTGCGTGTACACGCGGCTCCGCTCGACGTGGAGCTGCAGCTCGCGGAGCGAGGGACGTGCAGAGGTTGGATTGCGAAAGGAGTGAGAAAATGTCGACTGTTGAGCAGGTGATCGAAACAAAGCTGATCTTGCGCTTCACGCTTCCAGGTGTGGAAGCTCGTTCGTGTAGCCTCGACGGACCAAACACGCATTCGCAGCTGCAAGGCATGGGCGCTGAGCATTGGGAGCTGGTTGCCCGACCGGAGAACGCGGAGGAGGTGGCGCGGGTCCTTCGCAATCTAGCGATTGAGATCGAAAGGACGCTGAAACGATGACCTCGCCCAAGATCGCGATCGTCACACCCTGGAACGGTCACAACGAGGATTGGCTGCGCTTCTGCATGCAGACCGTGCGCGAGCAAACGCTGAAGGTTGACCACCTGGTGGTGCTGGACGAGATCCCCGCGCTGTTCAGCCAGGTGCGCTGCCTGCAGCTCCCCGCCCGCGACTTCGGCTCGAACATCTTCGGCCACGAGGACGTGGGTAACCTCGCTCGAGGCCTCGGCGCCATGCTCTGCGCGGCCGAGGGCTACGACGCGATCGGTTTCCTCGACGCGGACAATTGGATCGACCATGACCACGTCGAGCAGCTGTGGGAGGGGCACACGGATACTGGTTCGGCGGTAGTTGCTGCGCGCCGTCAGATGCACGCGCTCGACGGCGAGCTGCTCTACCAGGAGTCCGACGCGCACGCGCGCTCCCACGTGGACACCAATTGCATGTTTCTCACTCGAGCGGCATTCGACCTGCTCTCAATTTGGACGCAGATCCCGAGCGACCTCGCAGCGGTCGGCGATCAGCTTTTCTGGCGCGTGGTGCGGCAATGGCTGCGAGAGGAGCCGCCCTATCTGAGTAGTCCCACGGTCCACTACCGCACGGCGTACGCGGTGCACTACGAGGGGATCGGTCGCGAGCCGCCACCGGGCGCGAAGCGGCTCGAGCCGGTATCGGCAACGCTGGATTTCCACGTGAAGGGGTTCAGGGTGCGGTTGTGAGAGTCGATGATCTGTTGGATCGTGCGCTCGAAGCTAGGGAAAGGCTCGAGTCCGCCACCGAGCGCATGAACGCGGTGATCCAAGATTTTGAGGATGCGCTGGTGCTCGGTGGCTACTTCACGTCAGGCTTCGTAGGGTTTCCGACCGAGGCTGATTTCCCAGAGCGTTTCCTGCGGTGGTGCGAGGTCAAGAACGAGTGGCACCTATTTGTCGAGCCTCGCACTGGGCGTGAAGGTGATCAGCGGCAGCTGTTGAAGTGTTCGAGAAGCACGCGCTTGGAGGCGCTGCGCGTGCTTCCCGAGCTGTGGGAGCAGCTGGCGGCCGAGCAGGCGCGACGGGACAAGCTATGACTGTTTCAGTCGAGCGCCGCGCCGAGCTCGTGAAGCGCCAGCAGTTCGCGAAGCTCTATCGGGAGACCTACAACGAAGAGCCGGCCGTTTTTCTGAACGCCCTCCGTCACGCGCTCGGTCTCGGCAAGCTGCCCTGTCACGCGGGGTTCGGTGGGGACAGCGAGCGCGAGAGCAACGAAAAGTCGGTGCGCCATTTCCTGCGCGCGCTGCCCGATGGCAACCGGCACGTGCGAGGCCTGCACCCATGACGAACAAACTCGCACGCCGACCGCGAAAGACGCGCTCGAGCGGGGGTGGGTCAGCGAAAACCCACGCGGCCGCGCCAGGGAAACCGTGGGTGACTGTGCACCTCGACGGTCTGCGCGTGCACTTCCCGCAGCTGGACGGTACGACTATTGTGATTCTGCTCAACCGGGAGACGGCGCTCGAGCTGCTCGTGCAGCTTGCTTTCAAGCTCGAGTCGCTGAAGCTGCCGAGCGTGCAGCAGGTAGTCGTTTCGAAGTTGGTCAAATGGTTCATGGAGGACAAATGAACACGCGCGCGATCACGCTGATCTGCTCAGCGCTTGGTGCTTGCGGTGGTGGGGGAGAGTTCAGCTCGGCGGGCTCGAGCGTCGCAGGCGCGAGCTCGGGCGCAGTGGGCTCAGGCGTCGCCGGCGTGGCGGGCTCGAGCTCGGGTGCCAGTGGCTCGAGCTCGGGTGCCAGCGGCTCGAGCTCGGGTGCCAGCGGCTCGAGCTCGGGTGCCAGCGGCTCGAGCTCGGGTGCCAGCGGCTCGAGCTCGGGTGCCAGCGGCTCGGGTGTCAGCGGCTCGAGCTCGGGATCGGGTGGTTCGACCGATCCGGCGAGCTGTTTGATGGACTGGAAATCTACCGCTTGCGCTGGTAGCTGCACGAGTAGACCTGCGCCTTCAGCGGGCTTGAGCTGCGCCGAAATGCTGGACTGTTGGCTTGCCAACAATTGCAGCCCGTACGGCTCCGGTCCCGAGTGCTACCCGCACTGCACAGGGCCGATTTCAGATCCGGAAGGCGCAGCCGCCAACGTCGTGTACGGGTGTCTCATGTGTCCATGATACCCTTGCGGGTATGAAGCAGACCCTGTTGGTGGTCTCGACCAATCGCGAAATCGACTTCGAGGCGCAGAATTCGATCAACGCGGCGCTCGCCGCAGGTGCAGGGATGGTGCTCCAGCGAGGTACGAGTGACGTCGCTTTGGCTCGCAACATTGCTCTCTCAATCACCTGCGACACCTTCCGTCAGTGGCCCGAGCGCGACGTAGCGTTGATGCTCGACGATGATATTATTTTTTCTCTAGAGCAGGCGCGCGCAGTGGTCGATCGAGCGCGCCTGACGCAGGGCTGCGTGTCTGGTCTCTATGCGACTTCAGGGGGCACAATGGCTGCAACGAGGCGCATGGCTCCTGATGGGCGCTGGCTCGTCGGCCTTGGTTTTGTGGCTATCTATCGCGACGTGTTGCTGAAACTCGAGCGCGAGTCCGAAGGATTTTGGTGGAAGGAAAAGCTGCATCACGCTTTTACGTGGACCGCAGTCGATGGCAAGGAACGCTGGTGGTCCGAGGACTACCGGCTGTGCCAACGTCTCGGAGGTGTCGAGGTGCTCCCTATCGGTGTGGGGCACATGAAGAAGATCCCGATCTATCCCGACGACGAGACGCTTGCGCGTGTTGCGCGTGGTGACGCGTTGCCGGAGGGGGATGGTGCGCAGGTCGTGCTGACGGAAAGGCGCGTGCAATGAACCTCGATCCCATAGAGTTTCAGTGCCCGCACTGCGGGCGGCAATGCAAGCTCGAGCCGCGCCAGCGCGGTGGCTCAGGCCTGCACGCTGACATACGCATCGGCCAAGACATTCGTCACGAGACGCCAACCTGCGCGCACTGGGAAAAGATGATGGGCCGTGACTCTACGGCCGAGACGCGCGCAGCGTTCTTGAAGCTTGCTACAGCGTTGAATCGTCCGCTCGAGCAAGATCCGCACGTCTCGTGGAAAGAGAAAGATCCGGACGCGAAAATTTTTTCGTTCGGCGCCGGCGGCGCGGCCGTCAAGCTGCCTGAGTCGCAGTTCACGGTGCAGTACATCGACGTGCTGCCGAGCGACAAGTCAAACTAGCGTCGTCGTTTTCGCTCGGGTGGCTTGACCCATTTCGGCGCGGCGCGCGAGCCGTGCGCCGGCGCGCGAGCGTCTACGATCTGCGCGCGTTCCCAGAGCGCCTGCCGCGTGAAGGCTGACAAGTCGAGGCCTTCGCGCGCTGCTGCGTCGCGGGCGAGCGTTCGGAGTTGCGGCTCGATCCATACCTGCAGGAGCACGTTCTTTTGGCCGCGTACGTGGCGCGGTAGCCTGTGCGCTGCGCGTCTTGGTGGCCGCTGTTTTTGGATCACACGCGCAACGGCGGCGACGCGCGCCCCGCAAAGTTCGGCGAGCTCGCGCACGCTGTGTGCGCCTGCGAGCTTGATCGCGCGCTCTGGATGGTGCGCCCAAAGCATCGAGCACGCTTCGCGGAGTGATGAGCACACGTGCGAGCCGAGCTCGAGCCCGAGTTCGGTGCAGAGCCGCTGGCGTTTTCGACCGTCGATCGTCTCACCCTCGTAGATGAGAGCGGGAAGGCGTGGTCCGACGGATTGAAGGCTCCGGCGTAGATCGTGCTCGTCCATCGAAGTGGGTAAGTATAAGCCGCTTTTTGTTGTTGAATCGAGTTTGCGGATGGAGCGAGTGGTGGATCAAACGCGAGTGCAGCGTGCACTCAACAAGATTTTTGGAGGCACATGAGCACATCTCTCCTGGTGCGGGCGAAAGAGAAGATCGAGCGGCTGAACGCGAAGGAGCGTGGAAAGCGCCTGCTCCAGAAGCAGGAGCTCGCGGTTGCCCTCGGCGGCGCGACTCAGCTTTCCACCGCGCCTCAGGCGGCGTTTATCGATATCAAGCTCGGCAAAAACGGCGAGCAGGCGAAGCTGATCAAAATCCCGGTCAACATCATGATCGGTGGTCCCATCGCGCTCGCGAGCTTCTTCGCCGTGAAGTACCCCGTGCTTGCGGCGATCCTTGCCGGCGAGGGCTTCGGGCTGGTCAACAACGGCCTGTACCGGCTGATCCTCGACGTGCACGCCAAGCACGTCGCCGAGCAGCAGGCGCAGGGCGGCGCGCCGCCTCCCTGAGCGCGGCACCTTCTCAAAACCTCAGGCTTTCCACGTTTTTTCAACATCAAGGAGCAAGAAATCCGA
>Ga0068859_100001542_pt1 | contig 23504 bp, 33 predicted proteins | sample KBSSwiS22_FD_66585 | JGI IMG/M metagenome (GOLD analysis project Ga0068859, IMG submission 66585) | Switchgrass rhizosphere microbial communities from Kellogg Biological Station, Michigan, USA - KBS Switchgrass S2-2 | ecosystem: Host-associated > Plants > Roots > Rhizosphere > Soil ...
TAGTGATCGTGGTCGTAGTGACCGGGGTACCACTCGCGCACCGCCTCTACGCGAAACTCGTTCACCTTTTGCCCTCCGCTCGGGCCTGGGACGCGACGGCGCGGCGGCGCATCATGGTGTTCCACGCGCTGATTGCCGACCATTCGAGGTGCCGCCCCGGTCCAGTCGCATCGCACTGGTAACACTTCACGTAGAAGAACTCCCAGCCGTCCTCCTCGCGTGCATCTTCACAGACGGTCGACGTGCGCTTGCAGAAGCGGCACGACAGCGGCTCGCTCGTCGTCTTCTTCGGCGGGCGGCTCACGTCGCGTCCCCCGAGGAGGGGCGGGCCTGAGCTTCGAACGAGGCTTGGATCTTCGGGATCAATTCTTCTCCGAAGGCGAGCGCGCGCGCCGCGTCCGGGCTTGATTTGTCGCCAGACCGAAGCGAGTCGAGCATCGACGCCCATCGCTCGGCCGGAGGCGGCGTCGCGCCCGCGAACGCTGCGACCATCTCGCGCGCCGGCTCGGGAACGGAGAACCAAATCGTCGCGTACGTTGAATCGAAGTCGTCGTCTCGGTCGACGATGTAGTTCGGATGCTTGCGCAGGCGGTACTCGATCGTGCATCCGGGGCACGCGCACGACGCCGAGTCCGGCTCTTCGCAGATGTACTTCGTCGCCTTCACGCGCCGTCCCGTCTTCTTGTACTGGGACAGCACCCCATCCTTCACCTCAAGGAGTTCGTCCTCCTCGACCTCGATGGTGTGGTGCTTGCACTTCGGAGATCCGTAGTCGTTGTCCTCGTGCCAGCAGTTTCGGTTGCCGCCACCGTTGCGTGTGTACACGCAGATGACGGGGGCGTCGCCATCCATCTCGACGTGGCAATCGCGGAAGCGCCCGCAGTCCCCTTCGGACAAGCCGAGGAGTTGCAGCAGCGCGCTGGACAGCGGGTTGCGTCCGAAGATCATGTTGTAGAAGCTCAAGCGTTCCTCCTCTCGATCAGGGCGGTCAGGTCAGCGGGCCCAGGCATCAATCACCTCCGTGCGGATCACGATGCAGTCCCCGCGCGGTTCGAGTCCGACGATGCCGACGCCGCTCGCGGTGCCGTACTCGGAGAGCCACACGAACGTCGAGCGCCGCATCGTGTACTCGCCGCCCTTGTAGCCGTAGTACATCGCCCCGTCCGCGCCGCGCAGCATCTCCAAGAACATCCGTGCCGTGCAGGGCTCGCTGCCGGGCACCACGGCGAGTTGTTCGTAGTAGCCTCGATAGCTGTCCATGCGGACCGGGTTGCTGCCGCCGACGCGCCCCGGCTCGTCGATCTGCATGACGGCCTCCGGCCGCTCGCGCTCGATCGGCTCCAAGCGCGCGATCAACTCGCCGAGCGTGATGATGTTCTTCGCCGAGAGATCGGCCTGCACCTGTTGGTTGACGATGGCGTTGATTGACTTCTGGAAAAACTCGTGACTCACCTCAAACCTCCTTGGCTATTCTCCTCCCCGCCTCCCCGTTCTGTCGCTGAGGGCGCGCGGGAGCGGAACCGCAGCACCCAGTATCCGTCATCGCGGTGGATCCACTCGCCGAAACGGATCGACCGTCCGGGCGGGCTCTCGACTTCGACGAAGTGGCCGCCAATTGGACCGGGAGGAGCGTCGAACACGATATCGATCTCGCGCCGTTCCTCCGCCACGGCAGCCTCGACGCGCTCGGCAATCAAGGCGGACAGCGTGGAGTCGACTGCTTCGACCGCGCGCACTCGCATCTCGTTTCCGATCACGATGCGCGGGTGCGAGTCGGCGAAGTAGTTGACAGCGTTCCAAAACGCCAGTAGCGCCGCTTCTCGCGCTCCGTCATGCGGGGCGGGGGTCACGATTCGTCCTCCTCTGCGATCTCGTCGCGTACGCACTCCAAGTTCGTTCTCAGCATCTCGATCGCCTCCTCCAGCGTGTCGCGGTACATCCCCTTCGACATCGGCGGCGCGCATCGCCGCTCAAGCTCTTCTCGAATGTCGTTCGCGATTGACTCCGCCGTCTCCTTCTTAGCCTTCATGTTCCTCCTCGTCTTGGTCTTTCGCCTCTTCCGCCGAGAGCGCGGTGAGCCGCGCGAGCGTTTCTGTGCGGCAGCCATTCCAGCCGGCGCACGCCTGTTGGATGTCCGCGTCGAACTCCGTTCCCTCGTCAGCCGTCTCCTCCGGTAGCGCCGCCTTCGCGGCCTCGATCGCGGCGTTCCAGCCCGCGAGGAAGATCGGCCGCACGTCGCCGATTCGCTTGTCGCCCGGAATAGTCGAGTCGTAGCTCAACACCTCGGCCGTGAGCGCGGCCTCTCGGCGATTCTCGTCCGCTGCCTCCTTGCAGCATTCGCGGCAGCACACAGGCGCTCCGCAATACAGGCAGTCATCATGGAGTTCGACGCTCGGATGCTTGAGACAGTGAGGCAGGTAACTGTTCATGTCCCGCTCGCCTCCTCAGCGCGCTGGAGCGCCAGCCGGACACGCGGCAAGAGATCCAGCCGCGCGTAATGGTCGGCCACGTCGGCAAGCCGCACCGCGCCGATGAACTTTTCTGCGTCGATCAGGAGCGCCCGCGCCGCGTCCCGCTCCCCGCGAAGCGCCGCGACCTCGGAGCGGAGGGCGGCGAGTTCGGCGCGTGCGACGGATCCATTCGGCCCAGGCCAGTGGTCTACAAGATCGTCGAGCGTCGGCTTGTCTGCTCTGCTCATCTCGTGCGGGATCCCCGCCCCCTCCGGTGCCTTCGGACTGGAGGTCACGACGCATCCTCCTCGATCTCTTGCTGCAAGCGTTCATCGCGCGCGCCGTCGATCGCCTTGAAGATTGCAGTGATGAGGTCGGACGGTCGCTTAGGAGCCCAAAAGCCGCGCACGCGCAGCCCTTCGCGGATCTCCTGAGCGAGCGACGTGCGCAACGCTTCGCGCTCTGCGTCCAAGTCCTCCATCCGCGCGTTCATGTCCACGAGGGCGCGGGCGAGGGTGACGATGCGCGTGTTCAACTCCGGCATGTTCGGATCGTCGAGCACCTTGCGCGCGATGCGGAGCGGGGCGGTGAAGTCGGCGGCACTCACGGCGATTCCTCCGATCCGCACTTCGCGTAGTCCGGGTGCTTGCGCTTCATGTGCTCGCGCAGCGCCGTGAACGATCGCTTGCAGCACGGGCACACGCCATGTCCGATGCGTCGCTTCGTGCGCGTCACGACCCCGCGCATGGACGACAAGCGGCGCGACTGTCGATCACGCTGCGCGCGCAGTTCGTCCGCACGCTCGGCCAGGGACTTCGTCATCTTCTCAGCGGCGTCGAGCTGGCGCTTGTACTTCTCGGCGTCGGATTCCGCAGGGAAGTACTGGGTGTGCCCGTTCGGGCAGTAGAAAGTCTTGTGGTCCTCGCGACGTGCCACGTCCCAATAGTGCGGGACTCCAAACACCATGCCGCATCCCTCGGTGCTGCACGTCAACACGAAGAATCGAATCCCAAGGACTACCTCGGTCATGCTTTCTCCCCCTCTCATCGCTCTGCGGCGGCGAGTCTGTCGAATGCCTCACGTAGTTCGACGAGTGCGTATCCAAGCCGGGCCGCACCCGGATAGACACCGGGCGGAATTGCGCGCCATTCCTCGACCACCCATCGCGCCTTGTGCTCCAGGTCCTTTTTCGCTCGCTCCAGCTCCCCCTCTGGCTTCGAGGGGCGCGGAGAGGCGGCGGATTCGAGGGCGGCGAGGCGCTTTTCGATGGCTTTGATATCCAGATCGACGCGCGCCTCTAGGGTCGACTGACCAGCGCGCAGCCATGTCGCCCGCGTTTCAATTTCTTTCAGGCGCGACAGCAGCGCCTCGTGTTCCTGCATGTGCGCGATCGAGAATGGTTCGGGCTTCGCCTCCGTCTCGTCGATCCTCTCTTCAATGCTGTCGATGCGCGCGATCACACCATCGAGGCGCGGGTAGGTCACGTCCTTCGCAAGCTCGCGCACGAGCCGCTCCTGCCGATCCGTCAATCCGATCTCCGCGCGCGCCTCCGTGAGTGGCTGAGAGGGGGGCAGGGGCGGCGGCGTGGCGCTCTTCGTCTCTTGAAGGCTTTGGATCAGGCCGCGCTTCCACTCGTCCACGTCGCTCGTGAAGCGGACCGGCAACAACATCTGGTAGGCCGCGATGTACTCGCAGGCGCGTTCCGTCGCCCGCTTCTCCGCGTCGCGCTCGGCCGCTTGGATGGTTTCGGTCAACGTCATGTGGCGCGTGTGCCAGAGCGAGCCGATCGGAACAGAATCGAGCTTTCCGAGAAATGCGCTCGCTCGATCCGGGGAGGTCACGGGCGCATCCCGCGAACGGCGTCGCGCGTTTCGTTGTCGCTGCGGATCTCGTCGCACACCGGGCACGTCTTCTTGTCCGCGCACTTGAGGCAGATTGCCTCGTGCTCGAACTCGCAATCCGCGCGCTCTCCGATGCAGCCGTCGCAGATTTCGGCCATGCACGCGGTGCAGTTGTAGTCCTCCCCGCATTCCTCGCCGTCGTGCGCGTGAATCGGGCCTTCGCCGTCGATCTTCATCTCTCCATCCTCCCCTTCAAAGCCTTCCAGCGCGCCTCCCGCACCAGCGCCAGTTCGTCCGCGTCCTTGATGAGCTGCTCGCCAGCTTCCGGGCCGCCGTACGCGCCGGCTTTCCGGAGCGCCTTCTCGGCTTCGTAAAGCAATTCACAGAACGGATCGCTCGCAACGCACAAGCGGCGGTCGGCCTCGGCGCGCATCTTCGCGGCCTTGGCTTCGAGGTCCGCCGCGATCTCCGTGGAGAGCCTTCTAGGAGACACGGTTAGCCTCCCATCCGTGCGCGAACGCGACGGCGAAAACAAGCACCACGACGGCCGAGTAGATCCAGGCCATGGCTACTTCCGCCCCTTCTGCGCGCGGCGCCTGGCCCAGTAGGCACGCATCGCCTTGATTTGGCGCGCGCGGCCGGCGGACATGGCCTTGTGCTTGACGGGCGCTCCGTTCGCGGGTCGATCGCCCAGGATGGCGTTCTCGGTCACGACGATTCCGTGGCGCTTATCATCGGGCGGCTGCACAACGCAGCCGTGGACGAGCGCGCGGTAGAGGATCGGCTGATTGCCGAGCGCCGCGCCGAGAACGCGCCGGAGCTCCTCGCGGACATCCTCACGCGCCTGAGTTCTCATCATCCCGAGCAGCTCATCGTGGAGCACGCTGCGGGGCAATGTTTTCGTGGACTTCATGCTGTCTTCTTCCTCTGCGGCGCGGGGCCGCTCTTCGCCTTCTTCCTCTTGAGGCGCTTGTCATGTGCCCAGCACAGCCCGTTGACCTTCGCTGCTTTCGGGCAGCGCGGCCAGCGGCAGGCGGGCACGGTTGCTGTCTTGACCACGATGGAGACCTTATCGGACCGTCCTGGACATGTCCAGGACAAAAATCCAAGAAACCTGTTGCGGGAATCCCGCCCGGCCCCGATCCTAGGAAGCGTCGCGGCCCCCGCTGGGCAATCCCGCCCCGCCCGCCCCGCGACGAACGAAGAGGAAGGCAATGACGACGACAGTAGAAGCGCCCTGGGATCAGACGCAGGAAGCCGCGCACGCCGCCGAGCAGAAGATCCAGGAGGGCTTGAAGAAGCTGCGCGCGCCCTTCGATGCACGCGCGATCGGGAAGCTTCCCCGCGCGACGCGCCAAGACGCCAAACCCGGCAAGTGCTCGGAATGCGGAGGCTGGCACAAGCTCCCCGCAATCCACCTCGACTACGTAGGGCACGCGGAAGTCACCGACCGCCTGCTCTCCGTCGATCCGAACTGGAATTGGCGACCGCTCGCACGCGACGAGGACGGGCTGCCGAAGTTCATCCGAGCAGCCGGCGGGAATCCGCTCGGCCTCTGGATCGAGTTGACCGTGCTCGGCATGACGCGCCTGGGCTACGGCTCGGTCGAGGGCCACGCCTTCGACGCTGAAAAGCAGTTGATCGGCGACGCGATCCGAAACGCCGCGATGCGTTTCGGCGTCGCTCTGGACCTCTGGAGCAAGGCCGAGCTGGAGTCAACGCTGGAGCCTGTGGACAAGGCGACGGGCGAAATCCAGAAGCCGACGGAAGCCGCGCGGATGCAGGCCGAGGTCGATGCGTTCGCCACGGGCGAGCCCGCGCCGCGCCGCGTCATCGAAGGCATTCCGATCCTGACGCCGAAGGGTTGGGAGCAGGCGAAGACGCTGCCGCTCGGAGGCAAGGGTCCCTATCAGGCGATGACGCTCGGCGCGATCATCGCGCAGGACTTCGAGGACGAACGCGACGCGCTCGAATTCTTCGAAGGCACGGTAATCAAAGCCATTCTGGAGAAGTGGAAGCGCACGCCGCCCGCGAAGAAGCACGAGGGCGTCGGCCTCACGTCCGAATGCGCGCTGATCGCCTACAAGGAACTGATGGACCGCCGCTCGTCCCCTGGAACCGTTGATCTGAGTGAGGAGAAGTCATGAGTACAAACATTGTGGAGCTTTCCATTCCGAATCCCGACAGGCAGCTTTTCGACAGCGCGCAGGCGAGCCTGGAGCAGGCGCGTGCCGCAACGATCACAACGCAGGAGGAGCTGTCGCTGGCGGGCGAGGACCTCATGACAATCAAGGGCTTGCAGAAGAAGCTCGAAGAGAAACGGACTTCGATCACGAAGCCGCTCAACGACGCGCTCAAGTCCGTGAACGATCTATTCCGGCCCGCGAAGGCATGGCTCGAAGAGGCCGAAGCGATCCGCAAAGGACAGATGACCGTCTATCGAGAGGCGGAGGCGGAGAAGATCCGCAAGGCTCAGGCCGAGTTGGAAGAGATCGCACGCAAAGAGCGCGAAGCTCTCGCTGCGAAAGCCGCCGAGGCCGAACGTAAGGCGCGCGAGCAGGCCGATAAGCTCCGCGCGGCGGCGAACACTGAGGCTGAACGCCAGGCCGCAGAGCGGCGCATCGCTCAAAAGGAAGCCGAAGCCGCAGCGAAGGCCGAAGCGTTGCGCGCGGAGGCAGCCGCGACGGTTGCTCCGAAGATCGTCGTGGAGCCGCCTCGGTCGTTCGGACAGAGCGTGCGCGAATCCTGGACGTTCGAAATCGTGGATGCATCGCTAATCCCGCGCGAGTTCCTCGTGATAGACGAGAAGAAGATCGGAGGCATCGTGCGTGTCATGAAGCACGACCACGGGATTCCAGGCGTCAAGGCCATCAAGGGCGAGGTCATCTCGTCGAAGGCTTGGTAGAAGCTTCGCCGCGCCTCGTGAACTGGAGCGCGCCGTGACGGGGATTCGTCAGCCGTGCGCGGTCCAGTTCGAAGCGGGGCGCGGCGTTTCCGCATCTCGCCGCCCTTGTGGGCCGGAAACACGTTTGGGTGGGTCCGAGCGTGCGCGAACCGGCTTGGAATGGGGGCGGCGGGACCCTCTTTCCGGAAATCGGGACGCCTCGATCTTTCCGGATCGTAACCGCCGGCACCGGCTTGATGTGGTAGGCGGACTCCCGTAGGTAGGAGCAGGTAGCGACTCGGAGGACTTCACCCTCCGAGGCGCTCAACCGCTCGCGCAAACGAGCGGCAAACCCACCGAGAAAGGCGCGTTTTCCCGATGAATCTGCTCGCCAACGTACCAGCCGGCTACTGCGCGTTCAAGGTTGGTGCGGCTTGAACAACGCACGCGACGGGAAGATGCCGGCTTACCTCTGGTACCCGGCCGACTGGCTCTCCAGCTCGTCAGTCCGGCGCATGACACGCTGGGAGCGTTCCTGTTATCGTGACCTGCTCGACCATGCGTGGCTCGACGGTGGGATCCCGGACTCCTTGGAGGAGATTGCGCGTCTCCTCGGCGAACCGATCGACCAGCTCCGCGCGTCGTGGGAGCGCCTCCGCGCCATGTTCAAGGCCGGTCCTGCTGGGCTGCTTGTGAACCCAAGGCAGGAATCAGAAAGGGCCATTCAAGCCGCCTTCCGGGCCGCGAAATCCAATTCTGGGAAGGCCGGAGCTGACGCACGTTGGCGCGACAAGCGAACCGATGGCAACGCCATAGATTCGCCATTGGCGAAAAATGGCTCTTCTCCGGCTCCGGCTCCGGCTCAGAAGAGAGAAGAGAAGACAAGGCGCGCGAGCGCGCCCTTTGACTGGCGTGCTGTGCTTGCGGAGTTTCATGCGCTCGACGTTGACACCGTGCGGGCGGCGGTCGAGGCGTACCTGCCTGCTCGAAAGCAGGTCTGGACGAACCAGGGGATGCGGATCGCTCTGCGCAAGCTCGCCAAGCTCGGGCCCGCCGAGGCCGTCGTGGCGTTCGAGATGGCGACCGAAGGCGGTTGGAAGACGCTTTGGCCGCGCACGGATCAGAAGCGGTGGGGCGTCGTTCGCTCCGAAGCCCCTCCGCCGCCGACCATCGAGGAAATACGCCGACGTGATGCCGAGGAGCGGGCCGCAAAGGACGCCGCGTACGCGCTACGCAAAGGCGGTGTCGCATGAACCCGGAAACGAGGCTCTTGTACGAGCAGAGCATCCTCGGAGCCGTCTTCGTCGAGCCGAAGAGGCTGCCGGGCATCGTGGGGCTTGTGACACCCAAGGACTTCCTGGACACGCGCTGCCGGCTCTGGTTCGGTGCCGCACTCGCACTCCTCGAACGGAACGAACCGATCGAGATAGCGACCCTCGGCCTGGAGCTCGCCAACCGCGAGCAGTTCATCGAAGCCGGCGGGTACTCCGGGCTCATGGAAGCTACGGCCGATGGCTACCTGAACGGCGCGCATCTCAAATACTACGTCCGCGAGCTGCTCAAGGAGACGCGCCGTATTCGCCTCGCGGAACTCTCAGCGCGAGCTGGGCAGGGTGAGGACGTGAGCGAGCTTCTCCTCGCGGAACTCCAGACCGAGCCCGCGCGCGAGGACGAGAAACCCGAGACGCTCGGATCGGTCGCTCGGAGCCTCGCGGCGCGCTCAATCGCCGGCCTCTCGCTGAACGAGGGCTGCCTGCCGACGCCGTGGTCCGACCTGAACGACGCGATCATGGGCCTAGCTCCAGGCGAGCTAACGCTCGTGGCCGCTCGTCCCGGACGTGGGAAAACGGTGTTCGTCACGGACATCGCGCGCCACGTTGCGGAAACCGGCCCGGTGCTCTTCTTCTCGCTGGAGATGAACCGCAACGGGATCACGACGCGGCTTCTCTCGTCGCTATCCGGGGTCAGTCACGCGGAGATCCGCCGGGGCGACATCCATGAGACGGATAAGGATTCGGTCGTAGACGCCGCCGAGCGCATCGCGGAAATGCGCCTTGACCTGAACGACCAGGGCGGACTCTCAATCCAGCAGATGCGCGCGCTCGCAAAGGCAAGCAAGGCAAAAGACGGGCTCGCGCTCGTCGTCGTCGATTACGCCCAGCTCGCAAGCGATCCGAGGGCCGACCGGCGTTTCGAGGAGATGGCCGCCGTCTCTCGCGGGCTCAAGGAGATGGCCAAGGAACTCCGCGTGCCCGTGCTCGCGGCTGTCCAGTTGAACCGCGAGGGCGACGGCGAGAAACCCCGCCTTTCCCACATCCGGGAGTGCGGTCAATTCGAGCAGGACGGCGATACGATCCTGTTCCTGTGGATGGAAGATTCGAGAGAGAACGAGGAGTCACCGGATGTTGAGGTATGGATCAAGAAGAACCGACAGGGCCGAGGCGGGATCGTGAAGCTGATTTTCCAGAAGAGCCGGTGCCGGATGGTGCCGAGCGCCGGGGCCGTGTTCATGTGAACGAGCCCCGGCACATCAAGCCGATCATCGCCGAGGTCATGGCGGACTGGGCGAAGCGCGTCGAGCCGGACGACCCGGCATGAAGAAACCGCCCTACGACCCGATCGCCGATCTCAAGCTCCAGATCCGCGCCGGCAAGCTGCCCGAGGCGATCGAAGAGCACCGATTCGGTCAGAGCATCAAGCGCCTGTACCGCTTCGACTGGGCCTGGCCCGAACAGGGCATCGCCTTGGAGTACGAAGGCGGGACCTGGGCCGCGATGTCCAGCCACATGCACCCGATGGCGTACGAGGAGGACGCGATCAAGTACAGCCTCGCCGCCGGCCTCGGCTGGAAGGTCATCCGTTGCACGTCGAAGATGGTCCGGGACGGGACGGCCCTCACGCTGCTCCTATTCGCGTTCGGACGCATCGCGCCCGAGCAGGTAGGTCCAATGACCAAGCGGGCAAAAAAACACAAGGACCGCGTTCCTGGTGAGTCTAGGGCGAAGATAAGCCTGGAGCGGTCTCGCGCGATCAACCTGCTCGGCCGGGGCAACCGCCGGAACGACCGGGGGGCGCTGCCTGAGTCCGTGCTGAGGGCGCTGCGATGAAACGCGCCCGCCCGCTCTCCCGCTCAAAGCCTCCGAAAAAGGCGCGCTGGATCACCGGCACCACGCCCTACAGCGGGACGCGCTACTACTGCCGGGACGACGCCGTGATCGATCCGTCCAAGCCGGTCAAGTGGACGAACACGATGGTCCCGTACAAAGGCAAGCCCAAGCCTAAGCCCAAGAAGCGTAAGCCCTTGCGCAAGCGCGGCCTGCGAGCGGAGCGGGAGCGAGAGGCCCTCCAGCACGGCCGGGAAGTCACGCTCGCCCGCGCTCAAGGCCGCTGCGAACGCTGCGGGAGACACGCGCCGCTCGATGTCCACCACGTTCGAAGCCGCGCCAGGAATCCCGGAGCGCCCTGGCTGCACGGCCCGGAAAATTTACGCGCCTGGTGCCGTCCGTGTCACGACGAGGAGCACTTTGGAGGGAAGATGCCGGTGTCTTGACGACCACCACAGCCAGTAGTAGGACATCCAACCGGGATGCAACAAGCTGGTGTGGATCTAGAGCGGCGGGCGTGCTCGATCGGGCGCGCTCGCCGCATCGCTTTTGGAGCTAGTTGATGGCCTGGAACGCGGAGTTCATGGACACGTTCGCGCACTATTCGGTCGCGCTCGCTCAGAATCTCGGGAAGTGGACGAGCGCAACTGGCACGGCTCCGGTCGCCATGGACATCCCCGAGGACGGGCTGAAGGGGCTCCAAGGCGGATTCCTCTCCAAGACGCTCGCCGCAACTACCGGCCGCATCATCGCCACGCGCGGATCGACGACAGGCAACGCGACCGTCGAGACGATCTTGAAGTGTTGCACGGACGCGAACGACCACATCGTCTGGTTGTCCGTCGATGAGACGAACGGCCACGTCACGATGAACTTCCCCGATGGCTCGTTCATCACGAGCACGCAAGTCGTCATCACGAACGGGGCCTATTACAACTTCGAACTCGCGTTTCTCTACACGGGCGTCCACCTCGTCTACGAGGTCTACGTCGATGGCGTGAAGCTCCTCGACATCGGCTCAACCTACTCCGGCACAGGTGGGGCGGACACGCCGAACATGACGCAGCTTCGGACGTTCCAATCGCTCGGCAGCTTCCCGCCGCTCTTTGCGCGCGCATGGATCGCGTGCAAGCGGTATTCGGGTTCCGGTGGTCAGTGGGTTGCGAACGATCTCTATGGCACGGTGAAGCGCGGCCTTCTCTACCCGAGCGCCGACGGCAACGCGCCGGCCGGAGAAGTCGGCCGGAACTGGAAGCCCGACCTCCTCACGGGCCAATTCACGCCGCGCATCAACGAAACGATCGCGGACTCTGGCACGAGCTTGATCTTCACGGATGTCAACCCGATGGAGACGCTCTCGCCCCAGAACGAAGCGACCTGGTTCATGTCCGACAGCCCGAGCGACGTTCCGAATGCGGGCCTCGTGACGGACGTTCCGCACGTCCAGGTGAATAACCTCGCGTCGTTCAGCGGAACGCTTGGAACGGTGTACTGGGTAATCCGCTTGGACTCGGACACGAACCTCGCAAACGATCAGCACATCGGGGATCCCGCAAACCCGGCGAACGCTCAAGCCCTAACGGCAAGCTTCCGCATCTACCCGCTCGCTTTTGGACGCGACCCGCGCAGCGGCGATCCGTGGAGCAAATCAAACCTCGATAGCTTGGAGCTTGGCGTTTACGCATATGACGTTATCTGATGGCCAAGCTCTACCACTCTCAGAGCGTCACGGAGTACCTCTACAGGCCCGTGGGCGGTGGTGGAGGAGGAACGGATTCAGAGATCGATCTCAGTCAGAGCGTCGTGGAGTTTCTGTATGTCCCGACTAGCTCTCCGACAAACCCGCAGCTCGAAATCAGCCAGAGCGTTGCTGAGTTTCTCTACAAGGTCACGCGCGTTACTCCCCCGTCAATCTACCTCAGCCAGCAGGTCGTAGAGTTCTTGTACACGCCCCCGACCGAACCGCCGCCGCCTCCCCTGGAAGGCTTCTTCGAATGCGGCATCGCTTCGTCGTGGGTTGCTTGCGTCCAGCAGCAGCAGGCGTACTGCGAGGATAACGGCTAGTGCCGCGCATCATCAAAACGAGCGATCGGAAGCCGGAGGGCGTCGATTTTGGCGACACGATGGCGCGGCTTCCGACGCGGCGCGACGGGACCAAGCTCCTCGCGGCGGACATCGCAAGCATTCGTCTGCGCGTCTTCGATCGAAAGAATCCGCGCACGGAAATCTGGTCCACGGATCTCGCGCCCGCGAGCACGATCTACGCGAGCTACCAGCTAAACGATCGATGGGACATCGACACGATCGGCTTCGACTTCCTGCACTACCTCTCGCTCGATCTCGTCTTCGCAGGCGACATCAAGGAAGCGGGCGGCCACACCTATCGGCTCGAATACTACCTCGTCACGAAAGCCGCGACGGGGATGGGGCGGATCCTGATTGAGCGCGAGGTGTACGTGGTGCCGGCGTTCTCGCCTCTCCCCCCTGCTGACACGGGTGGTGGTGGAAACACGCCGGACTTCACGCTCTCGATTGTTCCGCAGACGCAGCAGGTCAACGCGGGCAGTAGCGTCACCTACACCGTCTCGAACCTCGGCACCAACGGCTTCGTCGGGCAAATTGACCTTACGGTCGCGCCGGTCATTCCGGGCGTCACGTACATCCTGGATCTTGCGACGATCAGCAACGACTCCTCGACGACGCTGCGTGTCTTCACGGACGGGAGCGTTGTTCCTGCCGGCTACACGATCGTCGTCACGGGCACGTCGGGCCTGCTCGTGCATCAAGCCGCCGCCGGCCTTGATGTCCTCGCCAACGCTGGCGACTTCTCGATCATCGCCAACCCGCCGAGTGTTACGGTGGAGGAGGGCGACTCGATCGACGTGTCGATTAGCTCGACGGCAATCGCGGGCTTCACGGGCACGATCTCCTACACGGTCGGTCCGCCGCTACTCGGAGTCACCTACTCGATCAATCCGCCCTCGGTGATCGTCGGCAACACGGCGACGCTGACGATTGACACGATCGTAGGTGCCGCATCGGGCGGGCCGGTCATTGCAACGCTCACGATCACGGGGACAAGCGGCCTGCTCGTCCACACGACGACCACGCTTCTGCAAATCGACCCCGCCGGCACCGGCTCAACGGGCTGGACGACTTTCACGGCGACGAGCGGAACGGATCACGATACGCGCAAGGTCTATTGCTCAAGCTCGACAGGGAACGACGGAAACTCAGGGCTCGACGACACGCACCCGAAGCTCACGCTCTCAGCCGCGTGCGCGCTCATCCGCGACGGATTCCCGGACTGGCTCCTCCTGAAATCAGGTGACACGTTCACGGGCCACCTCAGCGACGGAACGCCCAACAGCGACTATTGGAGGCAAGCGGGCTACTCGGCTTCCGAGAAGATCCTGATTTCAACCTACACGCCAGGCAACGCGGCGCTGACCACGTTCGGCGCGCGGGCAAAAATCGACAGCACCTACCACGGCAGCCCGCCCTACGAAGTGGCGTGTATGCAGACGTGGAACCAGCAGTCAAACGGTCACTATGTCGGCAACCTCGCCATCGTGAACATCGAGTTCACGAGCACGGCCTATGACGGCACGGTCGAGATGCGCGGCGTCCAGTTCTACGGCGGCGGCCCCGACATCCTCGTCGAAGGATGCTACTTCCACCGCCTGACGGCCGGCCTCATCTTCGGCAGCGACGGCCACGGAGGAGCAGGACGGCTCTCGCGCGTGATCGTTCGTCGGAACATCATCGCGGACAACTTCCGTTCAGGAGCGAACGGCCTCGGCTCTCAAGGGCTCTACATGTCCGACACGGACGGGGCCTTGATCGAGCAGAACTGCATCGACTGCAACGGATGGTCAGAGTTCACGGGCCAAGGCGATCCGAGCCAGTTCCGCAGAAACGTCTACATCCAGAACGCTTGCACGGGCCTTGTCTTCCGACAGAACCTCGTCAGTCGCTCGGATGGAATCCAGCTTCGTCCCGGCGGCGATCTCCTCGGAAACTTCTTCTATAAGAACGCGATCAACCTCCAGTTCGGATCAGGAAACGAACCGGAGACGGGCGGTGTAAACGGGCTCATCAAGGGCAACGTCATCATCGACGGCAACAACATCGGCAGCGGCCCCGACGACGGACGCGGGACCGGAATCAGCATGGGCAACGTCGTGGGGTCAGCGATCAACCCCGCCGTCGTCACCTACAACATCATCGCGCACAACGTCACGGGCGACAGGACGCGATTCAACGTGATGCCGCTCCTGTTGAACTTCGACAACGGCCACGGCAACCCGAACGGGATGCACCACGTGACCTTCGACCACAACATCATCTATGACTGGTCATGCATCGGTAGGCAATCGCTCGTCGGTTGGTACACAACGCAGCAAAGCCCGCAGGGCTACCCGCTCGAAGAGATCGCGTTCAGCTACAACGACCTGCAAAGCGCGCTCGCCGCTGACCAAGCGTTCCCGATCATCGACTTCGTAACGACGACGATCAACGTGCCGCCGGAGATCCATTCGGACCACAACCGGATCCACCGGAAGAACGACAATCAGACAGCGGACAACATGTTCAAGATCCGGGGCACGTCCTACAAGTTCGACGCCTACATGGCGCTCGTCGGGGACAGCACCAGCCGATATGTCGAGATCACGCCAGGTGGGGGAGCGGACCAATACCCCGACCCGGCCAGCGGCCTCCCCGAGTACGACTTGTCGGTAGGCGGCGCGGGAACGGTAGCGCACTTCTTCGCTCAAGCGCGGCTCAACTCGAAAGTCTCATGGGTTGACACCTGGACGGCGGCTCCGGTCTGCGCGTTCTTCCAAGCGAACTTCGGGATGGTTGTGCCTCCGTGACAGAGCCGATGCCCTATCGGGATCCGACGCCGATCGACATGCACGTCCAGGGGGAACGGATCTACTGCCACAACCTCACCGAAGAGCAGCAGAAGTGGATGATCGACGCCATCGGATCCGAGGTCACGATCGTCATGGACAAGAAGCCTTTGCGCGTGCGCGTCAAGGGCGTCAAGAAGAACAAGGCGATACTGGAGGTGCTCTAGTGCCGGCGAAGACGCAGAAGGGCTGGCCCAGCCACGACAAGTACCTTGAGTACCACCGCAAGTATCGTCGGGCTAATCCGGAGCAGTTTGAGTTGGCCAGAATCAAGTACGTCTATGGTTTGACCGACGAGGCGGCACGGATGTCGATGCGTGAGGTGCGGCTGGAGTGCCATGCCTGCGGCTCGCTCCCGACGGCGCGACGCAAGCATTGCATCGACCACGAACACGATACAGGGTTCATCCGTGGGGTGTTGTGCCACAACTGCAACCTAATTCTTGGTCTGGCCTACAACGATGCGGAGCGCCTACGCAATCTCATCGAGTACCTTGAAAACGTGATCGCATACAAGGAGAAGCGCGATGCCGGCAACGTCAGCTAAGCAAGCCCGCTACATGCAGGGCTGTCTCCACAACCCGAGCAAGATGCGCGGCAAGTGTCCGAGCAAGACCGTGGCGAAGGAGTTCAACCACGTGAAGATGTTCCGAGGGCTGTCGAGCCGAAAGGTGCGCTGATTGATCGAGGGGAACGGACACGAAGCGGCGAGCAATTCGCCGCAAGCGGCGAGGCCTTCACCCGTCAACGGGGTCATTCCGCCCGTCGAGCATCAATTCACCTCGGAGACGGCGGCGCTCTTTGGGAGAAAAGGCGGCCTCATCTCGGGCCAGGCTCGGAAGAAGCTGCGCGAGAACCCCGAGCGCCTTTCAAAGATCACCGACGGCTGGCTCGATCGTGCGGAAATCGACCGTGGCGATTTGAGCCTGCTTCTGGAGTACGTCGAGGGCAAGCCCAAGCAGACGGTCTCGGTTGAAACGAGCGCGCCTACGGAGATCGGTGGAGTCGAGGCGTGGCAGTAGCCGAACTCGCAGCCCCGACGAAGCTTGAGCCGCGCGGGCAGATGCTCGCGTTCCTCCAGGATCTTCGGAACTACAAGGGCGAGCGCAAGGTCATACAGGCCGTCATTGAAGGGCCGAGAGGCAGCGCCAAGTCGCGCAACTTCACCACGTTTCTTTTCAACTGCGCGCGCCACTTCGCGGGGATGCAGATTCTTGTGGTGCGCAAGACGCGCGCGGACCTCGCGGATACGTGGTGCAAGACATTCGAGACGGAAGTGGTCCCGCCCGACATGCGCGCCGCCGTGATCGGCGACGCGAAGGCAACCAACCGCACCGAGTACACGCTTCCGAACGGCTCCGCCTTCGTCCTCCTCGGCCTCGATCGACCGTCCAAGCACCAGGGCGCGAACGTGGACGTAACGCTCATGGAGGAGCTTGAGGAACTGACTTGGGGCCAAGTCCAGGGCTTCCTCGGCGCGCTGCGCAAGTTCACGGGCACGATCCCCTGGCAGCTCTTCGTCGGGCTCACGAACCCCGGCCCGCCCAAGCATTGGGCGAACCTCGCCGCGATCAAGGGCGAGATGCGCCGGGTAGTGACGACGCACAAGGACAACCCCAAGTGGTGGAACGAGGACACGCAGACGTGGACGCCGGAGGGGAAGGCGTACATGGCGAGCCTCTCGCGCTACACGGGCGTCCAGCACAAGCGCCACGTTCTCGGCCTCTGGGCTGGTGCCGAGGGCACGGTTTGGGAGAACTTCGACGACGCAACGCACGTCATCGAGCCGCCGAAGAAGCCCGACGGATTCCCGGACTACTCGGCTCTCGGGATCAAGGACTACCTGGCCGCGATGGACTGGGGCTTTACGGCTCCTGGCTCGCTCTCGATCTACGGACGCGATGGAGACAAACGATTGATCCGCGTCGCACAGATTTACCGCGTCAAGCAGAGCCTCGAGTGGTGGGCCGAGCGCGCGTGCGAGCTGGACGAGGAATTCGGCCTCTCGCGCATCATGTGCGATCCGAGCCGGCCCGATGCCATTGCGCTCTTGAACGATCACCTGCGCTTGAAGGGCCGTCCGATGCTCGCCGGGCCCGCGAACAACAAGCGCTCATCGAGCACCACGGGCGACCTTGGCGGCATCGACCTCGTGCGCTGGGGATTTGAGAAGGACGAGACTGGCACGCCGCGCCTGCGCTTCTTGAAGAACGCGCACCGCTTCGGTCCCGATCAGGAACTCATCTCAGAGGGGCAGCCGACATGCACCGAGGAGGAGATCCCCGGCTACACGTTCGCGCGCGATGCCCACGGCGAAGTGCTCGACGATCGCACCGACCCTGACGTGCCCGATCACGGCTGCGATGAGCTGCGCTACGCCTGCGCCGAGAACTGGCGCAAGGCCCCTGCGCCCGATGTTGTCGTGCCAAAGTTCGTCCCCGGCACGCTCGGCCACACGCTGCGCCACGAGGAAGAGTACCGACGTGTTCGGAGGCACGCGCGATGATCGACCGCACTCCGAAGAAGGTCTTTGAGCTTGTCGAGGCGGGCGAAGCCCTGCGCAAGAAGCACTTCGAATCGGTAGCCGACCAAGTGCGCCGCTATCACGGGCCTTGGTACGACGGAAACCCGCAGAGCGCCGTCACGGACTACGACCCGGCCCCGCTCGCTTACGAGTACATCTCGCTCGTCTTGCCGACGATCGCGTGGGACAACCCGAGCTTCGAAGTAAAGAGCAAGCGCGGGATCCAGAACTCGCTTGTCGATCAGGTCTTCAAGCACGCGCTCGACCGCTGGGCTGTCGATACGGACTTGCAAGAGGCGCTTGAGCTGGTCGCTACGGACTTCCTCTTCGCGTTCGGCGTCTTGCTGACTGAGATGGAGCCCTCGAAGGATCAGGACCCGACGGGCAAGGATCCGAGGAAGCGCCCGGTTGTGAACCAGCTCGATCCGCGCAGGTTCGGGGCGGATCCCTTCGCTACGAACTGGCGCGACGCGCGCATCCTCTTCCACATGTGGGTCCGGGACCGCGAGGACATCCTCAAGGAAGCGAAAGAGAGCCCGGACAAGGGCTGGGATGTCGAGGCGATCGAGAAGCTCGGCGCGAACGTCGGCGTTGAGAAGCTCGGCCGCGACAAGACGGCGGACAACGCGCCGCAGCGGGATGAGGTCGTCGGCTATCAATGCTGGATCGCCGAGTGGGAGCACGAGGACGTTGCGAAGATGCCCGAGGAGAAGCGCCGGCTCTTCAAGGGAACGATCGTTGACGTTGCTGCGTCGGGCGCGGACGGGACCGATCGAACGATCGCGTTCATCCGCAAGGCCCGGCCCTTCTATGGTCCGGCGTGGGGGCCTTACTCGATCCTGGGTGCCTACAAGGTGCCGGGGAAGCTCTACCCGCTCGGGCCGTTGACTGCGATCGAGGCGCACAACAGAGAACTCAACGCGGCGAAGAAGGCGTATCTCAAGGCGCACCGCGCGCGGAAGAAGATCGGTCTTGCGTCAGACAAGGACCCGACGCTCTCCGACACGATCCTCGACACGCCGGACGGTGAAGTCGCGCTCGTGAACATGGACAACCTCGATCGCAACTTCAAAGAGGTCGAGTTGGCGGGGCCGACGGAAGAGCAACGGCTTGCCATCGTGGGCCTCGAATCGGACGCAGACACGGCGCTCGGCATGAGCGACGCGAAGAAGGGCGACGTAACAGGCATCGGCACGGCGACGGAGAACGCGATTGCGGACGCGGCTGGAAATCAGCGCCTCTCGTGGAAGAAGAAGCGATTCCGTAAGGGCGTGCTCCAGGCTTGCAAGACGGCTGCCTGGTACATCTGGAACAACGAGCAGGTGGAAATCCCGTTGCCCGAGGAGGCAACAGCCGAGCTTGGTCTGCCGGCCGGGACGACCTTCCGAGGTGGGGAACCGGCGAAGGAAGATCAGGCGCTCGATGTCTCGAAGACGGACTTCGAGGACCTCGAAATCGAGATCGAGGTCTTGAGCACGGAGCGGGTGGACGAGGGCGTCGCGCAGGCAAGAGCCATGCAGCTCTTCCAGCTCGCGGCTACGACGATGCCTGTTGTTGCCTCGTTCCCGATGGCGGGATGGGTCGAAGCGTTCGACATGGTTGGGGAGTCGCTCAACGTGTCGGATCTCGGGAAGATCCTCGGCATTGACCGCGTGCAGGCGGCGGCGGCGAATGGGCAGCTTCCCCAGCCTCCTGGCGAGCAGGACGCAGGACAGCCCAGGATGAGCGGAGACAAGGCGAGCGTGGGTAGGGCTCAGAGCCCGGCTCCGGCCGTGAAGAAGGGCGGGGTAGCGCCACAGGCGGCTCCGCAGAAGGCCCAGAACAACCGTGCGCGCACGGCGGGGGTGGCGTAGTGCCGATCTATCTTTTCCGGGCTCTCGATGGCTCGATCGTCGAGCGGTACCTCTCGATGGACGAGGCCCCGGAGATTGGCTCGAACATCGTGGACCCCGAGGGGGAAGGCAACTTGACGCGCCTTCCGAGCGGCTCGTCTGGTCCGGGCATCGTCCGGGACTACGCGAACACGGGGCATAGCCTCCCGAAGGTCTGGGATCCTCGTGCCGTGGCGAAGAGGCGCAGGGCGGAAGCCGCCGTCGAAGCTGATCCAGCGCAGCGCGAGGCGCTTTTGGAGAGCGCCAGCGATTGGGAGCGGTCCAAGCCCTTCTGGAAGAAGACCGACGCCAAGGGCCACCCCGTTTTCGAGACCAAGCGCGACGTGGAGGAGTTCCAGGCGCGCACCGGAGGGCGTTACCGCTTCAACGCGGACGTGGATTGACCATCAACGAGGAAACTAGTAGGAGGTTGTAGGGAAGATGATCGTTCAAGAGCAGAGCGTTGTTCGTTTCGCCCCGACGGGGGACCGCATCGTCGTCCGACGGCTTGAGAACGACGGCCGCAGTCCTGGCGGCGTGTTCCTCCCGCAGAACTTCAAAGAGGCTTTGAGCGAGGGTCTTGTGCTCGCGGTCGGGCCGGGCCGGCGCTTCGATGACGGCAAGGTCTATCCGCCGCCGTACATGGCCGGGCAAGTTGTGCTCTACCACGAAAGCTCGGGGCTGGAGTTCGACAAGGAAGCCGAGGACCAGGTGATGCTCGCGGAGAGCGTTGTGATCGGGGTGAAGCGTGTCCTCTGAGGCCACCACGATCGACGCTCCGCAGCCCTCACCGGCTGCGATGCCGACCGGCAAGCCGCGCGACCCGGAGACGGGCAAGTTCGCTCCGAAGCAGACGATCTCGGACGATGCCGTCCGAGCGCAGCTTGCGAAGGAGTTCCCGGACGATCCGGGCTTCAAGGCTCCGAAGGAGAAGGCCGCGAAGGTCGAGGCCAAGGAAGAGGCACCCGCCAAGGCGGACGCTGCCCCCGAGGCAAAGAAAGAACAACCCGCCGAGGCGGCCAAGGTCGAGCCCGACAAGGCTTTGACCAAGGCCATCGACGTGTTGAGTCGGGCGCGGATTCCTGCGTCCGTCGTGGAGAAGATGGACAGGGACGAGAAGATTGCGGCGGCGAAGGCCGTTCGGGATCAGGTCGTCGAGAGCCAGAAGCTCCACAACCGGCTTGTTGAGCTGGAGAAGAAGCAGGGCCAGAGCATCGCTGGGAATGAGCCTGCCACCGGATCGGCCGCGAAAGCGCCCGAGAGCCCGCGTAGCAACCCCAGGGAGGCGCTCAAGGCACTTGCTCCGCTCTATGGCGACGAGGCCGTGAAGGCGTTTGGCAGCATCATCGAGCCGCTCATTGACCGCTTGGACACGATCGAGCAGGTGACGAACCGCTCGACCCAGGCGAGCGTGCAGCGGACGTTGAACGATGCCAGAGTCGCGTTGCAGGAGCGTTTCCCGCAACTGGAGGACGAAGACGATTTCGGAGAAGCCATGCCGATCATGGTGAAGCTCGAATCTACGGGCCTGTTCGACACGAGCACGGTTGACGGGATGAAAGAGCTAATCACACAGGCGGCGGCAAAGCTTCGCTGGACGGCGATCGAGCCTCAGCAAAAAGAAAGCGAAGCGGCGTTTATTCGCGCGCGCGACAACGGGACGGCTTCTTCAAAGTCGAAGTCGGGCACCTCTGCTACCAAAACCAAAGAGGAGAAAGAGGATCTCGCGGCGGAACTCGCCATGGATCCCTCGGTCTCTATCGAGGAGGCACGCAGGCGCGTTCACGGATAGACCTATCCGAAAGGACGTAGATCGTGGCAGGCTCAAGCCTGAGCGCATTTACGCGATTCCAAGACATCACGGGGCCGACGTACTACTCGGGCCGTGAGGAATGCGTGAACGATGCTCAGAAGACGAATTATCACACTCTCGGTTACTTGCTGCGCGGACAGCAAATGGCCGACATTCTCCAGGGTGGCGCGGACATCCGCGACAACATCACCCTCGGGGTAACGCGGCTCACTCACTCCTACAAGATCGGGGACTCTGAGACCTACCAGATGCCCCAGCCGACGACCACGTGGCGCGTGCCGTGGCGGTACTGGCTCACCTACCTCGCGTGGACCGACCAACAGGTCGAGCTGAACGAGGGTGGCGGCGACCTCACCCACGTCTTCAAGCGTGAGTGGTGGAAGATGCAGCAGGAGATGTGGACTGACTATTTCAACTACATGGAGGAGAGCTATTGGGCCGTTCCCAACAAGTCCACCATGGAGGCGGTTGACGGTCAGGAGCAGTACTCCATTCCGTGCTTCATCAACGAGCACACGAACGGCCTCGCGGCTCCGGGAACGGCGAACGGTGGCACCTGGACGACCGTGCAGAACGTCGATCCGACGGCTGCCGGCAAGTCCACGTGGGTTCCGACGCAGCAGAGCTACACGCAGCTTCTCTCGACGACGAACAGCGCGTCGGCGGTTGCGGGTCTCGTGTCTGCGTTCGACAAGGCGTACGACAAGTGCGACTTCCAAGCCCCGCCGATGAAGGCGGAATACTTCGAGTCGAACATGGCGCAGCCGCAGGGCTTCATCGCTTGCTCTCTCCAGGGCAAGGCGAACGCCCGGTTTGCGTACCGCGACGCGAACGACCGCTGGCAGGACTTCTGGGATCCGTTCGGTCAGCCGACCTACGGCGGACGCCCTTTCGTGTACGTGAAACAGCTCGATACCGCCGCGATCTTCCCGACGGGATCGGCTGCGGCGTACTCGACTGAACTCGATACGGCGGGCACGACGAACGCCGGCCCTCGCTACTTCGGGATCATGCCCAAGTACCTCCGAAGCGTGTTCAAGAACACGCGCTTCATGAAGGACCTTGGCGTGATGACGGACGCGAAGACGCCGACGACTCACGCTCGCCCGTTCGACAACTGGGGCAACCTCGTCTGCCGATCGCGCGCCCGTCACTTCATCATCTACCCGACGGCGGACATCAACAACGCCTAGGAGGCGATGAACAATGGAGTTTCAAGTCAACAATTACGCCGGCAAGGGGCTGAACCCTCGGACTCTCAAGTCCACGGTTTGGAACCGGGTCGGATCAACTGTCGCGCTTGGTCAGGTCGTGATGACCGACACCAAGGCGACGCAAACCGAGTCTTCGAAGACTCAGACGAACCCTGGGGCCGACGATTTCCCGCTCAACCAAGTCATCACGCCGACCACGGCCGGCATTGGTGTCTTGAGCGGCGACCCCGGCTACTGGTTCGGAGTCGTCACTGGCCTCGGCACACTCGGCACCGGAGCTGACAATACCGAGATCGAAGTCACGTGGGCGGGCCGTGTCAACGTGCTCATCACCACGGGCGTCGGCTCGGGCGAGTACGGCAAACTCTTGTACGCGCACAACACGGATACCGGGGTCACGACCACGGCTACCGGGGTTGGCGCGAAGGCCCTTGGTCGCGTTGAACTCGACGTGACCACGAGCGCGGCTCTCTCGCCGGCTCTGTGGGACGGAATCGCTGGCTTCGGTAACGAGGCTGCGAGCTAGTTTCGAGCGGGGGCCGGGCTTTCAACGCTCGGCCCCCAATCCCTTATGTCACTCACACTCGCTGAACTGATCCGGCACTCAAACCACGTCGTAGGTGGCGAGATCCCGGACTTCCCGGCCCTTGGCATCGTGAACGACGCGGGCCGCTGGATCTGCGACTCGTGGCCGTGGCGCTTCTTCGCGCGCTCGCCTGTTCGGCTCGATCTGCGCGCGCCCATCTCATTCACGGCGGCGACCTGGGACGAGGCGTCCTTGACGCTCACGGTCACCGATCCCGCTACAGCCCTCGAAGGCTACGACTTCCTCGAAGGTGACGCCTTGGAGATCACCGGAGGGACGGGTGCAACGCCCGCCTTCTACG
>Ga0068859_100001548_pt1 | contig 23447 bp, 18 predicted proteins | sample KBSSwiS22_FD_66585 | JGI IMG/M metagenome (GOLD analysis project Ga0068859, IMG submission 66585) | Switchgrass rhizosphere microbial communities from Kellogg Biological Station, Michigan, USA - KBS Switchgrass S2-2 | ecosystem: Host-associated > Plants > Roots > Rhizosphere > Soil ...
AATAGAACAAGTCAGGAAGAGGGGCTTGCCCCCGCTCACTGAATCCCCTGATCAGCGGGGGCAAGCCCCTCTTCCTGACTTGTTCTATTCTGAGTTGTCCTATTTCAGGGATGACTCCTCACTTGTTTCTACTGCGACACCCGAAGGTCGACTGATCGTTTTCGACGACGCCTGGGAAACAATTCAGGAGCGTTATTACGATCCCGCGTTTCACGGCATCGACTGGCAGGCTAAGCGAAATACATTTCGCGCTGCCGCCGGTCGCGCAGCGAACAGTCAAGAGTTTTACGAACTGCTGCGACAGATGATCGCCTCGCTACGCGACGCGCACACGCGCGTCTACTCACCCGATGAAAAGTTTGACTGGTGGAGTCCGCGTTTCGTTACCGTTGGTTTGACAGTTCGCGAAGTTCAGGGCGTGCCTACAGTCCTGCACGTTGAACCCGGTTCTGCTGCATCGCGAACCGACATCAAACCCGGCGACGTGATCGTCAGTGTCGACAACATTCCCGTGGCCGACTTTTTGGCGCAACGAATGCGAGCGAACGGATTGACGAACGACGGCACCACTCGCTTTCGCGCAATCGCCACACTCTTCGAAGGTCCGGCAGGCACCGAGGTGAAGATCGGATGGTCCACACGTAACGGAAAACAGAAGTCGGCAGTGTTGCCGCGTTACTGGAGCCAACGTCAGTTAGGGTTCAATAACCAGCGCAAAGGAAAGATCGCGGTGCTGCGACTCGACGCCTTCACACAAAGCGTCGCGCTCGACTTTTCGAAAACGTTGCCGGCTGTTCTCGAAGGCGCTGACGGCATCATTCTCGATCTGCGCGGAAACGGCGGCGGTGACGCGGAAGCAATGGCGGACGTTGCGTCGCTGTTTATGGATGAGGGCACGAACCTCGGCAAGTTTGCCGATCGCTCGGGAGCTTCGTTTGAACTGCAAACTTTTTCCAAGCGTCTCTGGCGTATTCCCAACTTATTACCAACTAAACTCCCGCTCGTTGTTCTCACCAGTGAAAACACCTCGAGCGCTGCCGAGATCCTTGTAGCGGCGTTGCAAAGCCACCGTCGCGCGCAAGTGATCGGCACAGACACGTGTGGTTGCGTGCTCGCAATTCGCAACAGACACGCCCTGCCGGATGGCGGCGTGTTGGACGTCAGTGAGTTTGACTATCGCACTGCCGCCGGTGTGCGACTCGAAGGCGCCGGTGTCAAACCTGACACGATAATGCCGCCGATGCGAGAGGATGTTTACTCACGTCGCGATCCGGCGTTCGAGCTCGCCACGAGGATCCTCAGCGAAAAAAGCAGTTGACCTGTTATTATTCGGGTGAATGCTCTACCTGTCGCAAGTCTTAGGTCGGCCGATACGCGACCTCGAAGGTGAACGTGTCGCCACTGTAAAGGACGTCATCGTGCGTCTCGGCGCCGACGATCATCCGCCGGTGGCAGGCATTGTCGCGCGCTATCGACGTCGTGATTTCTTCCTGTCGCGCTGGCGCATTACCGAGTTGAACGTACATGGCGTGCGCCTGAACTCCGACATCCTCGACCTGCGTCCCTTCGTACGCCGTGAGAGTGAAGTGCTGCTCGCGCGCGACGTGCTCGATAAACAACTGATCGACGTCGACGGCAAACGCGTGGTGCGTGTGAATGACGTTCAGATCATCGAAGCGGCAGGTGATTGGCGCGTGACCGGCGCTGACGTGAGTTTGCAGGGATTGTGGCGACGACTCGCTCCCGCCGGTTTTGCAGGAACAAAGAAAACTGTCGAAGTGCTCGACTGGGCCGACGTTGGTTATCTCGCTACCGACGCAGCGACGGTGCAGTTGAAGTCCTCGAGCGACAAGCTCGCGCGCCTGCATCCGGTCGAGATTGCCCGACTCGCGGAAGCACTCTCTTATCATCACGGCTCGGAAGTGGTCGAGTCGCTCGACGACGAAACCGCCGCCGAAACACTCGAAGAGATGCCCGCCGAGCGACAGGCGAAGATCCTCGGCGACATGGACCAGGAGCGCGCCGCCGACATTCTCGAATGGATGTCGCCTGACGAAGCTGCCGACGTGCTCGGCGATCTTCCCGAAGAGAAAGCGGAAGAGTTGCTCGGCTTGATGGAACACGACGAGCAAGCGGACGTCGCCGAGTTGCTTCCTTATGAAGACGACACTGCGGGCGGCTTGATGACGACGGAGTTTGTCACGCTGCCGCGCGCGCTCACGGTCGGCGAAGCACTCGCGCGACTGCGCGAGATGGCGGAAACGCCAAACATGATCTATTACCTCTATGTCGTCGAAGAGGAGCATTCGTGGAAGCTCGTGGGCGTGATCGCGTTGCGTAGTTTGATACTGTCTGATCCGTCGGCGCCGCTCGCGGAAGTGATGCGAACGGAGTTTCAACTAGCCGAGCCAAATGAACCGGCGCAGGAAGTGGCGCAGCGAATGGCTGAATACAATCTGCTCGCGCTTCCCGTGGTTGATGAGACAGGCGATATACTCGGCATCATCACGGTCGACGACGCGATGGAGATTCTTTTACCGAAAGACTGGCGCCTACGTTTGCCAAGGCTTTTTGGATGAGCCACAAAAAGGCACAAAAGGCGCAAAAGTAGTAGCCTTAATGAGCCTGATTTAGGTTTTATGTTTTGTGTTTTATGTGCCTTTTTATGGCTTATGAAGGATGACCCTCCAAATGGCGGAACAGCGAGCAGCAGTTCGAGCTGCCGGACGACGTTTAATGCGTCGCGGCGCTCAGGGCGTGCGCCAAACGGTCGCGCGCCGCAGACGCCTGCTCGCCTATATCGCGATCCTCGGCCCGGGAATGATCACCGCCAACGCCGGTAATGACGCCGGCGGCATCGCGACGTTTGCTTCCGTAGGCGCCGACTTCGGTTACTCACTCCTCTGGATCCTCATTCCGATCACGATCAGTCTAGGCATTGTTCAGGAGATGTGCGCTCGCATGGGCGCAGTCACGGGCAAAGGTCTCGCCGATCTGATCCGCGAACGTTTCGGCGTGCGTTGGACCGCCTTAATTATGCTCGCGTTGCTGGTTGCGAATGCAGGCGTGACTGTTTCGGAATTTGTCGGCATCGCCGCTGCCAGCGAGCTTTTCGGCATTCCGCATTATTTGTCGGTGCCACTGGCGGCTATCATGATCTGGTTCCTGATTGTGAAGGGTTCTTATAAACGAGTCGAGCGAGTGTTTCTGTTGATGTCACTCGTTTTTCTCGGTTATGTCATTTCGGCTTTTCTTTCGCGTCCCGATTGGGGTGCAGTCGCGGTTGGGTTGATCCGACCTCAGTTCAAACTAGAGAATGCGTTTCTATTCACGTTTGTCGCTGTGATTGGTACGACCATCTCGCCGTACATGCAGGTGTACGTGCAATCATCAGTAGTCGATAAAGGCGTTACGCCGGAAAACTACAGCAGGACAAAAGCGGACGTATGGGTCGGAACAATCTTCGCGATACTGATCGTCTTCTTCATCATCGTCTCCACCGCGGCCACACTCCATAAAGCCGGCATTCAAATATCAAGCGCAGAAGACGCCGCTCGCGCCTTGCGTCCTCTGGCGGGAAGATATGCGCAAACTCTGTTTGGTTTCGGACTCTTTGGCGCCTCGATGCTGGCGGCCGGAGTTTTGCCGCTGGCCACCGCCTACTCGATCAGCGAAGCACTCGGATTTGAGAAAGGCGTCTCGAGAAGCTTTCGAGAAGCACCGATTTTCATCGGCACGTTTACTTTCCTGGTTGCAGTCGGAGCTTTCATTGCAATCGTGCCGAACCTGCCGCTGTTTCGCGTGTTGCTGGTCACACAGGTCATCAACGGGCTTTTACTGCCGTTTATTTTATTCGCTGTGTTGCGGCTGGTGAATAATCGCGAACTGATGGGACGCCACGTTAATGGCCCACTCTATAATATTGCCGCCTGGCTAACGGCAATTCTCGTAACTATTGTTTCCCTGCTCTTCATATCGATCACGCTATTTCCCGGCATAATTGGCCACGCATGATACGGATTTGTGATAAAAGGATGGGTCTGTGGCCGTGACTCGTCCCCGTTTCACCAACCGGATCGTTCTCTTCCTGGTTGCGTCAGCAATAGCCTTGCTGGCAACGTACCTGTTCTGGTCGTTTGCTGCCGATGTCAAAGCGCTGCTCCAGCACCGGATGGGCGCCAGTCCCTCGCCCTCGGCAGATACGATCATCAGTGCCATAAAGCTGTTTTTGATAGGTATCGTCGGCTACCTGTTCGTTCGCGCTCTTAATTCAATTTTCTTCGGGCTCGCGTTTTGGTTTAAACGAATTGACGCGCCCACGCTCATTCGCAACATCTTCACGATCGTCGCGTTTACGATCCTGTTTTTGATCGCGTTTACGTTTCTGTTTCCTGACGTAAACCTCGGCGCACTCTTCACCACTTCAGCGATCTTCGGTGTCATTCTCGGTCTCGCACTTCAGGACACCCTCGGAAACTTTTTCGCGGGTATCTCTTTACAGGCGGATCGCCCGTTTCAGGTGGGTGACGTCATCACAGTGGGCGCCCAACGTCACACGGGCGTGGTCGAGGAGATCAGTTGGCGCGCGATCAAGATTCGCACTTTTTCGAATCACGTCGTTCTGATTGCCAATAGTAACGCCGCGAAGGAGCCGATCGAGGTTTGCCCGCGTGACAACCTCAACGCGCGGATCGTCTTCTTCAACACGCTTTATACAGACTCGCCAGCAAAAACTATCCACGTCGTGCGCGAAGCCGTGCGCGAGGCCGACAACGTTTCCGATAAGGTCGCGCCGATCGTCCGGATTAGAGATCTCGGTGACAACGGCGTCGATTATGAAGTGAAGTACTGGCTTCAGGACTACGCGAAGTATAACGACACCGATGCCCTTGTCCGGCAACGAATCTGGTATGCCTTCCGTCGTGCCGGATTGAACTTCGCTTTCCCGACGCGAACGCTTTATGTCGAGCGACGGTCCGGCGGGGAAGTACGTGATGGTGACGGAAGCGCGATTGCCGAACGACTCTCGGCTGTCGATATCTTTGCCCCCCTCTCCGCTGACGAAACGACGATGTTGGCCCAGGCGGCGGTGAGACACGTCTTTGCGCCCGGCGAAACTGTCATACGTGCGGGTGAGCCTGGGTCGTCGATGTTCGTCGTTCACAAGGGCCGGGTTCGGGTCCAGGTTAACGAAAATGGTCGCCCGAGAACGGTGGCCACTCTTAACGAAGGCGACTTTTTCGGCGAGATGGCCCTCTTTACCGGCGAGCCTCGGACAGCCAACGTTCTGGCACTCGAGGAGACCGAGGTGCTGGAGATTGGTCACGCCGCGATGAAAAGAGTCTTCGACACTAACCCCGACCTGGTCGAATCTCTCAGCTTTATCATGGGCGAACGGCGCCAGGGCCTCGCTTCCGCCACCGACTCCGACGCCGCCGACCAACACACCTCCGCCGGCATCCTGTCCTCTATTAAGAGATTCTTCGGCCTTTAAGAAGCCCACTCTGCGGTCTCTGCGTATCTCCGCGATCTCTGCGTTTGAAAAGCGCCCTTTTAACCCAAAGGTATGCAGAGATCGCCGAGAATACGGCCATTTCACACGCAATTTGAGGACTTGACAGTCGGACACTCAACTATTATTATTACGGCACGCTCAGCTAGGAAGGACTGAGCGATAAAAGCAATCAAAGAGATTTAGGAGGAAAGACCCATGACTATTGTTCGGTACGACCCATTCCGCGACCTGCGAACTTTGCAAGAAGAAGTAAATCGCTTGTTCTCGACCAATCTTAGCCGTGCCTTCGACGACGAAGGCATTGCCCGTGGCGCCTGGGCGCCCAGCGTCGATATCTACGAGAACAAGGACCACATCGTGCTTGAAGCCGAGCTCCCTGGAATGAAACAGGAAGACTTCGATCTCTCAATCGAGAACAACGTCATTACCCTCCGCGGCGAGCGAAAGTTTGAAAAGACGGACGAGACGGATAACTACCACCGCGTGGAGCGTTCGTATGGCGCCTTCACACGTTCTTTCACTCTGCCGCAGACCGTTTCCGCAGAGGGAGCAAGCGCTGAATACAACAACGGCGTGTTGCGCGTGATGTTGCCGAAGAAAGAGGAGACCAAGTCCCGTCGCATCCAGGTGACTGGAACCAGTGGCGGTGCTCAGCAGAAGACAATCGACACTACAGCCGAGTCCGGAAAAGCGAAAGAAGCCACTAGCGGGCGTTAATTCTTGGCTGGATCGGTAAAACGCGGGCGGGCTCGTTCGTAGTTTAGGATACGAGCCCGTTCGATTCTTTTAGTTAGGTACTATGCGTTTAGATAAGTTCACACTACGGGGACAGGAAGCAATTCAATCGGCGATCGAACTGGCCGAACGAAACCAGCACCAACAGGTCGAGCCGGAGCATCTGCTCGTTGCGATGCTCGAACAGCCTGAAGGTATTGTCAGACCAATTCTCGGCAAGCTCGGCGCCAACGTTGCCGTCGTGCTCAACGACACGCAGGCAGCGGTCGCTCGTTTTCCGCGCGTGCAGGGCGGGCAACAGTATTTCAGCTCGCGTTTGAGCCAGATGTTTACCGCCGCGCAGAAGCAGGCGGATCAAATGCAGGACGAGTTTATCTCGACCGAGCATCTGCTGCTGGCGATTGTCGACGAGAAAGACGGCGACGCGGGCAAGATCATGCGCCAGCACGGCGTGGTGAAGGAAGATCTGTTCAAGGTGATCGAGCAGATGCGCGGCGGTTCACGCATCACCGATCAAAACGCGGAACAGAACTACCAGGCACTTTCAAAATACGCGCGCGACCTGACGGAACAGGCGCGTAAAGGAAAACTCGATCCCGTCATCGGGCGCGACGATGAGATACGTCGCACGATTCAAGTCCTTTCCAGAAGAACAAAAAACAATCCGGTTTTGATTGGCGAGCCCGGGGTCGGTAAGACTGCGATCGTCGAAGGGCTCGCGCAACGAATCGTCTCCGGCGACGTACCTGAGACTTTGCGTAACAAACGACTGGTCGGACTCGATCTCGGCTCGATGCTCGCGGGCGCGAAGTACCGCGGTGAATTTGAAGATCGACTCAAATCAGTTCTCAAAGAGATCGAAAGCGCCCAGGGACAGATCATTCTCTTTATCGATGAGCTGCACACACTCGTCGGCGCCGGCGCTGCCGAAGGGGCGATCGATGCTTCGAACATGTTGAAGCCCGCGCTGGCTCGTGGTGAGCTCAGGTGTGTGGGCGCTACGACTCTCGCCGAATACCAGAAGCACATCGAGAAAGATGCGGCACTCGAACGCCGGTTCCAACAGGTCTACGTCGGCGAACCGACGGTCGAAGATACGATCGCGATCCTGCGTGGTTTGAAAGAACGTTACGAGGTCCATCACGGTGTGCGTATCAAAGACTCCGCGATCGTAGCGGCAGCGACACTCTCGAACCGTTACATCACGGATCGTTTTCTACCTGACAAAGCAATCGATCTAATAGATGAAGCAGCTTCGCGTCTAAGAATCGAGATCGACTCTCTACCCCAGGAGATCGATCAACTCGAACGCGAGATCATCCAGCTCGAGATCGAACGCCAGGCACTGCAACGCGAGGAAGACGAGAAGTCGAAGGCGCGCTTAAACGAGATCGAGCAGCGGATTGCCGACTTAAAAGAAAAATCCTCGGGTATGAAGGCGAAGTGGCAGTCTGAAAAGGAAGCCATCGATCATATTCGGAGCGCGAAAGCCGAACTCGAGCAGTTACGTTTTCAGTTGGACCAGGCTCGTAACGCCGGCGAACTGGGACGCGCGTCTGAGCTTCAGTACGGCAAAATTCCGGAGCTCGAGCGCAAACTCAAGGTCGAGCAGGACAAGCTCTCGAACTTCCAACAAGACGGCGTGATGTTGAAAGAGGAAGTCGACGAAGAAGACGTCGCCGAAGTTGTCGCCAAGTGGACCGGCATTCCGGTTTCGCGAATGCTCGAAGGCGAGATGCAGAAACTGGTGACGATGGAAACCCGGCTGGGCGATCGTGTAATCGGTCAGGAAGAAGCACTTGCCGCAGTTTCAAATGCTGTCCGGCGTGCTCGCGCAGGTTTGCAGGATCCGAATCGCCCGATCGGGTCGTTTATCTTTCTTGGTCCAACCGGTGTTGGTAAAACTGAGACTGCACGCGCACTCGCGGAGTTTCTGTTTGACGACGAACGCGCGATGATACGTCTCGACATGTCGGAGTACATGGAGAAGCACGCCGTAGCGCGCATGATCGGTGCGCCTCCGGGTTACGTCGGTTACGACGAAGGCGGTCAGCTCACGGAAGCTGTGCGCCGCCGGCCTTATTCAGTTGTCCTCTTTGACGAGATCGAAAAGGCGCACCCGGATGTTTTCAACGTGCTGCTGCAGATTCTGGATGATGGACGGCTCACGGATTCCAAAGGCCGGACAGTCGATTTTAAGAACACTGTTTTGATCATGACTTCAAACCTCGGCTCGCGTGAGATCCAGGCAGCAGAGGGCGACGAGAAACAGGTTCGCGAAGCGGTGATTCAGGAGCTACGGCTGCATTTCAAACCTGAGTTTCTGAATCGCATCGACGACATCGTGGTCTTTCACCAGCTCTCGCACGAGCAGATTGGCAAGATCATCGACGTGCAACTCGAACGTTTGAAGTCGATGCTGGCGGAGCGCAACGTGACGCTGGTGCTGGAGCCTTCTGCGCGCGAACTGTTGATGCGCGAAGGTTACGATCCGACTTACGGTGCGCGACCACTCAAGCGCGCAATTCAGTCGCTGATTCAAAATCCGCTGGCAGTGAAACTGCTCCAGGGCGATATTGTGCCGGGACAAACCGTGCGCGTGTCGGCGAGCGGCGACACGATGGAATTCAAGACTGATGCGGCCTACGCGACCGCGTAATTGGAGAACAAGCATGTCACAACAATGGAATCCGTTGCAGGATTTGATGGTCCTCCAGGATCGCATGAACCGTCTCTTTGAGGACGCAACTCAGCGACGCAATGAGTCTGGCCGGGGAGATGAGTTTGAGCGCGTCGACTGGACCCCTGCCGCGGACATCTACGAAACTGATTCAGCCTACCTGATCGCGATGGACCTGCCCGGGATCGATCGCGAGGCGCTCGAGATCGACATCGATGATGGGCGCCTGGTCGTCAAGGAAACGCGCGCGATTGCCGAGTCGAAGCAACATCGCACTGAACGACCGCGAGGAAAATTCCTGCGCACGTTCAGTGTTCCGGGATCGGTGGATCAAGCGAAGATCGGTGCTGAGTACAAAGACGGCGTGTTGCAGATTCGCTTACCTAAACGCACTGAGCAAAAGCCGAAGAGAATCGATATCAAGATCGGGTAACACAGATAACACGGATTGGTTTACGGATATGGATAAAGAAGCGAACGAGCTAAGGGTGACGGATCGACGGCGTGTCTACCTCGACGACGAGGGCAATGAACGCGTAAATGCCGAAGGCGAACAGCCAAACCTAAAACCGAGTTACGTTGAGGAACTCGAAGCACGCACAAAAGCCGCCGAGCGACAGGTGCAGGAAGTACAATCGCGTTTCGATCAGTTGCGCCAGCAACTGCAACGTGAGACTGACGAAACACGACAACGTCTTAATCGTTCAGCCGATGAACGAGCCACAGCGGAGAAGGCAAAGTTCATTTCAATGTTGTTACCGGTTATGGACGATCTGAACCGGGCGGTGAACTCTGCTTCCGAAGATGCGCCGCGAGACGCAATAGTCGAAGGTATTCGCAGCATCGCTATCAGCTTCCAATCGGCGTTGACGAATGCAGGGGTTGAGCAGATCGAGTCGGTTGGCGAACCGTTCGATCCCGAGTTGCATGAAGCGGTCGACACTGAAGTGACCGGCAACGAGATGGACGGGAAGGTGATTGAGGAATATAGTCGCGGCTTCCGTATGGGAGATCGCTTGCTGCGTCCCGCGCGAGTTAAAGTCGGGCGTGCTGAGCAAGCCAAAGAAGCAAACGAATAAAGCCATCCACAGATTGCACAGATTGTTATAAAGGAATCTGTGTAATCTGTGGATACTAAGTGAGGAGAAACAGAGTGCCGGCAAAAGAATTGAAGTTTAGAGAAGAAGCGCGCAACGCGATGCTTCAGGGTGTTGACGTACTCGCGAATGCAGTGCGCGTAACGTTGGGACCAAAGGGTCGCAACGTCGTGCTTGGTAAGAAGTTTGGCGCACCAGTGATCACCAAAGACGGCGTGACGGTGGCCAAAGAGATCGAGCTCAAGAACAAGTACGAAAACATGGGCGCGCAGATGGTTCGCGAAGTCGCCGTCAAAACCAACGACAAGGCCGGCGACGGTACCACCACCGCAACAGTTCTCGCTCAGGCAATCTTTCGTGAAGGCGTGAAGAACGTCGCCGCCGGCGCGAATCCGATGTCGTTGCAACGCGGTATTCAACTGGCCACCGAACAGGTCGTGGCCGAACTGGCGCGCATGTCGAAGAAGGTCAAGAGCAAGGATGACTTGACCAACGTCGCCACAGTTTCCGCCAACAACGATCGCCATATCGGTGAGCTGATCTCCGAAGCGATGGATAGAGTCGGGAAAGACGGCGTCGTCACGGTTGAAGAGTCGAAGACGTTACAAACCGAACTCGACATCGTCGAGGGAATGCAATTCGATCGCGGCTACTTATCACCATATTTCGTGACGAACACGGATCGCATGGAATCGATTCTCGACGAGCCGTACATCCTGCTTTATGAAAAGAAGATCTCGAATATGCGTGACCTGCTGCCTGTGCTTGAGCAAACAGCAGGCGCGGGACGCGCGTTGCTCATCATCGCTGAAGACATCGAAGGCGATGCGCTCGCAACCCTGGTCGTGAATCGCCTGCGCGGAACAATCAAAGTGTGCGCAGTGAAGGCACCCGCATTCGGCGATCGTCGCAAAGCGATTCTCGACGACCTCGCGAGCCTGACTGGGGGAAAAGTTATCACCGAAGATCTGGGTATCAAGCTCGAAAACGTAACGATCGACGATCTCGGAACTGCAAAACGCGTGATTGTCGATAAAGAAACGACGACGATCGTCGAAGGTGGCGGCGACAGCAAAGCCGTGCAGGGACGTGTCGCGACCATTCGCGCGCAGATTGAAGAAACTACGTCTGACTACGATCGCGAAAAGCTTCAAGAGCGACTGGCGAAACTCGCCGGCGGCGTCGCTGTGGTCAAAGTCGGCGCGCCGACCGAGACCGCGATGAAAGAGATCAAGATGCGAGTCGAAGACGCTTTGAACGCGACCAAAGCCGCAGCAGAAGAAGGTGTTGTCGTCGGCGGCGGCGTGGCGCTGCTACGTGCAGCCAGGGTGCTCGATAATCATGACTCTGAAGATCCGGACGTTCGCACGGGAATAAAGATCGTCCGTCGAGCGCTGCAGGAACCGATCCGGCGCATCGCTGAAAACGCGGGCGTCGAAGGCGCGGTGGTAGTCGGTGAAATCGAACAGTTAAAGGGCAATAAAGGCTACAACGCCGTCACGGGTGAGTTTGAAGATCTCGCCGCGGCCGGCATCATCGATCCAACCAAAGTTGTACGTACGGCATTACAGAATGCGGCATCGATCGCTGGATTGTTGTTGACTACTGACGCTGCGGTAACCGAGCTGTCTGAACCAAAGAAGAACTCCCCGCCTATGCCCGGAGGTGATGACTACGATTATTAGGCTCTCCGCGATCTCTGCGTACGTCTGCGATCCCTGCGTTCAAAAGCACCTGTAAACGCAGAGATCGCAGAGGTACGCAGAGATCGCCAAGGTGGCCGCAAATTTGCATCAAAACGCGCGCCGGGATTGTTATTGCATTGAAACGCAACGGCGCTTATGCTGACGACATCCAAGTGCTTGCAACTTGGGTATAGACAAGTTGTTTGAAAGTTGTAAACAGATATGGTTGACCTAGGTTCATACAAAGATAAATTTGGCGATAGCGGCCAGCGCATTCTCGAACATGCGCTGGACGAATCACGCCGTCGTGACCAAAACTTCGTATCGGTGGAGCACATTCTTCAGGCTCTAACTATTGAAGAGCCTGACATGTTCAACTCCGCCATGCGCGAGCTTTCGCTCGATCCGGTTGTGGTCAAAATGGCGATTGAAAAAAGACTAACTAATAGCCGGCAGCAACACGTCGGCAAAGGATTTCGCATCGGACCTGATACGACTGACTTGTTCAAACGGGCCATGGAACGAGCCAGGACACAGGGTCGCAAAACAATTGAAGCAACTGACATCTTTGAAGCGTTGAGCAGCCACGACGGTCTGTTCGTTGACGTACTGAGAAACATGGGCGCGAGCCCTGAAGCGGTCCAGGAAAATGTACGGGCACAAGTGCAGAAACGCGAACAGGAAGAAGAACAGAATCGAAAGAAGTTTGAACTTCCGCCTTACTTAAAACACTTCGGAGTCTCACTTAACCGGCTGGCACGAGCCGATAAGATCCCGCCCACAATCGGACGAGAAAAAGAGATTCAACAAATCATCGAGATCCTCTGTCACCGCGAACGGGCCAACTCGCCAATGCTGGTTGGTGAACCGGGCGTCGGTAAGACTGCGGTTATCGAAGGACTCGCACGTCTCATCGAGCTGGAACCCGAGAAAGTTCCATCACGCCTGCGTGGGTCACACATCGTGCAACTACAGATGGGCGGCATCGTTGCCGGCACAATGCTGCGCGGCATGTTTGAAGAACGAATCAAGGGCATCATCGACGAAGTCAAAGAACGCGACAATCTGATTCTCTTCATCGACGAAGCACACACGATCATCGGCGCCGGTGCAGCGTTGGGAACGTCTTCGGACGCTGCCAACATGTTCAAGTCGGCACTCGCTCGTGGCGAGATGCGCATCATCGGCGCGACCACTCTTTCCGAGTACAAGGAGTACATCGCCGACGACGAGGCACTCGCACGTCGCTTCCGGATGGTGAAAGTTGTCGAGCCGTCAATTAACGAAACCAAGGAGATCCTGCTTGGTCTTCGTCCGCGACTCGAGAAGAACTACTCCGTCAAGATCTCCGACGAGGCCATCAACACTGCGTTAGAGATGGCGCCGAAGTACATCCGCAATCTTCACCTGCCTGACAAGGCGATTGGCTGGCTCGATACCGCGGCGGTAAAGGTTGAGATTAACGAGCCGCAAAAGATGGTCGTTCGTCCGGAACACGTTATCGAGGTGATTTCGCAGGAGTCGCGTATTCCACGCGATATGATTTTCCGCGACACAAGCGACCGCTTTGCGATGACTGAAGCAATGCTCGGCCGGCGTGTTATCGGTCAGAAGGAAGCGATCAAGGCCGTCGCGCAACGCCTGCGCCTGAACAAAGGTCCGCTGAAAGAGTCGCACTACAAACCTGATGGTGTGCTGCTGTTTCTTGGTCCAACGGGCGTCGGCAAGACTGAGCTGGCCAAAGCTGTCGCTGAGTTCATGTTTGGTGACGAAGAGAAGATGGTTCGCATCGACATGTCGGAGTACAGCGATGGCACGGTGAGTATAGAGAAATTGATCGGCATGCCGCGTGGTATCGTCGGTTCGGAACGAGGCGGCATTCTCACCGAGCAATTGCGTGAGAATCCGTATACGGTACTCCTGCTCGACGAGGTTGAGAAAGCTTCGCCTTACCTGATGAACCTTTTCCTTCAGGCTTTTGATGAAGGCTGGTTGACTGACGGGCGCGGCAAGAAGGTTTACCTTTCTGACGCGATCATCATCATGACTTCGAACCTTGGTTCGGATAACTTCAAGAAGTTTGAAAAGCCGCTGGGTTTTGGCACCAAGACGGCTGCCGACTTCCGCCAGGTTAAGAATGAAGTGTTGAAGGCTTCGGAACAACGCTTCTCGCCGGAGTTTCGCAATCGTATCGACGAGATCGTGGTGTTCTCGCCGCTGACGATGGACGAGGTGCGCCAGATCGCGAAACTGTACCTGGAAAAACTCCGCCGGCACATGGAGCGACAGGGCAAGATAGTTGAAGTTACTGAGGCGGCGGTGAACCTGCTCACCGAGAAGGGCTACAACACGGCCTACGGCGCGCGCTTCCTGAAGCGGCACATCGATGAGAAGGTGAAACTTCCGATTACTGCCTTGTGGAAGACTGCGTCCAGTTTCAAAGTTGATGTTGAGAATGGCGAAGTCGTAGTCAAACCGACAGACGGGTTTAAACCCGAATTCAATTGAGTCTTATCCACAGATTACACGGATTCATCTGTGTAATCTGTGGATACAAATCCTGTTCAAATGGTCTTCTTTCTAATCCTCTCTTTATTCTTCGTTCAAACTCCTGCACCCGCGGTATCAGTCGACGAGAAGTCGCAACAGATCATCGATCGCGTCATCACAACGCTGGGTGGTCCAAAGTACCTGGGCGTCCAGACCATTACCGGCAAGGGGTTTTTCACCAGTTTCAAAGACGGCGTCTCGCAGCTTCCGGCCCGCTTTCTCGATTACATTCAGTATCCCGATAGCGAACGCACCGAGTTTTCCGGCGGTGGCATCCGCACGATTCAAACAAACACTGGCGACACTGGTTGGGTGTATGACGGAGGGCCAAAGAAGATCTCAGATCAAACTCCGGCGCAGGTTGAGGAATTCAAACGCGCGATTCGGACTAGTCTCGAGTATCTGCTGCGTGGTTACTGGAAGAAAGAAGGCGGCAAGATCACTTACGTCGGACGACGTGAAGCCGGGCTCGCGAAACGCAACGAGACGATTCGTCTGACGCTCGCTGATGATTACTGGATCGAGTATGAGTTTGGCGCAAAGGACAATCTTCCCGCGAAGATCATTTACAAGCGCCAGCGCAAGGATCCGGATTCGGGCGATATAGTCGAGACGAATGAAGAAGATCAGTTCTTCAAGTTCATCGAGATGGATGGCGTGACGTCAGCGTGGGTGATCGATCACTACGTCAACGGCAAGCAATCGAGCCGGATCAACTACGAGTCAGTGCAGTACAATCAGACTTTTCCAGCCGACCTTTTCACGAAACCCGCAAATATCAAAGCTATAAAATAAGCCGCGGATGAACACAAATGAACGCGGATTTTCTTTTGAAAATGATCCGCGTTCATTCGCGTTGATTCGCGGCTTAAATAGCTAGTCCACCATCGACCTGGATAACTTGCCCGGTTATGTAGCGAGCGTCGTCGGAGAGAAGAAACGAGGCGATGCGTGCGACTTCGTCTGGTTCGGCGAAGCGGCCGAGCGGGATCTGCTCGCGAATTTTTGACTGGTAAGTCTCGTCTAGCTTGTCGACCATGTCCGTGGCCACCATGCCGAGCGCAAGGGCGTTGACCGTGACTTTACGGCTAGCGACTTCCTTCGCAAGCGCTTTCGTCAGACCAACCATTCCCGCCTTCGAGGCCGAATAGTTTGACTGGCCCGGCATTCCGACTTCGCCGCTAATCGACGAGATGTTGAGGATCGAACCGCCCGTGTCCTGGCGCAGCATCGTTCGCAACGCGGCCTTCGCAAAGTTCCACGCACCCTTGAGATTCGTATCTATAACTTGATCCCAGTCGTCTTCTTTCATGCGCAGGATAAGATTGTCGCGCGTGATACCGGCGTTGTTGACGAGGAAATCTATCCGGCCAAAAGCCTCTTTGACTTGTTGGACCATCTGTGCGACTGCTTCAGTGTTTGCGACGTCACATTGAACCGCCAGCGCGCGCACGCCCGAGGATTCGAGTTCTGATTTCAAGCTGTCCGCGGCGTCCGCGCTCTTGGCGTAATTGAAGGCGATGTCAGCGCCGCGTCGCGCGAGTTCAACTGCGATAGCCCTGCCAATACCACGAGTGCCACCGGTGACGATCGCCACCCGGCCGGTAAATTGTTTTTGATCCGACATGAGCCTCTAAATAACACATAAAAGCCTTGGCCACAAAAAGGCACATAAGGCACACAAATAATAGTTGGAACTTTTTTGTGCCTTTTGTGCCTCTTTGTGGCTGTAGGTTTGTTCTTAGTGGCACCAGTCGCCTGACTGTTGCAGACAGCGGAAGTTGTTGCCGAGTGCGGGAAAGACTGGCGTGCCGTCGCTGCGCTTCACGTCGCGAATGAAAGCATCAGGACGAATGAAGCCGTTGCGCGGATCTTCGGGAATCGGGCAGAGGACCCAACGAAAGACACCGTCGTCAACCGGTCGCGTACGTAGTTCAATGAGACCTTTCGACGCAAGGCCATCGATCTGTGAAGGGCTGGTTAAAATCGCCGTGCCATCGAGGTCACGTCCGTTTGTGGCGGCGATTGGATCGAGTTCTTTGCGACCTTCAGCAGCGAAAGCTTTTGGTGTGTAGACCACCCACACTGCCAACCACATGCCGAGGGGATCGTTCGAGAAGTACCCATCGCGTGTGTCGAAGACATTGTCCTGACGTTTATTCGGAAGAAATGGATCGAGGATCGAGCCGTTCGACGCCTTCGGAAAAATGAAAACGCGAAAACGTTCGGCGGTATCAAACGAAACCTGAGCACGCGTGGTCAGTTGACCGGAGGCATTGCGCTCGAAGCTCGTTGAGTTGAGTACGCCGAAGATGTTGGCGTAAGTCAAACCACTCGAGCCGGTGGTGCCGGGAGTGGTTTCGATTGTGCGCACGTTCGCGCGGTTTGGATCTGTGTTGGTGTTGTCAATGACGAAGTCACCGGCGCGGGCCGCAGTGCCGACTCGCAAAACGATGTTCTCAGGCACGATACCGTGCGCGCGATAAGTTGCGTCACTGAAATCAAAAGGCGAGGTGCCAAGGCTATCGCCGCCGCTTGCGGAGACACCTACTAACGCAGTGAGCGTCAATGCGAAGGTGGTGAGCCAGAGTGTCCATTTTAAAGTTTTCCTGTTCGTTCTCATGATTGGTTGGTCTCCTTTGGTGTTTTGGATAAGGGGGGCCATCATGACCGAATAGTTTCTGGCGGTATGTCAGCGCGGCGACAAAACTAAAAAGGTTTAGAGACTGAAAGCGATCAGCAATAGGTTTGCAATTCTTTCAATCGCTTGATACGGATCCATCCGCGACCCAGTTCGATGATGCCGCGGCGTTCGAGATCGTTCAGGACGGTGGTTGTAGTTTGGCGTGCGGCGCCGATCAGGCTGGCGACGTCGTGATGCATGAGTGGGACCAGGTAATCGCTGTTTGCAGTTTCGTCTTCACAGTCGCTCGTTGAGAGTTCGTGCAGGAGTTCGCAAACGCGCGCGGAGACGGCTTTAGACGTGATGTCGGAAAGTTTCTTCTCCATTCGTCGTCGTCGATCGCCGACCAGCCGGATGTAACTCAGCGCCAGCTTTGACTGCGTCGAGAGGAGATGCGTGAAGCTGCTCTTCGGAAAGATCCACATCACTATGTCGTCGAGCGCCTGGGTCATGTTACTGCGTAATGCTTCGTCTACAAGCGCAAACTCACCGAAGATCTCACCCGGCTGAATGATGTCGATCGCGATCTCCTTGCCCGACTCGGAAAGAACCGAGAGCTTTACTCTTCCTCGCTTCAGGATGTAAACGAAGTCGGCCCGATCTCCCGGCATATAGATAAATTCACCGCGCGCTTTGCGCAAACTGCGCGCGCACGCTGCGACGCTGTTTATCTCGTCGCGGGTAAGGCCCGAGAAGATTTGCGGACGCTGAGTATCACGTGTAGTTCCGAATAGTGTCGCGATAGAGGATGCTGCGACGTTCATAATTCTTCATCCGTGAAAATGTGCGGCCATTATTGGTTCGGGGGTGTTAAGACGTATTGAATTTTCAATTTCAGCCATCTCGCGATCACGGTTCATACCGGCGACCGCGAGTATGCGATCGTTCTTTACATAAAAAGCGAGAAAGTCGCGCGACGAGACTTCGCCGCGATAGATGATCTCGTCCCACGATTTCGCGTGACCGACGTATATAAGTCCCGCGTCAAACTGCTGCGTCCAGAAAAACGGAACTGCGTCGAACTCAACGTCTCGTCCAATCATGTTGCGCGCAGCCGTGCGTCCTTGTTGCTGCGCCGTGCGCCAGTGCTCGATGCGTATGCGTTCGCCGGTGCGCGAGTCGATAAAAGCGGCGATGTCGCCCGCGGCGTAGATTCCATCACCTGCATGCAATCGCGAATCAACAACGACTCCGCCGGACTCATCGAGTTCGACACCCTCGAGAAAGTGCGTAACTGGACGTACACCCGCACCAACAACGACCATATCCGCTTTTATACGCTCGCCGTTGTCGAGTGTGACTGCTTCGACGTTATGTGTACCTTCGAACCGGTAAACGATAGAGCCGAGCTTGAATTTGACCCCATGACTTTCATGTACGCGACGGAATAACGCGCCGACTTCCACTCCGAGCGTATTCTCGAACGGCTCCCGTGAAGGAGCAACGACGGTCACTTCAAGGCCACGCTCACGAAGACTATAAGCCGCCTCCATCCCGATGAAGCTCGCGCCGACAACAACCGCGTGATGCGAACGCGATGCCGTTTCGATGATCGAGTCAGCGTCACCAAAACTGCGCAGCAGGCAAACATTCTTTAGATCCGACCCGGGAATGTTGAGACGAATGGGCGCGCCGCCGGTGGCGACGAGCAATGCGTCGTACTCCATCGTCTCACCGCCGTCGAAGGCGATCGTTTTGTTGCGCGCGTCAACAAGTGTGACCTCTTTGTTTAGAACGAGCTGAATGTCGTGTTCCTTGAAGAACTCTCCCGGACGCAGCGGCATCCACTCCGGCTCGGCATGCCCGTGCAAATAGTCTTTGCTCAGGTTCGGACGATCGTAAGGGGCACGGTCTTCGCGCGTGATCATCACGACGTTGCCTCGGAAACCCTCTTCGCGCAGCGTCTGCGCGGCTGCATAGCCGGCTGCGCCCGCGCCGATGATGACGAACTGGCGCGAGTCGGCCACAGTATCGCGTTGGACCATCGTGGGCGTACGTCGGGTCTCGGCATCTTCAGGCACAGTGACAAATACTCGTTCGCCCTCGACGCGCACGTTATAGCAGGTAAGCGCGTCGAGGGCAGGCGGCTCTACCATGTCGCCATTAACAACATTGAAAACAGCGTGGTGCCACGGACACATGACCCGCGTGCCGCAAAGCGCGCCTTCGGCAAGTGGACCACCGTAGTGAGTACACACAGCGCTGACCGCATGAAAACGGCCATCGACGCGTGCCAGCAAAATTCGCGTCTCGTCGGCCGAGAACTCTTTCATTTCTCCGTCTTGCAAGTCGGAGACGTTTGCGAGGTGAACTTCTTTCGAACCCATGCTTTGATCAGGCTACACTGACAAGGTGGCCCATCTTCTCCTTCTTAGTCTTCAAATAGCCGGCGAACAGATCGTGTGGCTCGACTTCGAGCTGCACGCGCTCGACGACTTTGAGTCCGGCCTGACGCAGCGCGCCAATCTTTGCCGGGTTGTCCGACATCACGCGCACTGCGCGCAGGCCGAGATCGAGCAGGATTTCGGCGCACTGTTCGTAGCGCCGCAGATCCGCCTCGAAGCCCAGCCGCTCATTGGCTTCGATCGTATCTGCGCCTTCGTCTTGCAGGGCATAGGCGCGGATCTTGTTGATGATGCCGATACCGCGCCCTTCCTGTTGCTGGTAGACGATTGCCCCATGGCCCTCCTGCTCGATCAGTTTCATGGCGGCCTCGAGTTGCCGGCCGCAGTCGCACTTGATTGAACCGAACACGTCGCCGGTCATGCACTGTGAGTGAATCCTGACGAGGCTCGCCCTGTTCGGACGCAACTCGCCTTTCACCAGGACGACGAACTCTTCAGTTGAGACGAGCGAGCGAAAGCCAATAATGCGAAACTCGCCTGTCTCTGTCGGTAGCCGGGCGTCGGCAACTCGCTCGATCGTTTTGTTCGCTGACGCGGCTGTCTGATGTGGGTTAATTAATCTAAGTGCCATGATCCGATTCCCCTTAAAGCGACTTCAGATACTCGACCAGATCCGCTTTCTGTTGCTCGCTCAAGTTTGTGCCGAGGAAACTGTTGTAGTGTTCGACTACGTCTCGCAGCGTCGCGAAGCGACCGTCGTGATAGAAACCGCCTTTTGTGTGTGTCCAGAGTCCTTTGAGCGGAGCGGTTCGATAACGCTCGTCCGGTGAGCGCTTGGCCTGAAAGTCGTCGATGCCGATCTCCTGCGGCGTGTGCATGTTCCAACCCGGCTCGGTATAGATCGGCGGCACATGACAGGTCGAACACTTTGCCTGACCCTCGAATACAACCTTCCCTCTCGTCGCAGCCGCGGGATCAAAACTGCCCGCAGGCGGCGCAGGCGCAGGGATTGCGAGTTGATAGAACTGGAGCGCCGGAAGTTTCGCCGTGATCAAATCCGGATTACTGCGCACGTTGCCGAAACCTTCACGTGCTGCAATTGGAAACTTAACCGCGTCGTTCAAGCGCGGATCGTAGAACGTACCCTGCCCATGCATCTCGAGATTCGCGACGAACGCGTTCCAATGCGTCACCGATCCCCAGCCGGTCCACGTGTGAAGATTCACGCCTGCAAGACCGAATGCGGGCGGCAGGAGAGTCGCTGCCGACTTACCGTCAGGACGGAAAGCCTTACCATCGAGAAACAACTCCGCATCGAACTTGCCTGGTCCCCAGCTCTGCAAGACAGTCCGCACTGTCGCTTCACTCACGCCGAGCAGTTGTGCGACTGGCGCAAGATTTGGACTTAGCGCTGCTATCGCGCCGACGTTGAGATCGCGATTGGCCCAACCATCAAGTCGCTTGCCGATACCGGGCGCGAACGAGTTGTCCACGGTCGAGTGGCAGAGAGCGCAAGTGATACCCACTGACTGAAGGCTGCCGTCACCGTTGAAAGTTCCTTTGACACCAACAACTGCATTGAGTTTGAGTAACGCAAGTGTCGTGGCCGGATCTTCGAGATTCACACGGCCGTGCTTCAACTGCGAGACTAGCGATTGCGGGAGTGCTTCCGAGTCGACTTTCAAACCGACCGCAAGCGCGGTCACGGGACTGACGCCGGGACCAACACCGCCGAACTGTGCCCCCTCGATGGCGCGGTGGAGTTGCAACGCATCGCTCCAGAATGCTTCGTCACCAAAGGTATCGAAACGGAAAGTCTGCTTGCCTTCGGTGAGCATCCGTTCCGCGTTTGCGTCTGTATCTGCGTTCGCTGTTTGGTCGCTGCCAACAACGACGAATATCGCCGCGATCAACAGCCCTAATGCGAGTTTTGCCAATAGTCCTACTTTCATTGTCTTCCTCCCTGCGATCAGTGCACGTCGTACTCCGCGCTCAGCCGGCCCAGTGCGAGCGCGCCGAGTGAAAGACCAAAGTCTCTGAGCGCGACGTCGAAATAGCCCGGAATCATGAGCAGATTAACTATGATCAGAAGCAGCCATGCCGCTACGACGTAGGCGAAAATACGAGGCTTAAAGAAGACTCCGAGTCCGGCCACAATCTCGATGACGCCGGCGACGAGCATTAGCTGGTGCCCGTGACCGCCCGTGAGCGCGTTGACCGTGCCGGGCAGGTACTGATCCCAGTTCACAAGTAGGTGAAAAAATTTATCGAGCCCCGCGATGATGGGCGCGGCAGTGAATCCGAGACGCAGAATCTGGTACGCCTGATAGCTCGGCCGCGTGGCGCTCACGCTCTGTGAGTTGATTGAAGTTATTCCCGCTGAACTATTTATTGCCTGTGCCATTGCTGGTTCTCCTGTTGAAGAGTTATTGCTTTAACTGTCGTTAGGATCATCAAAATACTCTTCTTCCATAATAAGTCAAGCACTTATTTGATTTTTTGTGTTTTCTGTAGAAAAAGGCTAGAATCAGAAGCGATGAAGCTGGATGATCGGTTTTTTGAGAGTACGCGCGGGCAGATCGTTACGATTCTGCGAAGCACTCCTTGCACTGTGGACGAACTCGCGGAGAAGTTGAACCTCACTGACAACGCGGTCCGCGCACATCTTGCGACGCTCGAACGCGACGGGCTTGTGCGCCAGAGCGGCCTGCGTCGCGGCCCAAGGAAGCCACACTTCACCTACGTCCTGACGGATGAAGCCGACAAGCTTTTCCCGAAAGCCTACGACGCTCTACTCAACCAACTCATCTCGGTGCTGAAGAACCGTTTGACGCCGCCGGAGATCGAGGCGGTGTTAAGAGAAGTCGGGCGCGCGGTCGCCGCCGATGCTTCCGGTAAGAGCAACGACAACTTCGAGAGTCGCGTTCAGAACGCACTGAAGGTGTTGGAGGCGATCGGCGGGTCTGCGGAAGTCGAAAAGCACGAAGACAAGATCGTGATCCGCGGCAACGGTTGTCCTCTCGCCGCGGCTGTGTCTGTTCATCCCGAAGTATGTCACCTCGCCGAAACTCTCGTCGCGGAAGTTGTCAAAGCTCCGGTCACGGAACACTGCGATCGCGAGGGACGTCCCAGTTGTCGTTTTGAAATAAGCCTCAAAGAAGCACAAAAGAAATGAGCCACAAAAGGCGCAAAAGGCATACAAGAATTAAGGTTGGTCCTTTTGTGCTTTTTTGTGGCTTGTAAGATACTGGCGGGACCATGCTGGATCTCAACTACGTCAGGGAAAACATCGATAAAGTGCGCGCCGGGCTGAATGCACGCCGCGCCGAGACCACGGCGCTCGACGATTTCACGCGCGCCGATGAAGAACGCCGCCGCGTGATCGCCGAGTCGGACCAACTCAATGCTCAGCGCAACACCTCGAGTCGTGAGATCGGCGGCCTGATGAAAGAAGGTAAGAAGGACGAAGCAGAAGCGCGTCGCGCGGAAGTCAGTACACTGAAGGAGCGAATTGCTGAGCTTGATCAACGACGCGATCAATCGGAAGAGCGCATGCGCGAGTTGCTCTCTACGCTGCCGAACATTCCGCACGAGAGCGTGCCGGTCGGTGCGGATGAGTCGGCGAATATTGAGGTTCGTCACTGGGGCAAGGCGCCGGAGTTTACTTTTGAGCCGAAGGACCACGTTGATCTTGGCACCGCACTCGGCATACTCGATCTCGAACGAGCTTCGAAGATCGCCGCGGCACGTTTTGCGATCCTGAACGGCGCGGGAGCGCGACTCGAACGTGCCCTGATCAACTTCATGCTCGAAGTGCAAACGCGCGAGCATGGCTATCTCGAAACGCTGCCGCCGTTCATCGTCAATCGCGCTGCACTTTTCGGCACCGGGCAGTTGCCTAAGTTTGAGACGGATCTTTTCAAGCTCGAAGATCCGCGTGAGCTTTACCTCGTTCCGACGGCGGAAGTGCCGGTCACGAATTATCATCGCGAAGAGATACTCGACGCGTCGCAACTGCCGATGCGCTGGGCTGCTTATACACCGTGTTTTCGTTCGGAGGCAGGCAGCTACGGACGCGACACGCGCGGCGTGATCCGTCAGCATCAGTTTGAGAAAGTTGAACTGGTGAAGTATTCGTTGCCGGAGAATTCTTACGA
>Ga0068859_100001550_pt1 | contig 23444 bp, 27 predicted proteins | sample KBSSwiS22_FD_66585 | JGI IMG/M metagenome (GOLD analysis project Ga0068859, IMG submission 66585) | Switchgrass rhizosphere microbial communities from Kellogg Biological Station, Michigan, USA - KBS Switchgrass S2-2 | ecosystem: Host-associated > Plants > Roots > Rhizosphere > Soil ...
CTCAGGAGGACGTCGTCTCGGACCACGGTATCGCTGGCCCGAACGCAGCGGCACGCTTCGATCTGCCGGGCGGCGGCCAGATGGTCATCTATGCCGGTTCGGCCGGATGCTTCCTCACCGATACGATCACGGTCCGTCCCGTCAACATGGACATCGACTGGGCGAACACGGTCAAGCTGTCGGCCCTCTCGACCAGCATCTTCAAGGTCTACCCGAAGGAGAAGCTGATCGCCTTCTACTACTGCCCTGCCGGAGCCACGCACAACCTCAACACGCGCGTGCTCTACTTCAGCTACCAGCAGGACAAGGTGAAGGATGGCGGAATGCTTCCGATGATCGGTCCCTGCGTCGTGCAGGCCCGCAGCGCCGCCGAGGCATTCTTGAACGGCACGTCTTACCTCCTCACCGGAGCCGAGAACAACGGCAACATCTACCTCGAAGACTCGGGGCTGACCGTTCCGTCCGGCTACCGGGTCCGTCTGACCGACGACTCGGGCAACGGTGACGGCAAGGCGGCCATCAATACCGACGTGAAGATCGTTCCCCTCATCCGCACTCGCAAGTGGCGGGCGAACGGGATCGACAACGACATGGCGGGCGAGAAGGTCTACCTCCAGTTCACGGCCTACGGCTCGAACTCGGTCACGGCCACCGCAACCCGCACCGTCAACAGCACGACCGTCCTCTCGTCGGCAGCGTTCGGCAGCGTCCTTCCCGGGATGAGGCTGATCGGTGCAGGCTACGACCCCGGAACCATCGTGCTTGCGAAGGCGAGCAGCAGCAGCATCACCATCTCGCGGGCAGCCAACGCGACTGGTAGCGGCACTGTCACCTTCGACACCGGTACGATCGGCGTCAGCGTCCGAGGCAACCGGCTCGGCGATGCCGTCAAGGGACTCCGGCACCACTACGTATCGACGCTCGTTGGCGACCTTGTCTCGGTCGTCTCGACCGACGTGCAGCGTGGGCTGGAACTCCAGTTCGAGAAGGTGCCACTCACCTTCGACGGCAATGGCGACACGGCAACGTGGGCCGACCTCAGTACGGCGATGCAGCTTCAGTCGTTCACGTACATGATCGGCGACTCCGGTCTCCCCGACACCAACCGCAACTCCGCATAACACGAGGTACCACCAATGAGTCGTACCAACATGCCGATCCCGAAGGACCCGAAGCAGTGCCAGCCGTGGCTGTACGAGTACCTCAAGCGGCTGACTGAGACGACCAACAAGACGGCGGTAGGAATCGCCCAAGTAGCGAGAGGGGAAATCCCCGATGGATCGGGGCAACCCCTCCCAAATCCGGACCTGTCCGGCTTCTTCCTGCTGGCCGGTCGACCGGGTGGGCAGATCGGTAGAGGCGGCACTGCCGCTTCGGAGACTCTGCAACTCTCGTCGACCGCCAGCACCACGAAGGGCAAGATTCACCTCGGCTACCCGACGGCCCGGCTCACGGTCGACGAGACGCTGAAGACGATTGGCATCAACAAGTCCTCCCCAACCGCGACCATGCACATCGTCCAGAGCGATCAGGGCGCGGGCAGCATCATCACCACGTCAAGCGACATCGACGCAACCGGAACCCGATGGGTGGCTCGCACGGGCAGTGGTGGTGGCGGCTCTGGCAGCACGATCGCGGCAGCACTCGCTAATGATGATGACCTCACGACCTACGGCTCGATCAACACGGCGTCATCTGGCAACAACCCGCAGCGATGCACGCTCAGTGCGACGATCATCCCGGGCGCGACCTATACGGTCACGGCCAAGATCACGACCCTCTTCGTCACTCCCGTCTACGGTGGTGGTAATGTCAACGTCTGGCGCGTGTCGCTGATCGACTCGGCGGGCAACGAGTGGCAGAGCAACGAGGACATCGTGAATAGCGGTGCCTTCACCGAGATCACGGCCTTCAACACCTTCGCCACGATCACCCGAACGGTGGTCTGCTCGGGTACTCCGCACTCGACCGGCAACACGCCCAACGCGATCTGGATGGCTGCGGGAGCACAGGTCAGCCACGGAGGCGGCGGCGATCTCTACATCGCTACCACCTATGTAACCGTCCAGCAGGTCGGCGAGTTGATTGCCCAGTGGGACTTCGCTGTCGGTACCCAATCGGGACAGATCGACGTCTTCGGCCGGCTCGGCATCAACACCGGCAGCGCAACGCTCGGGGCCGAGATCGATGCGGTCGGAACTTCCGCCGGCATCCCAGTTCTTCGACTCCGGGCATCGGCCAGCCAGACTGCCGACATCGCTCAGGTCCTGAACAGCGGCTCGACGGTCCTCGCCGCAGTCACCTCGCGAGGCGCTTGGGCCGGCCACACCGACGACGTGTTCTACGAGGACGAGATCATCTCGTACGAAGATGACTCGGTCTACTTCTACTAGGAGGCCATCATGGCAGCACTGAAAGAGAAGGGCATCGCCCTGCTCGGGTCCGTCTCGGGCGTCGACATGAAGACGGCGGCCTCCACCACCATCTTCACGGTGCCGGTCGGAAAGGTCGCCCGCATCGTTGCGATCGTTGTCCGCGATCCTTCCGCCTCGCTGGCGGGAGGCACCTCGTACAACTTCGGGACCGGCTTCCGCAACTCGGGCGTCATCGACCTGTCTTCACTCACCACGGCGAACACGGACTACATTGTGCTCGACCAGAACAACTCCAAGGCCACTGAGATCGCGGCAAGTACCGCGTTCCAGATCACCGTCACGACCGGGTCGACCGGGGCTGCCACTGCCACGATCGACGTCTTCGGCTACCTGACGAACTAGAGGTAACAACATGGTCGGAGCAGTCCTCGCCGCAGCCCCCTACGTCCTGAACGCACTCGGGGGCATCTTCGGCAGAAAGCACAAGTACATGGACGCGGCCGAGGTCGAGCGGCGCTTCGGCGCACAGGCCGTCAGCGATCGCGCCCAGAAGCTGTACCAGATGATCCACTCCTCGCCCTACGGTCAGGCCCTGCTCGCGCAGGCCGCGCAGGCCGGGCAGGAGTTCAACACCCAGACACAGCGGAACGCTGCGGCCAGCGGGCTCTCGCCCGAGACCGGCGCGACTTCCGGAGCAAGCATGTTCGCGACGAGCGCAGGTGCAAGCGCAGCCTCGAACTTGGAGAACCAGACGAACGCTGGCATCTACGGGAACGACGCACTCCCCGAGGCACAGCGCGAGTTGCAGAACGAGATGATCGCGGCCGAGCAGGCCCGGGTCGAACAGAACTCGCAGCCGACGACCTTCCAGAAGATCGCGGCCGCTGCCGGTCAGGTCGCGGGCGGTCTCACTGCGGCCGGCGTCGGCGCTCCGAAGGTTGCGAAGCCCGCTGCCGTCGTGACTCCCGGTGCCACCGCACCGCAGCCCGAGGGCGTCCAGCAGTTCCAAGTCCAGCAGCCGAACACGACGATGCCGCTGGCCCCGGGCACTGGCAGCCTTGCCTACCCGAAGCTGGGTCAGGATCAGTTCGGCCAGCCGACCATCGCCCCGTTCAAGAAGATGACCATGGGCGGCCCCCGTGCCGCGCGCAGCGGTCGCGGATGGATGGGCTTCCTCTCAGGAGGCAAGTAATGAAGATCAGAGAAGGACTCAGACGTGCAGGCGGCGGGGCGACTGCCATGTGGCAGGCCGTCGGCAAGACCGCGAAGAACGTGGCGCAAGGCCTGACGCCGAACCCCGGTCCGATCGACACCACCGAGGCGTCACTGGCCCAGCCGGCTCCGGAGCCGCCCCAGTACACGCTGCCCGACCTCGGACCCGAGCCGACGCTGAACGATGCCGCCTATCAGGGCGACAACGTCCCGGCCGGCAAGTTCGAGGAGGACCTCGCGAACTACAAGCACAAGCAGGAAATCCACTCGGCCATGAAGGAACTGGACGACATCTATCGTCAGGCCCATCCAGAGAGGGACTTCCAAGGTGAGTACCATCAGGAACTGGCTGCGATGGGCGCGGACCCCGGCTACACGGGTACTGGCGGTCTGCTCAAGCGGTTTGCTCTTGCTCTGGGCGATTTCAATCCTGCTGCCAAGACCTCGAACCTCGCTGCGGCCGATGCGAAGCAGGCCGAGTACGACACGAAGAAGCGGGACCTCCTCCGGCGCATGACCGAAGCCAAGATGGCCGACGCCGAATCGAAGGGCAACTGGGCCATGGCGCTCAAGCAGCACGAGCAGCAGCGCCTGATGGACCTCGAAGACACGCAGACGGCCCACCAGAACAAGATGGCGGAGGAGGCGAACCGCCAGTCCTTCATCACCGAGCGGGCCAACGCGCAGAACGCGATGAAGAAGGAAGTCGCCAGCATGGTCGCGGCGGGTGGTGGCAAGCGCACGCCCGAGAGCGAGAAGATGGCGGAACTGATCCTGAAGGCCTACCTGTCGAGCAACTACGGCAAGACCGGGATCATGGACACTCAACGCCCGATGACGCAGGACGACATCAACTCGATGTTCGATGCCATGCACGAAATCCGGGATGCTGTCGCCAAGGAGGGTGGTGGACACAAGCCGCCCCCGGCTGCCACCGAGACGTCAACCGACAATGGCTTCAGGCCGCCTCCCGGCATGGCTGCGCCCGCAGCCGCACCCGGGGGACTGAACAAACCGCCTGCGCCGAAACAGAAGAAGTCCTTCCGTGTGAGGTAACGAATGGAACTGCAACCGCCCGTAGCCCCAGTGGCTCCCAAGGCCCCGACGTACGATGAGCGTCTGATGGAGTACCAGCAGAAGCAACTGCCGGAATCCTACACAGACCACGTCGCGCAGGGTATCCGGGCGGCGTATGGGGACGAGTTCGACTTCAGTGGCATGTCCCCGCAGGAGATCGTCGAGGCCCATCATGCTCGCTTCGGCAGCAAGATGGACCCGCGTACCTATCAGGAGAAGCTGAACGAGACGTACGGGCAGGGCTGGGTTGCTCCGGCCCCGCCCCAGACCGACGAGGAGATCGCCAACGCGAAGCACCTCGGCATGGCGAAGGACCTCGCTGTCGGGGCCGCGCCCTACGTCGGGCTCGGTGTCGGCAACATGCTGGCCGCTGCGGCCAAGTGGGGCGAACATGCTGTCCCGGTCGCCGGCCAGATCGCTGCCGCCGCCGGCCATGGAATCAACATGCTTGCCCAGCGTGGCGAGGCAGAGCGGATGAGTGCCGAGGCCAACAAGGTCTCGGATCAGGACCTGTCGGCTCTCGCGTCTGACTTCTACGCCAAGGCTGCGCCCGGCCTGCTGGAGAAGGGCTATACGCCCGAGCAGATCAAGGCGTGGACGCTGCACCGTGCGGCCAACGTCATCCATGGCGGAGTCGAGACGGCTGCCTCCATGAACGAAGGCGTCAACGAGGCGATGAAGCAGGAGGCTGCTGGGGCGCTCGCCGACGTGGCGACCTTCGGCGTCGACACTGCCAACGGTCAGGCCCTGCTGGGCGCTGCTCGGCAGGTCGGCCGCCGCCTCGTCGGTGGCGCGCTGGAGAAGCTGGGCATCGACTCGGTCACGCGCGGGCTAGCGCGTGCGGCCGTCAATCCGCTCGTCACGCACGGAGCTACTGGCGCAGTCTACGGTGGCGTCGACATGGGCATCCGCTCGGCCGTCGAGAAGGCTCACGACGATGCGATCGCCAACACCCCGATCCCGCAGCTTGCCTACGACACGGTCGTGGCCGGCGGCAAGGGTGCAGCGACGGGCGCAGCCTTCGGTGCTGCTCTCGGTGCCGGCATCGGTGTCCCGCTCGAAGCTGCCGGGAACAAGCTGGGCGTCGCCAAGGCGCTCAAGGAGCATCTCGCGAACGGTGGCACGAAGGAGGACTTCGTCCCGCCCAAGCCGGAAGCCAAGGCACTTCCCTTCGAACCGAAGAAGAAGCTGTCCGAGATTCCGAACACGTCGCCGATCGAGAGTCGCCCGGGCCAGTTGCGGCCGGCCACGGCCGAAGAGGCGGCCATGCTCCACAGGTTCACCGAGACGGCTCAGGTCGCTCCCGGGACCGAGCCTGCGAAGCCGATCAACTTCGACAACACCGTCGCGTCGGTCAACCCGCTCACGATGGAGGTGCCGCCCGGCACCGAGGCAGACGTGGCTCGCGGCATCATCGCGAGCAAGCACGGGCCCTCGGCTGCGAACTCGCTCGACGGGATGCGTGCGGCCGATGCGATCGCGAACAAGATCAAGCTGTACAACGATGCGAACGCCGAGATGGCGCTCCATGCTGGGACTGGCGTCGGCGGCGATGTGGTTGCCCCTGTCAAGACCCCAGAGGGCACTGCTCCTCCGGAGCCTGTCGCCCCGGCTACGTCCGCTCCGGTTCCGGCTGGTCCGGTTCTGGGCGCGATCGAGCGGGGCGGTCAGTTGCCCGAGCCGCTCGCACCGCAAGGCGAAACCGTTCTGCCCGGACGCGCTCCTCTCGCGCCGGTTCGTCCCATCCCCCCGGATGTCGTTCCTCCCGGTATCCGGCCCGAGGCGGTCCCTGCGGGGGCTGCCGGTGGCGAGGCTCCCATCATGCACCTGCGACGGCCCGAGGGTGGCGAGCCGCAGGCGTTCGGGGAGCGCAACCTGACTGCACCCGCTGCCGCTGCCCCCTCCGTGGAGCAGTTGGCCGAGGGATGGTCGAAGGAACTCGGCTTCCAGCCGAAGAAGGCGCGTGCCAAGGCAGCGCCGAAGCCGACCGAGACGGCTGCTGTTGGCTCATCCACTCCGGAAGGTGGAAGGAGTTCTGAGCCCGTTGCTCCCGCAGCGGGTTCATCCCTGTCCGAAGTTCAGGCCGCTGCCAAGGCCCAGATCGCTCCCGCGCCCGAGAAGGTCCCCGTCGAGGTGAAGCCGGAAGGCATCCACGTCGGCGTACCGATCGGCGATGCCACCTCTGCCGATGTCCATGCTGCACTGGACGCGGCCGTCGCGCACGCCGACAAGGCCGGGCTCCCGATCACGATGGACCTGACCCGAGTCGATGCCCCGCAGGGCGGCCGTATCCCGGTCGAGAAGCAACTGGAGGCCTTCACGGCCCCCCGTGGCTTCCGTGTGATCGAGGAGACGCGCAGCCCCGAGGGCCAGATTCAGACGGCCCGTGTCCGGCGCGATGCGATTCCGCCTCCGAAGGGCGGCGTCCTCGAAGCGCAGGGCACGATGTTCGAGCGCCTCGCGAAGAAGTCCGAAGCCGTCAGCAAGGCTGCCGGCACCCGGCTCAACGCGAAGCTGGGCCGAGTCAACACTGGCTTCGACCCGACCATGATCGGCGATGCGGCACTGGAGATGACGGGCGCGATGTTCGCCCGGGGCCTTCGTGGTGCCGACGCGATGAGCAAGTACCTGATCGAGAAGTACGGCGAGAAGGTGGCTCCGCACGTCGAGAAGATCATCGCGCTCGCGCAGAAGCACTTCATGCGCTTCTTCAAGAGCGAGGAGGGCGCGACCAAGGGCCTTCAGGACCTGCTCGACCTGCACGAGTCCGGCAAGTACGGCATGGGCTGGTACGAGAAGACTGCCGACTGGGCCAAGAAGTCGTTCGGCCCGGACGCCGACATGTTCCTCCGCTTCCTCGCCGTCACCTCGGCGAACGGACAGACCGAGTCTGGCGCTGCGCTGGCCCTCAAGGCCTTCACGCAGTGGAAGGCTGGCCTCAAGTTCACTGGGATGCGCGGTCCGTCGATGACGGGCCAGTTGGAGCGGATCGCCCGTGGTGAGAACCTCGGCGACTTCACCAAGATCGAGAACTTCTACCGGGCGCTCAAGGGCGACCCGAACGCGGTCGTGCTCGATCGGTGGATGCTCCGTGCTCTCGGTATCCGCAACCAGTCGGCCCTCTCGCCGTCGAACTACAAGCTGTACGATGCAGCGGTCAAGCACCTCGCCCAACTGAACGACATGACCCCGCGCCAGCTACAGGCGGCCATCTGGGAAGGAGCCCGGGTCGGCAACATCCTCGACAAGGAGCGGATCGGTGGCAGAGCGGCCAGCAGCAAGACCGGCTCGGCCCGCCCGCTCGAAGACCTCGTCGACAAGAAGCTGGGCGGCATGTCGATGGACGAGTACATCGGCAAGGAAGGCGGCCACCTGCGCCGGATGCAGAACATCTACGATGCTCTCGCGCCCGTCCGCAAGGGCGAGGCATTCGGCCACACGTTCAACCTCGATACGATGGAGCCCGACACCAAGAAGGGCTTCGTTGTCTCGCTGGTGTCGACGAACGTGCCGAAGAACTCGCTCTACCCCGGCCGTGTCGAGAAGGTCCTCGGCCGCGTCCAGCCACTCATCGATCACCTGCGCGAGCAGGGCCTGCACCCGACCATCGGCGTCTTCGCCAGTAAACTTCACCCCGGCCAGTTCAGCATCGATCTGAACGTGACCCTTGCCGACAAGGCACGGGCGCTCGCGATCGGTACCGAGAACCGGCAGGAGTCGATCGCTCAACTCGGCAAGGGCGGCAAGTGGATCGAGAACATCCCCACCAACTGGCAGTTCTTGCCTCCGGCTGACGGCAGACTCCACCGCGAGTGGTACGCCGAGCAGATCAACCGCGTCAAGCGCATCCTCAAGGAGAACCCGTGAACTTCACCCCAATCATCGAGGCGATCACGAAGCTGGTGGGCCATACGGACCCGGTAGCGATCGAGCGTGCCATCGGAGGCCTTTCCAAGCCCGAGACTCAGGCACCGCTGATCCATGATTTCCTCCGTGGGGCGCAGGCCTTGAAGACCATGGACGTTGCTGGTGCCCCGGTACACGAGGGCATCAGCCGTCCGACGTGGGAGTCGTATCAGGCAGCACACCAGTCGCAGGTCGACACCGACCCAGAAGTCCAGTCGGCCCTCCGGAACATCGCGCTCACGAAGGCGAACCCGCCGGACCCGACCATCAAGCAGAAGGTCCTCCCGACACCCGTCGAGGCAACATCGCAGGTGCGGGAGGTTCCCGACAGCACGGAGCCCGGACAGAAGTTGCCGGGCGACCGCAAGCTGAAGGCAGAGTCGGACCGGGCCAAGCAGCGGGCGTTCGAGGAGTTCCAGATCGCCACTGACGAGAATGACCCGGTCCGTACGCAGGCGGCCGTCGAGCAGATCAAGGCCCTCCACTCGGACGAGGCCCCGCAGCCGGGGCAGGTCCCGCACTGGGAGGCCGCGCTCAACTACATCGACCGGCTGGAGAAGGCCCTCCCCGAGTTCGATGCTCAGGGCCTCAAGGGCGACGACTGGTCGAAGGCGATCGAGGACTTCCAAGCCAACTCGAACCTCGCGCCCGACATGCCGAACTACCTGAAGAAGGTCGTCATCCGTGCCAACGCATGGGCCGACGCCCAGAAGCCGCCCGACGCGATCGATCGGCTCAAGGATGTCTGGCACGCCTCCCGTGCCATCCAGTCCTCGATGGACTTGTCGGCTCCCGGCCGGCAGGGCATCGCGCTCCTGACCCGGCCCGAGTACCGTGAGTCTCTCCCGCTCATGACGAAGGCCCTCGACACGGGCGAGTACAACCGGATGCGCGCAGAACTCCGCAACCATCCGCTCGCGCCCATCGCCGATCAGGCCGGGCTCGAACTGACCGAGATCGGCTCGAAGCTGAAGCCGGCCGAGGAGGCCTTCCGGTCGAAGCTGGCCGAGAAGATTCCGGGCGTGCGTCAGTCGGAGCAGGCCTACCTGACCTTCCTCAACCAGCTTCGTTTCAAGACCTTCGCGAACGAGATCAGGAGCGCCCGGGGACTCGGCGTCGATGTCGAGGACCCGAAGTACCTGAACGATCTCGCCGAGTGGATCAACACGGCCACCGGACGAGGCGGCGGCAAGAAGTTCAACCCGGGCCCACTCGGGGAAATCTTCTACTCGCCCCGGCTCATGATGTCGCGTATGCAACTCATGAACCCGCTCTGGTACGCCCAGATGCATCCGGCCGTCAGGGCCGCTGCGATCAAGGCTCACCTCGGCGCTGCGATCACCGTCTACGGTCTCATCAGCCTCGCTGCCCTCGGTGGAGCGAAGGTGACGTGGGACTTCAGGAACACCGACGCAGGGTACGTCCGCGTGGGCAACATGCGGTACGACCTGTCGGGCGGTATGTTCCCGTGGATGCGGCTCGTCGCACGTATGGTCTCGGGCAAGCAGGTCAACCCCGAGGGCAAGGTAACGGACCTCACGACCGGCAAGCCGTACTCCGCGTCACGCGCCGACCTCGCCCTCCGGTTCCTCCGCTCGAAGGAAGCACCGATGGTCTCGCTCGTTCACGACATGCTCGCTGGCAAGGACGTACTCGGCCAGAAGTTCGACGTGAAGCAGGCTCTCGCTTCCCGCTACGTGCCCCTGTTCGTTCAGGACGTCTACTCGGCGTTCAAGGACAAGGGCCTCGAAGGGGCGCTCATGGCGATCCCCTCGGTGGCGGGCATCAGCTTCCAAGACTATCAGCCCAACCAGAGCCCCGAGAAGGTTCCCTTCCACGGCGTGAACGGAGTCGTTCCGCCAGAGATGGAGAAGTCCTTCAGTGAGGCGATGGCACAGGCTGATGCCAAGGCGGCAGAGGACGCGGCCCGGATCGGGCTCGGTAAGAACTCGTTGCAGAAGAAGGCGATCACTCGCAAGTTCGTCGCGGGCTACCGGGCGAAGGCGAGACAGGCGTGGATCATGGCGAACAAGGATGCCTACGTGCAGGCCCTCCAGCAGGGCGTGCCGCAGATTCCACTCCAGACGCCACGGGAGGCACTCAGGTAATGGCACACACCGCAGCAAGCAACTCACTCAGCCGTAGCCTCGGCTTGGTCCCGATGTGGATCGTGCAGGCGGCCATCGGGCTGATCCTCTCTGGCGGCATCGCATGGTGTACGTGGGCGTCGGTCACGAACTGGAAGCACGAGGTCCGGATCAACGTGGTCGAGAGCAAGGTCGACGACATCCACGGCGACATCAACGAGATCAAGGAGATGCAGAAGGAGACCAACCGGAAGCTGGATCGGCTCATCGAATCACCCCGGACCGATCCGAGATCGCGGAGGGACTGAATGGCGAAGCGTAAGGACCCGACCAAGAAGGTCACGATGCAGGACGTGAAGGTAGCCGACAAGCCCGACTACGTTCCCGACATGACCAAGGCCTACTCGGAAGTCTACGAGCAGAAGAAGGGGAAGAAGGCCTAATGGCACTCGATCCACTCTCAGCGATCCTCGACGTGGGCAAGGCCCTCATCGACAAGCTGCTTCCCGATCCGAAGGCGAAGGCCGAGGCGCTACAGAAGCTGGAGGAACTCCGGCAGAACGGCGACCTCGCGATCATCGCCGGCCAGAACGACATCAACAAGATCGAGGCTGCCAACCCGTCGCTGTTCGTGTCGGGCTGGCGTCCGTTCGTTGGGTGGGTGTGCGGTAGCGCACTCGCCTTCCAGTTGGTGCTGGGCCCCATGATCGTGTGGGGCGCAGAGATGATCCACCGTCCCATCAACCCACCCGTGATGCAGACCGAGTTGCTGACGACTCTGCTCATCGGTATGCTCGGCCTCGGTGGTATGCGTACCGTCGAGAAGCTGCAAGGAGTTTCCAAGTGATCTACCTCCTCATGGCCGCTCAGGTAGTGGCCCAGGTTGTCGTTGGTGTCGCAGTCAACATCGGACAGGGCGTGACCTTCGGTCTCGGGTTCGCGATCGGCTGTGCGATGTGGGAGAAGTGGAGCGCGAGGAAGCGCAAGTAGAGCAGTAGAAACGCAAAAAGCCCCAAGCCGGTCCCGTTGAAAGGACTGACTTGGGGCTTTTTTGCTTTGTGGTGCAGGGTTTCAGCATTGGCGTACTGGCGGAGTAGGAATCAGCCCGGACGCCGCCAACGTCCGTTTCATCCGCTCGCTACGGTTCCCTGCGCTACCGTTCTCACGTAACGTCCACGATGTCCCTAGACGATCGTCTTCATCACCAAGAATCTTGGTGGACTCGGCAGTGCTCACACCTGCGTCTCCCGGGTTTCAAGCGGGCGCTCTGCTGTCTGAGCTACAAGTCCATGCTGTCCGGTATGCTCTCCGTTATTACCCCGGCAACTACCGGGGGAACACCACACTGGCGCGCCCGGTGTGAATGGGTGGCCCCAGTGGTGGGAGTCGAACCCACACCTCTCGGATCGTCTGGTAGCGGGTAGCGGAATCGAACCGCTCTGGCCGGCGTATGAGACCGGTGTCGTCACCAGAAGACTAACCCGCTACTACTGCATTGTGGTGAGCAGCTTCGGACCTACCGGGGCGCTCCATGTGCAGACTATCGCTCTTGGGTATTCCATGGGCCAGCGGCCCGACCCGCACGATCCTTACACCGGCCGGAGCCCCAGCCGTTCTCCTGACGAACCCACCACTGCCCACGGGCGCTACCCGTGGATCACCTCTTGTTGAACCACCAGCACAGATCGATCAGGAGCATCACCAGTTCGATGTCCATCTTACCTCCGGTAGTCGATGCCGAAGACGAAGCGCCAGACCCAGATGTTCAGCCTGACACCGTCGTTGAAGTGCAGCCCCACCGAGAAGCCGGGGTAGCTGCTGATCTTGTAGAAGTAGGTGCTCCATGACCGGACCCAGAGGGCCGGTACGTTGATCCGCTTCACTTGACGTGACATACGATCAGGTCCCCCGCCATCGCCTTCATGACCTTGGTGTAGGTGTCCGAGTCGTCGAACATCATCGCGATCCCGAGCCGCTGACAGAGCGCGCCCTTCTGGAGCCCGATGTCGACGAGCCGATCCTCGCGGGGGATGCCGGGCGACGAGTTGATGACGTGGAGAGTCACCTTCGACGGCCACATCCCGAGGTCACTCCAGAGTCGCATCACCTTGGCCTTCTTCGAGTCCTCGCTCTGCCACGTACCAGACTCGGTGAAGATGCCGCTGATGACGTGAATCTCGTGGCCCCTGTTCCACAGTTCCTTCGCGAGCCACAAGACTCTCTCCCTGTCGAGGCACCCGTCCAGATCGAATCCGATCTTCATAGCCCAGCCCCTTTCTCGAACACAAGGTTCCGGTCATCCTTCTCGCGGATGCATCCGGTACAGCGGAGGTGAGCGTCCTTCTCGCCCTCGTGCATGTTGCAGTAGGTGTGGTTGTAGCTGCCCTTCCTGAGCAGTCTACGCGCCGCTGCCAACTGCAACCGGAGGAACTCCATCGTCATCATGCGTCACCCTTCAGCATCATGTCGTAGAGCCGAGCCGCCCGGACACCGACCTGCTTGGCCCAGAGCGAGTCCATCATCTCGGCAGCCGCCACCGGCCAGTTGTCCGAGTGGACGGCCGCAAGGAACTTCTTGAAGCCGGCCAGCTTCATGCCGAGGTTGAAGGCCATGTTGGTGACTGCCCGGGCACGCGCATCCTCCGAGGCGATGAGGCCGGGAGCGAGGAAGCCCGTCAGTGCCATGGCCGTGTCGATGTCCATCTCCAGAAGGGCGTCTGCCTCGTCGGTCGTGATGACCTGCATCCGGGGCGTGCTGCCGAGGAGATGCCCGTAGCCGATCGTCCAGAAGCCGAGCGAGTCCTTGTAGGCCTGCAAGCGCAGACCCTCGTCACGCGCGAGTTCGGCCCGTAGCGCCGCCCGGTTCACTTGGGCCTCCGGAGGTCGTAGGTCCCGACCGTGACGGTATACCCGAGCAGTGCGGCATTGACCTTGGCCTTCCGGACCTTCGACAGGCTGGTGAAGACGCTCATCGAACCGTCCTTCTGGAAGGTTAGGACGTAGACGTACTTGGGGTTTCCGTTGACGTATCTCACTTGGCCCTCACGATCGTGGCCGTGATCTGAATCCGATCGCCCTCCATCCAGACCTGATCGTCGAGGTAGGCATCGATGCTGTCGACCATGAGTTGGTCGATGTGCGGCCCGACGATCACGTCCTGAAACTCGTTGTCGATCGTAATGGCACCGCGCCACTCCGACCCTCTACGCTTCGCCAGCAGTGTTACGGTGGTGTTCACTGTCCCTCCTGATCTGCGCTTCCGCGTTCTTGACGATCATCTCCATCGCCGGGAGCCACTTCTCCTTGCCCGGCGGCACGCCCGGTTCGAGCGTGTCGAGGACTCCAGTCAGGCGGAGATTGAGGGCCTGTACGAAGCCCTTCGAGAAATCGCGCCATAGCCGCTGCGTGGTCGGCAGCCGATGGCGGCGGGCTTGTCGGCTCATCCAGTGAACTGTGCAGTAGCCACCGAGTGAACGGGGTCTCCGGCACTGGCTACCCCCGTGGCACTGTTGGTTCATCATGGGCTTCCAAGTAACGGATAGCCTCTTTCAGTACCGTCACATTGTCGTTGAACATCCCGAGCCCGACATTGCAGTGGACACAGAGGATGCCTCGTGTGGCTCCCGTCTCGTGATCATGATCCACGGCGAAAGCCCGTTCCCGGCGTCTCTTCTTCCGCATACAGATTGCACACCGCCCGGCTTGCTGCTTCAGCAGAGCATCGTACTCGCCTTCCCCAAGACCCCGGCGAGTATCCCGAGCCTTCTCGTTGCGACAGGAATGACAGTAGCTCTGTCGGTTGAATGCCGATGTCTTTCCCCCACGACCGAACTCAAGGATCGACTTGCTTTCCCCACACGAAGCACAAGGTCGTTCGATCCCGGCGTACGGCTCTCCGAGGGGTGTATTTCCCGTCTCGATGCAAGCGATGGCTAGAGCCCGCCACGCAAGATGCACCAGCGCAGAAGCACGCGAATCGGGGTCTGGCCCTTCCTCATTCTCCCACGCTGCGAGGTGACGGTAGAGTGCAGGCCAGTGGGAGCCGTCACGATACCATGGCGGCTTCTCCCCAGACTGCCGCTTCCTACTTCCATCCCCGGTGGCCTTCTCCAGTTCCTGTCGGAATCGAGCAAGAACATCCTCACGTTCGGCAGCCCAGTCTGTCTGTTCGTTCATGAACTACCCTCCGGGAGATGATCCCGTTTGAACGGTGTGTCAACGTGGATGTCGTAGCCGGAAATCTCGCGGAGACTCCAGAGGAGTTCTGATTCTGTTTTGCAGATCAAGTCCGCGAAGTTCGGCATGATGTCGTAACGGTCAGGGTCCTGCCCGTCAAGGAACAGAACAGTCTTCTTGCCCCGGCCCTTCGCATAACCGAGTTCGAGCATCGCTGACTTGCCCGCAGGCATCGCCAGTACGACGACATCCGCCATATCGATGTAGCTTCGATCGAACAGGAAGATGTTCTGTGCGGCTCGACCGCGCAGGGCTTCTTGGTAGCTAAGTCCCCGCCGACGGGAATATTCTTGCCAGTTCAGGTCAGCCATCTCGCCGGGCGTGAACCATTCATCCATGACATCGTAACCTTGTCCACGAAGCAGGTTGCCAATGTCAGGGATACGCTGGTTCTTCAGAGCACCAATGAGGTAGACGAACGTCTGTTCCGGATTCCGGTCAAGGTAGGCCATCAGTCGGCGAAGCGTAGCCGGATTGTCCTTCAACTGTCCGAGACCCCAGTTGCAAGACTTGCAAAGCAGGCCACGAATCTTCCCCGTCGCATGGTCATGGTCGAGGTGAGCGGACTTGTTGATGGGAGTGAGACACCCAGCGCAAGAGTTCTGCTGTCTCGCTAGTTGCTTCTCGACATCCTGCGCGGACCATCCGTGCCGATACTTCCGGACCGCATCCGTGTTCCGCTCTGGATGCCGAGCCCGGTACTTTGCCTGTCGTTTGCGAGCCTTTGCCTTCTTCTCCTCAGGTGTCACGTCAGGTCTCCGAAGATATGAGGCGCTTCACGAGCGAGGACATCCAGCACCGCCGAGGCAAGGTCCCTGATCTCACGATCGGCATGAGGCGAGTTCCGCTTCTGGATGAACTCCCGCCACGTCCGGGCGTTGCCGGTGACCATGATCTTCGTCTCGGTCGACTCCAGTAAGAATCCCCGTGCCAGACCACGCATCCGCTTTGTCTCGGTGGTCGTCGTCTCCTCGACTGTCTCGTGCAGTTCCTCCATCGCATGATGGTACCGCTCGCGAGACCGCTCGAAGTGTTCATTGAGGAGTTGCCCGAGAGAGGTGTTCTCTAGTTCGGCAGCCATCACTAGCTTCGCGGTAGAGTGATCGACGTACCGCTGCGACAACTGGCTGAAGCTGAAGTGACGGTGACGGACCAGTTCATGCGTCAGCGAGCGCGAGACGCCCGTGAAGATGAAGGTGTAGTTGGCGTGCTCCAGCACCGAGAAGTGCTGCTGGCCGATGATGTTGGCGAGGTACTGGGCGTTGGTCTTCCGGCCCTTCCCGAACGACATGTAGCAGAGGCGGCCACCGATCTCGGCGAGCGTCTCGCCGTCGGACGGAGGCTCGACCATGTACTGGCAGGCTTCAGGAAGGCTTTCGTCGCGGGCGAACCTTGCGAACTCTTGCCACTCCAGCCTTGGCTTTCCTACGAGGTACAGCTTCAGGTTGAACCTCCTTCGGGGGGACAGGTGGGTAGTTTCGTTCAGGGAACAACTCGAACTGCTCCAGAAGCCGTTCCTTGGCCCGGAGCAGTTCGATGTCGTAAAGAAAGGGGTCACGTCCGTCCACGGCGTCTCCGCATACGGCGGTCAGTTCGGACCCTATGACAGTTCGCACAGACAACGTCACACTTCTTGATCTCCGCTCGGATGCGTTGTTCTCCCCATCCGAATCTCAACCATTGCGAGACATTGCCGGATTTAGTGCCGCGAACGTGATCGAAGTCCAACACAACTGGTGGGTATGTCTTATGGCAGACCTTACAGAGCGCTCCCTTCAACTCCAGCACAAGAGCCCGGAGCCTTTCCGTATATCGGCGTTGATACGCGCGGACCTTCCTCCTGTTCTTCCGGTAGTACTTGCGATGGTACTCACGAGAGTTACTGGACATATGGTTTCAATGACCCCCATGAGCCATTCGGAGCACCGACCTCGATCTCCACAGGCAAGTACCAATCCTTCGCTACACAATCGAAGCGCGTCTCCATGATCGCCTTTGCTCCGAGGGCTGCCTCAGATACCTTGCTCGGTGGTACCGATAGCAGGATAGAGTCGTGTACAGTCGTGACCACTCTGCCCCCCAACTTCCTTACGAAGTCGGCTACACGCTTCAGAACGCACCAGAGAACGTCAGCTACGACGCTCTGAGGAATAAAATCCACGGCTGCGGGTGCTTTTCCGGAATGGAAGAAACGAGTGCGACCGAAGGGATTGGTGATGTAGTGCTGGGATTCACACAACGCAACCAGAGTCTGTTTGTATGCAGTGGCGTCACTGTAGTAGCCCCAGATGCTCTCCGAGATCGCGAGACAGTCCTCGGCCGAGACGTAGATGTGCTCCTGCTCCAGAATCATACTCGACTGCTTGGCCGGCCCGGCAAGATACTGCGAAGCGTAGGTTACGTTCTTCGCCACCTTACGGCTGATTCCGAGACGGTCAGCATTCTTCTGATGCATGTCGGATGAGAGAAGGTCGGCCAGTAGCTTCTGATCTCCCGACATCCCAGCCAGCACGAACAACTCGGCCGACTTGTAGTCGAGTTGAACAAAGCAGTGGCCTCTCTCTGGCACATACAGCCGTCGGACTTCCTTCGGCTGGTTCTGGATGTTCGGCTTGTAGGACGCGAGCCGCCCTGTGGCAGTCGTGCCCTTCGAGTTCATCTTCTTGCCGCCTCGCTCGTCGTCCTTCGACGCGGGCAGGTAGCTCGGGTGAACACGGGGGTCCGCACTCGTCATGACCGGCTGGACGTAGGTCGAGAGCAGCTTCGACGTCTTCCGGAGCGCGAGCATCAGGTCGAACACGCGAGGCGTACACCGCTCGTCGCTCTGCCAACGATGGCCCTCCTCGCTGTCGGCGTTCTCACGTACGTACGCCTGCAACTTGACGAGCGCCAGTTCGTCGACCGAGACCGCATCCTCCTCGTTCCGCTGGATCGGAAGCTGCCACTGCTTGTAGAGCAGCTTCTGCAACTGCGGATTCGAAGAGAACCGGACCTTCGGGAAGCGGGGCACCCATAGCTTCATCAGCCGGAACAGCTTCCGTTCCAGCTTGTGAGCGTAGCGGGCCGCCTCTTCCTTGTCGATCGGGATGCCCTTCCGGGACATCTCGGTGAGGAGCGGCAGTGTCGCCATTACCCCCGGCCCGGGATGCCCATCTCTACCCATGAAGTACTTCCACACCCCGAGGTCCTTCATCTCGGTCCGCATCGGCGAGGCGATACCCCACGTATTGAACGAGTCCTTCGCTGCGTACGTGCGCGGGTCGGCATCGACCATCGCGCGCCAGTGCGACTTCTTGTTCCTCGACGACGTCTTCCACGGCCCGAGGTCCAGCCAGACGGGCGCGACTCGGCCGAGCGACTTGTGAAGGTCGGGCTGAATCTGCACGTTGCCGAACATCGTGTCCATCAGATGCTTCTCGCGGACCTTCTTCGAGATGCGGACGCCGTTCGCCATCAGGCGAGGCACGTCGAACGGACTATTGTGAGCGACGAAGAGCCGGCCCGGAAGCGCGAAGAGCCGCTCCATGTAGAGCCGCGCACTCTCGCTCCAGTCGATCGCCGCCGTCACCGTGCCGTCCGAGAAGGACACGAGATCGATCACCTCGTTGTCCACGCCGTGCGTCTCGATGTCGAACGCGATCAGCTTGCCGAGCGTCTCGGGCTCGGGCAACTGGTCCACTTCACTAAAGTACTGCTCCAGCCTCCACTCGTGCAGCCTGCCCTCGTAGCAGCGCCTCGCGCGGTCCATGTCGAGGTGGAATGCCGGGGCCACTGCGAACTGGTTGAGCCGGATGTAGTCGAGCGTGAAGGCAGGGATCACGGTCCCGGCGAAGTCAGGGCCGAGTGGGCCCGACCACGCTTCCTTCACGTTCTTCATCTTCGGATCGCCCTTCTTCGCCCCGGTCGCCTTGCTCGCGTTGACGTAGGTCCCGACCTGCTTGTAGACCTCCCGGACGACCGGCTTGAACAGGTCCTTCCGAATGAGGTAGCCCCGCGCGTCGAGGATCGACTCGCGGATGCCGGTCAGTGCCTGAAAGGCCTCCGTGCCCATCGGTATCACGACGTGCGGCTTCGATGCCGCGATCTCCCGCTCGAACCGTGCCTTGGCCGCCCGGAACTGGGTCGCGAGCGGCTTGTTGCTCCGGCCCATCGGCGGCTCGTCGATCATGGTCACGACACGGCACTCGGACTTCTTGATGCCCTGCCCATGGACGGCCCGCCAGAACCATGCCATCATGCCTTCGGTCGCCGGGTACAGCATGACGAACAGGTAGGGCGCGGCGGTACTGCCCTGTGCCTTAGATTCCCTCATCCTCGCCCTCCAGTAGGTCGGCTAGTTTCTGCTCCATGCGAGGCGTTCGCTCGTCACGGCGGCCCTCACAGAGCCCGGTCTCGTAGTTGTAGTGCGTGTTCATCCACCACAGCTTCCGGATCGTGAACCTCCACAGGTACCAGTCCTGCATGATCGTGAGGACTTCCCTGTCCGAGTAGTGCATCTCGCCTCGCATCGTGTTGCACGAGTAGCAGAGGCACCGGTAGTTCCCGTCATTGACGCCGGGAGTGATGTGGTCGAAGGAGAGGCGATCGTTCGCTCGCTTGCCACCGCATTTGAACGAGAACATCTTCTCTAGCCGATGGTTCGGAATCCCACAGATCGCACAGAACGACTTCCGCGCGACCAGCTTCTTCCCCCAGTATTCAGAGGTCGGCTGATCGAGGCCGTGTTGCGTCCGTAGTTTCCGAGCGACGCCCCGCCATGAACGATCGTACGCTGCCTGCACCCGGCGGCGTTTGTTCCGGGTACGGAAGTACCAGTTCGCCCGGACTACAACCTTGCAGGGCTTGCATCTGTTCTCGGTCTTTCCCCGGTGGAAGTCCTCTACTGACTTGACCTCCTTGCAGACGCTACACCGTCTGGTCGGCTGCTGGGGTTCCTCCGGATTCGGCAACGGGCACCTCCGCCGCAAGGGCGAGCATCAGTCGGGCCTGCACCTCTGCGACGACGGCCTCGATCACCATCCGACGCAGCTTCGCCTCGAAGGCCTCTTCCATCGGGAACGCCATGCCACCGACATGCATCTGGTGGTCGACGAAGTTGACGGCCGTGACCGCCTTGAAGTCGGGCAGTACCGGCGTCATGCGCGGGCCCATGAACTCGCGGGCCCCCACTCGGCTCTCGTTGATGTTCGGTCTGGTCGTATCGATGCGTCCCGTCATGGAGACCTTGTTCACCTGCCGCTCGGCCGCCTCCAGCAACTCGGCAGCCATCTCGGCCTCGGTAGCGTAGTGCGGCTCGTTCGGATCGGCCTCGACGGGATTGCCGGTCGCCGGGTCGATACCCAACGCCGCCAGAGCCATGTCGGCAGCGGCCTTCTCCTCGCCAGTGAGCGGCGGCAGCACGGGAACGACCGTCCCGAGGTCCGCAGACCGGACGGTGGGACCCCCCGAAGGGAGCCCCACCACAGGACGCGGAGCGACGCCAGTCACGTTATCCCGCTTGTTGGCCTCGATGGCCTCGGTCAGGATGTTCCGTGGGTACTGGATCGGTCCACTCACTTACTTCTTCCCCTTCCGGACGACGGGCTTGGTGACCGGCGCAGGCGTGGCCTCTTCCTCGTCGTCCTCGTCGTCGTCCTCGTCGGACTCGTCGTCTCCAGCCTCGTCCTCATCGTCCGAAGCGTCGTCAGAATCGTCCGCAGAAGCCGAATCCTCGTCGTCCTCGTCATCGTCACCGTCATCCTCGTCCTCCTCCACCGGGGGAAGTGCCTGCTCCATACGGTCGCGCTTCACGAGGACCTCGTCGCCGTCGCTGTCGAGCACCGGCTTCTTCGTCTTCGGGTCGATCTTCGGCTCGTCGGCCTGATCGATGCTGACCAGCATGATCTTGTTGATGAGCGGGCTGTTCGCTGACGGCGAGTTCTGCGCCGGGAACACCTTCTCCAAGAAGGTCGGCTTCAACTCGCCCGACGAGGGCATGAGGCCGGCCACCGTCAGGAAGGTCGTCACCTTGCCCCACGAGAGGTCGCTCATGAAGGCGTGGCCCTCGGACATCTCGGCCTCCTGCGACACGAGGTTGTGCGAGTAGACGCGCTTGCCCGTGTTCTCCTTCGTCTTCGACTGCCTGATCTTCCCGACGAGAACCATGTCGAGCAGGCCGCCCTTCGTCACGGAGCGGTAGGCCGCCGTGATCTGGACCGTCTCCATCCAGCCCTGATGCTGCACGCCCTTCTTGTCGACCCACGCATTGGCGTCGGCCGGCACGGTCAGCGGGTCCTGACGGCCGCCCGCGAGAGCCGCCTGTGCCTTGAGGATCGCGTCCTTCGAGACGCCCTTGCGGAAGCCGGGAACGGGAAGCTGCTGCTTCTTGTCTGCCATGTGTTTCTCCTAGTACTTGCCCCACACGGGGGCATCGAAAGTGTAGGTACTGAAGTCGGGCTTCGGCTTCGGAAGTGCCGCGCGGCCACGACGCTGCATGAGGTCACCGTAGATACGGCGATCCTCACGCTCGAAGTCTTCCTTCGTCAGCGGTGTGATCCCGAGTGACTTGCACTCTCGGATCATCCACTCGAACGGCGTCTCGTTTCCAACACCCACGCCGGATCGAGGAACTGATCCACCGCTCTTCAGAAAGGGGCGACTGCGAGCACCTCGACGCGGTCCGGGTCGAGCGACGAGTTGGCCTTCGCCGCGAGCAGCGTCGCCTTGTTGCTGGCCGAACGGATGTCGTCCGCGAGGATGAACTGCGGCGCGACGACGATCGACTTGCGCTTGCCTTCGATTCGCTCCGCCTCGGTGGGGAGTTCGAGGACGGCGATGAGGAAGATGGTTCCCATGGTGGTTACTCGCTTTCTGTGGTGGGGGTGGACTTCTTCTTCTTGACCTTGGCCTTCTCCAGCCCGGCCGGGGGCTCGGCGACCTCGCCCTGACGGAACTTCTCGTACGTCTCCCACCAGTGCTCCGGGTTACGGGAGAGCGTGATCTTCGCCATCGGGTTCGGTGCCTCTTCCTCCTCGGTCCTGATCTTCGCGACGAACTTGCCGTCGTTCTCGGTGATCGCGATGACGCACGACTGAAGGTCATCGGCTCCGGGAACGACCATCGTCTCGCGTGTGAGGCGGACGACCGTCGAGAACTGGGCCGGGAGGTAGTCGATCATCTGACGGCCGGGATGCTGGGGACCACCGACGGCCTCGCCGTTGTAGTCCTTCGACTCCTCGTGGCAGACGAAGATGATGTGCTTGTCGTGGTACCGGCTGAAGAGGTCGTCGAGGTACTGCTTCGACAGGCCGTCGACCGCCTGATAGTCGCCACGGTTGGGGATGGCAACGCCGCCCTCACCGATCTCGCCCACGATGTAGTGCGGCTCGCGGTCGATCGAGAGGCTGTTGGCGCTGTAGCTGATCGCGTCCATGGCGACCTTGCTGTAGGTGTCCACGACGATCGTCCCGATGTCGTCGGGCCAGTCGACGTTGCAGAACTGCATGAACTGGGCAGTCGGATTCGGGCCCGACGGACGGACGACCGTGATGCGGCCCTTCTTCCGCTGGTTGATCGACTGGAGCAGCCACGCATTCTTGTCGGCCGCGTAGTAGGCGATACGGCCCCACGACTGCGGGATCGACAGGGCGAAGCGTGTCTTGCCAGTCCCTGCTCGACCGTAGATGAGCACGCGCTCCTTCTCGGACGACTTGAGATCGTCGCCTTCGATGAAGTCGAGCACGTTCTCGTCCTGCTTCTTCTTGGACATCAGTCTCCTCCAAACGCTGTGTTGAGGCAGTGGCGCAACTGATCGAGTGGCAGTGCCTCGTCCGCCCCCCGCAACATGTTCGCACGCTTCAGAGCCTTCCAGACTTCCTTGCGGGCGCAGCCCTTCTCCTTCAGTGACTTCGCGACGTGGTTGGCCGTCTTGTGCCGGCCCGGCTCGACCCAGCCGCGAGTCAGGTACTCTTGTGCGGTCCGAGTCAGGTGGTGGAAGACCGCCTGCCACTTCTGCCCGGGCTCGAAGATGAACTGCGGCTCCGGCTCTACGAGGTACTGCTCGGGGAGTGCGGAGAGCAGGTAGGCCAGTCCTTCGTAGACCCGGTTCGTCTCGTTCACGATTCGGGCCTTACGGCCGGTCTTGGTGTTGACCGTCCCGGGGCACCTCATCACGCGAGGCAGGTCCGAGACGCTCGTGTCGATCTGGCATCCGTGCGCGACCTTCATCCTGTCCGACAGCTTCTTCAGCCAGTGGCTGTTGACGCGGGCCGCCGTCTTCCTGTGGATGCGGCCATCGACGATCCCTGCCTTCGGCTCGACCGTGTCGTCGAGCACGATGTCCTCCAGCCTGATCCACGCCTGCATTCCACGGCCGCTGTCGAGAATGAGCGGCAGCCGTGCCGCACTCGCGAGGTCCTTGCCGACCCAGCCGCTCAGAAGGTCGAGCGCCTCGTGCAGTGCCCGGGCCGCGTCGTACTCCTTCTCGACCGGATCGGCATCGAGCAGCAGGTACGACCAGTGCGAGACGTGCTTGGCCGAGTGCCTCGTGCCGCCCTTCCACTCGGTCGGGTTCG